>Ga0172362_10005253_pt1 | contig 11223 bp, 6 predicted proteins | sample LakKivs1_kivu2a2_FD_114534 | JGI IMG/M metagenome (GOLD analysis project Ga0172362, IMG submission 114534) | Sediment microbial communities from Lake Kivu, Rwanda - Sediment s1_kivu2a2 | ecosystem: Environmental > Aquatic > Freshwater > Lake > Sediment | place: Rwanda: Western Province, Lake...
CCGCGATGTCGCCGCACTCGCAGTTGAACACGTGCGCCTGCTCTTCAACGATCACCTCGTCGCCCGGCCGCGTGTGTGCGCGGACGCACACCTGGTTCGCCATCGTGCCGGACGGCACGAACAGCGCGGCCTCCTTGCCGAACAGCTTCGCGCAGCGCGACTGCAGCCCGTTGACCGTCGGATCCTCGCCGTAGACGTCGTCGCCCACGTCCGCCGCGGCCATCGCCTGCCGCATCCCGGGCGAAGGCTTCGTCACCGTGTCGCTTCGGAGGTCGATCACGCGTTCGGGCATCGTTGCTCCTGATTGATGCTCGGTAGGGGCAGGTCGAGCGACCGCCGCTTGCGGCCGTCGCGAGTTGCCTGCCCATCGTCCTCTGTTCATTGCGCCGAACAGGGGCAGGCAACTTGCGCCGACCGCAGCGGTCGGGAGTGACCGCACGCGGTCACACGTCGACCTGCCCCTACGTCCATCAATCTTCCGGAATCTGGAGAACGCTCAGATCGGGCTCATCCCGGAAGTACGCGAGATGCGCCGGACAGCCTTCGGTGCAATCGCTCGAGCCGAACCCGGGTGCGATGACTATCGCCCCGTCGAGCTTCAGCACCTGACGGTTCAGCCGGCATTCCAATCTATTAGCGGAATGGAAAACCAGGCATTTCACAAGTTGTGCATTCTGCCAGCCGAGCAGGTAATCGATGTGCCAGTGAACGCGTTTCTCGTGCCGGCTATGTCGTGCCAGCCGCGCCCGCAGGCCACTCAGCGCGCTCCCGGCATACACGTAGTACCCGGGCCGAAACTCGATGTCCCCCAGCCGTCCAATACGAATCTTACCCCTCCGTCCCACTTCAATCAGCAGAACGTACGCACCGCCCCCCTCTTCCTCTTCGTTCTTCTTCGTGTTCCTTCGTGCCCTTTGTGTCTTCGTGGTGAGAGCACCCTTCGTTTCTCAATAAGCCTTCGCAAATATCGCAATCTCGCTCGCCGGCTTGCCGCAGAGGATGCACTTGCCCGATCCGCCCGGCTGCTCCAGCGGGATGCAGCGGGTCGTTGCCTTCGTGTCTTCCTTGATCTCGGCCTCGCATTGCTTGTCGCCGCACCACCACGCCCGGGCGAAGCCGTCGTCCACGGCGGCCTTGAATTCATCGTAGGTCTTGGGTTCGCGGATGTTCGCGTCGCGGAACTCGGTCGCCTGTTGCAGCATGTTCGACTGGATTTTGGCGAGCAGGTCGCGCACGGCGTCAGCGATCCCGGCCTGCGGCACGAACGCCTTGCCTTCGCGGCCGGGGATGTCGCGCCGGGCCAGCACCACGCTCCCCTTGTCGACGTCCTTCGGCCCGACTTCCATTCGCACCGGCACGCCCCGCATCTCCCAGTCGTTGAACTTGAAGCCGGGGGTCTCCTCGCGGTCGTCCACCTTCACGCGAACGCTGCCGGCCAACAGCTCGCGCATTTGCTCGACCACCGGCATCACGCGCGCCCGCTCGGCGTCTGTCTTGAAGATGGGCACGATCACCACCTGGATTGGCGCCATCTTCGGCGGCAGCCGCAGTCCCTGGTCGTCTCCGTGCACCATGATGATCCCGCCGATCATTCGGGTCGACAGCCCCCACGAGGTCGTCCACACGTACTGCAGCTCGTTATTCTTGTCGAGGTACTTGATCTCGAACGCCTTCGCGAAGTTCTGACCGAGGAAGTGCGACGTGCCCGACTGCAGCGCCTTCTTGTCGCCCATCATCGCCTCGATGGTGTATGACCGCACGGCCCCTGCGAACTTCTCCGACTCCGATTTCCGCCCCGGTATCACGGGGATGGCGGCATCGTTGCGCGCGAAATCGGCGTAAACGCCCAGCATCCGCTGCGTTTCCTCCTCCGCTTCCTGCTGCGTGGCGTGGGCGGTGTGGCCTTCCTGCCACAGGAATTCGGCCGTCCGCAGAAACAGCCTCGTGCGAAGCTCCCACCGCACCACGTTGTTCCAGCAGTTGATCAGCACCGGCAGGTCGCGATAGCTCTTGATCCACTGGGCGTACATGTAGCCGATGATCGTCTCGGACGTGGGCCGCACCACCAGCGGTTCCTCGAGTTGCTCGCCCCCGGCAATCGTCACCACCGCAAGTTCGGGCGAGAACCCCTCGACGTGCTCCTTCTCCTTTTGCAGGAACGACATGGGGATGAACAGCGGGAAGTATGCGTTTTGGTGGCCAGTCGCCTTGAAGCGGCGGTCCAGCCCATCGTGAACAGCTTCCCACAGCGAATAGCCGTAGGGCCGGATGACCATCGAGCCGCGCACCGGCGAGTAGTCCGCCAGCTCCGCCCGCTGAACGATCTCGTTGTACCATTTTGAAAAATCTTCGCCGCGAGGAGTCAGTTTGTCCGCCATGAGCTCTCCAGAATAGGCTTTGGGCTTTGGGCTTTAGGCTTGGGGCCTCAAACGCATCTGCAGCATTCCCGATGCGCCTTCCGGCTTGCCCCGAGCCTCGAGCCACAAGCCCCAAGCTCCAAGCCATCAAATCATGAATTTTCCGCGCCCCAGAATATCATGCAAATGAACAAGTCCCACCGGCTTGCATTGGGCGTCGACGATGGCGAGGGACGTGATGGATCCGCGGCCAGTTCCCTTCTCCATCACGCGAACGGCTTCCGATGCCGAGACGTCGGCGTCGATCGTCATCGGGTTGCGTTTCATCAGGTCGGCGGCGGCCTTGCCGGTGAACGACGCGCCCTGCGTGACCATGCGGCGCACGTCGCCGTCGGTGATGATCCCGGCCAGCCGGCCGCTGCCGTCGGTGACGAGCACGACGCCCAGGTTCGCCTTCGACGCCATCACCTCGAGCGCGGTTGCGAACGGATCGGACTCGCCCACCACCGGCAAGTCGGCGCCGGTCCGCATCACGTCGCCCACCTTCAGCTTCAGCCGCTGGCCCAAGCTGCCGCCGGGGTGGAAGCGCGCGTAGTGCTTGCTGGTGAATCCGATCTCCTCCATCAGGACCATCGCAAGCGCGTCGCCCATGGCCAGTGCGGCCGTCGTGCTGGCAGTCGGAGCCAGGCCGAGCGGGCACGCCTCCCGTGCCACGCCAACGTCCACCACGCAATCAGCCTCTTGGGCGAGCGTCGACTGCCGGTTCCCCGTCATCGCCACAACCCGTGCTCCGATGTTCTTCGCGGCGAACACCACGTTCAGCAGTTCGGCGGCCTCGCCGCTGTTTGAGATTGCGATCAGGAGGTCGTCCTTCGACACCACTCCCAGGTCGCCGTGCAGCGCCCCGGTTGAATCCAGATAGACGGCGGGCGTGCCCGTGCTGCACATCGTAGCCGCGATCTTCTGCCCGACGATCCCGGACTTGCCCACTCCCGTCACCACCACCTTGCCGCCCTTCAGGGACAGGATCATCTCGACGAGCGTTGAAAACTCCGCCCCCACCCGATCCCGCAGCGCGAGGATGGAATCCGCCTCGATCTGCAGTACCTCGCGGGCACGACGGATGCGATTTTCATTCACATTCATCATCCGAACCAGAAAGGAGTCAGAAGTCAGGAGTCAGGAGCAAGAAGACCGGAGCAAGATGCCTTCAGCCAATTTCCTCTTCATTTTTTCATTTTTCATTTTTCATTTTTAATTCCTGGCTTCCCAGGAATCCCGCCACGTCCTCCAGCAGCTTCTGCCGGTCCGAATACACCCGATGCGTCACCGGCACGGAGCCGAGGAAGTACCGCCCGTAGCGCTGGGTGATCACGCGCTTGTCGAGCACCACGACCACGCCGCGGTCGGACTTCGACCGGATCAGCCGGCCGAAGCCTTGCTTGAACCGGATCACGGCCATCGGGACGGAGTATTCGACGAATGAGCTCTGCCCCTTCGCCTCGACGGATTCGCATCGCGCCTTGATGATCGGATCGGTGAACACTGCGAACGGCAGTTTCGCGACCGTCAGGCAGCTCAACGCCTCGCCCGGCACGTCCACTCCCTCCCAGAAACTCTGCGTGCCCAGCAGCACCGAGCCGTACACCCGGCGGAACGCGCGCAGAATCTGGTCCGGCGTGCCGTCCACGCCCTGCCCAAGCACCGGGATGCCGGCCTGCTCGAGGTCGTCCTTCACGATCGGGTACGTCTTATTCAGCATATCGAAAGACGTGAAAAGAATCAAGCCTCGTCCGCGGCTGGCCCGGTGAAGATCGGCGAGGAACTCCGCCACCGCCTCGGTGAAATCGCTGCTGCCGTAGACCGGCTCCGGCAGGAAATTCGGCACGCAGAACAGCACCTGCCGCTCGAAATCGAACGACGTGCCCAAGCTCAGCTCCAGCACGCGCCCTTGCGGCAGCAGGTCAAGCCCCAGCCGCGAGCGGAAGAAATCGAACTTCTCGCCCACCGACAGCGTGGCCGACGAGAACACGATCGTATCCTTTTTCTCGTAGAGCAAATCCTTCAGCAGCTTGCCAACCTCGATGGGCGCGGCTGCCGCGCGGAATCCGCCCTGCCACGTGTCCTCGCACGCCACCCAATACACGTAGCCGGGGTCGTCGCCCTTCATCAGGAATTCGGTGTCATTCACGATCTCGCGAAGCACCGTGAGCTGCGATTCCAGCTCAAACATCAAGTCCTGCTGGTACAGGAACTGCCGCGCGAGATTGCCCACGTCCTCGCTGACGGAATCAAGCTCCTGAATCAGCTCGGTAAGCGCCTTGATGAACCGCTCCTTCTGGCGGAAGATGGGCTGCCACTTGTCGGCGGGGCGGTCCTTCGCGGAGTAACGGAGGCGCGTCTCGCCACGCGATTCGCCGCTGTTCTGGCCGGCCCGCCGTCCGCCCCGGCCCTGCTCGAACAGCCCGGCGAACGACTCCAGGAAAGCCTCCAGCACGCCCCCCAGGTCGCCGATCTTCTCGAATGCCGAGTTCAGCTTGCGCTCGATGCCCAGCTCGGTGTCGGTGGGCGTCGTCTCCCGGCCGCGGCGGAGTTGGTACAGGATGTTGGTGAGCAGGCCGCGGCCAGCCTTGTCGCGCTCGCGCACGCGATACAGCCGGTTGAGCGGACGCAGCACGGTCCAGCGGTCGATCTCGCGGCCGAGGTTCTCCGTCGCCACGCTCTCAACGTCGTGTGCCTCGTCGAAGATCAGGTGCTTGTGGTCGGGCAGGACGGCCGACGCGCCAAGGCCCACCTCCGAGAACACTACCGCGTGATTCGCCACCACGAGATCGGCGAGTTGGGCCAACGCCCGAGCCTTCAGGAGGAAGCAGCGCTTCCACAGGCTGCACGCCCGCCCCCGACACTCGTCGCCCTTCGCGTACAATCGATCCCACAGCTCGACCGACCGTGCGACCTGGAAGCCGGTGTTCTCGCCGATGTCGCCCGTCTGCGTCATCGCCGCCCACGTGACGACCGGCAGCAGGGCGATCCGGTCGGCATCGGTGATCTCACGATCTGCCTCCGACAGCAGGTAGAGCAGCTTTCGCGTGCAGAGGTAGTTCGCCCGCCCCTTGATCAGGGCCGCGCGGAAGCCGCGTTCCAGCATCTCCTTCAGCATCGGGATATCCTTGAAGAAGAGCTGAGCCTGCAGGTTGCGCGTGCACGTCGAGATCACCACCGGCGTCTTGTTGGTCGTCGCCCAGTAGACCGCCGGCACCAGGTACGCCAGCGACTTGCCGGTGCCCGTGCCGGCCTCCACCATCAGGTGCCTGGCGTTGTTCAGGCAATAGGTAACGGCCTTCGCCATCCGTGCCTGCTCGCGGCGCGGCTCGAAATTCTTCAGGTGCTTCGCAAACACACCCTCCGGCCCGAACATCCGCATGATCTCGGTCGGGTTCAGCGGAACCGGCGGCGGCATGTCCGTCGCGTCCACTGCGTCCTTCTGCCGCTTCGCCTTCTTCTCGCCGGCCTCCACGATCACGGCGGACACGTCCGCGATGCACGACGAGATCGACTCGTCCGTCTTTCCGAACGACTGCGCGAACTTGCGCCCGTGTGCATCAGCGAAAAGCCCCTTCAGCTCCCACTCGATCGGCTGCACGAGGCCGAGGATTGCGTTCAGTACGGGGAAGGGCAGCTCATCAAGCTCGGCCAGCAGCACCTGCCACAGCTTCGCTGTCAGCGTCGCCCCGGCCGGCGCCCGCACAGGCTCGGCGAACTCGAAATTGTACTTGCGCGCCAGGTGCTCAAGCTCGTCGCACTCCTCCATCGGCAGCAGCACGTGGCATAGTTCAAGCGTATCGACGAGCGACGCACACTGAATGGCCAGCGGCGAACCGGGGCGGCCTTTGCCCATCACGCTGCCCGATTCCAGGAATCGCTGCCTTGACCGCAGATCGTGCATGATGCAGGGCCGGCCCGCGATGAATTCGTTCAGCCCGTCCAGCACTTCCTCCAGCGGCGGCGCCTTGCGGAACTCATCCTTCGCGATCCCGCACGATTTCAGCACCTGCAGCGGAATCGCGCCCGCCGGCTCCGCCACCGAGGCGAAGCATCGGCCGATCTTCCCGTCGACGATCTCGACCGCGGCGATCTCGATGATCTCGTCCCGGCGGGGGTCGGGGCCGGTGGTTTGAATGTCGAGTGCAACAGTGTTCACGGTTCAAAGCGCGCGGTCATCACGCCATCTGTGCCATGGCCGCCGAAAATGCCTTGAAGCTCGGCGACGTATTTCGAGCAGGCTGCATGTTCGGCGCCACGTCCCTGGCAAGCTCGATCTTGCGCAGGCCTGTTCTGAAGTATCGTGATTTCATCATGATCCGTTCGAGAGCTTCCCATGTACCGCCACTGATTGCATCCGGATCACGATATCCTTTGCGAGCCGGAATCTTTCCGGGAAGCCGTGGATATGCGGCCTTCACCGCATCCCAATCCCCGAAATACCACGCTTCGAGTTCCTCGATGGCGAGGCGATTTACGACCTGGTAAGGCTGGCCTCCGCTGGCAGTTGGCGTGATGAGCCTGGCATCGGCCGCCATCTTCTCCAGCTTCGCCTTCAGCTCGTGACAATCATCGTCGTCGCGATCCACGACCACGACAATTCGCCAGTCCGGCGGCAGCCACTGTGCGTAACCATGAAGGCGTCTCGGCAAACGCTGCAGAAGCTCGTCTTTGCTCTTGTGCGGGTAAACCTGAAACGAGATGCCGCCGATGATGCGGGGCAGAAGCGCGCGCAGAGCCGCTTCCATTGATGGCTCCTCAACGATCACCTCGATGTGTTCCACGCTCATCTCGAGCTGCCTCTCCGCTGCGGTTCCCCGGCGTTCACCAGCGGATCGCCTACGCCAAGCCTTCCTTCCTCCCACAACTGCCCCATCGATGCTCCGGTGGATATGAACTCACGGATGCCACTGATATCCGAGGCACGCACGCTGTTGCTGAAGCCCTGTCCATCACGGTAAAGCACCCGCACCTCCTCCGGCTTCAGACCATTGAGGAAGAACGGCGAGTGCGTGGTCACAAGCAATTGGGAGCATTCGGTGGCGGCGCGGCATTCCTCCGCAAGCTCCGGCAGCAGGCGCGGATACAGGAAGTTCTCCGGCTCCTCAATCCCGATGAATTGGGGCGGCTGCGGATCATACAGCACCGTCAGATACGCCAGCATCTTCAGCGTGCCGTCCGACGCGAAGCGCGAGAGCACCGGCTCCTCGAATGGAGCGTCCTTGATCTTCAGCAGCAGGCGGCCATCAGGCATCGGCTCCGCGATCACCGACTCCAGTCGCGGTATTCGTCTGCTCAGCACGCGGAAGATCCGCTCCAGCCGCTCGGGATGCTGCTCCTTCAGATACTGAATGACGTTCGGCAGGTTGTCGCCCGTTTTGCTGAGCCGCTCCTGCGGCCCAGCTTCCGGCTGGCCGCGGGTGTCATCGATGGAAAGGTACGATACGTACCAGTCGGTGATGAACTCGCGCAGTGCAGCTACTCGCGGATGCTCGGCGAACTGCCCCAGCGTGGCCACCGCGATCAGATCCGGCGAACGCAGCGGAGTCTCCACGCGTTTGTCGCTTTCATCCGGCACCTCGCCGCTGACCGCGCGTCCGCGGCCCTCGTGGTACTCAAGGAACCGAAACGGCTTGCCCCTTGTTCCCCGCCGCCATTGCAGCCACTCCTCAACGACGACCGGCTTCGTTTCCCGCTCGTCGATGGCCAGATGGTACGTGATGACCGGCTGCTTCGGCCGCTCTCGATACTTGATCTCGATGACGATGGGGGCTTCCTCTCCGCGAGTCTTCAGCTGCCGCGCCTTGCCTCGCCGGTCCCACGCGTAGCGCAGGCCGAACTGGAAGCACTCCGAAAGGAAGTTGAACACGTCGAAGACCGTCGACTTGCCGCTCCCGTTCGGGCCAAGAAGCACCATCAGCGGCGTAATCGCCCTGAACTCCACCGCCTTCAGTGCACGATAGTTCTGAACCTGCAGATATTCGATGCGCGCGGGACCGGGGTGACAGGCCCGGTTTTCACTGGGAGTCGTTGTCTTCGTAGGCATTGCCTGATCCTTCTCCGGAGGAACCGGTAGATCTTGACGCTACTGCAGCCTCTTGCGAATCTTTCGTTCCAATCCCGGCGGCAGCGGTTTCACTTCCTTCTTCACCTGGGGCCTCTCGCCGGGGGTGGCCGGCACGTCGGGCGCCGGCGGCGGATATTTCGGAACGTACGGATCGAGTTCCAGCAGGTCGTGCAGGAGGATGAGCGTCGCCTCCTTGTCGGCGATGCGGCCCCGCGTGCCGGAATCGATCGGCCGGGCCGCGAACGCCGGCGTCGACGACCCCACGCACGACGGGCACCCCGTCCGGCACGGGCACTTCTGCACCAACTGCAGCGCGCACTGCATGATCGGCTCCACCAGTTTGTACGCCTTCTCGGCGAACCCGATCCCGCCCTCGAACCTGTCGTACACGAACAGAGCCTCCGTCCCCAGGCAACTCGCGTCGACCACCGAGCCGATATCCATCGAGTCGCACATCACGTGCAGCGGGAGCACGGCGACCGCGACGTTCGACAGACCGACGAGTGCGTCGACGATCTGCCGGCCATGCTGCTCGCATGCCGCCCGCGCCGAATCCGGCGGCACCAGCCACATCGCCACCGTCTCCATCTTGCGCTCCGGCAGCGTCAGCCCTTCGTAGCCGATGCTGTCGCGCGAGTGGAACTTGATCTTCTTGAACATGATCACCAGCGTCGTCAGGGTCACGTCGCCCGAGAAGATTTGCGCCCGCCGCCACGCCTGCTGGTTGTCCGTTTCCTCGATCTTGATCTTCTCCTCCGCCACCGCCTGCGTGTAGTAATCGATGTCGCGCCTCTCGACGAACGCGATCTTCTTGTGGAGGTCGAGGTCCTGCACGAAGAACGTTTCGGCTTCGTGCAGATAGATCGCGTGCGGATGCACCTGCATGAAGGCGGTCATTTCGTCGACGTAGCCGATGACGCGGCCCTTGGCCGCCGCGTCCTGGATCTCGTAGATCACGTTGCCAATGTTGCGCAGCCGGACGTCGCCGGCGGGGAAGTCGGTCAGCCGCTTCTCGGTGTTCGGCGGCACGTGCTGGTATGACCATCCGGCGCGCGTCTTCCTTGCCAGCCGCTGGTCACGCAGGATCTCAAGCAGCGCCGGCGTGTATTCGCCAAACGCTTCCAGCTCCTTGTCCGTGATAGGCAGCTCGTACAGCGCCGCGCGAATGTGCCCGATCGAGATGTGCGGATTGTCGGGATCGATCACCGCGTTCTCGTGCGGCTGGCCGAAAATGTAGTCCGGGTTGCTCACAAGGTACTGGTCGATGGGGTTGTTCTGCGCCACGAGGATGGCGACTGATTCGTTCATCCCGCGTCCGGCTCGGCCCGCCTGTTGCCACAGGCTGGCAATGGTGCCGGGATAGCCGACGATCAGGCAGGCGTCCAGCCCGCCGATGTCGATCCCCAACTCGAGAGCGTTTGTGCTGGCCACGCCGAGCAGATCGCCGGACGCCAGCCGTTGCTCGATCTCGCGGCGCTCCTCGGGCAGATAGCCCCCGCGATAGGCGTGAACCGACTTCGCGAGCTTCGACCCGAACCGTTGCAGCTCCTCCTGCGCGTAACGGAACATGATTTCCACCGACAGGCGCGTCCGCAGGAATGCGATCGTCTGCACGCGGTTCTTCACCAGTTCCACCATCAACTGCTTGGCCTCGCTCACCGACCCGCGCCGCTCGATCTTCGCATCGTCGATGAAGGGCGGATTCCACAGGGCGAAGTCCTTCGGCCCCCGCGGCGAGCCGTCGTTGTTCACCAATTCCGCCGGCAGCCCCAGCATCCGCTCGGCGTGCTCCTTCGGATTGGCGATCGTGGCCGAGCAGCATACGAACACGGGCTTGGAGCCATAGTGCTCGCAGATGCGCCGGAGCCGCCGCAACACGTTTGCCACGTTGGACCCGAATATCCCGCGATACGTGTGCAGCTCGTCGATCACCACGATTCGCAGCCGCGAGAAGAACGTGGCCCACTTGGCGTGGTTGGGCAGTATGCCCTGGTGCAGCATGTCGGGGTTCGTGAGGATGAACGATCCGGAATCGCGGAGCACGCGGCGGCGGGCGCCGGGCGTATCGCCGTCATACGTCCCCGCGTCGTATCGCAGGGCGGGATGGAAGCCTTTCAGCTCGTTCAGGCCGCGAAGCTGATCCTGCGCCAGCGCCTTCGTCGGGTAGATCAGCAGCGCCCGGCTCGACGGATTCGCCAGGTAGTGCTCCACCATCGGGATGGTGTAGCACAGCGTCTTGCCGCTGGCGGTGGACGTCACGATCACGACGTTTCGGCCGGCTCGGACATGGCCGATGGCTTCCGCCTGATGCGTGTAGAACTGCGTGATTCCCTTCTTCGCCAGCGACTCGGCCATCTCGCGGGCCAGCCCGCCGGGTATCTCGGCATACCGCGCCTCCCGCGGCGCCAGCCGCTCGATCCGCGCCACCTGGTTCCGATACTGGATGGTGCTGACGATGTGTTGAAGATGCTGGCCGATTGTCATCGCAGATCTCGGAAAGAGGAAACAGGATACCCAGGATGGATAGGATGATCATCCTGCCTGATCCTGCCCATCCTGTTTCAATACCTTCAATGAATGCCCATCGAACACCGGCACTATCGAGTACGCATTCGCCCGCAGGCAGAACTCGACGTCGTCCGGGCTGTAGACGGGATCCGACCTGTCGAGAAACTTCAGTGCCTCCGGATCCTTCATGATCCTTGCGCGAACGTCCTCGAGATCAACGGCCTCGCCGGTGCACAGCGCCCGGATGTA
>Ga0172362_10005256_pt1 | contig 11220 bp, 8 predicted proteins | sample LakKivs1_kivu2a2_FD_114534 | JGI IMG/M metagenome (GOLD analysis project Ga0172362, IMG submission 114534) | Sediment microbial communities from Lake Kivu, Rwanda - Sediment s1_kivu2a2 | ecosystem: Environmental > Aquatic > Freshwater > Lake > Sediment | place: Rwanda: Western Province, Lake...
CACCAACATATATTTGCGATTAGATTGTTTATTGCTCGAAAGCATCTCCCATCGCAATGCATCCGTAATTAACAAATCAGTGACAGTTCCTGTACCATCCGGATCATTAAACACAATCACGCATATGTCCAACACATACATACTCAGCTCCATAAACAGCTCACTCCATCGCTTAAATTTAGTTCGTTCAAGAAAGCTCACTTCTTTTTGCTTAATGAAGATATCACCTATGTGCTCAATAAACACAGAAAGATTTTCAAAAGTTTCTGCAACTGCGCCATTAAGCAGCGAAGTAAATAATTGTTTTTGCTGAGACAATCCGGCCAACATCTTTTGCACGATTATTACTGGAGTCTGATTAAGTGCCTTTGATAAAGAATACAAAATACCCACATTTGATGCATTTGGGAAGTGTTGTTCAACGCCAAATATAAAATACTTAGATTCATCGCTTTCAGTAAACAAACTTCGAATAGAATTCACCGGGAGTTTAGAAATACGACCCACATTGATTTCCTTGCCGTAACTAACTACGTGGCGCACCTTGGTTTTGAATATCTTTTTTGTTTGCAATTTATCTTTTTCATCATATTCAAAAGTAGTGCTGCATATTTGATTGATTTGATTTTTTTTAGTTTTAGGTGCTGCGATAGATTTACCACAGCAAGGAATGCAGTAGCCCTTTGGATGAACACCCACAATAAATGATAAATGTGGATATTTATCTGTAGGGCAGGCATAATATGCCGGTTTATTCAATGTAAAGTTATAAAACGAATCTAATTCTTGAAGCTCGGACTTCTTCATACTGTTGACTTCATCATCAGTATAAATAACTGGCTGTCGAGGATTCTGACACATAATCGAGTATACTTTGTTGCTGCCATATTTTTTAAGATTGTAAAGCTCAGGATCTGCTTCTCGCAATTTATTTAGTTTATTGTTGTCTGATATTTTCTTAACAGCAATAGGCTTAATATTTTTATCAACATTAGCTCGAATAATTAAACGTAACAAATACTCGTAAAAGATATGAAACTCCTGCTCCCTAATATTTGTTACATCAAATTTAATGTCGGTGGTGCGATGCGACATTTTAACAACACGGCCGTCGTATAATTGCGTCCACTTTTGCTTCAATGCGCTGTTAGACATTTTAGCATAGTGATTGCGAATACTTTCCGTATTCGTTATTGACAATATTCGCTCAATTATGCTTGTGTCAAAATCAATGGCGCCCTTGCGAAAAGTAAACTCATATACGCTAGATTGCTGAATGCCGCGAGTGCTGATGATTTCGGCTATTGAATATTGCTGCCAGTGCCCACGTATTGCTTTGAACATCGCTTCAGTAACTAGCTTTTTCCAAAACACGCAGATATTAAGCGATTTATAAGTAATGTTCGCTTTTGTTAGAATCGGCAAGCTATTCCCAGTAATAAATACATATTTACCAAGAGTATTAATTGATGTAATAATCGGGTCAATAAACTTCTTCATAATAGCATATACCGATTCAAATGTATGCCCGTCTTCTTCGTTCCACATTGATTTAATAAAGTATTTGCCCGAATCCAATATGTTTAGGAATAGATATCGCGATTGTTCATTTTCCAGTGTAGATGCAGTGTTCTTGCTATGAAATGAATCTTGATCACGCTTGTGCAAGCTAATTGCAATGATAATTCCGGTATTAAATGCCGAGGGAAAGTTTATGTCTGACTGATTTTTGCTGTGCTTTTTCTTGAGCAGAAATTTTTTATCATTGTGTGATACATAAGCATGTACTTCCGGATGGCACTTAGATATAATAAATTTATCAAATATATTGCGGATATTAACTGCATTAGTTACTTTCTCATTAGTTGTTGCAATCATACTGGTGATGGTAGGCACCACGCGAATTGAACTCTTTCCTGAGATAATGTCGTTTATTTGCGATGCTAATTTATAATTGTCGTTGATAATTTCTTGCTCTGTATTGACCACTCTGCGAAACCAAGACATACTTCGAAATAAATCTGGATATTTATTTGCAATGTCACTTTCGTTTTCTAGGTATGTGCGGAAAACTTCCGGTGTCATTTGAGGCCAGAAACGAATAATAAATCCATAATAAAACAACTCAAATAAGTATTTGTCCTTAATAAGAGTGTACAATTGAGCCTTAGTTTTGGCAATTACCTGGCCGAGGTCCATAATATAAAATATTGAGTTATTATGTAAACTACCTATGAGTGTAAATGGCTCTATCGTTTCTACTCTAATCTCTTCTCGCATTACATAAAGAAATTTATCCACTGGCATACCAGCCACATATTGATTGTTATCACGCTTGAATTCTTCTACTATGTTTACGTTGTAAATACGATCAGCATACAACTTATATGGCACCATAAGACGCGTTCCTGAATACCAATATAGATGCTGTCGATACATTGGAATTCCAGTAACTAAGCAGATTTTGTCTCGAATTTCGGATATCTTATCCTCGGGATACAAATGAATATCGAAAATATATGTAGTGCGCCCATTACTATCGAATTTAACTGAACTGCCTGTGCTTTCTTCAACATTTATTTTTGTTAATTGTTCCGGTGCTTCTGTGTCTTCTATCATTAAATCTTTGTCACTAATTTCGATAGTGTCATTAAGATTTAACTCGTTATCAAATGACTCAATATTATCCACAGGTTCTTCCGAGCCGCCTTCTGTAGCCAAAGGAATATTTAGCAGCTGTTTATAGTAATTACCAAAATATTCTCTTAGTATATGCGCATTTGGTATTTTATTTGTTTTACTTGTGTTAAGCGTTCTTAGTACATCTTCTACTATTTTAGGTACTGCTCCAACAAAGACCATTGAGTGTAAAATTTTTTCATTTACGTCCACTATGTGAACAATGGGAGGATTTTTGAGTAAACAATTATTCATGTTGATGTGTGTCACTTAACCACTTAACGGCTTAATCACTTATATAATAAACAATATAAGATTTTTAAACAGATAATTATAGTGATTATTTTTCAGAGATACTAGTGATCAAAATGAAAGATAAAAAAGACATTCCAAAAATAATTATTGCAGTTGTGATTGTGTGCGCTATAATTGCAATACATGCACACACTCAAAAAAGAGAGTTTCTTAAAGTAAAAACAAGCAATGGAGAGATATATCATGTGTTAGAAAAATACGATGATAAGCAAGAAACAGCGGAAATGCTTAGGCGTGTAAATGAAAAGGGTTTTATATTTCTTGAAATCTTAAAAAAGAAATATCATGTTAATGCAAGCGAAAAAAGAATAATTGAATTAAGAGAAGAAATGAATCCTATACAACGTAATCTACATGACATAGTTGATAGAATCATAACTAGATATAACTATGAAAACTTATTTGAAACAGAACCCACTGGAAAAAACGGAACATCATATACTGTTGAAAAGGGTAAACAACTACATATGTGCACTAGAGATAAACACACCTCTAACCTACATAGTGAACATGAAATTATGTTTGTGTTGTTGCATGAATTAGCACACATGGGTAATCTAGGATGGGGACATGAACGAGATTTTTGGGAAGTATTTAAGTTTCTGTTAATCGAGGCAAATGAATCCGGAGTTCATACTAGCATTGATTATTCTCAACAACCAATTGTTTATTGCGGTTTGCCTGTTGATTATAATCCATTCTTTGATAGGGGAATTGCAGACTTACGAACAAGTTTGGGCACAAAAAGCCAATAACACAAAACCCGTTTCGTAATTTATTAATTTATTAGCACTTAATTTTTTATCTGCAAGGATATATTAAGAAATAAATGTCTGAAGATTCTGAAGCAATTGCAATATCGAAGGAAAAAACTCCTAGCGATGTTGCGCCTGTATTTGTAAGTGCATTATCTAGATTACCTTATAAATTGTTAGGGTTTTTATTCATTATATATATATTTTTATCGTCTGATGTGTTTATTAATAGAATATTGCATCAGATGGATGGTTGTGTAGGTTATGGAAATACTGCTACAACCAAGGGTACCATACTTACCGGTTTACTCTTGGTATTATTTGTGGCAATTATAGATGAGTTAATTAGACGGGATATCTTGTGAACGCTTGCTAGGTAGTTGGGCTTGCTCGGTAGTTCGCCCTTACCCGCCTATTGGCCTTCGGCCAAAGGCTCGGGCTCAACCCCCGTCGCTGCGCCTTCGGAAGCTTATCAAAACAACAAAAAAATATTTTTTATTTTAGACTAATTTACGAATTAATTTTGTAGAGCTTCCGAAGGCGCCGCGACGGGAGTTGAGCCCGAGCCTACGCAGTAGGCGGGTAAGGGCGAACTACCGAGCCAGCCCAACAACAACTTGGTGATTGATTCTAAGTCGTCCGCAGATAGTTTAGGCTGATCAATACGAGGATAAAACCAATAACGAGCAATTTCTTCACGTAGTTCATAGGAATCACCTTGATAAATATTACGAGAATCGTTTCTTGTTAATGGTACGCTTGTAATTACTTCTACAACATCATCAACAGGAACTTCGGTGCTAACCACGAGTTTGTTGTAATATTTTTTGAATATGTATAGCAAGTATTCATAAATTTGAATAGTAACTTCTTCGCTATGTGCACCAAGAATATTTATTCGGCCGCCATATGTACCATCTTTAATATCAATATCGTCGGAATATTTAGCATCGATTGAACTACCCGGAAATACATTTACGCGCACTGTCTTCGTGGGATCTTTTGAAACAGGGGTCGAGAATAGCATGAAGAGTTTAGTGTCTTCAGAAGTGTAACCCACATCAAAGATTCGAGGATGTGGCGGCGCTACGTCTGTGTTTGATGCATCAGCTGCAATCTTATCCAGAATATTTTGATTAAAGCATTGATTGCACGACCGCTCATTGCATTTGCATTTGAGTTGCTCAGAAGGCGCTTCAATAAGCGAGTCCTTGATGCGTTCGGCGTAAAGAATTTCCTTGAGTGCGTTCAAATCAATAATATGATTAGGCTTCATATAGAGAAAGAATTTATAGTTTTTCATCTCTGCACGGAGAGAAACGAGCTTAATCTTTTTGTCTGGATCAGTTTCACCAGGATGCAGGGCTTCGTTCAATACATCAATAACCTCGTAGTTAGCTGCAAGCATTGAATCAAGATGATTAGGATGCGCACCGGGCAGCTGCTCTTTGTTCTCTCGAAACATCTTGAATTTGTATTCAACAAAGCCGGACTTTGTTTTCTTCTTTTTGCTAGGAATATCACTCAGCACAACGAACGTGATTTGTGAATTGAAGCAGTCTCCGTTACCAGGCTTCTTGCGCTCTTTCTTAACTTCCTTGGCCTTGGGCTTTCGACCGCGAGTAGATTTAACGGATTTTTGATTGAGGTATTTTTCATACGAGGGGTCAATCTTTGTGCCAAAATTGCTCTTAATAATAACCACGCGATCGTTAGTTTGAAACGCGTCAATTGCATGTTCATCAATCGACAACATATTAGTTACGTTTCCCGATAAAGTGGCAGTGGTTGGCAACAGCGGAGACAGAACATCATTTGGCGTGTCGCAAATTGAACGAATAAATTCTCGGCGATATTGAGGATCAAGCAAATTATTCTTGCGCATTATATCTACTTGATTAACTGCGGGCTTAACTACGTTTACCGCAATCATAGGAGGCGCTCCATCAATATCATTAATACGTCGAGTCATTTCATCAATTTGCGCGCTTATATTTGACGCCAATTGTTGATTGAAACCGCCTACCATTCCAAGTTTATCTTTTGCACTTTGTGAAGAATCGTCTTGTAATACGTGGCTATTATTAGGAAATAAAATGGGAGAGACGGCTTCGCCATCGGCAGGATTTGCATCCTGCAGAGATAAATTCATATTGATTTCTTCGCATTCTTGATTGAGTTGCGAAGATAATGCCTCGAAGAAATTATCGGTCTCACACATTCTATATACCCCTCTGATATAATTCAATTTTAATTAAAAAATAATTATTGTTTAATTGAAAATTACCTATAGGTAATTAACAATTAACAATTTATGTGTTTGAAATAGTTCTTTTTTTATTATTTTCGGAAGTTTTAAATGTTAAACATTGAGATGTTTCTAATGTTTTTATGTCATTGATAGAATCATTGATAGAATCATGAAGATAATCTTGTTTAATCATCTCCTGACTATTTTGCAATATAAGCTGCTCTTCTTTGGCTTTAAGTTGATCTTTTAAATTAGCGATTTTTTCTTCATTACGAAGTAATTTCTTATATAAAGCAGACACCAGCTTAATATCAACTGGCTCAATTTTGCTTAGTCTCTTGATTTCACTAAGGCCTTCATAAGTTAAAAATCGCGCAACAAAGAAATACATGGTGTTTTGTTCATTCATCATTAGAATTTTTTCATACACTGCAGACATATAAGCTAGAAATATTTCTCGTTGAGAATATCCCTTACATAGATGTTTGCATCGAATACATACTGTTAAGTTATAGTTGTTTAGGTCAATTATTTGCATTGGAAGGTCAGCAACTGGTGCATTTATTGTGTGAATATGAATCGCACCTGTTTCAAGGCACAAGTCGCAATTCATGGATGTATTGTCACGGTGTGCTGTATATTTGTATAACTATATACATTTCATTTTTTACTTAAAATGTAATTGATTAAAGTCGCCCATAAATTCGCCTTTAGTTGAAGCCGGCATTACTACGCGATGCACGGGAATATTCATTCTTCCTGATTTACGACCGGCAATTTGATCGCCGCTAACATATTGAGGAATATGGTAATATTTCATATGAATAATTTCGGGTGCTGTCATTCGAGCCGTCATTAACTCCTTTTGAGGATTATATATGATGAGAATTATCAGCACCACGACAATTGCTAAAATTGCACACTCTTGCCACATTTTGTGTTGTATATTATTAACAAATTGAAATAATTTATTTTATTAGTTGTTTAAACATATCGGTATTAAGCATATTCTTGAAAATTATGTTTGGTATCGATGATAATATTATTAAGTTTATTTTCCGTGTAGCCTTCTATTTTTGTTAATGTTGCAAGAACGTTTCGAAGAGAGCTTGTATCTTGCAGGGGGACTAAATTTGTTGGTTCTTCATTAATTATTGGATTTGCCTGCACTCCTTCATTTGGTGCGGTTGATTGTTCGTTTGAAGGATGATTGTGCGCGGAATTAGTGGTTGCAGATGTTGATGTTGTTGTTGTATTTTTGCTCTTGTATACAAAATATATAAATACGCATATTAAAACAAGAACTACTAGAATTATCCATTTTGCTTGTGCACTTGCAAGAAATGGTGTTATGGACTTGAATATGTCACCGCCCCATATAAATCCCTTTTGCTTATTTTCTTGTAATACTATGTTTCCATATGCATTTTTCACGTTTCTTCGATTCATATCACAGAAATCTACCGACGTATTCGGGTTTTCGATGTACCATTGGAGAAAAGTTTTAATGGATCCATAAGCGTATGATGTTTTTCCGGTGAGTGCATTATTTACTGATAATATCTTTTGATGTACCTGTGACCAATTGCACTCATGTGAAGTATTTATAACATATTCGATCTTTTTCCAGGTTTGATCACCGAGTTTAAATTTTAATTTACCCGAGTTTATTTGTTCAACTAAGTAACAAATTATATAGAACATATTAAGCATAATATTCTCATATTTTTGTCTGATTCCTTGTTTCTCAGTAAGAAGAGTATTAACTAAATGGAGCGTATATTCGTTACTATTCTGCAAAGAATTGATTTTAAATACAACCTGCTCGAATAATTTTAAAATTGGAATCTCGTTAGTTATACTTTTATCATATTTGATTATGTATTGTATTTTGCTTACTAATTGTAAAACGCGATTTAGATAGTCTCTGGGATTTGTATCATTTAGTTCAATATTGTATATTTTAACTATTTTGTTTATTACTTTACTTGGTTGATCTTCTTTAAGTGCGTCTACATATAATTGTAACCAAGGCTGTGGGTTTTTATCATTATATTCAACTAAGGAACCTTCAATATTGGTAAAAGTTTGAATCTTTCCAAGTGGCGGGAGTTTATTTTCAATCTTTTTACCAAGAGAATAATATTGGCTAATAAAAAGTGGTACATTTTCTGACACTCGTGCGCGTGAAGATGATTGCTTTGGAATATTTACACTCTGTGAAAGTGGAGGTGGTTGCTTTGGAGAATATGTAGTAGAAAATGTACGCAACGGAGTTATTGGAGGTGTAGGAGCTTGAATTGGCGGTGGTGGCAAAGGTTTTGATTTAATTGTTTTTGATATATAGGGTATAGATTCATATTCTGATGATGTGGTAGTATTTAGTATTTTTTGTGGTAATATTGGATTTGTTATATCATCATCGCTTTTAGGTAGATTTATTGATGAATAATTTATATTTGCTCGTTGTTGTGAAGTAGTCTCTGGTTGTTGTTGCAGAACAGATGCATCTTTACCCAATCCAGGAAGATTAATCGGGCCTACCTCAGGTACACTTGTTCGTCGTGATACCGGTGGTGATCTTGGTATGTTTGTCGGTGGATTATTTGGTTTTGGAGGTAGTACCGGAGGTAGTTTCAGAGGTAGTACCGGAGGTAGTTTCAGAGGTAGTACCGGAGGTAGTTTCAGAGGTAGTACTGGAGGCAAACCTGGAGGCAAACCCGGAGGCGAATTAAATGGCAAGGTATTGATATTTTGTCCTAACGCCACTATTGAGGTCATTATGTTTATATTTTATATAAAATATACTTATATTAATGCAAAAAATAAACAGTTTATTTTTTATTATTTTAACTTTATGATCTTTTATAACCCAGACACACTCTCACGCAATTTAAGATCAAGCGAAGACAGATTTTCACTGCGCAAAACCTTGCCGCTTGTCACACTGCCAGATCCTTCAACAAACGATCGAGTGTTATCAATTTCAGTGTTATTAAGTGCGTTTTCAGTGTATCCTTCGCTGCGGGAAAGATCAGCAACAAAGTTTCGCAGGCCCGATAAATCCAAACGACCAGTTGGTACCATGCCCTCTACACGAGTATCCTTGCTTTCGCAGAATGAACTTAAACCTTCCTGTTCACTAATTGGCACATATCCTTCACGAGGTGCGCCACACATGCCTTCCTGTTCACTAATTGGCACATATCCTTCGCAACGTGATCTGCACATGTTTTCACGTCGGAAACCTCTTAAACCTTCACTAGGTGCTCCATATGCACCTGTTTTGTTAGCAGGCACTTGAGGCGCCTCTTCGTATCGTCTAGAATCATGAGTCGAAAAACGATATAACAAATACAAAACTAAAACCACAACAATAGCAACCAATATTTGCTTACCGTGGTTACGGATAATATTACTTACACCTTCCATGATGACTCCTCCGTATATCAAGTTCTTGTCTTGCTTTAATACTATACTACCGAAAGAATCTTTTATTTTTAATCTTTTAATATCGCAAAAATCAACAGCTTTAGTAGGTTCAAGCAAATACCAAGTAAGGAATGTTTTTAATTCATCGTACTTAAATATTATTTTTCCATCTGTATCTTTTTCAGACAAGATTTTTTGATGGACTTGCGACCAATTGCATGTGTCAATTTTTTCGACTATATATTTGTATAATGCCTGATTTTTTGGGCCGAGTTCAATCGGTCTGTTTAGACGATTGAATTCATTTAACCAATTGTAATAACAATAAGCAACCACATATTCTATGTTTCTTGCAATATTTTTATATTTGTGTTTTAACGACTGATTCTGTTTAGAGCGTAATTCACGTTTATCCGCATTAATCAATGCTTTGTAATCGTATTCACCAAGTAACTTATTTAATTTGTTTTTGATTTCACGATTTAAAAACTGCATGCTCTTGCTTATGCGTTGATCTTTATTTGAGTTAAACTTTACATCAATAAAGTTCACTAAAGTAATTATTCTATCCAGCGGTCTGGATGAGTTTAAACTTACTCTGTAGTTGTTTTCTTCAGAAAATTGATTAATAATCGTGCCGGGTGTCATTGCACGAAGACTTGTTTTATAAATGTTGTGCCATTGATCCTTTTGCGTCGACCAATCGATTCTTTGAATATTTGTTTTTTGTCCGGGCTGACCAATTGGTGGCATGTAACTCTTTCTAGAAGAATTCATGCTATCTAAAGTTGGAATAATAATCGGACGATCAGTTTCATAATTAATCAATCCCGGGGTTGTGTTATCATTTTCTTCATCATTAGATGCGATGGGTTCAATAGCTGGCGGTGCTGATAACGGCGGTGGTAATGTTAGAGGGTCAACTAACGGCGGCGGTAATGTTAGAGGGTCGAATAATGGCGGCGGTGGCAAAACAACTGGCTGTGCTGGAGAAAGAGGCAGGGGTTTAACAAATCGGCTACCAATTGATGTTGATACAATTGATGGAGGAATTGGAGGTGTTGCAGGCAAAGGTTTAACAATTCGATTACCAACTGGTGATGGAGATGGTACACGTGGAATTGAGGTTTTCACGGGGTTCTCTTCATTTAAATTGTATATATCTCCTTCATCTTTATCAAGAAATTTTAAGAAACTTTCACTGTATCCTTTAGAATCTTCATTAAAACTTTTATCATTAGGAACTTTCTTCGCAGAATCTGATGATTCCCACGGCCAAGCAGCTCCTTCTATGGACATTTTAAAATTCAAATAGTAACGAATTTATATACTATATACAACAAATAGTCAAAAAATATTTATTATTTGGAAATTAAGCATCACCAAAAAGTGCAGCTTGCGATACAGTTTGTTCAAATTGACTATTTTTTGACTTCTGTCTAGAAGCAACCTTACCAAATGCAGTTTGGTCACCTCGACGTTCCATAATACTAGTAGTTACGCCTCTTGATCTTTGGCTGGCTTCTTCACTGCCGGAAATTACCATAGGCAGATCATCAAAAGCAACTCCTTCTCGGATCCTGCAAGTATTAGACGGTTTACGATTATAGATAATTAATGCTACCAATGTAACAATAATTAATGCATAAATTAATTGGCTATTAGAATACATGCTCAATCACACAATATATTCTTGATAAAAAATATCACAATAATAAAATATAATAATCATCAAATAATCATCAAATAATCATCAAATAATCATCAAATAATCATCAATTAATCATC
>Ga0172362_10005257_pt1 | contig 11220 bp, 6 predicted proteins | sample LakKivs1_kivu2a2_FD_114534 | JGI IMG/M metagenome (GOLD analysis project Ga0172362, IMG submission 114534) | Sediment microbial communities from Lake Kivu, Rwanda - Sediment s1_kivu2a2 | ecosystem: Environmental > Aquatic > Freshwater > Lake > Sediment | place: Rwanda: Western Province, Lake...
CATCGACTTTCGCTATGGCTTCCAGATTCAAACCCTGAAAGATTTGATCAAGATTTACGAAGATTTTTCAGCCAAGGACAAGGAGGCCGAGGTGAAGCTTGCTTCAATGCTTAAAAGCTACTACAACGGCCTGAAGAATAACCAGGGAATGCTCGAGGGTTTGGTCAAGGCGAATCTCCTCGACAAAAAAAGAGCCGAGGAGAAAGCTTTCCTCGATTTTCTGAAAACAAATCCAGAGCTTGAGAAAAAATACGGCACTCAGCTTTATCAGATAGAAGCTCTATACCGGGAATCGAATAAAACAAGGGCAAAAAATGCCATCCTGTCCTGGATTGGGCGCGGCAGCCAGATGACGAGTCTTGCCCTGATGATCAACAAATGGTCGATCGAGAAAGAAAAGAAGGACATGGAGAGAGAGCCCGGATATCAAGAAAGAGACCGTGCCAGAGCAGAGCAGAGGCTAAGAATTGCCCAGAGAAGCCTCGTCCCTGAAGCAGACAAGAAGGGTCTGGAGTATTTTCTGAAAAAAGCTCTTGCCCTTCCGCAAGGACAAAAAATCAAGGCTGTGGAAGATATCGTCAACCAGCAGCCAGGAGTTTCGCCCGACCAGGCTGTCGCTAACTTTTTGGAAAAACTATATAGAGAAACAAAGCTCGCTTCGGCCGAAGAGAGGGTCAAGATGTTTCAACTCAACAGGAAAGAACTGTTGAACCTTGGCGACCCATTCATTCAATTCGCCTCTGAGCTCGAAAAAGAAAGAGAGACTTTAAACATCAAATCAAGAGAATTCTCAGGAGCATTGTCAAGGCTGATGCCTGTTTATCTCCAGGGAGTCGAAGCCTGGAGAAAGACAAAGCTTTATCCTGATGCCAACGGAACGATTCGCTTCAATTACGGAAAGGTCAAAGGCTACTCTCCCCGGGATGCGGTCTGGTATCGTTATCTGACTTCTTTGACTGGAGTCGTCGAAAAGAACACAGGAAAAGAGCCTTTCAACAATCCGGAGAGACTGCTCGAGGTCTATAAGAGAAAAGATTTTGGAACATATCTCGATAAGACTATTAACGATGTGCCTGTCAATTTTCTGAGCGATAACCATTCTACAGGCGGAAACTCTGGAAGTCCTGTCATTAATGGAAAAGGCGAATTAATCGGGCTTCTCTTTGACGGCAATTATGAATCAATGTACAGCGATTATTATTTCGATCCTGATATAACACGGAGCATAAATGTTGACATCCGCTATGTTCTTTTTATCACTGAAAAAGTGGATAAGGCCCTGAACGTTCTGCAAGAACTCACTATTGTCAGGTAATCGAAAATAATTTCAGGAAAACCAAAAAAAGGAGTAGTCCTCTTCTCTATCGGTTTAGCGAAGCGGTAAAATATTTCCCTTGACATCAAATCGGGCTGTGAGGACTTCTGTTGTCCAGGCGTCGGCAGAGCCTTTGAATCCCGGCTGCTTCCCTCCGACTGCCACTTCAAATAATCCAGGCTCGACGGCTCGTTTAAAGTTGCTGTCAATCAAAGACAGCTGCTCAGGGGTCAATGTAAACTTGACTGTTTCTTTCTCGCCTGGCTTGAGGTGAATTCTCTCGAACCCTTTCAGGGCACGGATGGGAACAGGCACAGAAGACTCGATATCAGTGAGAAAGAGCTCGACAACCTCATCTCCTGCTACTTTTCCTGTATTTTCGACATCAACGGAAAGAGCGACATCCTCTCCTGCTTGAATAGTGTCCGGTGCTCTAAGATTGCTGTATTTGAATCGAGCGTAACTTAGCCCAAACCCAAATGGATAGAGCGGCTCTCCGTCAAAATAGCGATAAGTTCTGCCTTTCATGGCATAATCAACGAAAGGAGGAAGCTGGTCGACAGAGCGGTAAAAAGTGACGGGAAGCCTTCCCCCAGGATTATAATCGCCAAAGATGATATCAGCGATGGCCTGCCCTGCTGCTTGGCCCGGATACCAGGCTTCGATAATGGCCGGTATATTCTCGCTGGCCCAGTTAACACTCAAGGCGCTTCCGTTGAGCAGAACGAGCACGATTGGCTTGCCTAAAGCATGGATGGCTTTGAGCAGCTTTTCCTGAATAGCCGGAAGGTCTAATGTCAGGCGGTCGCCTCCCTTGAAGCCTTCAACCTTGACCTCCATCTCCTCGCCTTCAAGCCTTGGAGAAAGGCCGAGGAAGATGAGCACAGCATCGGCTTGTCTCGCTATCTCCACTGCTTCTTTTTCATAATCCCTCTCTGGAACAGACCAGAGCAGCTTGATCTTCGCCTCCCCTGAGCGTTCGAAGAATTCAATTTTTATCTTGTAATCCTTACCAGCCTCAAGGTCCACGTTCTCATAGGTCTTAAGCGCATGGTGCCTGCTGTTGAACCTGACCAGAAGTTTGTCGTCGAGGTATAAGCGGAAGCCGTTGAGTCCTTCAGCTCCCAAGCTGTATTTTCCTGTCAGAGGAGGAACAATTTCTCCTGTCCAGCGAACGCCGAAATTGTCGCCGTCAAAATCCTTGCGCGGCGCGCCGTCCCACCAGTTGAAATTGATTTCTTTATCGATATGGGTAAAGGCAGGCTGTCCTTTGAGATCGCGGTTATTAAAATATTCGGCCTTGAGTCCATTTCGTCTTTTACCTTCTTCTTCGGTGAAAAGCGCCGAGGAGGGAATGATTTCAAAATGAGGAAGGCCTTCGGCCCATTCGCAGCCTAAGGAATAAAGGACCTTTGTCTTTTTAGCAACTTTCTGGCGGATGCCCTCAAGAGGCGTAAGGGGATGGGAGGGCGTGCCGTTGTAATTTCCGAGAAGCACTTCGACATCATCAGCATTGGGACCGATGACAGCAATCGTGCTTAAGTCTTTTCTCAGAGGCAGGATTTTATTCTCGTTCTTCAAGAGGACGATAGATTTTCTGGCTGCTTCCAAGCTTAACTCCTTGTTCTTTTTGCAGTCGACAACACTATAGGGAATTTTTGCATAAGCAACCATGTCTTGCGGGTCGAACATGCCCAGCCTGAACCTTGCCCTGAAAAGCCTCTTCACAGAGACATCAACCTCTTCTTCTTTGATCAAGCCGCTTTTGACAGCTTCGAGCAAACTTTTATACTCGCTGCCGCAGTTCAAGTCGCATCCTGATTTGATGCCCAGAGCTGCCGCCTGAGGAGAGCTCTGGACGACTTTATGCCCTTCAAAAATATCTCTTATCGCATCGCAGTCAGAGACAACATAGCCTTCAAAGCCCCACTCCTCCCTCAGAATTTTTGTTAACAGCCGGCTGGAGCCGCAACAGGCTTCGCTTTCATATCTGTTATAGGCGCACATCACAGAAAACGCCTTTGCTTCCTCAATACAGGCTTTAAAATGCGCAAGATAAGTTTCACGCAAATCCCGCTCATCGGTCCTGGCATCAAAGGCATGGCGGTCAGGCTCAGGCCCGCTGTGAACAGCATAATGCTTGGGAGTTGACACGACTTTCAGATACTTCGGGTCATCGCCCTGCAGGCCTTTGACAAAGGCAACTCCCATCCTCCCGGTCAAATAGGGGTCTTCACCATATGTCTCCATTCCCCTTCCCCAGCGGGGATCTCGAAAGATATTGATGTTCGGCGACCAGAAGGTCAATCCCTGATAGATGCCTCTTTTTCCCTGACGGAGGAATTGATGATGCTTGGCACGGGCTTCGTCAGAGATGGCTGTAGCAACCCGGTGCATCAACTCCACATCCCAGCTTGCGGCCAAGCCGATGGCCTGGGGGAAGACGGTTGCCAGGCCGGCGCGGGCCACACCGTGCAGACACTCGTTCCACCAATCATAGGCAGGGACATCAAGGCGCTCTATGGCTGCCGCGCTGTTAAGCAACTGCGAGACCTTCTCTTCGAGAGTCATCCTTGAGACCAGGTCATTGACCCTTTCCTCTATGGAGAGCGTTGGATTTTTATATGGCGGCAAGCTTCCATAGTCTTCTTTCTTGCCACAGGCCTTCATCCCTAATACCAGAAAAATGAGCAAGAAAAAAAGGGAAATTCTTTTGTGTAGATGACCTATCATTTCTTTCTCCTCCATGAGCATGATTTCAAGCAGCGAATTCTGCTTGTTTTTAAAAACATTCTGGCATATATAAATAATATTCATAAATTCATGTCAAGAAACGGGGTCGGCTCGGGCAAGGAAGTTCGAAAGCCCGCCGCTTTTGCTTCAGCGATGATGAGGGGGGTGAGCAGCTTCCCTTTATGACAGAAATAACATTTCAACCTTTGCAAAATTCATCTCTTATAAGGAGGCATCATGGATTTTATGGAATTAAAAAAAAGATTGACTGAGCTTGATGCGGCCTGCATCTGTGACGTCAACAAGAAGTTGAGGGTTATGGACCCTGGAATAAGGCCTATAAACCAGGGAATGAAAATGATTGGAATTGCCCACACTGTTCATTGTCGAGCCGATTTTCTTTCAGTCCTCAAGGCTCTTCACGAATCCGATGAAGAGGAAGTCTTGGTTGTCGATGCCGAGGGAGAGACGGTTGCTTTAGCAGGAGAGCTTTTTGTCCGTGAAGCAAAAAGGAAGAACCTCGCCGGTATCGTTGTTGACGGCGGCTGCCGCGATGTCAGAGGCATTAGAAATGCCAACTTCCCTGTTTATGCCCGATGCCTGAGTCCCTTGGCTGGAACAGCCTCCAAGATTTTTCAAACGCAGGTTAAGGTCAATTGCGGAGGCGTTGCCGTTGAGCCAGGAGATGTCATCTTCGGCGACGATGATGGAATCGTGGTGATGAATGTCGAGGAGATTAGGGAAATTTTAGCCACAGCCGAAAACATTCAAAGGATAGAAGACAGGGTCTTGAAGGAGATGGAAAAAGGCAAGAGTCTTGTCGACCTGCTCAACTTTCACGACCACTATGCTAAGATCAGCAAAAAGCAGAAGAGCGACCTCATTTTTATCATCTAATCCATGGGCTAAGGCTCTCTTTCATTGTGTGTGGTTTCTATGAATGGTTTTGTGTCAAATATCAAAGGAGGAAAGATGAGGAGATCAATGATATTGACCGTCATTGTCATCACATTGAGCATTTCCTCGATTTGTTTCAGCCGCCCTGCCTATGACATTAAAAAAATAAAGGGTGATATTCAGGCAATTCTCGACCGGCAGCAAGCTTCATGGAACGAGGGAAATATCGAAGGATTCATGGAATATTACTGGAAGTCAGAGGAGATGACCTTCCAATCCGGAAACAGAAGGCTTTATAGCTGGAATGCCCTTCTCTCCAGGTATAAAGAGACCTATAGCAGAGAGAATATGGGGAAGCTGGATTTCACTGATATCGAGATTAAAGTTTTATCCCGCGACTTTGCTTATGTTCTGGGCAGATGGAAGCTTGCTTTCAAGGATTCTTCTTCCAAGGAAGGCCTCTTCACCCTCATCTTCCAGCGCTTTTCAAAGGGCTGGAGAATCATCCTTGACCATACTTCGTGACCAGTGATAGTCAATTTTTTTATTTAACGCGGTATTTTTCAAACCAGGCACGAAGATAGAGCTGCTGGAGGAGCCGGTGAGAAGGCCGCCGCCAGCCGTGATATTCATCGGGCATCCGAACCAGCAAGGTTTCCTTCTTGAGCAGCTTCAGGGCTCGGTAGAATTCTTCACTCTGGCTGATAGGTGTCCTTAAGTCCGCTTCGCCGGTCATGACCATTGTCGGCGTCGTCACATTGCCGACGTAATGAAGCGGCGAGCGGAGAGCATATTCGGATGGATCTTCCCAAGGATTTTTCTTGAATTGCCTGTACCAGTTCGCACCGTCTGTTGTTCCCACAAAGGAGTGCCAATTGATGACAGGCCTCATCGAGACAGCAGCCCTGAAGCGGTTGGTATGGCCAACAATCCAGGCTGTGAGGCAGCCGCCGCCGCTGCCACCGCAGACAAAAAGATTATTCTCATCGATGAATCCTTTGGCCAGGGCTGCATCCACCCCGGCCATTAGGTCATCAAAATCCTTGCCAGGATAGGAAAATTGGATGCCGTTGACAAAATCCTGGCCGTAGCCTGTGCTCCCTCTCGGGTTCATATAAAGGACGGCATAGCCGTTGGCGGCAAAGTTCTGCCAGTCCCAGCTAAAGCGGGCTGAATACATTGCCCAGGGACCGCCGTGGATGTAGAGCAGCAGAGGATATTTCTTGCCCGGCTCAAACTCAGCAGGCTTAATCAGCCAGCCCTGGAGGTCAAGCCCATCAGGAGATTTAAACCATAGCTCTTCAACCTCTCCCTGTTTGACATCGGCCAGAACATCCTCATTGACATCCACCAGCTTTTTGATATTTGCCGGGCTGGCCAGATTGAAAGTTGCCAGAGAGCCCGGGTCATAAAAAGTCGAGAGCACGGTTGCCGCCTGGCCATTTTCGGCGATGCTCAATCCCGATAAATAATGAACACCCTCCGTGACCTTTCTAATTTTCTTTGCTGTGTTGATAAAGTAGAGGTTGCTCTGCCCCTTTTCTGCCATGAGATAGTAGATTCCGGAGCTATCCGCAGCCCAGGTGATATTTGAAGGCGAGCTGGGAAGGTTCACAGCCAGAATATGCTTGTTCCCTCCGTCACTATTCATGAGATAAAGGTTTGAGAGATGGCTGGTGAAATTCTGCTCATTGTAGCCAGTGTAGGCAATCAAATTGCCGTCGGGCGAAACTGTTGTCCCTCTGTCCGGGCCTTTGCGGTCAGTCAAAGCCTTTATCTCCAGAGTGCTGAGGTCGACGGAGTAAATCTCAGTATCGCCGAAAAGATATTCAGCATCAGGCTTACGGATGGAAGTGAAGTATATCTTTTTTCCTTCTTTTGACCATTGAGGGTCGCTGTCTGAATAGTCTTCTGATGTCACCTGTTTGGGAGTTCCCCCGATTTCAGCGTCGATAGTAAAGATATGGTTATAGCCCTTGGGCATGAATCCCCTGCCGTCGAATCTCCAGGAAAGCCTGTCGATGAGAACTGCCGGCTCTGCCCACTTGGCGCCCTCTGGCCTTTTGGGAAGCTTCACGGGCAAAATTGGCTTATCGTCCGGAATAAAGAGGGTGAATGCCAGATTTTTTCCAGCAGGCGACCAGGTCAAGTCCTGAGGAGAGCGTTCAAGGTGAGTGAGCTGGGCGACCTCTCGGGTATCAAGCCAAAGGACATGAATCTGAGTTGTTCCGTCTCTATCAGAAAGAAAGGCAATTTTTTTTCCGTCAGGCGACCAGGCCGGCGAGAAGTCCCTCCAGTTTCCATGTGTCAGCTCGCGGATGCGGCGTCCCTCGATATCGACAATCCAGAGATTGCTCCTTGACTGGTCGTTCTTTTTATCGACCCAGCCACGGGTGAAAAGGATATTCTTTCCATCTGGAGAAATGAGAGGGCTTCCGATGGATTCCATCTCCATGAAGGTTTCATCGGTCAGCAGCTTATATTTTTTTTCTAGGCCCAGCGTGATTCCCGAGGCAAAGAAAAAAATAAGCAGGCCGATTGCTGATAGTTTGGCGATTGCCTTCATCTCATAAACCTCCTTCTTAAAATTTAAATCAAAAAAAATCTTTTATCTGTCATTCTATCTTTTTATCATGATATTCAGCAAAAAAATTTAGTCCAGCAAAAAGAAGGTCAGGCCGGGTGTTTATAAAAACCGTTTAAAGGATGAACAGGCGCTGTTCTTCGACCGAGTTTTCCTTCAAAGAAAAAATTCATTCGTTTTTTACCAGGCGATTCCGTAGTCTTCGCCGTAGTTGCTCGAGCCTCCCCACAATGTTCCGTGTTTCCAGTCGAAGAAAATGGCATTGATCGGCCCTGAAGTGTATTTTCTGTATTCAATCTTATAGCCCATGTTTTCCAGAATCTCTTTCACTCTCTGCGGGACTTTTTCATTGAGCTGGAGCCTCGCCGGCGAAGATTGATGGGAGCCGAAGGAGCCGCGCATCTGGAAACTGACGATGTTGGCCGCTTCGCAGGCTTCCTGGACATTCATCCCGAATTCGACAAAATCCAGGAAGAACTGGAGCATGTTTTGGTCTTGAGTATCCCCGCCCTGGACGGCAAAGGAGAGAAAGGGTTTGCCGTCTTTTAAGGAAAGGCTCGGGGTTAAAGTCGCTCGCGGCCTCTTGCCCGGGGCAACCACGTTAAATGGATTCTCAGCCTCGTCGAGGACAAAGCTTTGCATGCGCTGGCTCATTCCGACTCCAGTATTTCCGGCGATGCAGGCCGGAATCCAGCCGCCGCTGGGAGTCGCGGAAACAACCCATCCTTCCTTGTCAGCCGCCTGGATGGATGTTGTTCCAGTGAAGAAGCTCTCCTCCAGAGAGATGGTTTCTTTTTTCTCTGAATCAGATGCTCCGAGATTTGTCCATTTCTCAAGGAGATGAAGGTAGGGATTTTGTTTTCCCTCAAAAGGATAAGGATCGCCAGGCTTGACAGCCGGGTCGTTGACATTCCAGTTTAATTTCTTCAGCCTTTCCTTAGCATATTCCTTGGATAAAAGACCTTTGATCGGTTCCTCAGGAGGGAAATAGGGGTCTCCATAGTAAAAATCTCTGTCAGCAAAGGCGAGGTTCATCACCTGGTAAAGGGTGTGGATAGCATTCACACTGTTGTAGCCCATGGATTTGAGGTCGATGTTTTCCAGCATGTTGAGCATCTGAAGGAGAACAGGCCCCTGAACCCAGCAGGTCAGCTTGTAGACTTCGATTCCCTTGTAGGTGCTCATCACTGGCTCTTCGATGTAGACCTTCCACTTTGCCAGGTCATCCATGGTGATCAGCCCGCCCTGCTCCTTCAAGCCTCGGACAAATTCCTGAGCGATATCGCCTTTATAGAAGCGGTCATAGGCGGCAGAGAGGGCTTCTTTCCGGTTTTTTCCTGCAGCTAAGGCCGCCTCTTCGGCTTCAATCAGTTTCTTTAAGGTGCTTAAAAGGTCTGGCTGGCTGAAAATTTCTCCCGCATAAGGAGCCTCCCGCTCTTGGCCAAGATGAGGGAGAAGGACTTTCTTGGAGTAAGGCCACTGTTTGATTCTCTGCTTATTTCTCTCGATGCTGGTGGCAAGCTCCTCTTCGACAGGATAGCCGTCTGCCATCTGCATCGCTGGCTCGAGAACCTGTTTAAGGCTCATGGTCCCAAACTCAGTTAGCATGGTTATCAATCCTCCAGGAGTTCCTGGAGTCACTGCAGCCAGCGGACCGTATTCAGGAGGGTATTTCATTCCTTTTTCTTTGAAGAATTCAGGAGTCGCTCCGCTTGGAGCTACGCCGAGGGCATTGATGCCATAGACTTTTTTGGTGTGAGGATTGTAAATCAGGGCCTGGGTTTCGCCTCCCCAGCTCAAGACATCATACATGGTGCAGACGGCAGCCAGCATGGCGCAAGCGGCATCAACCGCATTCCCTCCGCGCTCAAAAATCTTGGCTCCAGCAGTGGCGGCAAGAGGCTTGCCGGTAATGGCCATCCAGTGGCGGCCGTGAAGGACTGGCTTTTCAGTTCGGGAAGAGACTTTGATGCTCGAAGCAAGAAGAAAGAGCATCAGCACCAAGAATAACTTCCAGCCCCTGAAAATTGCTCTTTTGTCTGAAGCCATCTCTTATCCTCCTTTTCGAACAATTCTGCCTCTTCAGTCTATCTTCCGCTTGGAGATTGTCAAGAGTTAAGAAAAAAGCAAAAAATTAGCACAAACTGCTTTTTTGGCGTAGTAAAAATTTTTTCTTTTAAGGTTGAGCTAACGCTTGCTCTTTAATTTTTCCCTCTTTCTTTGAGCGAGAATAGCTTCTATTTGAAGATTATTGATTGCCGACCTTGCCATATTCTTAAAGCTCGCCTCTTTAAACAGGGCCTCAGCCTTCTCATAATACTTGATCGCACTCTTGATGTCGCCTAATTTTTCATATTCATGGCCCATGGTATAAGCGACCATCCCATCGTTGGATGTATTCAAGAGCTCCTCGAGACAGAGGATGACTTTTGCCGGATTAAGAAGCTGGCGGCACTCTTTTATTTTATCATTCAAGCGTTTGTTGTCGGATATGCTCATTGTGGAACTTTATTCTAATACATCCTTCGAACAAATTTAACTAAAAATTTCGGCATGATTTGAGCACACTTTTTGAATTCGCCAATTTCCTGACCGGGCCTTCATGAATTAGCTAATATCATAAGAAAAATTTGAAGTCAAAAATAATGAGGATGAAAGGGCTTCATTAAAAAAATGGTTTTGTAGAAAAAAAAGAAAAAAATTCATATAATTTTTGCCATCTGTCTCATCCAAAGGAGCTCTCGAGTGCTATGAATAAACTATTTAGATTAAAGGCTCTCTTCGTTATCCTTTTCTTATTCTTTTCTATTTCTGCGGCTTCAACTCAAAAAAAAGACGAGGTTGACCGGCTTTTTTCTCAATGGGACCGAGGTGATACTCCTGGGTGTGCTCTGGCCATAGTCAGAGACGGAAAAATTATCTATGAACGCGGCTACGGCTCAGCGAATCTTGAATACGGCATTCCTATCAAATCCAAGTCCGTTTTCTATATCGGCTCCATCTCAAAACAGTTTGTCGCCATGAGCATCGCCCTGCTGGCAAAGGAAGGAAGGCTCTCCCTTGATGATGATATCCGCAAGCATATTCCTGAATTGCCGGATTACGGACTGCCGATAACCATCCGCAACCTCATTCATCATACAAGCGGGCTCCGCGATTACCTGACTCTGCTGGACATTGCCGGCTTTGACTTCGGTTCGTTCCATGAGGAAGACGTCCTCGAACTTATTGCGCGGCAGAAAGAATTGAACTTCAAGCCTGGAGAGGAATACCTTTACAGCAACTCCGGCTACTTCCTCCTGGGAATCATCATCAAAAGGGTCAGCGGTAAGACGCTCAGGGAATATGCTGAAGAAAGTATTTTCAAGCCGTTGGGAATGAAAAATTCTCACTTTCATGATGATTACACTCAGCTCATCAAGAACCGTGCCTGGGGGTATTTTCCTGCTGCTGGGGGCGGATACAAAAATTTTATTTCAACCTTTGACTGTGTCGGGTCAGGAGGCCTCTATACCACTGTTGAGGACCTCTTTCTCTGGGATAAAAATTTTTATAATCCTCGTCTTGGAGGAAAGGAACTCATCAACCTGATGGAAACACCGGGAACTCTGAATAGTGGAAAAAGACTTGATTATGCTTTTGCTCTTGTCATCGGCAGCTATAAAGGACTGAAGACTGTCAGCCACGGAGG
>Ga0172362_10005258_pt1 | contig 11220 bp, 12 predicted proteins | sample LakKivs1_kivu2a2_FD_114534 | JGI IMG/M metagenome (GOLD analysis project Ga0172362, IMG submission 114534) | Sediment microbial communities from Lake Kivu, Rwanda - Sediment s1_kivu2a2 | ecosystem: Environmental > Aquatic > Freshwater > Lake > Sediment | place: Rwanda: Western Province, Lake...
CCGATCACGATAGCCTCCTCGGGACAGGCCTCGACACAGATGCCGCACCCGGTGCAGACCTCGGAGTTGAGGATCAGGTTGTTCACCTGCTGGAGAAGTCTCTGCTCGCAGATGACATTCATGCCATCCCGAGTCTTCTTGAATTTTGGAAACAGTGTTGTCATGGGGTAACCTCACGATTCTCCTGTAGTCACACGTTCATACCTTAGCCTCTGAGGGCACTGCTCCATGGCCTGCCAGTCGTATCACATCAAACGGGCAGGCTTCGACGCAGACTCCACATCCAGCGCACAATTCAGACTTAAAATCGAGAATCATGGCTTTTCCGTGCTTCACTTTATAGATTTTCTCGTTTGTCACAGGATCTATTGTGAAGAGTTCGAGCGCATCGACAGGGCATGCCACCACACAGTTGTTGCAACCGATACAACGGTCCATGTTCACGTGTAATGCAAATGCCATTCTTTTTCACGCACCAGCTTTCAATCGATTGAAAAATCGACTAAAAAACAATAGTTAACGTATATAGATAAACCTGTCTGATTTTTCCGAAGAACAAGCCGAAACGAGGGTTTTTTTGTTAAAGTAATATAGTTTACAATTTAATTTTTTAATAGTGTTTTCCGAAAAAAGCCCGTAAAATGCTGCGATCAGGTATCCTAAAACATTGGGAAAGTCAAATAAAAATGTTTATATTACTGATTACCATGGGTGATGGAAATCTTTATGCAGGTTGGTTATGGTGCCCCTATTTTTACCCAACAGGTACCATTCTTCCAATGCCTGGTCAGAAATATCCACCCCTGTTTCCTGCAGGCGAATTTAGAAAATTTCTTCTCTCATCATCATTGTACACACTGCATACAAGAGGCTACAAGCATGCAACTGAACGGGGTAACAATTGACGACACCTACGCAGAGGCGTTTCCGACCTGGATCGCCCGTGTGATTATTACTGCGGTGACCGAGGAATGGGCAAAAAAAGCGGCGACCGAAGCAACCGGGTTTGCTACATCGGCCATCGGCTGCCCCTGTGAAGCAGGGATTGAATCCGTACTCCGCCCGGATGAGACCCCTGATGGAAGGCCCGGGGTCTCCATACTCATCTGCGCATCCAAGAAGAAGCTCAAAGAACAGGTCGTTGAGCGCCTTGCCGAGTGTGTCCTCACTTCACCGACGACGGCAGTCTTCAACGGCCTGGCCGGCACTGATGAGAAGATCCCGGTCAAGCTCCATTTCTTCGGTGATGGCCACGAATACCAGAAGGAAGTGGGAGGCCGGAAGTGCTGGGTCATCCCGATAATGGAGGGCGAATACGTCGGCGAGGAGGAGTTCGGGATTGTCAAGGGTGTTGCCGGCGGCAATTTCTTTGTGATGGGCGAGAACCAGATGGCAGCCCTCATGGGTGCACAGGCGGCATCGGACGCAATCGCCTGTGTGAGCGGGGTCATCACAAGCTTCCCTGGTGGCGTGGTTGCGAGCGGCTCGAAGGTTGGGTCCAATAAGTACAAGTTCATGCCGGCAAGCACCAACGAGAAGTACTGTCCCACGCTCCGCGAGAAGGTTCCCGACAGCAAGGTGCCTGCCGGGGTTACCGCTGTATACGAGATCGTCATCGACGGACTGGATGAGAAGGCGGTTGCGGAGGCAATGGTCAAGGGCATCAGGGCGGCCGTCATGGTTCCCGGGGTCAAGTTCATCAGTGCAGGGAATTTCGGGGGCACGCTCGGGCCCTTTAAGATAGACCTGCACAAAATCCTCTGAACACCCTTTTTAAATGAAAATGCCCCCGGCATTTTCATTCTGTATGCTCGTGTCTCGATGATAACCATGTGATTTTTTTGATATTCCCATTCACGACCAGATCGATTCGTATATATAATTTGTTGCCGGATAACTTGTTCACGAAATTTTCGGCGACAAAATGTACAGTTTAAAAACCATTTTTCTGGCAAAAAATGGATGTACATCTCTTTTGTACTGGACAATCCATCCCGGGAAGGGAACTGCAGGTGAACCATGATGAGTCCTGGGAAGGAAAGCACGGGCACTCTCCCCGACCCATACGTCATCCGCTATCCGGAGATCGTCGCTGTCAGCGACCGGGATGGCGGGAAAGTGGAACTTGTTGAGTTCTTCGAGTGCGTCGGGGGGGCCATGTGGGTCCGCCTCCACTATGCAAAGAGCCCCCTGGTGCACTCGGTGAGGACCGTGGGAGGGACCACCCGATACCTCCTCTCCCCTGGACGAATAGACCTTGACCTGGAAGGATCGCGCTTTCCTGCCGGCATCTGCGGTGTTCAGGTAGAAGAGACCGAGATTTCCATCTCCTACGTGGGCCTTGGCGGGGGCGGCGTGGGTGCATCGGGATGCCGGTCGCTTGCAGGAGGTGTGGTCCGGACCGAATGTGACCCTTGCGGTGGGGGAAAGAAGGCCGGTGCTACCATATGGCTCCCCCGCCGCGAACGTGTCCTGATCGGGGTGGATGATACCGATACCCCCGATGAGGGAGCCACCTGGACGCTGTGCCATAATATCGCAAGGGCGGTTCAGGACCAGGACTCACGGTACCTCTCCCATACCATCGTCCAGCTATTCCCGGTCCCGTACCGCACCAAGAACTGCGTGGCGGTGGTCTGCGAGTTCGCGACCCGGGACCCGTCCCGCCTTATTTCCTCGTTCCAGCGCCTCCTGGAGCGCCATACCCTCTCCGAGAAGACCGGCATGGCGGTCTTCTCAGGGTTCGATCCATCTGCCCTGGCGGAATACGGATGGGCGGTCAAGCGCGGGGAGGTGAGCAGGGAGTGTCTTTCTTCCATGAAGGGCCCTAATCTCGAGTATGTCATCGAGGGAAGGGGGATCATCGGCGCAGTCGCCGCCATCCCATTCTTCACCCGCTACGAGGAGGCGCTGCAGCTATGCGATGGAAAACGCTGAAAGCCCGGCTTCTTGCGGAGGGTTCCGCCCGGCTGGAAGGGGAGCCGGCAGAAGAGTATATCTCTGCTTCCACTGCTGGACCCGGGGCGGGGGGCCCGGGTTCGGTCTTCTTCTCCCGGAAGGGAAAGAGGGTCCGCCTGGCCCTTGACCCTAAAAGCAGCATCCGCATCAGGCACATGGGTATGGGTGAGGCGGTGCTCTTTTCTGGCGGCAGGGAAATCGAGGGCAGGATCGAACCAATTGCCCTTCACTGCCCGCGGCAGGCATACATCACCGTGAGCAGCGGGTGCATCTTCTCCTGCCGCTACTGCGAAGTGCCGAACCATGCTCCACGGAGAAAATCAATCGAAGAAATCGTGGCTATGGTGGAAAGTGTCGCGGGCCGAATCGATGCTATCTCCCTCACGAGCGGGGTGATGGGGAGCGTGGAGGAAGAAGAGGAGTATGTACTGGAGGTGGTACGCCGGCTGTCGGACTTTAATCTCCCAATCGGTGTCTCAATATATCCCACGGAGAAGAGTGCAGAGCGGCTTCATGCCCTCGGGGTGGTGGAGGTGAAGTTCAACGTGGAGACTGCCACTGACGGACTTTTCACCCGCATGTGCCCAGGGCTCTCCCGCGATGCCATATGGCGCGCCCTGGACCAGTCTGTATCTCTCTTTGGGAGAAACCACGTATTTTCCAACCTGATCATAGGACTTGGCGAGACGGATGAGGAGGTATCGGAGTGTATCCATGCCCTCACCAGGAGAGGTGTAATCCCGGTGATCCGCCCCCTCACCCCTTCAGCTGGGTGCCAGGCGTTTTCGCGCCCGACAAAGGAGCGGATACTGGCTGTCTATGAAATACACTCAAAAGCACTGAAAGAGGCAGGCCTTGACCCGGCAGTGGCTGTAACCATGTGCACCGCCTGTACGGGCTGCGACCTTGTTCCCGGGAGGGATGACTCATGAATGGACACGAAGCGCTTGCACAGGCGATCCTGACATCCACGGACCGGCGTTACACGGTCCCCGGCTATCCCATTACGAAGATTGGGGCAATGACCGGGGCAGAGATGGTGATCAACGAGAAGACGGGCCTTGAGTATGCCCTGGGCGATTCCATTGCCGGGAGGCGTGCAGCCCTGATTGTGAAAAACGCAGGTGTCAATGCCTGCGTCGATCCGCTCCTGCAGGCCACTGCCCAGGGCCTTATCGGAGGAGTTCTGCTGGTGGCAGGGGACGATCCCGAGGCAGTGGGCTCCCAGACATCGCAGGATACCCGGATCATAGGGGAGCTTGCGGAGATCCCGGTCATAGAACCTGATGCCGCCAGTTGCTACCGGGCCGTGGAAGCTGCGCTCCGCGCGTCTGAAGAGTTCTCACGGGTGGCCATGCTGCGGGTGACACCGGCGTTCCTTGACGGGGAGATCACGGATGGCCCGGTGCCGCGAATGGACGCCCGGGGACGGCTGTCCGACAGGAGTTACACCATGCACGGGCGGGTGACTGCATCGAGGGTGCTTTTCCGGAAGATGCAGGAATGGTCGGAGTCGTCGCCCCTCAACATCTGGGCCGCTGAACCCGCCGGAGTCGGGCCAAAGGCCGGGCCCACCAGGGTGGTGACCGTCTACCCCCCACCAGCAAAGGCGGCCGAATATCGTGCGGTTCACGAAGAGGGCCTCCCGTTCACCGGCGACCACTGCCGGCACCGGATACTCTTTGAAACAGAGGGCCGGTCCTCACCGCAGACGCTGGAGGAACGCGGATATTACCGCACGTTCTGCCGGGACTGCCCGTTCAAACCGGTAATCTCCCTCATGCAGGAGATTGGGATGCGGCCGGTCTGCGATGCAGGGTGTGTGGTGCTGGCCATGAATCCCCCCTTCGGTATAGGGGTGGCCAGCTACGGGATGGGTTCGAGCATCGCTGTTGCGGCGAAGAGCACGGGGGTGGCTCTTATTGGGGACTATGCATTCCTGCATAGCGGGATCAATGCCCTCATGGACGTATACGGCAAGGGACTCCCCCTCCTCTGCGTGATACTTGACAACCGGTGTGCAGCAATGACCGGGAAACAGCCATCCCTCCCGCTGGAACGGTACATCGGCTGGGCGGACCCGCATTTTGTGCCGGTGCACGATACCGGGGAGATACAACGCCTGCTGGAGACCGCCGCAAGGCCTGGAGTGATAGTAACCAGTGGAACATGCCCGGAGGGGCAGGAACATGAAATCGTGGCATATAGAGATATGTGATGTAACCCTTCGCGACGGGGAGCAGACACCAGGGGTCTCCTTCACCTGCGAAGAAAAGACGAGAATTGCCGAAGCGCTGGACAGGATCGGGGTCGAGGTCATCGAAGCTGGCTTCCCGGCCACCTCCACCTACGAAAAGCGGTGTGTCAGCGCCGTCGCGGCACTCGGGCTGAATGCCCGCGTCTGCTGCCTTGCCCGGGCACGGCAAGCCGACGTGGATGCGGCCATTGACGCCGGCGTGGACATGGTGAGCATCTTTTTGCCCACCTCCGAGCTGCACGTCCGGCATAAGTTCCATGCACCGCGGGAGGAGGTGCTCGGTGATGCGCTCGCGATGGTGGACTACACCCATGATCACGGGCTCCAGGTCAGGTTCGCCGCTGAGGATGCGTCCAGGACGGATCTCCCTTTCCTGCTGGAAGTGTACCGCCAGGGGGAGGAGCACGGTGCCGACCTGCTCTCTTATGCAGACACCGTGGGGGCGCTCACACCCCTCCAGATGTTCCGGACCATGAAGAAACTGGTCAAGGCCGTTGGAAGACCGCTCTGCGCACACTGCCACAACGACATGGGCATGGCCACCGCCAATACACTCGCCGCTGCCGAGGCTGGAGCCTTCCAGCTCCATACCACGGTGAACGGGATAGGGGAACGGGCCGGTAACGCGGCCCTCGAAGAAGTGCTCGTAGGCCTTTATATGAAAGGAGGAGTCCAAAGATACGATCTCTCCCACCTGGTCTCCCTCTCGGATATGGTTGTCCAATACTCAGGCATACAGGTCGACAAACTAAAGCCTGTTGTAGGTGATCATGCCTTCCGCCACGAGAGCGGCATTCATATCGCCGCCATCCTGGAAGATCCCGAAACCTATGAGTATTTTCCCCCTGAACTGGTGGGATCGCACCGGAAGTTCACCCTTGGCAAGCATACCGGCAAGAAAGCCCTGGAGCACGAAGTATGCCGCCTTGGATATTGCCTTCCCGAGAAGAAAATCTGCGAAGTTCTCGAGATGGTCAAGGACCGCGGCGAGAAGAAGGTGGACCTCACTGACGAGACCCTTATAGACCTCATAAAACAGGCAATGGGAGGGCCACCGCTGTGAGCACATTGTCAGAGCGAATCCTCGGGGCGCCGGCCGGAAATTTCGTGGACTGCAGGGTGGACCGGGCATACGTGCATGACGGGACAGGGGTGCTGACCCTCGAAGCATGGAGGGCAATGCGTGCAGAAGTGCTTGCCCGTCCCGACCGGGTCTATGTACTCTTCGACCACATCGTCCCGGCCAACAACTCGGTCACGGCAGCACTGCAGCGTGATCTTCGTCTGTTTGCCCGGGAGAAAGGCCTTAATTTCACCGATATCGGGGAGGGAATCTGCCACCAGCTGATGAGCGAGGGGATCGCACTCCCCGGGGAGATCGTGGTAGGTGCGGACTCACATACCTGCACCCTGGGGGCCTTCGGGGCGTTCGCCACCGGTGTGGGTGCCACAGACATGGCCGCTATCTGGGCTGAGGGGGGCACATGGTTTCGCGTCCCGGAGTCCATTGCTGTCAGGCTTGACGGGGCTCTCACCGGAGCAGCAGAGGCGAAGGACCTGGCACTTACTTACGTGGGCCGGCTCTCCATGGACGGTGCCACGTACCGGGCACTCGAATTTGTGGGAGATGGCGTAATGGCGCTCTCCATGGACTCCCGGATGACCCTCTCCAATCTGGCTGTAGAGACCGGCGCCAAAGCAGGGCTCTTCTATGCTGATGAGACCACCTGCAGATACCTGGAAACATACGGCAGCCCTGTCCGCCCCCAGAGCCCCGGGGAGTGTCGCTACGAACGGGAATTACATATCGATCTCGGCGAGGTGGTGCCTGTGGTGGCTATCCCTCCGCGTGTAGATACCATAAAACCGGTGACAGAAATGGAAGGAATGCCCCTCGACCAGGTGTTTGTGGGAACCTGCACCAACGGACGGTTCGAGGACCTGGAACGGTTTGCAGGGATAGTGAGGCGAAAGAAAGTGAAGATTCGCACCCTCGTTGCACCGGCCTCAAGGAATATCCTCTCCAAGGTAACTGAATCGGGAATCCTGCGGGATTTGCTGGCAGCAGGGTGCACGGTTCTTCCACCGGGGTGCGGACCGTGTCTTGGTGCCCACCAGGGAGTGCTGGGGGAGGGGGAAGTCTGCCTCTCTACCGCCAACCGCAATTTCCGCAACCGCATGGGTGTCGGAGGAGAGATTTACCTCGCCTCCGTAGCCACTGCCGCTGCGAGTGCACTTGCTGGATCAATCGCGGCTCCGGAGGCCGCGCCATGAGAATCGAAGGACCAGCCCTCTGCATGGGGCCGGATATCGACACCGACGTGATAATCGCGGGACGCTACCTCCGAACAAAGGACAGGTCAGAGTGGGCGAGGCATGCCTTTGAAGACCTTGACCCGGCCCTGGCATCCCGGCTGCAAGGGAAGGTAATCATCGCCGGGAAGAACTTCGGGTGCGGCTCGTCACGGGAGCAGGCGGCCATCGCCCTGAAGGAAGCCGGGGTAGTGGGGGTGGTTGCACCCAGTTTCGCCAGGATCTTTTACCGGAATGCCATCAATATCGGGCTCCCGGTGATCGAATGCGACTGCACCTGCAGGGACAATGAGACAGTAAGGGCAGATCCGGCAGAAGGAACGGTGATAATAGGGGAGCGATTCTACCGGACCCGTCCCCTCTCTCCTCGCATGCTGGACATCCTTTCCGCCGGGGGACTCGTGGAATACTGGAGGGGCAGGAGGTGATCTTCCCCCGCCAGTGCAAGGAAGTGGGGCATGCGTCCTCTCGCCCCTGCGGAGATAAAGTGTATTTTCTTTCGAGGTATCTGGTCAGGGAGACACCTGTTGGGCCTGAACTTCGGGAAGTGCTGCCCGACCCGGAAGAAAGCGGCCTGATGCGGTCCATCCGGGAGGAAAGGGTCCTTGCGGCCCCAGGGGAAGTGACTGTCCATCCGGAGAAGGTTCAGATCCATAACCGTGCGCTCCTGGTCAGGCTGGCTGAGAAATCAGGCACCCGTTGCACCATCTTTACCGGTCTTGACGAACACTCCACATTCGTGCTGGACCCGGATCCTGGCGTATTTCAGAGAGTTCATGTCTATGATGTCATCCCACCCCGGCCGTGCCTCTCATCCGCGATCCGCGAACTCGAGGAGGCAGGACTCTTTGGCGATCTCGATGTCTTCTTCGAGCACAACCTGCAGGATATCACAAAAAAACACGCCGATGTATATCCCTGCAGGGCAGCGGGGTTCTCCCGTACCCTGGATGCCGATCGCCCGCACGTAGGGGAGACAATAGCGGGGTGCCTTACCGGTGCACAGTTTGTGCGGGAATCCTACGGTGAGGATTTCAAGATGGTGGATATCTGCCCGCTGAAAATGGTCAGGGACGAGCCGTTCATCGCAAGGTGCTGCCGGAAGGAACGTGAGGGTGTGGGGATATACAACGGGAAGCTTGGGGCCGTGGTGCACTGGGGAGCGAACCCTGCCCAGATATACCAGGCCATATGCACCCTCCTCCTCCGCTGGAGGGAGCAGGCATGAAAATAGCGGTGGTAGAGGGCGACGGGATTGGGCACGAAGTCATACCCGTGGCAAAGGAAGCCATTGCGACTCTCCGTCATGATATGGAGTTCTTCCCTGTAGAGGTGGGATATGCGAGGTGGGAGCGGACGGGGATGGCCATCACGGATGATACAATCCGGGAACTTGCATCTGCGGATGCCATCCTCTTCGGGGCCGTCACCACACCCCCTGTGCCGGATTACCAGAGTGTTATCGTGCGCATCCGGAAGGAACTCGACCTCTATGCAAACCTCCGGCCGGTATGGGGCCAGGGTTTTGACCTCCTTATCGTTCGCGAGAACACCGAGGGATTGTACTCGGGGGTTGAGAAGATCGAGCACGATTCTGCCTGCACGGTGCGTTGCATCACCCGCAAGGGGAGTGAACGGATCGCGAGGTTTGCGTGTTCTTTTGCGCGGTCCCGAAAAGATCTCACCATCGGGCACAAGGCGAACGTGCTCAAGTCTGACGTTTTCTTTCGGGATATATGCATCGCAGAGGCCAGGAAAGCAACGGTCGCATTCAAGGACTGCTACATAGATGCCCTTTGCCTTGATATCCTCCAACACCCCGAGCGGTACGATGTCGTCGTGACCACCAATATGTTTGGGGACATCCTCTCGGATGTGGCAGCGTACCTTGTCGGAGGACTCGGGATGCTCCCAAGCGGAAACCTCGGGGAAAAGCATGCTCTCTTTGAGCCGGTGCACGGGAGTGCACCAGATATAGCCGGGAAGAACCTGGCAAACCCTATTGCGGCACTAAGAAGTGCGGCAATGCTCCTGCAGCACCGGGCAGGAGACCCTATGGCGGCCCGACAGATCGAGGAGGCTATTGTGAGAGTCCTTTCCCGGAATGTGCGGACGAGGGATCTCGGTGGCGGACACGGAACGCGAGAGTTCGGGGTCGAGGTTATCCGGGAACTGGAATTCATAACCCGGAAATAAACCCCAATTTTTCCCGGGCATATTTTATATAATAGGCATCTTAAAGAGGAATAACAAACATGGGAAAAGTTGTCGTAGTGGATGATTCTGAGCTTACCCGTTATCTCCTGGCACAGATCCTCCACTCTGGGGGTCATGAAGTAGTGGGGGAGGCAAGCGATGGGATCGAGGCCCTCCAGAGAGTGAGGGAGACCAGTCCCGACGTGGTCATCCTGGACCTTGTCATGCCAAAGATGCGCGGGGCGCAGGCCCTTGAAGAGATAAAAAAGATCAGTCCGCATACCCGCGTCGTGATGTGTTCAGGCGACCACCAGGAATTTACCGTCCGGGATGTGGTAAAGAAGGGGGCCTCGGGTTTTATCATCAAACCATTCAAGAAGGAGGCAGTTCTCCAGGAGATTGACAGCGTACTGGCCGGACACCATGAATAATCATCGATTGGGGTAATAACCGAATTCAGCAACTATACCAATCCTTTTTTCTCCGCCCGGTTATGATCAGGATTATGTCAGGATATAATGGGTTGGGAGTGTGAATTTCGATGGTCAGGGTCGGTGTGCATGTCTCTATTGCAGGGTCGATCTCTCTGGCGGTCGAACGTGCCAGTGATCTCGGGTGTGATACGTTCCAGATTTTTTCCCGGAACCCAAGAGGATGGGCATTCCGGGATCTCTCAGATGAAGACTCCGGGCAGTTCCGGACGGCCGTGAAGAATTCGGGACTCTTCCCGGTCTTCGACCACATGCCCTACCTCCCGAACCTCGCCACCCCGAAGGACGAAATGTACGAGAAGTCATGCACCACCCTGGCCGCAGAACTCCTGCGCTGCGGGATGCTCGGTATTCCATTTCTTGTGACCCACCTGGGACATCACCTGGGGAATGGTATCGATTATGGGCGAAAGCGGGTCATCCGGGCCGTGAACATGGCGCTGGAGGCCGCACCAAACCGGGTCATGCTTCTACTTGAAAATACTGCAGGGGAAAAGAACGGCGTCGGGAGCACGTTTGAGGATATCCAGGCGGTGATGGAGGGGATTGTATGCCCGGAACGGACAGGGGTCTGCTTTGACACCTGCCACGCGTTCGGCGCTGGATATGAACTCCGCACACCGGACGGGATCGAGGAGACGCTTGCCCGGCTCGACGAAACCATCGGGTTTTCATCGGTCCGCCTCATTCACCTGAACGATTCAAGGGGAAACCTCGGGAGCGGGCTCGACCGCCACGAGCATATAGGCATGGGGGCCATTGGCGAGGAGGGCTTCTCTTACATGCTCCGGCACGACTTCTTCCGGGCCAGGCCCCTGATTTGCGAGACCCCCATCGATGACAGGCGGGATGACCGGGGGAACCTCGCGAAGGTAAGGGAATTGGGGGGAGCAGCAGGCGGCGTATGACCGCCTGCTGCGGGGAATTACGCGGGGGAGAGCCGGGAGGGGGTGAAACCCCCTCCTGTCAACTAAGAACCGGAGACCATGACGATGAGCAGCAGGC
>Ga0172362_10005262_pt1 | contig 11215 bp, 15 predicted proteins | sample LakKivs1_kivu2a2_FD_114534 | JGI IMG/M metagenome (GOLD analysis project Ga0172362, IMG submission 114534) | Sediment microbial communities from Lake Kivu, Rwanda - Sediment s1_kivu2a2 | ecosystem: Environmental > Aquatic > Freshwater > Lake > Sediment | place: Rwanda: Western Province, Lake...
CCCATTCCCACCAATGGCCACTGATACTGCGACCAAAATCAAAACTGTCAGGCCGATAATGATGATTATTATGCCAACCCTGACCCCAACCCAAATAACCCAATATCATGTTATTTTGAGAATTATCATTGGTATTGAAATTTCTATAACCAATACCGGCTTTTAAATGACCCAAAATGTTGACTGAATTGTCCTGTAATAAACTCAGAGCAGTAGGTAAGCAAAACATCATCAAACTTAATTTCCAATCAATCAAAGATACCCCAATGGGTATTGACCATAATATTGTCAATGAATGTCTATGAAACCAAATATGATTGGGTTTTCTCAATAATGGTCCAGCATATTTGAAATTCAAGTTGGTATTATTTTCAGTGATTTGACTAGTCCATCCCACAAAAGCATATAGTAGTCCTTTTTTGGGAGTATGAAAATCTAGATCAGTGTCACTATAGCGATGATGATATCCTCGGTGTATAGTCGCCCAACTGATACTGGAACCTTGCCCACTGAGTGTGCCCAGCAATAACAAGATATTTTCCTTCCACGGTGGAAGATCATTATGGGTATGGTGACTAAAAATTCTATGATAACCCACTGCCACACCTAGACCAGAAATCAAAATCCAGCTAACAACAGTAAAAAATATATAGTGAATAGGTATAGTTCCCACTGCCAATAACAATAGTGTCAGCAGTCCCAGCACAAAAAATGGAATAAAACTAAAATATAGATATTTAGAAATATTTTTCATTTAATTAATTCATCAGTAAGGTTAATTTTATAAAATTCATTCAAATAATTTTTAAACCTGGAAGACATTCTGATGCTTTGAAAATTTTTTTTGAAAATGTCGAAGGCCAAAAAGTATATAGTTTGATTTTGGTTATTATTTATACAATGAGGATTAGTATGATCAAAGGTCACAATTTGTCCAGGATGACACGGTATTTTTATGTCATTGACCAATATATCGCAGTGATCGTTTGACAAATTGATATTTAATAAGAATCTGTCAATTAAATAATGATAAGTATCTCTGTGATACCCCACTTGTCCATCGTTGAGAATTTTCCATACACTGACCTTTCCGAATGGGCGATCAATATTTAATAATTGTTGACATTGATTTAATAATTCAAATTCAGGCAGCCCAGATAAAAAATTTTGGTTTTCGTTGAGTTGTTTATCAATAAATAATGCTGCAAATTTACTGTCAAAAATCGACAATCGATGTTGAAAACAATTATAAAATTCCGGCGGAGTTTTTTTTGATACAGTGGGTATCCAATGATAAACATTATTGACAATATTAGTTGATATAATATCTAGGTCTAGCATGACAGTATTTATTTTTAAAAAGTATCACAATGAACAAAATATTAATAATCGGCGGTAGTAAAGGTATAGGCAAAGCATCTGCTGACTATTTTTCTTCGCTTGACTACGATGTCACAACAATGGCAAGAACTAATGCAGATATTCTCGGCGACATCACCCAACAAAAAGTCAGAGATACATTGGTAGAATCATCTAGACCCGATATTGTTCTAGTGTGTGCTGGTATGTTAAGTGACAATATCGTAGAAACAATGGAAGTAAATTATGTCGCTGCTTCAGATTTAATATCAAAATTTTATTATTCTCTCGATAATGGGGCAATGATTATCAATCTATCATCGGTTGCGGCTATGTTAAGTCAAGGCCGAGCCGCAATGACGCCAAGAAGAATAGCGTATAATACCAGTAAAAACGCTATTAGTAATTTTTGTATTTCTTTATCTAGAAGCAAACTCAGAGATGTCAGAGTTTGCACAATTGAACCAGAAATTGTAGTTCCAACAGATTTCAGTGATTTTTGTAAAAAACCAATAAATCCAGGTAATTATGAAAACTATGATTTCGATAAATTTACTCCACTTGGTCCATCAGATATTATTTCTGCAATCGAATGGATAATTGGTCAACCCAGATGGGTCAATGTGTGTAGAATAACCATAAACAATCACTTTAGTCATCTACAAACCTCCGCCCTTAGATAATTCCGCTCTATACTGTTGTTTCAAAAACGTACAACGAATCACTGTGTCTACCGGCAATAAAACTCGGTTGAATAATATATGCCAATGATTGGTATAAAAACACCGATGTTTGGCTGGCACATAATACTCATCGAAATAATCATAACGCTCATGAGTTCTCACACTGAACGCAAATCTTCGCAATAGTTTGGTATTATTTCTGCTCCACAGTGTATAAAATTTAAATCTATTTCGAGATTCTTGAAATTCAATCATGGCATCTAATAGATTTTGAACAATTTTTTTATGTCCTGTTGACCGTATTTGTGTTCCATACCAACTGGGTTCGTCTGTGCTGCAATACGCAGAAATCAATCCCACCAGTCTGTGATCGACCCAAGCACCCAATGCTGTATAAGATGATAAATCACTGAGATAGGTATTGACAAAATTATGATAATACTGCATGTTTTGATCCTCTTGTACAAAAGGATTCAAATAAAAATCTTGAATATTTGAAGGTCCCATGTATTTGGGAGACAAAAATAATTCTTTAACTGAGTCTTTGTCGTGAGAATCAAGCTGTCTGATATTCATAACGATCCTTTCAACTGCTGTAGTATGGTGTGATAAGGTATACCGTCGAGACTGGGTTCTAATTTTTTAATTTGATTATGACCAATTTTTTTAGTTGCTGTGAAATTAAAAGCCAATAATTCCTCAAACCCATGTGTTTTTTTCTTTTCCGACACATAGGGGCACAGTCTTTTCAGTATACGATTTTTACTGCTGACTGAAGTCAATTTGTAGTTGAATTTTTCAGACACTAACTTTTCTATATCCGGGTCCTGAAGATAATGCAGCAATAATTCTGGAGTATAACTAAACCATTCGTTGACCAATGGCAAGTTGTGAGTCAAGCTGAATCTCATGGCACTGGCATCTTCATTTTCTCTCAATGTCCAATACCAATAACTGTGATTTTCTTCAACCTGACGAGTCAGTAATGCCTCTCCACCCATGACTGCAGCAGTTTGTAATCGATGTATCATATAGTAACACATGATATATGTTATTTGTGTGCATTGAATATCACAACCAAATTCTTCAGCGGCACCACTCCACAAAAAATCTTTAATATCGAAATCAATGATTTCATGAGGTAGATTTAATGAACTGGCAATACGTTGTGCTTCTTGAACATCAGTGAGATTGTAGTCATTGACAAAGCGAATTGTCACACATCGCGGGCGATGACCAGTATTGACAAAATTATGTGCAACAATTTCACTGTCAGTGCCGCCACTCAGCAACAACACAAAATCCTTGCCGAGGTCTTGTTTGACTAGTGTAGCAGTTCTACGCAATTCAGTTTCGAAATTGCCATTGACAAATCTATCTTGATCGACTGAACCCACTGACACTCGATAACGATCTAGTCCGGATGTTCTATAGCCAAACAAATCTTGATTGATATAATATTTTATGTGGTTGTTGTGTGTAAAAAACATTTAATTTCTTTGATATTCCACTACCCATTGAGGTGTATAGTATATATTTTTTTGTCCAATCGGATGAAATTTTTTATAGATATCAGGCCAATTATTGAACAATCCGCTGCTTTGTCCTGCTGCAGATCTCACAAACCAATTATACATAGACATATTGTGTTGCCCCATGGTCAACCAGACTTTTTGATATTGTTGTGTTTCCGATAGACATCTGGGCAGAATCTCATTGGCAATGACATAATTTCCTCGATAATATGGATCAGTATACATTCTGGTCAAAGCCAGTGCCACAGTGGAATCTAGATCGTATTCGTTCCATCCGGCACTGCCAACATAACGGCCCTGATCTTCTAATACGTAGTATCGACCATGTCCTTGTGCATAACGGCCGTGTTTTAAAATAAAAAACACATTGCAGTTTTCGTTGTGATAGTCAGGATGATAATTTCGAATTATGTTGGGATCATTGATTTTTGATAATCCCTGACACAATATTGACAATATTGATGTATGAGAGTCGTCGTGTAGACCATGAACAGTTATTGCCAATATGGTCCCCATGCCCAGGACATCATAGCCCATCGAGTTCCTGACTGTATTTTTTCGACTTGATGTGAAAAAAATGAAGGATATATAATTGCAGTGCCTTGTGTTTTGGGTTGACTGTGTTGAAATATTTTCAGTGATCCGGAATGATATTCGGTGGGATCTGACAATTGTAAAGTCATGGTTAATTTTCGATCGAGGTCAATGTCAAGTCCGGGGTAATTGTCAATGTGTGACTGAAAAAAATCTCCAATGGAATATTTTTTAAGTTCGTAGGGTTCAATGAATTCCAAATTAAATTTATAATATTGTTTGGCATCATCCCACAGAGATTGCAGTAGTTCAACAGCCCAATGGTCGTGAGGTAATAGACATGATTGATATTGTGTTTGAAAATGTCTATGATATTTATTGGTGGTGATTTTGACATGTGATGATGCCCAATCACGAATAGTTTGACATTGTTGAGTTGTCAATACATTGTGTTTGACAAAAATTTTTTTCGGTATGTTCCACACAGTGTGTGGTTTATTTTGCAATGGTATCATGATTCATGTCTCCGAGGACGGATTCGAACCGCCGTCTCATGGTCCCAAACCACGAATAATGACCTGACTATACGACTCGGAGTTTGTTATTTATAAATAAATCATGGCTGATTTGAAAAATTATTTACAATACATAAACTTTCCCGAGGTTCCGGAATCTCTATTGGAATCTCACGATGATATAATTAATAAACCGCCCAAACTCAATTCTGTCATTGACAAAAACTATCAATATTTTCAAACCAGACCGGTCAATAAAGATCTATTGCAGTGGACCAAAGATATCATTGGTCATCATGCTTGGCCTCAATATCAAATTATCAAATACGGATTGCCCATACACCGAGATCCTGCTCGACATGTGGCCTTTAATTATATTTTAAACACCGGTGGAATCAGTGTCATCACTGGATTTTTCAATGATAACAAGCAAATTCTTTGTCTCGAACAAATCAAACTCAAGTCTTGGCATCGTATAAAAACCGATGTGCTTCATGGTGTATTTGGCATAACACATGTGAGAATCGCACTCAGTATTGAAATATCAAACTATCGTTGGGATGATGACATGTCAGACCAGCTGTTCTTTTCCCAATGTATTACTCCAAATTCACGATAAAAATCCAATTTGGTTTGACCGTTACCGGTTTTAAAAGTATTGGGATCAAATTTAAATACCATGGAATCCCATGGCAATATTTCTCGATGAGTTTTTATAAAACTATATCGACTGATTTGATCTCTTAATTGTTGAAAAATTTCAGGTCCGGGATCCACATCAATGATTTGTCCAGTGAGTTCTTGTGTAATACCATGCATATAGGTCTGTGCACCCAAATAATAAGTATGACAAATACCCGACCGTCTTCTTTGTAGATTAAGATCAATGACTCGTTGATATATGGGATTGCCCGGTGCACTGGCCATAAAGTCCTGGCTGAAATCATAATCTCCATTGGTAGGCAGTAGACACTGAGTTACACTGTCGATGATGTCATACAACGGGATATTATAATAACGATCTAAATCAATATAGAGTCCACCTTCGTGATAGAGTTTCAATAATCTCCAAAGATCGCTGCGTTCGACAAATGGTCGCTGAATCAATAAATTATAGTCTTGTGAACTGATGTGCGATCTCAAATAATAATCTATCTCGTGATCTAGATATATGGTCATAGACCAATCTGGATTGAGATCACGTAGATTTCGTAGACCATTGAGTATCATGGGATTGTCATGATCAAAAATATCACGGTCTACCCAAGTCATATGTATTTTTTGAGGGATAGCCATATCAAAACACTATACGAAATTCCTGATCATTGACATTGTTGGGCATGTCGAGACCATTGGGCAGATCAATTTGATCAACCACAGTGACATTGGGATTGGAACTAAAACTCAATTCCAGCACATCAGGTATGACCTGACCTGATTTTTTGTAATACATATAATTATTGACATGTATATGCACCAATTTGGGTGTTATTTTGCCAATGAAATCTGTCAGTTTATTGAAATTGTCATTGACATTTATGTCATGAAACTCCATGACCATGCCCGAACACCATCGACTGAATCCAATGAGATCGCGTAATATAGCATATTCATTGCCTTCAATGTCGCATTTTAGAAAGCATGGTGTTGAAATATTTTCAAAAATTTCTTTGGGTGTGATGTTTCCGACGCCATACCCTACATTGATTTTTTTGTGTTGTTTTCGATCAACAAAAAAGTTTTGATACTGTGATTGATTGACATCAACGTTGGAGTCATAGGCCACAAAATCACAATCATTGATTTCTAAAAATTGTTTTTCAAAAGACCAATCATTGTCTACCCCCAATGACACCAGAGTTTTGGTATTATCAATGCTGTGATGATCAATCAAGTAACCACCATCGTGATTTTTGCCTAATCTTGTGAGATCAGGACAAAAAAATGGTTGTAATATCAATGGTAATTTAACTGTATACATCAACGGGTTCAGTTGTTTAATAATTTTCTTTTGAGTTTATCTGCTGCACCACTGGCTGCAAATGCATTGGGTTTGACCACTGGGATCACATTACACATATCGCGAATATAGCCCACCGCTTCATTGAGCACAATACTGGAATTATAAATTTCGTTGGGATTGATATCTAGATGCACTTCAATGTCGTTGTCAATGAGTTGGCTGAGTTGTAGATACATGTTGGTCAGTTAAAAATTGTATTTTAATGAATAGTTTGATTTTTGTCAATTGATCTTTGCTGGTAATAAGTTATCTCGAAAAATGTTCCAAGCGGATTGCCAACTCCATTTTCTACTGTTAAATTCAATCAAATTTCTATCTAAGGTTATACATTGCTTAATTGCGATTTTTAGATCGGGGTGCATAAAGCCAGTGACCCCCTGTTCCACAACTTGATTGGGCCCTGTTACAGGAAATGCTGCCACTGGAGTTCCACAAGCCATGGCCTCAATCATTACAATACCAAATGTGTCCCAATGACTGGGAAATACAAACACATCAGCATTGGCATATTCTCGTGCTAAATCACGACCCACTAGAAACCCGCGAAATTCTATATTGGAATATTGTTCTCTCAATGAGGACAATAAAGGACCATCACCTACCACAATTTTACGACTGTTGGGATATTGTAGATTACAGAATGCCTCGAGATTTTTTTCTTTGCTGACTCTGCCTACATATAACAGTGTGATTTCGGGATCTCGCAATGTTCTACGCAACTCGGGTGTGAAAATATTTCTATCTACCCCGCGAGTCCAAGAGATAATGTCACCTCGTATGCCCTTCTGTTGTAAAGTTTGAACCATAGCAGGTGTAGTGGTCAACACCCGACCACTGTGTCGGTGAAACCATCTTATGTACCACCAACTCCAAGATTCGGGTATATACAGTAGTTTTTTCAATGCTTCAGCGAAATTGGTATGATAACTGGTGTTATACTTCCACCCACGCCGGTCACACAACATTCTTGATGCCAACCCAATGGGTCCCTCTGTGGCAATGTGTATATAGTCAGGGTTAATGTCATCAACTATGTCACTGATACCCCAGGGCCAACACAAATCCACGGCATCATAGCCAGGTGCTGGCATACTGGGAAAATTGTCAGGATCAACAAAATAGACTTGATATCCATCTTGTTGAGCGTGTTGGGTAATATTGCGATAAGTTGTGACCACGCCGTTGATTTGATCAACAGTGTTATCAGTTGCTATCAGTATCTTTTTCATAGTATTTCCTAAAATGCTTTTGTCACAAATAATCCTCTGAATTCAGGAGAAATACCAAAGGAGTATTGAACTTGATTTTGTTGAGTGGTCAGTGTCCAACTCACAGCCGTACCCAACAATGCTCCACCAACAACATCTCTGATATGATGTCGATTGGCGTGAACTCGACTATAGGCCACAACAGATGCACCCAAATAATGTGGCCAAGCATATTCTAATCCATATCTACGATGTACAAAAGCAGCCCCCTGAAATACTGCCGACGTATGCCCACTGGGAAAACTCAATCTATCACTGCCATCGGGTCTGAGTTGATTTGTAGATTCTTTTATGATTTGAGTCATTGCTAGATTGGCAACTAACCCAGTTGACATCTGTCTAAGACCTTCATGGTCACTGTTTCCATAAGTTCTACCCAATGCAAACGCAGGTATGGCAATTTGTAAGTAATCTCCAACTTTTCTCACTGTGTCTGCTCTGACAGGCATAGACAACAACAATAATAATAAAATAATAGTCAAAATTGAGGTCATGTCATTTTTTCCTTTCGTTATATATCAGGTAGGGTTCACAACGTCCCTCCACACGAAAATTACGAAACTTTAATTGGTACCGCATACTGTCAAGTACCTGTTGACAAATCTCTTGATTGGGCAGAGTCAGTTCTACTCTTCCGGGAATGTCTTGCGGGTTGTGTATGTTCAAGGCTAATAATATCAGCAGATACATCATCAGTCTCCTTGGTCCAAGTAATGATTTCCCAACGCCCATCCCAATGTTCAACTAATGCAGTACAACTTTCTTGCCAATCGCCGTCATTCATGTAGACAATGCCATTGATGTTTTTGATCTCGGCTTTGTGTATGTGACCACAAATTATACCATCATACCCTTTTTTACGACAATATCCCACTAGATTTTGTTCGAATTTGAACATGAAATCCACTGCTCGTTTGACTCGTTGTTTGAGATAAAGACTCAAACTCCAATAACCAAATCCCAATTTTCTACGAAACCAATTGAATCGAGTGTTTAATCTCAACAATATGTCATAGGCTTTGTCGCCTAAAAAACTGATCCAAGGAGCCAACCTTGTTATACCATCAAATAAATCTCCATGAATCACTAGATAATGTCGACCATCTACTCCCACATGTTCGTATTGATTGTAGATCTCGATCATGCCAAAATTCAATCCCATGGGTATCATGGGTCTTAGGAATTCATCGTGGTTGCCTGCTATGTAAATCACTCGTGTACCGCGTTTGGCATGACCCAATACACAACGAACTACATTGGTATGACTTTGTTTCCACCTCCATTTGCCTCGACGAATTTTCCATCCGTCGATGATGTCTCCCACCAGGTATAATGTATCGCAACTGTGATGTTTTAAAAAATTGTTGAGTTGTTCAGTTTTACAATCCCGGGATCCCAAATGAATATCGCTTACGAAAATTGTTCTATATGTTTTTTTCATAATATGATCCCTTAAAAGATAAAGGGGTCTTTCGACCCCAATATGCTGGTTACGGGCATCCAGCACCACCCTATTTTGTGGTCGCTTTTAGTGTTTGATCTGGCTCCAAACTCTACTACGAATGTCGGCAGTTAAACTGTCGGGCAGTGGAACATAGTCTAATTCCAATGCCATGTCCTTGCCATTGCGGAATGCCCAATCAAAAAACTTCAATACTTCTTGACTGGTTTCTTTGTTGCGAGGATTACGGTACATAATGATGAAACTGGCTGAACTTACAGGCCAGGCTTCGGGATGCTTTTGATCTACGATGCTCAATCCCATACCGGGCACACCAAACCAATCTGCACCATCTGCCGCTGCGGCAAAAGTCTTGTCATCGGGATCAACAAAGTTACCGGCCTTGTTCTGTAGTTTGAGATGGATCATGTTGTTTTTCTTGGCATAGGCATATTCGACATAGCCGATACTGCCCTTGACACGACGAACATTACCTGCCACCCCTTCGTTGCCTTTGCCGCCCACACTGCTGGCTGCTGGCCACTTCACTGCGGCACCACGACCCACTCGCTTTTCCCATTCAGGGCTGACCACGGTCAAATAGTCTGTCCAATTGAATGTTGTGCCCGATCCATCAGCACGATGTACCACTGTGATGGTTTGGTTGGGTAATCGTTTGCCAGGATTAAGAGCTGCTAGTCTTGGATCATTCCAATTAGTGATATTGCCCATAAAAACTTCCGCCATTACGGGACCGGTGATGCGTAGTTCGCCGGGTTTAAAACCATCTAGATTAACAATGGGCACAGTGCCGCCGATAATGGCCGGAAATTGTACCTGATCTCGTTTTTCTAGATCTTCACCGTTAACTGGTGCATCAGTGGCACCAAATGCCACTGTACCGGCGTTGATCTGACGAATACCTCCACTGCTACCAATGCTTTGGTAGTTTAAGCCAATGCCAGTTTGTTTATGATAAGCTTCTGCCCATTTTGCATAAATGGGATAAGGGAATGTAGCACCAGCACCTGTGATCTGTGTCTGTGCTTGTGTCGATACAGCAAACATACCAGCAGCAAGTAACGTTAAAAATCTTTTCATTTTTCTTCCTTATATGTGTTTAGAACAAGGGACCGAAGCCCCTTATATATGTTATACGCCTATTAATCCGCCGTCAACTCTTGTAATAACAATTGTTGCCGAACGCGGACGCCCTGTAACACCGTAGCCTTCGTTACCTGGCCACTGACTTTGTGGAGCAGTGCCGGTCCAAAATGCTGCGGTAGTATCCTCACCTGGGTGTTGAACATTGACAAATATGGCTCGACCATCTGCGGATTCTGCGATACCTGTGATTTCGCAACCTGCTGGACCAGTTAAAAATCTACGAAGTCGGGTTTCACCCAATTCAGCACCAACAAATGTTGCTTGAGTTGAAGCAGTACCACCAGGTGGTACTGCTTCAAAATTAAGTGCGGTTAATGGAGTGGAACCTGATGTGCTAACTAAATCATCGCTGCCACAACCTGCAAGGCTTACACCTGCTGCCGCCGTAAAAAACGCCGAACTTCCTTTTAAGAAACCTCGGCGTGTGGGATTATCTAACATGTCTTTCATCACATCTGAAATGTGTTGATTGTTAGAATTATTTTCTGTAATCATAAAGTTCTCCTCGATTTATCTAAGTATTTAAACACAAATCGATTACAGAATTATTACAATTACGAAATTGATTTCACCATATTGAAGAACACTACCTTTGCGACGCCTCCTTGCGGACTCCAGCAATACAAAACGACTCGGCGGTTTTTGTAATATTCTTCAATATGGCCGCCCACTCCCTACAGCGGGCGATCA
>Ga0172362_10005263_pt1 | contig 11214 bp, 9 predicted proteins | sample LakKivs1_kivu2a2_FD_114534 | JGI IMG/M metagenome (GOLD analysis project Ga0172362, IMG submission 114534) | Sediment microbial communities from Lake Kivu, Rwanda - Sediment s1_kivu2a2 | ecosystem: Environmental > Aquatic > Freshwater > Lake > Sediment | place: Rwanda: Western Province, Lake...
GCTGGCCATCGCGATCGCCAGGGAAGGCGGAATCGGAGTCATTCACAAGAATATGAGTATCGAAAAACAGGCAGCCCAGGTCAAAAGGGTTAAAAGGGCAGAGAACGTAATAATACTTGATCCGATCACTATCGGCCTTGAGGCTACTGTGGCCGAAGCTATAAGCCTGATGAATGAATACAAGATAGGCGGTATACCTGTTATTGATAAGAATGGAATTCTGAAAGGAATAGTCACATCGAGGGATCTGAGGTTCGAGAGCAACCGAAAGCGCAGGATAACAGAAGTAATGACAACAGATCTGATAACCACCAATCACGAGACCAATCTCGAAGCAGCGGCAAGGATCCTTCAGAAGCATAAGATCGAAAAGCTTCCGATGGTCGACAGCAACGGGAAATTGACAGGGCTTATCACTTACAAGGATATTACCAAGACCAAGGATCGACCCAATTCATGCAAGGATGATAAAGGCCGGCTTAGAGTGGCGGCAGCAGTGGGAATTGCTGCCGATACTATGGAACGTGCAGAAGCTCTTGTCAATGCCAACGCAGATGCAATTGTCATAGATACTGCACACGGATTTACAAAAAGTGTGATAAAGATCCTTAAGGAGGTCAAAAAGCATTTCAGCAATGTTGATGTTGTAGCTGGTAATATTGCCACCGAGGATGCCGCAAAGAGGCTTGCAGATGAAGGTGCTGACGCCCTGAAAGTAGGCATAGGACCGGGCTCAATCTGTACAACAAGGATTATTGCCGGTGTCGGGATACCGCAGCTTTCAGCTATCTCTGTTGTTGCAAAAGCTGTTGAAGGCACCGGGATACCTATTATCGCAGACGGAGGGATAAGATACTCAGGCGATATAATTAAAGCAATAGCTGCAGGAGCAGACTCCATAATGGCAGGATCGTTATTTGCGGGAGTGGAGGAGTCACCCGGTGAGACGATAATCTACAACGGACGTAAATTTAAGGCATACAGAGGCATGGGTTCCATCGAAGCCATGCAGCAGGGTTCAAAGGACCGCTATTACCAGGATATGGAAGACGATATCCAGAAACTTGTCCCTGAAGGTATTGCAGCAAGAGTGCCCTATAAGGGAACTCTTTCCGAAGTTATTTACCAGATGACCGGAGGACTGAGAGCAGGTATGGGATATGTCGGCACCAAAAATATAAGCATCCTGAAAAAAGAAGGGAAATTTGTCCGCATAACAAATTCCGGAATAATTGAAAGCCATCCGCATGATGTTTCGATAACCAGGGAATCGCCAAATTACAGCAGAAAGTCATTTGAATAAAAGGTTTTGATGAATATCAGATCATCCCTGCCGGTTTTATTATTCCTTGTTCCGGGACTATTCAGTAATGGGCAGTCTCAGGACGACAGGATTCTGATGACAGTTGCAGGCAGAGATGTACCTGCAGGAGAATTCATTAGAATGTTTACCAAAAGCTATGGCGGGAATGAAGTGGGTGATATCGATGCTTACCTTCAGCAGTATATAAATTTCAAACTAAAGGTAGCTGATGCGATCCAGGAAGGCATGGATACAACTAAAACCTTCAGGAATGAACTGAACGGATACCGTAACCAGCTGGCCCAGAATTATCTAACGGATACAGGGACAAAAGAAGAGCTTCTTCAGAAAACCTTCAAACGATATCTTACAGAGATAAACGCATCACATATACTGGTAAGCTGTCCTGAAGGAGCCAAACCGGAGGATACACTTAAAGCATGGCAGAAAGCATCAGACATAAAGGAAAGAATAATTAACGGCGAGCAGTTTGAAAGAGTGGCTCGGGCCACCTCGGACGATCCTTCAGTTAAGTTCAACGGGGGAAACCTTGGCTACTTTACTGTATTCCAGATGATAACTCCTTTTGAAGATGCCGCCTATACGCTGAAGAAAGGAGAGATATCGGCACCGGTGCGTACACCCTACGGATACCATATCATCATGGTCAATAACAGCAGACCTTCGAAAGGCAGGGTGCTGGTTGCACATATTATGAAAGCAGCTCCTCCGGGAATGTCGGACGAAGAAGCAAAAAAAGCTGAAGAATCAATAAAAAGTATTTATAAAGAATTGCAGTCAGGGGCATCTTTCAGTGAACTGGCTGTAAAATATTCCGACCATAAGGAATCATCATCAGGAGGAGGAAAACTTACCTGGTTCGGAGCCGGGGAAATGATCAGCGATTTCGCGGAAGCAGCATTCTCAATACCCGATACAGGCAAGTATTGCGCACCTGTCAGAACTCTTTACGGGTGGCACATCATCAAACTTCTTGACCATAAAGCTCCCGGAACTTTCGCGGAAACAAGATCCTACCTGGAGAGCAAGATAAACCAGTCTTACCTGAATTCCCTGAGCAGGAAATCATTCGTGGAAAAACTTAAAAAGGATTATAATTTCAGGATAAATGAAACTGCATTTGACTGGTTTGTAAATAATACCGATACACTTATAATTCAAGGTCTTTCAAAATATGACAGGACTGATATGCCGGCCGGAATGATCTATACATTCGCCGGCCAGGGCCTTTCAGTCAGGGAATTTGCATCCTTCATCGAAAGACGGGGTTCAATGATCGTCACAGACGATCCGTTCCGCTTCATTTCACAATCCATAGAAGCAAGGCTGACAGACCATATCCTGAAATACGAGAATTCGATCCTTGAAAAGAAATATCCCGAATTCCGCTACCTGATGAATGAATTCCACGACGGCATTCTTCTATTTGAAATATCAGCCAGAAAGGTCTGGAACAGGATCCAGGAAGATACTGCCGGGCTGCAAAAATACTACGATGAAAACAAACATAAATATCTGACCAGGAGAGGAATTGATGCAAAAATCTATACTCTCAGAATGGAAAACGGTGAGAAAAAACTGTTGTCAGCGTTTAAAAAATATTCCCGCAAACCTGACGGGGACAGCCTTTTGCTCGGAAAACTCAATAAAAAAACTGATTCGCTTCTGGTCATTAAAGCAAACCGCTGGTTCACGGGAGATAATCCTGAACTTGACAAGATAGATTGGGTAAAGGGCACACAATCCTGCAGGATCGGGGGTTATCCATCTGTAATATTGATAAATGAGGTGATGGAACCTGTTCCATTGTCGTTTTCAGAGGTACAGGGTGAAATGATGACAGGATACCAGGAATACCTGGAGAATGAATGGACAGTACAATTAAAGAAAAAATATCCCGTTAAAATTGACAATGTGACATTTGCTGAGGTAAAAAAGAGGCTGGGAAATGTATAGATACCCGATAATAATATTAATCATCCTGGTTTTGTACGGCTGCAAGGACTATTCAAGTTCCTCGAAACGGATTGTAATTGCAAAAGCCGGAGATACTTACCTCTATCTTGATCAGATCCCGCGGATCGTTCCTCCTGGGACCAATGCAGCAGACAGCTCCTCTATCGTTCAGAATTATTTAAATAACTGGGCAAAGAGAGAGCTGCTGTTCCAGAAGGCAGAAGAGAACCTGGTTCCCGGGCTAAAGGAAGAGATAGAACAGCAGCTTAAAGAGTCAAGGATAAATCTTACAATTTACCAGTACCAGCAGCAGATGATGCTGGAAAGGATGGATACCAATGTTACGGACCAGGAGCTTGAAGAGTACTATTCCTCAAATCAGGAGAGTCTTATCCTGGGTACAAATATTGTGAAGGCATTATTTATAAGGGTGCCTGTTGAAACCCCTGACATTGACAAGATAAGGCTTTTGTACCGTTCAAATGAGCAGGCAGACATTCTTCAGCTGGAAACAATCTGTTACCAGTTCGCCGATAAGTTCGATGACTTTGATGAAGGATGGATACCACTCGACAGGATCTCAATTGAGCTGCCCGAAGAGATTTCAAATGAAGAAAGTTTTTTAAGAAGGACCAATTTTTACGAAGCGAATGACTCAACATATATCTATCTGATTGCAATAAGGGACTACAGGCTCAGATCATCGCTGGCTCCTTTTGAATATGTCAGAGATGACATTAAAAGAATAATATGGAGCAACAGAAGGCTTGAATTCCTGCAATCTCTTGAGAATGGTATATACAACGATGCCATCAAGGAAGACAGGTTTACAATAATTAATAACTGACAGAATGAAAAGAGTTGCAGGATTTCTTTTAACTGTGCTGGTGTTGCTGTCGACGGTTCTGCCGGCTGCCCGTTCGCAGGTGCTCGTTGAATCGCTTTCAGCAACTGTGGGGAATGAAGTAATTTATCTTTCTGACATTGAGAACGCTGTTGTAGACCTCATAAGAAGAGGCAGCAAAATACCTGTTGATGAGATGAGATGCAGGGTGCTTGAAGAATTGCTGGTTTCAAAGCTTTTTCTTGACCAGGCACGGATAGACAGTATTGAAGTGACAGATGCTGCCGTGGAAGGTGAGCTTAATATGAGTATTAACAGGGCTCTCAGAGAAGCCGGCAGCGAGAAGGTCCTCGAAGAATACTTTAAGAAAAGCATGGTTGAGATCCGCCGGGACCTTCGAAAACAACTTCTTGAGCAGGAAATCGTAAGGGAAGTGCAGGCCAGCATCGCCGAAGGCATTACCATAACACCCGGTGAGTTAAAAAGGTATTACTCAAGTATTCCCAGGGACAGTCTCCCAATTATACCGGAAAGGGTCCAGATAAGTATAATCCAGCTTGATCCGCCGGGAAATGAAGAGAATAAGGCCGAAGCCAGACAAAGGCTGCTCGAGCTCCGCAGCCGGATCCTGGCAGGAGAAAACTTCAGCTTTCTCGCAATCCTCTACTCGGAAGATGCAGGTACAGCGAAAAACGGAGGCGAGGTTGGTTACCTTACCAGAGGTGAACTTGAAAAAGAATATGCAGATGCAGCTTTCAGCCTTACAAAAAACACGGTATCAAGAATAGTTGAAACAAAGTATGGCTTTCATATTATTCAGATGATCGACCGGAACGGAGATCTGCTTAATACAAGGCACATCCTTATCAAGCCTAAAGTCAAGCCAGACCAGGCTATCAGAGCTATTGACAAACTTGACAGCATTGCACGGCTTATAAGGAAAGACAGCCTGAAATTTGAAGATGCAGCATTGAGATTTTCCAGCCATAAAGACAGCAGGATCAACGGAGGCAGATTCGTAAGCACCAACCCGGCAGAGCGCGTGACATGGTTCACTCTTGAAGAGTTTAACCCGGATATGTATGTCCAGATAAGGGATCTTAAACCTGGCGAGATTTCAGATCCGTTCAGAACTACAGATGATAACAGTAATGTAGTATTCAGGATTGTAAGGCTCGATGATGAGATACCAGCACACAGGGCAAATATGAAGGATGACTACCAGATATTAAGCAATGCGGCCCTCATGCAGAAGCGTCAGAAGATCTATGATGAATGGATCAGCAAGAAAATTGAAGTCACCTATATTAAAATAAGTGATGAATTCAAATCATGCGAGTTTCTGAAAAAAGGCGGCTGGCTGAAATAGGATCCACCCTGACTGGATTTCTTTATACTGCATGCAGATATGTTCTCTGTGTCTTGCTCCTCCTGTTCATACATGTCGGATTATCGACCCCGCAAGATACACAGTCAAGGAAAGGGGTAAAGAAAATCGAAATACTTAATGCCGATGAGCTGAGATTCAGTAAAACAGACCGCAATCTTCAGATACTTACAGGCAATATCAGGCTTAAACATAACGATGCCATAATGACCTGCGACAGTGCATATTATTACCAGAAGGTTAATCAGGTCAAAGCATACAGCAGGGTTCATATCGAACAGGGTGATACTCTGGATCTGTTTGGTGATTATCTCTTTTATGACGGGAGGACCGAGTTCGGACAGGTGGACGGGAACGTCGAGCTTGTTGATAAGGAGACCCACTTATATTCAAAATCTGTGACCTACGATTTTATTTCAGACATCGCCCGTTATACTGACCATGGGAAAATAACCAACGGAGACAATACACTCACAAGCATAATCGGGATCTATTACGTTTCAAAGGATCTGTTCCATTTCAAGGACAGTGTTAAAGTCGTCAACCCGGATTATGTAATGACCGCGGATACAATGGATTACAATACCGAATCAGAAACAGCTTTCTTTACTGGTCCTTCCGAACTGAAGGGAGACAGCATCTACCTGTATTGTGAAAGAGGCTGGTACGACACAAGGAACAATAAAACCAGTATCTGGAAAAATGCATTGATAGACAATAAAAAGCAGATAGTCCGGGGAGATTCTCTTTATTATGACGACAATACAGGATATGGAGAGACTTTCAGGAATATAAGCATAACCGATACGAGCTATAATATAATTGTGAAAGGGAATTATGCCTGGTATTACAAGGAGCCGGAAAGATTCCTGGTCACTGATAGTGCAATGTTCATTCAGGTAAATAACAGCGACTCTCTCTTCCTTCATGCCGATACAATAAAAGCTGTCACACTGCCTGATACCTCGGCAAAAGGGTACAGGCTTATGAGGGCATTCTATAACTGCAGGGTTTTCAGCGAAGATATCCAGGCAAAATGCGATTCCCTCTCCTACTCTTTCCGGGATTCAGTCATAAGGATGTACTATTACCCGGTACTCTGGTCGGAAGAAAACCAGCTTACATCCGATTCAATGGCGATATTCACAAAGAACAGGCAGGCAGACAGGATGGAACTTTATAATTCAGCTTTTATTGTAAGCCAGGTCGATACGGTCAGATATAATCAGATCAAAGGCAGATCCCTGACAGGTTACTTCAGGGATAATGAACTGTACAGGATAAATATCAACGGCAATGGTGAGTCTCTGTATTACCTGGTTGAAAATGAAGAGATTGTCGGTGTTAACAGCGGCAAATGCTCAGATATGGATATTAATATTGAAGACGGCAAGATCAGGGAGATCTATCAGAACAAGAGCCCTGAAGGAGTTATTAATCCCCCGGCAGTCATCGACAGCCTGCGCCTTTCAGGGTTCAGCTGGTTCGACAGTATAAGGCCCAGGCAGGTTCTGGATATATTCAAAAAGGGATCCCGTTCTCCGGAGAGCGGTTCTAAATAAATCGGAAGGTCATTTTAAGGGAATCCCGGAAAAAAGGATAAAATACGGATCAGTACTCGTCTTCGTTAAAGAAAAAATCGTCCTTGCTGGGATAATCGGGCCAGATATCCTCAATGCTTTCATAAATATCACCTTCATCCTCAATCTCCTGGAGGTTTTCAATAACTTCCATCGGGGCACCTGATCTTATGGCAAAATCAATCAGTTCATCCTTGGTTGCAGGCCACGGAGCATCTTCAAGTTTTGATGCTAATTCAAGTGTCCAGTACATAATTTATTGATCAAGTTGATTTTTTACAAAGTGTGCAAATATAAATATTATTTTATTTAATAAACAATACCTATTTTAAGATTTTCAATACTTCAGAACTGCCACTTAATCTCCTCAATATCAAGCTCAAAGGAAATTTTGCGGGATAAAACGAATAAATAATCCGACAGCCTGTTAAGAAATTTATGGATGATATCGGGAGTTTTTTCTTTTTGATCCAGTCTAAGCACTGCCCTTTCAGCCCTGCGGCAAACACATCTGGCTATATGACAATAAGAAACAAGAATATTCCCTCCCGGCAGGATAAGCCCATCAGCAGGTCTTAGTACTTTTTCCATGTCATCGATTTCTTCTTCCAGGACAGAAAGACAATCAGGAGAAGGTAAGTATTTCACCCGTTCCTTGAGATCAGGGCTTGTCGCGAGTGCTGCAGCGCTAAGCATGAGCTGTCCCTGAATATATTCCAGGAATGCTTTCCGGCCAATATTCTCTTTGTGATCCTTCAGCAGACCGATCCACGAGATCAGTTCATCAACTGTACCAAATGCTTCGACACGGATATCCGTCTTCGAAATCCTTTTTCCTCCCAGCAGGGAGGTCGTACCATCATCTCCTGTCCGGGTGTATATCTTCATCAGCTTATTATCCGGAAACCGGATTTCTATTTGTGCGGTGCGGGCTTATATTTTTCATTGGGAACATCCTGGGCCACCTCTCCGTCGAACAGGCGGATTATACGTGCTGCATGTCGTGCAATATCTTCCTCGTGAGTTACCACAATAACTGTATTCCCGTTATTGTGAATATCATCGAGAAGTCCCATAATATCCATTGAAGTTTTGCTGTCGAGGTTACCTGTAGGTTCATCAGCCAGTATTATTGAAGGCTTATTCACCAGCGCTCTTGCAATTGCAACACGCTGTCTCTGCCCCCCTGACAGTTCATTCGGCTTGTGAGTCATCCTGTCGGCAAGTCCGACCTGTTCAAGAGTTTCAATAGCCTGTTTTTCTCTTTCGGCCTTCTGAACTCCTGCATAGATCAGGGGAAGTGTCACATTTTCCAGAGCTGAATACCTTGGAAGAAGGTTGAATGTCTGAAAAACAAACCCGATTTCCTTGTTTCTTACTTCAGCCAGGAAGTCATCTTCCATCTTGCTAACATCAGTGCCGTTGAGTATATATGTTCCGCTTGTTGGCGTATCAAGGCAGCCCAGAAGGTTCATAAGCGTTGATTTACCGGAACCTGAAGGGCCCATAATTGCAACATATTCATTCTGTTTGATATCAATTGAGACAGACCTTAAAGCCCTCACTATCACCGACCCTACCTGGTAGTTCTTTACAATATTTTGAATCTCAATTATTTTCTCCATAACCTTAAAATTTGAATTTTCGAAATTAGATTAATTTGACCAAATACAAAATTATAATGTCTTAATTTTTGTTAATAGCGCAATGTGTAACCTGAACGGGTGACTCCTTTCCTGAAGAAAACCAAGCCCATTCTGAAAAGATCGATAGTTACACTAACATTTTCATAAGATCTGATTTCATTCCATGCTTTCTCCATCTCATTTGAATAATGAATATCATCTATTATGATAACTGTGTCATTATCTGATATCTCATATATCCCGCTGAAATACCGGCAGAGAGGTTCCTTCTTATGATTCCCGTCAATGAATACCAGCCCCGGTTTCACCCTCTTCCTTTTAAGCTGAGGAAGCAGATCATCAAAGGAGCCTGTCATAAGAACTATATTGTCAAACCCTCCTTCCCTGAAATTCTCTGCTGCAATCCGGGATGTCTGCGGACAGCCTTCCATGGTATAAACAACAGATCCAGGCGATCCTGCAGCAAGATACATTGTGCTTATCCCGAGGGAAGTTCCGAATTCGATAATTGAAGATTTACCATACTCTGCTGCCATGTTCGACAGGAGGATTCCGTATTTCCCGGGAATCGCGGAATATTTTGCTATTTCTGACACTTTTCTCGAACTCGTTTTAAATCTTCTTGATCCGGCACCAAGATCCACAACATTAATTATTCTCAGATCACGGATATTTTTTTCTCTCAGCTTTTCAATTGTTAAGACAAACGGATGGACTGTTTTATTCCTCAATATCCTGTTCACGAAATCAAAAACAAACGGACTATGAATACCATGCCCCTTCCTGTGCCGTGCAAATAGCAGATATTCAATATATCTCAATGATCCGGGAAAAATCATCGTTCAGGTTATTTTATTAGGCGGGGTTCGCAAAAATAAGTATTTTCGGTTATCCTTTTATTATTTTGTCCGGTGTCAGTCATGCAGGGCTTTCTTGATACGAATATAACCTATCTTTCCGGAGTCGGGCCGAAAAGGGCTGAGCTGCTCAAAAATGAACTGAATATTTCCACATACCGCGATCTGCTCTGGTATTTTCCCTATAAATATATCGACAGGACAAGGTTTTATAAGATCGCTGAGCTTGATCCCGATCTTCCTTTTGTCCAGCTCAAAGGCACGATAAAAGGCTATTACACGGAAGGTTATGGAAAAGGCAAGAGACTTGCAGCTGATTTCCAGGATGATACTGGTATCATCAAACTGGTCTGGTTCAAAGGGACAAAATGGATTATGAGCAGCTATGCTCCAGGTACTGAGTTTATAGTATTCGGGAAACCTGGAGTATTCAATGGAATGATAAATATCATACATCCTGAGATTGAAGCATCAGGGAAAGTCGCTGAAAGGCTTAGTTCGGCGTTACAGGCTCAGTACAGCACTACAGAGAATCTCAAGAATCATTTCATTACATCAAAAGCGATCAGCAAGCTCACCGGAACCCTGCTGAAAAAGATGAATTTCCGTCTTCCTGATACGCTTCCGTCCTGGATGGTGGAAAAATACAATCTCATGGAGCTGCACTCTGCACTGCACAAGATACATTTTCCCTCGAATCCGGCTGAGCTCGAAAAAGCGATATACAGGTTTAAATTTGAAGAGCTTTTCTACATACAGCTTAACCTGATCCGCTATAAGAACAACAGGTCGCAGAAATCCAGGGGATTTGTTTTTGAGCATGTCGGAGAGAACTTCAATAAGTTTTACTTCAATAATCTGCCCTTCCCGCTGACGGAAGCTCAGAAAAGAGTAATGAAGGAGATCAGGAAAGATCTGGGATCCGGCAAACAGATGAACCGGCTGCTCCAGGGCGACGTGGGAAGCGGAAAGACTCTTGTTGCTTTAATGAGCATGCTCATTGCAATAGATAACGGTTACCAGGCATGTCTCATGGCTCCCACTGAAATCCTTGCAAACCAGCATTATGTTACAATAACTGAAATGCTTAAAGGGATTGATATCAAAGTGAGGCTCCTTACAGGTTCCTCGAAAGGATCTCATCGCAGGGAAATAAGCGAGTCGCTTCAGGATAAATCGCTCGGGATCCTTATAGGAACTCATGCTCTGATTGAAGAAAATGTCATATTCAGCAACCTGGGTCTTGTAATCATAGACGAACAGCACAGGTTCGGGGTCGAACAGAGGGCAAAGCTCTGGCGGAAAAGCCTTAATCCTCCGCATATACTGGTAATGACCGCCACACCTATACCACGAACTCTTGCAATGACGCTTTACGGTGATCTTGATGTCTCCGTGATAGATGAACTTCCCCCCGGAAGAGTTCCTGTAAAAACAATGCATTTCTTCGATTCCGAAAGAAATAAAGTATACGGATTTCTGAAAAACCAGATTTCGCAGGGCAGGCAGGTTTATATTGTCTACCCGCTGATAAAGGAATCCGAGAAAATGGATTATAAAAATCTTGAGGATGGCTGGGACACTATTTCCAGGATATTCAAGCCGCCAGAGTATTGAATA
>Ga0172362_10005264_pt1 | contig 11213 bp, 6 predicted proteins | sample LakKivs1_kivu2a2_FD_114534 | JGI IMG/M metagenome (GOLD analysis project Ga0172362, IMG submission 114534) | Sediment microbial communities from Lake Kivu, Rwanda - Sediment s1_kivu2a2 | ecosystem: Environmental > Aquatic > Freshwater > Lake > Sediment | place: Rwanda: Western Province, Lake...
GTGCTTCACTTTCTGAGGGCAGTGTTCTTACCGACAATTTTACCAGCAATGGCGCTACGTTCCAGCGCTTCAAGACTACCAATGCCGAGGTGGTTTCTGGCTCTCTAGCAGTTCTAGTGAACGGGGAGGAGTGGGATCAGATAGCTTCACTAGTCTATGGGGATTCGACCACCAGATGTTTTGCTTTGGAGTATGACGACGAGGACTACGGATATATTTGCTTTGGTGATGGTACGAGTGGAGCCATTCCACCTCTGGGGGCAGCAATAGGAGTCCAATATCGGGTAGGTGGGGGCGTGAAAGGCAATATATCCCTGAACGAAATCAATACTGATGTACAAGGCGTTCTTGAAGGCTCTACTCCTCCTACTTATATTACGGTCCATCTGCTGAATGACAAGTATCGAGGCAGCGGCGGCGAGGAACGGGAGACCAACGATCACATTCGCTTCTGGGCTCCTCTGTGGGTAAGAACTAATGGCAGAGCCGTAACCTTGGATGACTTTAATACACTGGGGAATACGTTCGTCAGCCCTACTTGGGGCTCTCCTGCTTATGTATCAGCCAAGATAAAGCAGGAAGTGCCTGAGCTCAATACGGTTGAGCTACATGTTTGGGCTCGGGATTCCTATGGGAACATTGTAGCTCCCAGCGCTGGTCTAAAGCAGGCGCTTTACAATTACTTCATGAACAACGATGCTGGGGCAGTGAGAATAATCTGTACTGATGTAGAGGTGCTGGATGGAGACATAGCCTATATTGATGTGGCCATTCAGGTGCGTGTGGACAGCAATTATGCTGCCGTTGGCGTGACTAATGACATTAATACAGCAGTGATAAACTTCTTCAACTCAAGCGATATCCGTCCTGGCTGGGATGTCAGGCTTAGTCGGCTGTATAGTACCATCCAGGCAGTTACTGGGGTATCCTTTGCACTCATCAAGCAGATGACTGCCAGCCAAAAGCTTATTGAGTATGTTGGAATAGGAGACGGCATTACTACCAACTTTGTGGACACTTTGACAGTAGAGCCTGGGCTGCCAATAGTGCCCTTCTCCGTGTCTATTACTTCTGGCACTTTGGCAGTCACTGACGACGGGGATGGAGGTCTTATTGGCAGCGTAGACCCAGCTGGGACCAATACAATCGACTATGAGACAGGGGCTTTGGATGTGACATTTTCCTCAGCTCCGGCTAATGGAGCTACAATCACTGCTGAATACCGCACAGTTCTGGATTACCAGCGAGGAGGAGCTGAGCAAACGGCCAATGGCGTTGATACACGATTTACCGGTGTGCTTAGTTATGCTCCTGTGGTGCCTGGAACTATGGCCTTCTCTGATGGTGAGCAGGATGCTCTGGATGACGGCAATGGCAACTTGGTTGGAGATGTGAACCCTCTTGGTGAGAACCATATCGACTACGACACAGGCGCTTACGATTTCACCCTGAATCTTCCTCCTGCCAATGGTACTATCATTTACAGCACCTATAGACAGCTGCTTCAGTCTGCCAGTCATGATATTCCAATTGGACGCGAGCAGTTGGCAGTTCGTAGCATCATTACTATCGAAACGCTGGAAACTGAAGAGTGATAGCTTGAATGCCCAAGCTCTACGAATTACTGCCGTTCGTGCTTCGATGGAGGGACAACCTGGCCAGAGGGGCAAATCCAAAAGGTATGGTCAAGATCTTAGCAGACATAGTAGAGCAGGAGTTGGGAATAACTGAGGGCGAGATTGCTGGTCTGAAAACGCTGACAGATGTAGATTCTATTCAGTTGTCTCTTCTACCGATGCTCTTGGAATTAGTTGGAGGAGGAATAGACGCAGAATGGTCGGAAGAGAAGCAGCGGATGGTAGCAAAGGCGGTGACGCTGCTTTATCATGCCAAAGGAATGCATTCTTCATGGGAATCCCGGCTGCGCTTGTATACGGAGACAGGTCGATTTGGTTGGGAGATGTGGAAACACGAGGTCTACGAGGCAGAGGGGAACTATTCTCCATATCAGGACTATGACCACCCGCTTAAGGCTGCACGATTTGGTCTGAGCACGTCGAAAACAGTCTACTCTCCCGTAGACTTTGATAGTGAGTTGAGTGGTGAGAAAGTTATTGACCCTGTTCGACCTGTTCATGTGCTTCCTATACGTGCTGCTAGTTTATCTTATCCTAATGATAGTGTTGAGAACGCATCAGATAGCCAGGACGGAAGTGCCGTCGGTTCCATTTTCGATGCAGCTCCGGGTTTGGATGACCCAGGACTATATCTGTTCGTCTGCGGAGTTGATGGCTTGGAGATACAACAAAGCTGTGTTGGCTTCTGTGAAGTTTCTTGTCAGGCTGGATGCACACTTAGTGCCTGTGAGTCCGCATGTCAGGGGACGTGTGAGGGGTTAAGCTGCCAATGGTATTGTGAAACGACGTGTCAGCTATCATGCGAGTATGTATGTATGACATCTTGTGCAGCAGGACTATGCCAGACAGCTTGCATGGCAGTGGCTCAAACCTAATAGAGACATGTTATGGGTATTAAGCTCTATCAGCTTTTGCCGTACATCATAAGGCTGAAGGATTCTGAAGCTGTTCCTACCGGTGATGGACACATAAAGAAGCTGGTAGACATTCTTGAGCAGGAGCTTGAGGCTACTTCCGCTGAGATTGCTGGGCTAAAGGAAATTCTGGATGCTGATGCCTGTGATCCTAAGTATCTGCTCTACTTGTCTCTGGCATTGGGATGCATTATCGGGCCGGAGCATGCTGAGAACTTCCGCCGATGGTTTGTGAAGAATCTGGTAAGCCTTCACAAAATCAGCGGGACTCATCCTTCCTGGAGCAAACATTTTATCTATCAGTTGGGCGAATCCTACCATGCTCAGGAGTTGTGGAAGACAACTCCCTATGAGGACCATAGCTGGGAACGGGGACCGGACTATGGTCATATACTGAAGGCTGCAAGAATCGACCTCTATCACGAGGTTAGTGGCTCTCCCGTTTTCTTATCTCCTACCGAAGCTGAGCCCTTGATTAGCTACGTTGAGCGCTCTCGTCCAGCTCATGTGCTTCTACGCTACTATGTCTATCTGCAAGATCTGGAAGATGGATTTTCTGAAGCCACGGACGATGTTGAGGGACAGGTAAGTGCAAATATATCTGACTCGGCTCCAGGGCTTGATGATACTCTAGACTTCTATACCAATTGCGTCAGCGCTTGCCAATCTTCCTGTCAGGGAGGGTGTGAAACAGGTCCATGCCAGGAACTATGTGAGGCGTCATGTCAGGGGACAAGTTGCACTGAAGGTTGTCAGGTAGCATGTGAATTTGGCCCTTGCCAGATAATCTGCGAATCAGTCTGTCAGGTCGCATGTACTTATGGCTGTCAGGCCGGGAAGTGTGAGACAGGATATTGTGAGACTGGTGGTGTAGAGTGCTTAGGCTGCGTAGCAGCTTGTGAGACGTGCTGCCAGGGGGATCGATGCCAGAATCAGAACTGTCAACTGTTCCTGTGCGAGACTAAGGGCTGCCAGATTGTTGGGCCTTGCCAGACCTGTTGCCAAGTTCACCAGTGTGAGGCAGATGTTTGTCAGGGATTGACGTGCCAAGGGACATTCTGCCAGGGAGATTGTCAGACTGGTGGGTGTCAAATTGGTACGTGTGAGACTGACTGTCAGTTTGCAGCATGTGAATTCAACTGTCAGGTGTTCTGGTGCCAGGTAGGTGAATGTCAGCTTTGGGCCTGTGAAGGTCACATGTGTCAGGGCCTCTGTACTGTGGGTGGTTGTCAGGGTAGCTGCCAGGTAGGCGGGTGTCAAAAGGTACCATGCACGGCCGGGTCCTGTCAAGTTGCGGAAGCCTGTGAGGCGAGTATATGTCAAGTTGTAGTGTGCCAAGCCATAACATGCCAGTGGGGCATGTGCATGTGTGCAGGATGTACTGCGGGAGCATGCCAGTCAGGGGGATGTCAGGAGGGGTCATGTACTACAGCAGCTTGTGAGCCAGTGCATTGTCAGGCAGGTAAATGTCAGATTTGGGCCTGTGAAACATGCCATTGCCAGACCTGCATGTGTGAGGCTACTTCATGTGAAACAGCAATGTGTCAGATGACAAGCTGCACCATAAAGTCTTGTGTAGTTGGAGGGGAAGAAGGCGGAGGAGGTCCATGTGGACAATCATGCCAAGCTGCTTGTGAAACATGCTGCCAGGGAGTGGCGGGCTGTGAGAACTCGTGTACTGTTGCAGATTGTGAGGTTGCTAAATGTCAGATAGGAACCTGTGAGACATGCTGCCAAGTCTGGGCCTGTGAAGCTCAGCACTGTCAGGGTGAATGTACTGTTGGTGCCTGCCAGGGGGAGTGCCAAGCTGTATGTATGGTTTTGGACTGTGAGGCTATGGCATGTCAATTGGGTGCACCATGTCAATACTGCTGCCAGGTACATCAATGTGAGGCAGATACTTGCCAAGGAAGAAGCTGCACAGCTGGTGGATGTCAGGGACATTGCGAGGGTACGTGCATGGCAGGAGAATGTGAGACCTCCTGCCAGTTTGAGGGATGTGCTAATATGTGTCAGGTGGCATCATGCCAGGAAGGATGGTGCCAGATTTGGGCATGTCAATTGAGCTATTGCCAAGGTGAATGTACTGTTGGGCTTTGTCAGGGCTGGTGTCAGGGGTCGTGGTGCCAGCATGGTGCCCCTTGTCAAACTACATGTCAGGTTGAGCCATGTGAAGCTGCAATGTGTCAAGTAGCATTTTGCCAGGTCAATACATGCCAGGGAGGGGTATGTGAAGTAGGAGTTTGCCAAGGTAACTGCCAGACTGCCGGATGCCAGCCAGCAGCTCCCTGTGAAACAAGCTGCCAAGTAGAATCGTGCCAAGGAAACTGCCAGATGGAGGCATGCACTGCAGGCGACTGCCAGCTATGGGCATGCCAATGGCATTGGTGTCAGGGTGAGTGTACAGTTGGAGGATGCCAGGAGCCATGTCAGGGAAGTTGTCAGCATGCCTTTTGTGAGGCCGAATGTCAAGCATCTGCCTGTGCTGCTGGTATCTGTCAAGTAGCCTTTTGTCAGCTACAGAATTGCCAGGCTGCATGTGAAGGTTATTGCCAAGTAGATGGCTGCGCGGGAGGATGTCAGGCGGGTTGTGAGTTATGTTGTCAAGGAACATGTGAAGGCAAATCATGCACCGCGGGGGGGATCTGCCAGACTACTTGCATAGGATTTGTAGGTTGTGAAACATGTTGCCAGATCTGGGCCTGTGAAGCAAATACGTGCCAGGCAGAATGTACTGTTGGTCAATGTCAGCTAGCGGAATGCCAAATTACAGGATGCCAGCTTATTGGTTCAGGATGCCAGGCTGGTGGGCCGTGTGAGAATGTGCCGAGTGAAGTTGGATGTGGAGGAGTCTGTCAGATAGCGAGCTGTCAACATATATGCCAGCTTGCTTTTTGTGAGGTATCTTGGTGTCAAGGATTTCCTTGTCAGGGGTCTGGATGTCAAGGAGATTGTCAGGTTGGCTGTGAGGCTGCATGGTGTGAGAATGCCAATAACCAGAATATTGGAGCATGTAGGATAAACGGTTCATGTCAACTTTGGGCTTGTCAAGTAAGGCACTGTCAGGGCTCTTGCACAGGAGGTGGATGCCAGGGAGCTTGCGAGGGGTACGACTGTCAAGCTGCGGAATGTGAAACAGCTTGTACAGTATCTGGTTGTGAGGTTGGCTACTGCCAGGTGTGGGCGTGCCAGTACGATGTGTGTCAAGGTCCTTGCGAAACTGGATGCCAGACGACTACTTGCCAGGCAGGGCAGGGATGTCAAGCTGGAGCATGTGAAACAGCATGCCAGGCATCTACTTGCCAGGTAGGGCAGGGATGTCAAGCTGGAGCATGTGAAACAGCATGCCAGGCATTTACTTGCCAGGCAGGGCAGGGATGCCAAGAGGGGACATGTGAAACAGCATGCCAGGCATTTACTTGCCAGGTAGGACAGGGATGTCAAGCTGGGGCATGTGAAACAGCATGCCAGGCATTTACTTGTCAGACTGTAGGTTGTCAGGCTGGGCATTGCCAAGCTGGACAAGGATGCCAAGCTGGGGCATGTGAAACAGCATGCCAGGCATTTACTTGCCAGGCAGGGCAGGGATGTCAAGCTGGAGCATGTGAAACAGCATGCCAGGACTCTACTTGCCAGGCAGGGCAGGGATGTCAAGCTGGAGCGTGTGAGGAATCGTGCCAGGTGTTCTCATGTACCGGGGCAGATTGTATGGCCGGTTATTGCATGGGTCCCTGCATGATTGGTGGATGCCAGGAGACTGGAGGGCAATTCTGTGGAGGAATGGCACCTGGCTAAGCCAGCATATACAATTCGTGGTCCCGTAGACAAAATTGCATGGTGTGTGCATCTTGGTGAACTGGTAGAGATAAAAAGCGCATGTAGAAAGGTGCCAAATGAGCGCAAGATTCATTTATATCGTTGTTTACTTACAGGTGAGATAATAGTGGCAAGGGGAGTTTGCCCTGCTTGCGATAAGTTCGCCTTAGCTGGTAATTCCGCCAGCTAGAAAGAGTTTGGGGGAGGAATTATGAGGATTCTTAGTCTTAATCTCAAGCCTCGTGTGCCATTTATTGGCAATACCAATCCTGAGGTTATTAAGGTAGAGGCCTACGGTCGGCTGTTTGCCTATGATGTAAACAGCATGGCTGTAGCTTTGCTTGACAGTGAGCAGGAATTCGATAAGCTGCGAGATGACAAGCAAGGCTGGTTCTGGTACAGGGCCAAGCCAAACTTTCCTTACGGAATGCCAGGCGCTATTGGAACAATTGTTTTTGAGGCTACGCATAAGTGCGACCTGCGCTGCCACTACTGCTTTGTACGCGAATTTTATCCAGACGATGCTGATCTGTCATTCGACGCTGCTAAGCAGGTTATTGATGCTTTTGCTGTTGATGGACAGACTAATTCCTTAGGATTCTTTGGCGGTGAGCCTCTGATGGCATGGGACCTTGTGTTACAGGTTCATGCCTATGCTACGGCCAAGCTTCGGAACCCCCTCTCTTGGAGCATGACAACTAACGGGACTTTGTTGACTCCTAAGCGAGCCAGCTGGCTGGCAAGAAACCGTTTTGGCTTCATTGTCAGCTTGGATGGAAATGAGCAGCACAACGTCTTGCGAGAGACAGTGGATGGGCGCAATAGTTATAAACTTGTGCGTCGTGGCCTGGGCCTGTTGCGAGACGCTGGTATATCTAACTATACCTTGCGGGGCACGTTTACTGCACGGATTCTCGATGAAAATAATCCAAATGCAGTAGTGGACCGCATAGAGCACCTTAATCAGTTGTGTGATGAGGGATTTGGTAATCATGTCTCTGTTGAGCCTGTAGATTTGAGTGAGTCGCGTTGCATAGGGAAGAAAGACGAGAAGTTCGAGACTAGAGATAAGGATAAACTGCTAAGTAGCTTCTCTGAGATGTACTATCAAGTGGCTCAGTGGTTTGTCCGGCGTGCCCGTGAGGGTAAGAAGCCACGGTTCCATCACATGGGCAAGCTATTTCAGCGTTTGCTTTATGCCCAGCATGGGGCAAGTGAATGTGGAGCTGGCCATGGATATTTGAGTGTATCCAGCAACGGAGACTTGTATGCATGCCATAGAGAGCAGAGCTCATACGTCGGGAATATCTGGAAGGGAGGTATAGACGAGCGTCTGAGAGCTAAGTGGCTGGATAATAGGCTATACCAGCGTGAGCAGTGCCCAACCTGCCCAATTCGCTGGTGGTGCGGTGGTGGTTGTAGAGAAGCATCAGTTGGTGCTTATGGCAACATAGCTCGGCCAGTAGAGATAGACTGTGCTTTCAAGTGGCTCTGGTTCAAGGCTCAATTGTGGGTAATGAGTGAATTAGATCCGTCAGTGTTGAGAAGTGTCCTGCCAGATCCCGGAGCTCAGGCTGGTCGAGGTCGAGGTCCATCTACTTCTGTTCCTACTTCAAGGCCAATGCCACGAGCTATATTGTCCTCTCCACAAAGCAAGTGCGGAATTTGTAACGTTTGCGAGAAGAAATAGGAGCATATGATGAGACGATTGAACCCATTAATTAGCTCCCCCCTTCCGTTCCAGCGGTATAAGTTGGATGAGCCGGAATTCACGGTGCTGGACATTTGGGGCAGCAAGGTTTTGCTAGACTGTAATAGCCTAGCTGCCCTCTTGCTAGAGAGTGACAGCGAGATTCAACAGATTAAGGCTCTTGCTCCTGCACCGGATGTACTAGTCACATGGATGCCTAATATTGTAATGTCCAAGGCCATTGGATTCTCATCTCTTATGTTTGACCTTGGAGGAGAATGTGACCTGTCTTGCGAGTATTGTCGGAAAGGAGATTATCCTTTGCTGGAGTTTGACATTGCTCGCATAGCTCTGGACAGGTACTATAATCCGGGCAATACTAAAGAGATTCATCTGGTTGGTGCAAATCCCATGTTGTACTGGGATTTTATCATTCAGCTACATGCCCATCTGATAGCCAAGGTAAAAGACATACCGATGCCTCGCATCTGTATATGGTTTCCTGGAACTGAACTGCGGCCTAAGCGCTTGGTATGGATGTCTAGTTTGGGATTCAGCTTCGTTGTGTATATAGATGGTGCAGAAGAGCACTATAATGGCGCTAAGTCTAAAAGTGGACAGAATGCATGGAGCCTGGTTCATAATGGTCTAAAGCTCATGCGTATTGATGACTTGCCTAACAGAATAACCTTGTTGTCTAGGACCTCATTAGTGAAGAGCAGCGAGTCTTCTATGGCATTGGCACATCGGGCTGAGGCTCTCAACACCCTGTGTGACGAGGGATACGCCTCAAAGGTTATAGTTGACTCCTTAGACATTTCGGAGGCCCCTTGTTCGTGCGGGGCTGCCTCTTCTCTGCTGGTTACTGATGTTGCTGGTATTCTGTCAGACCACTATCAGGAGTTAGCTAAGTGGTTTGTTCGGCGAGTGAAGGAAGGCAGGCCTGCACGTGAGGCCACACTGGAACGAATGATATTGTCCCTTCTATTTACTGGGCCACTCGCCAGCGGCTGCAATGCTGGTATGGACTCTCTCTATATTGGGTCTAATGGTCAGCTGGCCCCCTGTGCCAAGGCTCTCGCCTCTGGCATTACATTTGGCAGAATTCAGACCGGAGGCATGGATGAAAGTCTCCGCTGGCCTTGGATGGATTCCAGAGTCTATTGCAATGATACTTGTATGCGCTGTCCTATTCGCTGGTTATGTCATAGTAGTTGCAGAGCTGTAAGTGATGCCTCTGTCTACTGCCAGATACGATTGCTTCAAGCAAAGGCGGCACTATACATACTTTGCAACACGACAATGAACGAGCTACTACACTCAGTAGCCTCTGTACGGGAGATGCATAATGCCAGGATTTCAACAAAGGAACAGAGCTCGTGAGATATCTGCTAGTCAGGGAATCAGGCGGGCTAGGTGATGTAATTCGTATAGGAGCTCCTGCTAAAGCTCTGCATCAAAAGGATCCAGACGCTTATGTTTGTGTGGTAGGAATTGAGGACTATGGAGATATTCTGCGGATGCTCAGGGGAATTGATGAGGTTCGGACAATCCCATATCCGAATAATAGAGTGCATCGGATGGATCTGCGCTTTGCTGCTAATGCCGTAGACTTTAATATTGGGCTTAGGCAGCAGGGAAAGCTGCCTAATAATGCTATAAATCTGGACAAGATTCCATATCTGGCAGAAGCTTTGGCTGGTGAGTGGGACGAGATAATTGACTTGTTTTGTCCAGGATTTGCTATTGAGTATCGAGCACTTAAGGTTGAATTCAACCGCAATGAGCTCTACTGTACGGAAGCCGGTGTATATGACTGGACTAACGTGACACCTGAGATAATGGTTCCTGCCCAATGCTGGGACGAGGCCTCTAAAGCTCTGCAAAGTGTTTTCCCCAAGAAGTTTCAGCCACTGATTGCCTTCGCAGTGCGAGGCACAGATACTACTCGAACCCTGCCTAAAGATAAGGCCGAGCAGCTTGTTGCTGCAGTGAAGGGCCTGGGCATGGCTCCTGTCTATATGGATACTACCCCCCGTCCCGAGCTGGATGCTCTTGGTCTAAAGCGGATAACTACAAGCAGCTGGAGCATGCTTGCGGCATTTGCCAAGGGGGTTGATGCCTTCATATCGGTGGATACAGGCGCATATCATCTGGCAGCGGCAGTAGGCACTCCTGCGGTAGTATTAGCTGGGAACCAGAATCCAGATATTCTGGTCCGCTCCTATCCAAAGCATGTTGGTATAGCCTCAGACGAGTTCCTTTCTGGAAAGTCAGACCAAGTGCCGTTTTGTTCTCCTCCTTGCACATACAACCCTCAGCGAGGCTGGGATCCAGAACGATGTAGAGACAGGCTTGGTGGCTGCTATTTTCTGAACAGTATCAAGACCCCCCGTATTATAGAAGGGCTGAGGTCCGTCTTAGTGCTTGGGCCTGGAAGGCGCTGGAGCAAATGTTAGCTCAGGTCAATATTACGACCCACAACCGGCCAGGTCTATTACGGCTATGTGCTGGATGGCTTTACCGCAGCATACGGAAGCAGGGGTTGCCGATTGCTATGGAAGTATTAGATGACGAAAGTTCCGATTCGAGGACTGGAGATGTGTTGACAGTGCTTGAGAGGCAGGGGGTTCAGGTATTCAGGCTCAAGGCAGATAATATTGACCCAGCAGCTAGACTAGGTTGGATGCGAAGGCAAGCCGTTGACAGATTTCTAGCCAATCACAAGGCTGGTGATTTTTTAGTCTTGCTAGACGACGATGTACTTACCGACGGTGATACGCTAGCAGACTCCATTGCAGACTACATTCTGCTACAGGAGGCCAAGGCATCTCCGGGGTCATTGACCTTGTTCGGTTGGTTAACCCTGCTATCGGAGCTTGAGCTGGAAAAGCGGGTTTTCGGAAAGCTAAGAATTACTGGGGATGCTCATTGGATTGTTGACCGAGAGACCCTGAAGTTCATAGGAAGGTTCTTCGGCTATCATATTGGAGGCTTTGCAGATTTGCCTCTGTTATCACTTGCAAAGCTTGGAAAGTTTTATTATACTAGACTAGTGCCACTATATAATGTCCAGCATCTAGGTTTTGGTTCTCAGACCAGCGCTGTAGGTAGGCCAGACACAACGGAGTGGACCCGCCGGCCTTATGCAATTGA
>Ga0172362_10005266_pt1 | contig 11212 bp, 8 predicted proteins | sample LakKivs1_kivu2a2_FD_114534 | JGI IMG/M metagenome (GOLD analysis project Ga0172362, IMG submission 114534) | Sediment microbial communities from Lake Kivu, Rwanda - Sediment s1_kivu2a2 | ecosystem: Environmental > Aquatic > Freshwater > Lake > Sediment | place: Rwanda: Western Province, Lake...
CGCTCGCCCTAGCCGCTAGGATGTAGTCGGATCTGAGGACTTCAAGCATATTGGCCCTGACTAGGCGCACGTTCTGAGCCAGACTCACATAGGTGAGCACGGTTACAGGAAGTATTAGGTGGGCCAAGTGGTCTAGGGTTGGGTTCTCTATTCCGAACAAGGGCCATAGGTATGGAGCGCCCACGGCTCCAGCTGATGGGAGCCAGCCGAGGTTGTAGGAGAAGGCGATTATGAGGATGACGCCTAGCCAGAAGGTGGGCATGGAGACGCCGAAGAGGGCTATGGACGTGACGGTTATGTCCCTCTTTGAGTACTGGTTCTTGGCGGACATTATGCCAATTGGGATGGATAGGGCTACAGCCAGTAAGATGGAGATGAGTTGAAGCTCGACTGTGGGCCAGAACCATTGCTCTATGAGGAGCCTGACCGGTTGGCCGCCGTAGGTGAAGGATTTGCCGAAGTCTCCCTTGAGGATGTTGACAAGCCAATTAAGGTACTGTACTGGGACAGGCTTGTCCAACCCATAGTAGATTCGTATGGCCTGTCTCTGAGCCTCAGTTATAGTCGGCTTCCCCATGGTTATGATTGTAATGGGGTCTCCCGCGGCGTACATCGTTATGAAGCTGATTATGGAGATGCCGAGGAGTAAGGGGACCATGTAGAGCAAACGTCGGGCAATGTATCGGATCAAAGACAAATTACGATCTGCTCCTTCTTCTCCTACCGAGGAGTATCTTTTTATAATTTTTGTAAATCTGGCCGAGTTTTTAGCGAAGTATAGCCTACCTCATATAAACATTGCTTTTCCAGCATGGAGCCGCATCCGTGGAAAGTATTAAATACGGTGTACAGTCACGTCAGCATGAGGAATATAACAATGCGCCGACAGAGTTTCTTACTCGCCTTTGTCCTTGTCGCGCTATTCGGAATATCCCTTATAGCAGCAGTACCAACGCCAATAGCTAAGGCAGCGGAACCGCTCTTCAAAGTCACCATAATTGCTCCAGGGAACGCGAACATGGTTCGGAGGCAGTGGGGCCAGATCATCGCCAACTCACTCCAAGACCTCGGCATCGATGCTAGGCTAGTGTTCCTGAACTGGGGTCCTGTCTACGAACGAGTCTTCACGCCTGAAGCTGATAAGGTAGGAAAGACCTATGATGAAGGAGGTTTTGATCTACAACTTATCGGTTGGACGCCCGGGCTGCTCCTGAATCCAAGGCCCCTCTTCTTGGGAGACACAAGCTTCTTCGCCCCAACAGGTCAGAATTACTATCTCTACAACAGCACTACGAGCAACCAACTCCTCAACACGTTCGTAACAACGACTAACGATACGGAAAGAGAGGAGTCCATAAAGAACTGGCAATGGGTCGCATACAATGACAATCCCGTCTCCGTGCTTCTATACGAGGAGAACGTGGCAGTTGTAAGTCCGAGCATCTCAGGTTACGATTGGATTTACTTCAACACAGGACCAACGCCACAGTGGTTGACCAAAACGGGAACAAGCAGTGATAATACTGTGATCTATACGTCCACGGGTCAAATCGTTTCTCTTATTCCACCTACATCCAACTCATGGTACGACACGATAATACTCTCTTGCATCTACAACGGGCTTCTCGAACCAAACAATGCCAAAGAGTTCATATCATCCCTCGTCGAGTCCTATAGTTCGTCTGCTGACGGACATTGGTGGACCCTGAACCTTCGGCAGAATGTCAAATGGCACACGGGATGGACCTTCACAGCAGACGACGTGATCTTCAGTTTGATGAGCTTGATGAATACGGCAGCTCAATCGCAGTTCGTTGGTTATTATACAGATGTCTTCGGGACAGATGTCAAGTTAACGTGGGTCAATGGGACAGAGACACAATTGGTGTACAATGGAACTCACACCCTCATCAACCCAAGCACCACGCCTTCCGGCCTCAGAGAAGGCAACGTGACTGCACTAGACGCTAACACGGTGAGTATATACCTGCCCAACATCGCTGGCCTCGACAAGCCCTACGGGTACTTCTACCCCGAAACCCTCGCATTCGCCAATAACATAATCCCGAAGCACATCCTAGAACAGATTCCAGTTGAAGACTGGTCGACGAGCCCCTTCAACACAGGTAGCGGCTCTCTAGCCATAACCCTCCCGAATGGCACTGCCTACACGCTCACAGGACCTGTTGGAACTGGACCTTACATGTGGGAGAGTTATGACGCCACAGCGCAACTAGTACATCTCACGAAGTTCGGAGGCTACTGGAACAAGACGGCCCTAGAGGCTGACGGCAAATTCGGTGTCGAGCATTACTATATCCGGTTCATCGCCGACAAGACAGCTGCTCTGGCCGCTCTGAAGAACGGCGAAGTCGATATACTCGACCACAACTACCACATGACCAAGGATATACCGACGATCGACTCCACCTGGGGTACGGTCTTCATTCTGGAAGGTGCTGGTCGCCAAGAGTTGGGCTTCAATATGAAGCACCCAATCCTAGGAACGGGCACAGGCACTCCGTTGGGAACAGCTGAGGCTGCTAGACATGTTAGGATAGCTATTGACTACGCCATACCTAGGCAACTAATCATAGACAACCTCCTCGATGGATGGGGAGACCCCGGAGTCACGCCAGCATTGCCAACTCAACTATACTACAATACCTCCATCACAGCAAGGCCATACGATATGGAGGAAGCGCGTGCACACTTGGAGGCAGCAGGCTACACAGTTCCTACACCAACAAAACCAACAGTAACCGGATTTACACTGGGAATGTCTACCCGACTCAGTGGAACTTGGATAGGCGCCGATGGTAACCCAGTACCCCAGAAGGAACTCCAACTACGGGAGAGCTACGACAACCAAACCTTCGAGATCATACAGACCATTACCACAGACCTGAGTGGTAGATGGAGCGTAATAGTAGCGCCTACCAAGGCGGGCAATGTCTACTACAGGCTCTACGATCCTACGGGAGTTGCAGAGGCTGAATGGACGGCTATAGGTAACTGGCAGGTCTCCACACTATCTAGTCAACTACAGACTGCGACCCAGCCTCTGTCAGACCAGATATCGGCACTCCAGACCCAGCTCAACTACCTCATCGTGGGCATAGTCGTTGCAATAATAATCGCGATTGTAGCGATTCTCATGGGACGACGAGGATAACGTCGCCAATACTTCCCTCTTTTTATTTCTAAACTCTCACACTAGAGCTAACACTAGGGACTCTACTAGAACCAAAACCCCCGCCACAACCCAAGGCAACGCCCTAACCTCACTATGCCGATACTCATCGGGGGACCAATCTTCAGAGTGGAAGACCTGTTCGCGAATTTTCCCGAAGAAGACGCCAGAGGTTATGACGTAGGCTCCCCCAGCAAAGAACAGGATCCCTGCCTCAAGGAGAAGAAGGAGCTCAAGAGAGCCGCCTGTGAGAAGGGCCAAAAGGGCTACACCTTGCAGTAACGAATAGACGAGGAGGATCACCAAGTCCAGAGCTAGAACAACAATATTCACCTTAACGCTATGTACGAGTACACGTCTTACTGCGGTGGCTCGTTTTTGCTTAGCCATATTCCATATCCCGCGAGGTCAGTTCAAACCTTTATACGATTCCGGTAGGGTGGTATTGTAGATAGGTTGATCTAGATAAACAAGTTAACCTCGACAACATGACTTCCGTCTATTGAACTCTGGTGACTCCTTTCTGTGGCATGGATGGTTTGGAAAGACATAAATCATCACGTTTATACCTGTACGAAAACCGGAAGATGGCCACCGGTCATTCCATGGTGGTCTACTTGTCAAAAAAGGCTCTCAACATTAAATTTGACGAACTAGCAACGGATGTTGGCACCCTCAAGAATGTTGAACTCTCCATTGGAAGAATCTTCGACGCGTCTTGGACCGAGCCCATCGGGCCAACCCCCTTCCCGACCGTAAGCCAGCTCAGAAGCTGGGATCACAAGCTCCTCAACAGGTACAAACCCCTCTACCTCCCTGACTGCGACCTCTGCTGCCTCTGCACCATGGGCAAATGCGACCTCACAGGCGACAAGCGAGGAGCGTGTGGACTGGACATGGCTGGGCAGCAGTCACGCATCGTCCTAATCGCGGCCTGCATAGGCGCTTCAACGCATACTGCCCACTCGAGGCATCTTCTAGAACATCTCATAGAGAAGTTCGGGAGCGACCACCCTATCGATATCGGCGGGACAAACATAGAGATCGAGGCTCCTGTGACAAGGCTTGTCTGCGGTATCAAACCCAAAGTCCTCGGGGACCTGGAGGATGTTTTGGACTATGTGGAGTCTCAGATAGTCAGCCTTGTAGCAGCTACCCACACAGGTCAGGAAGGGAGCGCGCTGGACTTCGAGTCCAAGGTCTTCCACGCAGGGATGCTCGACCAAGTTGCCATGGAGGTGGCGGATATCGTGCAGATTTCGTCATACGGCTTCCCAAAGGCAGACCCGGAAGCATCCCTTGTTGAGACCGGCCTCGGCGTCATCGACAAGTCAAAGCCAGTGATACTGGTCATAGGCCACAACGTTCCCCCAGCCGTAGACATCGTGGACTATATCAATGATAAGATGCTCTTCAACAAGATCGAGGTGGGCGGAATCTGCTGCACAGCCATCGATGCCAGTCGATATAATCCATACGCCAAGATCGTCGGCCCCATATCTTGGCAAGTCCGCTTCATAAGGAGTGGAGTACCCGACGTCATTGTTGTTGACGAACAGTGTATCCGCACGGACACCCTCATCGAGGCCCAGAGGGTTCATACGCCTCTCATCGCAGCGTCAGACAAAGTCTGTCTAGGCCTCCCAGATAGGACGAACGATCCTGCGGACGAGATTGTGGCCGACTTGGTGAGCGGTAAGGTCCCGGGCGTGCTAATATTGGATTCGACGCGCGTTGGAGAAGTCGCTGTTAGAACCGCCATGGAAATAGCGCCGAAGAGAAACAAGTACAAGGTCCTCCCAGAGGCGGAAGAGATAATCAAGCAGTCAAAGTCGTGTAGGAACTGTAACGAATGCACGCGCGCTTGTCCTCAGACCCTGCCCATACCTGACGCGGTCAGACTGGCTCAAGAAGGAGATCTGAGTGGTCTAGCGGGGCTCTACGAGGCATGTATAGGTTGCATCCGCTGCGAATCAGCCTGTCCCGTCAACCTACCATTGCACAGCTTCATCGTGAAGGCCTCCCAAGAAAGAATCGATGAAGAGAAGTTCAACGTACGTGCGGGGAGAGGCGCTATCCAAGACGTCGAGATAAGGCGGGTGGGCGGCCCCATAGTCCTCGGTGAGATTCCGGGAGTAGTCGCCTTCGTGGGCTGCGCCAACTATCCGAATGGGGGCATAGAGGTGGCGGAGATGGCGAAGGAGTTCGCTTCCCGCCGGTTCATCGTAGCAACCTCGGGATGTGCGGCTATGTCCATAGGTATGTACCGGGACGAGGAGGGCAAGACCCTGTATGAGACCTATCCTGGTAGCTTCGACGCTGGAGGAATAGTGAACGTCGGCTCTTGTGTAGCCAACTCTCACATAGCGGGCGCGGCCTTGAAGATCGCGAGCATATTCGCCAAGCGGAGCCTTCGAGGTAACTACGAGGAGATTGCTGATTACGTTCTGAACAGGGTTGGGGCGGTTGGCGTCGCGTGGGGCGCGTACTCTCAGAAGGCTGCTTCAATAGCCAGTGGCTTCTGGCGTTTGGGGGTCCCCGTCATCGTTGGGCCCCATGGTTCAAAATATAGGCGGATGCTCCTCGGTAGGAAGGATAAGGAGGAGGATTGGTACGTCTATGATGCCCGTACAGGGGAGAAGGTCTATGTCGGCCCTGTGCCGGAGCATCTATTCTATGCTGCTGAGACGAAGGAAGAGGCGATGGTGATGATCGCGAAGCTGGCCATGAGGGCGAATGATACGAGCAAAGGGCGGGCGATCAAGCTCACGCACTACATCGACCTGCATCGGCGGCTGTATGGGGCTATGCCTGATGATGTCCACCTCTTCGTGCGTACCCGAGCCGACATCCCAATAACGATAAAGGACGAGGTCGTGAAGATACTAGAAGAGAAGGGTTGGAAGGAGACGGTCATACCTGATCCAACGCTTCTGCAACGAATGGTTAGGAGGAGGGTGACCTGAGATGGCTGCTGAGCCTTGGCAGAGGGCTGAGACCGCCGGACCCCTCAGGGCCCACGTCTTGACGAAGCCTGATGTCGCTGTCGCATTGATCAAGAAGGCTAAACGACCCATCATAGTCGCAGGCCACAACGTTACAGGCGAGCCTCTCAAGTCGGCGGAGCCCATAGATTATGTGATTCAGATCTCGAGGGCTGGGAATATTCCTGTCGTGGCTACGGCGAATGTGGGGAAGACCTTCCTAGAGAGGGGATATGAGCCTGCCGCGTTGATGGGGGCTATGGACATCGCAAACCGCATCAAGGATGAATCTTGGATGGGGTTGGATGGGAAGGGGTCCTATGACGTGCTCCTCATTCTTGGATTACCGTATTATATGGAGTGGCTTATCTTGTCTGGTCTGAAGCATTTCGCCAAGTTGACGACCTTGAGCCTTGGCAGGTATTATCAGCCTCACGCTACTTGGTCTTTCCCAAACGTCTCTTCGGAGGTTTGGGAGGGGAATCTTAAGGTGATAGTGAAGGGGCTAGGAGGAGGCGTCTAAGAGATGTCGATGTTCAAGGACATCCCTGTGGACATTGGAGTCATCTACGAGGGAGAAAGGATAAGATGGAATGACACCCGCATCGAACTCGGCGGACCCCGACAGAAACACAAGTTCGAACTTGTGAGGGTGAGAAGCCCAGACGAGATCGAAGACGGCAAGTTGATCACGGTTGGGCCGGACATAAAGGACTTGGAACCTGGGGAGAGCTATCCCTTCGGGCTCCTCATCGAGGTCGCGGGAAAAGACTTGGATGCTGAGCTGGAGGGGGTTATCGAGAGGCGGCTCCACGCCTATGTGAACTATATTGAGGGGTTCATGCACGTCAACCAGCGCTACGACATCCAGTACAGGCTGAGCAAGAAGTCTTACGATAGAGGTTTCAACTCCTTCACCTACCTCGGAAAAGTCTTGGAACGCATGTACAAGAGTGAACTCCCCTTCATCGAGAAGATACAGATAACCTGCATAACGGACCCCGGAAAGATCGAGGGACTCTTCAATGAGGCTATGGAGATATACAACGCCAGAGACGCTAGGGCCAGAGGCATGAAGGACGAGGAAGCAGACGCCTTCTACGGCTGCACCCTCTGCCAGTCCTTCGCTCCAACCCACTGCTGCGTGATCACGCCTCAAAGATATTCCAACTGTGGCGCCATCAGCTGGTTCGACGGCCGGGCCGCGGCAAGGGTAGATCCGAAGGGCCCACTCTTCACGATCGATGTGGGTGAGTGCCTCGACCCATGGAAGGGCGAGTACACGGGGGCGAACAAGGTCCTTGAGGATAAGACCTTAGGGGCGATAGAGAAGGTTTGGCTCTACACAGCCTTCGGCTATCCGCACACGTCCTGTGGCTGCTTCGAGGCTGTCGCCTTCTACATCCCTGAGGTCGACGGGCTTGGGTTGGTGCACCGGGATTTCAAGGGGCAGACCGTCAACGGTCTTCCCTTCTCGACTATGGCCGACTCCACGGCTGGAGGGAGGCAGGTGGATGGGTTCCACGGTGTATCCATCGAGTACATGAGGTCTCCGAAGTTCCTTCAGGTTGATGGAGGCTGGAACCGGATCGTCTGGATGCCTGCTGTCATCAAGGAGCGGGTTGGGGAATTCATCCCCAAGGACGTGTTCGATAAGATTGCTACTGAGAATGATGTTCAGACCGTGGACCAGTTGAAGATCTTCCTTGAGGATAAGGGGCATCCAGTGGTCGAGAGATGGAAGGAGATGCCTGTGGCGGAGCCTGTTGAGGCAGCCATCCCGACCGTAGCTAGTGGGATGGAAGGGGCTCAGCCTCAGGTTATACCTGTGGGTGGCATGTCCTTCACCACTGGTGGCTTCATGATCATCCTCAAGGACGCGAAGATCGTGGCAAAGAAGCTGATAATCAGGAGGATAGATGCTGGGAAGACGTGATGGCCATGGGCGAAGAGAAGAAAGATGACTTGAAGGTTAGGTTCAACCGAAACCTAATCGAGTTGTTGAGTAAGCTCTCTGAGATAGAGTTCGAGGATGTTGAGCTGAGTATCGGAGACTTGGAAATCTCCCTACAACCCTCCATCTCGGTACCGATGACGGCGCCTCCAGCTAAGATTCCTGTTCAGGAAAGGATTAAGCCGACCAAGCTCTTGGAGGCCGAGTTCAAGGTTCCAGTGATGGAGTACCGGGGCCAAATCGTCGAGGTCCAGATAGGCGCCACCAAGGGGGAGGGCGGAACCAGAGGCAGACCAGTGATTATAGGAGGGGAGAAGACGCCTCCATATTACCTCTTCGAGGGGCTTACGCCTCACAAGCCGGTGATAGCCCTCGACATCTTCGACGTTGCTCCCCCGTTGGCGAGAGCCATGAGGGAGCCCTTCAAGGACGTCTTGGAAGATCCTGCGGCGTGGGCGAAGAAGGCCGTTGACGATTATGGGGCGGAGATGATCAACATCCACCTGACGAGCACCGATCCCTTGATCAAGGACACTTCGCCTAGGGAAGCTGCGAATACTGTGGAGAGGGTGCTTCAGGCTGTCGATGTGCCCTTCTCAATAGGTGGTTGTGGAGACCCGGAGAAGGATCTCAAGGTTTTCACGAAGGTGGCTGAGGTAGGGGAGGGTGAGAGACTCCTCTTCAACTCCGTGACCTTGGATATGGATGTGAAGAAGACGGCGGAACTCGTAAAGAAACATAATCACGTCGTTCTCGCCTTCACGTCGATGGACATGGCCCATGCTAGAGAGTTGAACCGGAAGCTGTACGATGTAGGGCTTCCCAAGGACCAGATAGTCATCGACACGACGACCGCCGCTTTGGGATATGGTCTCGACTACGCCTTCAGTATAATGGAGCGCACGCGTCTATCTGCCCTCATGGGCGATCCAGAGCTTCAACATCCGATGTCTTCGGGGACGACCAATGCTTGGGCCGCGAGGGAGGCTTGGATGAAGATGGCTCCTGAGTGGGGGCCGAGGGAGTTACGTGGTCCTATCTGGGAGACTGTTACTGCTGTGACACTGCTTTTGGCAGGTGTCGACTACTTCATGATGATGCATCCTGCGGCGGTCAAGACTGTGAAGGACGTCATCGAGGAGCTTGTCGGCGGCAACAAGGCGAGTCCGGAGAAGATAGCTGACTGGGTTAGCGTGAAGATCTAGGATGGAGGTGGCGAGAGGTGTCTAGAACCAGTATAAGTCCAATCGACGCGTACAAGCTTCTCCCGAGGACGAACTGCAAGGAGTGTGGTGAAGACAATTGTATGGCCTTCGCCACGAAGCTCGTCAACAGGGAGGTCACCCTAGACCAGTGCCCACCTCTCCTACAGGAGAAGAATAGGGATGCCCACAACAAGCTGTGGGAGTTGCTGAAACCACCCGTCAAAGAGGTCACCATAGGCTCTGGAGAGAAGGCAAAGAAGATCGGAGGGAAACTCGTTATGTATCGCCACGAGTTCACCTACGTCAACCCGACTGTCATAGCTGTTGATGTGACTGATGAGATGGATGAGAGCGTCTTCAGGGAACGGGTGAAGGGTGTTGAAGGCTTCTCCTACACCTACATCGGGCAGGAACTCTCCCTCGACATGGTGGCGATAAGGTCTACTTCGAATGATCCTCAGCAGTTCGGGTCGACTGTGAAGAGATTCGCAGAGATTTCGACTCTTCCTGCTGTACTCTGCTCCTTCAACCCTGAGATAATTGAGAACGGGCTCATGGTCATCGGGAAGAACAGGCCCCTCATATATGCGGCTACGAAGGACAACTGGAAGGAGATGGCGGACCTAGCCATAATGTACCACTGCCCCCTAGCGGTCTTCGCGCCCAACGACCTTCAACTTCTCAAATCCTTGACGCGTACCCTCCTAGAATATGGGGTGGAGGACCTAGTCTTGGATCCGGGCACCTTCCCAAGGGAGGGTTATGCTGATACTCTTAACGCGTTCACGATGATTCGTCGCCTAGCGTGTAGGGACGATGATGAACTCCTCGGCTTCCCGTTGTTAGGAGTTCCTCTGACTGTTTGGATTGGTTATGAAGGGCAGCCGGAGATTGCGACTTGGCATGAGACTTGGCTCGCCTCAACCCTCATAGTCCGTTATGCTGACATCCTTGTCATGCATAGCTTGGACGGCTGGTCCCAGCTCCCACTCACTATCCTGAGAGAGAACATCTATACGGATCCGCGGAAGCCTGTCGCCGTGGAGCCGGGGCTGAGAGCCTTTGGGAACCCGAATGAGGCGTCTCCCCTGATGTTTACGAGCAACTTCGCCCTGACTTACTATACGGTGGCTTCGGACATCGAGTCTGATAAGGTCGACTGCTATCTACTAGTCATTGATACTGAAGGCCTCTCCGTGGAGAGTGCCGTCGCCGGTAGGAAGTTGACCGCTGACAAGGTGGCTGAGGCGTTGAAGCAGTATAATGTGCAAGAGAAGGTGGGGCATAAGAGGTTGATTATTCCGGGTCGTGCGGCGCGGCTTAGTGGTGAGATCGAGGAGGTTACTGGGTTCGAGGTCATGGTGGGTCCCATGGACTCTTCTGGAATAGCCAAGTACGTCAGTGAGAAGTGGTCGACGCAGCCGACCGCTTAACTCCTTTTTCATTCTTAGCGTGTGCTGGTCTTGGCTAAGGCTTAAAATATTCAGGGCAGAAGTAGTTGAGGGATTAGCATGGCTCGGGAATACGTGCTCATCGCACTCACAGTAGTGTGGCTGGCGGCGGTTATCTCCCTGATTAGTGTAGGTATCATGGAGGCTGGCGTGGCACTTTTCCTAGTTGGGGCAATCGTCCTCGTCATACTCTATATAATGTTCTTCCTTAGGAGGAGCTAGCTTCGACGAGCCACATCGGCTTCGAATCTATCGATCATCATCCCTTGGTCGTCAAGGAATTACGTTGGCTATGCGTCTAGTCCTACAGCAAACTATTCTCAGGCACCTGGCAGGTCATATTGTGGCTTAATATTAGGCGGTACAGAGAATTGCGTAGATCAATACGCAGGTGCGAGCCGAGAGGTGAGTAAGTCGTCGATGGC
>Ga0172362_10005273_pt1 | contig 11202 bp, 13 predicted proteins | sample LakKivs1_kivu2a2_FD_114534 | JGI IMG/M metagenome (GOLD analysis project Ga0172362, IMG submission 114534) | Sediment microbial communities from Lake Kivu, Rwanda - Sediment s1_kivu2a2 | ecosystem: Environmental > Aquatic > Freshwater > Lake > Sediment | place: Rwanda: Western Province, Lake...
AAATAAAAGTAAAACAATCAAGAAAAAGAAAAGCCCGCTTCTGGCGTTCCGCTTCGCGGGACAAAGACAAAAAATTAAATTTCTGCTTCAAAATCGGCTGGCGAGCCCGCGTAGTGGGCGAGCCAGCAGGAACTTTTACCGATTTGCGGAGGAGGCGGGATTCGAACCCGCGTGAGCCTCACGGCTCCGGAGTTTAGCAAACTCCTCGAATTGGCCACTATCGGACTCCTCCAATCCCAAGCCATTTTACCAAAAAAAAGCCTTTAAAACTACCTCGCAATTGTCATCCCCCAAACCCTTTTTACTCCACCCTGTTTTAGAACTCTCGTCGCTTCTTTCATTGTCGCCCCAGTTGTCCAGACGTCGTCCACCAACAAGATATTAAGTGCAAAAGATATTGAGGCGGTTGGGAGGATATTAGGTGCTAGATCAAAGATTCCTTTGACATTTTCCTCCCTTTCTTTTTGGGTTAATTTCGTCTGGGAGGGTACATTTTTTCTTCGAACAAGAATTTTATTCGAAAACTGTAATTTCCATAAATCTGCCAGTCTTTTCCCAAAGAGTGAAGATTGATTAAAACCGCGAAAATTCTCTTTTAACCGATGTAAAGGGATAGGAACTACCATCGGCTTTTCATCATCAGAAAATCGTTTAAAAACCGTCAATTCCTCTTCTCTTTTTTCCAAGTCGTTTTTAACAATTCTCCAAAATTCATTTTCTAAATCCGTCACAAACTTATATTTTAATTTATGAATCGCGTCTTTAATTACCCCTGTGTAAGCAAACAAAGAAATTAAACCATCTGGACAATCCCTCTTCCCACAAAAGGGGTGAGCCTGTCCAAAAGGAGTTGATCCTCCGCAAACCGGACAAATCTGTTTCACTCTTTTAACTGTCACTAGACACTTGGGGCAAAAATAACTTCCTTCTCTGCCGCAAGTGACACATTTTTTAGGAAAAACCAAGTCCAGAAAATCCATTTTATTTCTCGATTAAACGTTTATTCCTAAAAGCAAATCCAGAACTCAACTTTAAATATTTTTCAAATTGAAGTGCTTTCCTTTTAGAAACAAAAGCAGAATAGTAAAACCAAATTTATCGTTCTTAAATTTTTTGTAGACTCAACGTTCCCGACCCGGTGGTCTTTTATTCTCTCTTTTAGATTAGAAGAATATTTAACATAATAAGATTTGTCTGAAAGTTGAAGTATATACACATAATACACGATATTATTCTAACAAACTGTCCCACTTTGCTAAAGCTTCGCGGGACACTTCGCTGATTATTTCCTTTTTTATATTTTTTGGTTAAAAATGTGTGGTTTACCACGCGAAGCTCTTTACTGTCAGTAAAGAGCGAAGTGTGGAGATGTCCGGAATTGAACCGGAATCCGAAAAGAACTTTCTAAAACATCTACAAGCTTAGGCTAACTTTTTCGCCTTTAACCTGATCCGTTAGCCAGGAAAGTTAAAGGTTGCCAAACTTGAGCTTGGTGCCGACGGTTTGACGACATCGACATTGCGTCTTGTCTTTGTTTACACCTCAGAAACCCCGACGAGAAAAGGTTTAAGAGACGTCAGTTACGCCACTGCGTATGCAGGAGTAACTGAAAAGTTAACATCACTGTTATCTTTTCTTTTTTTGACCCTGTTTTACTCCTATTGATCAAAGGAGGCTTGCAATTTTAAAAGAGCCTTCCCGTCGAATCCAGTCATCCCCTTTTTAACTCTTCTTCGGTTTCTCTGGCCAAATCAGCTTTTTTAATTGCCTCTCTTTTCTCCCATTTCTTCTTTCCTTTGGCCAAGGCAATTTCGAGCTTGATTTGACGGCCCTTATTATACCATGCGACAGGTACCAAAATCAAGTTTTTTTGCTTCACTTTGCTGGCTAAAGCAGCTAACTCTTTCCTATGTAAAAGAAGCTTACGGGTACGTTTGGGGTCAATCTTGGCAACATCAGCAAACTTATATGGGTGAATGTGAGCATTAAGCAAAAAAAGCTCGTTACCAACAAATTTGACATATGCTTGTTCAAGAGAAGCCTGGCCAAGAAACAGTGATTTTACTTCCGCTCCTGTTAATTCAACTCCAGCCTCAATTCGATCAAAAAGTTGATAATTATACCTTGCAGAACGATTTAATATCTCCACAGATTTATTTTATCATTTCATCCCAATCTCATAAATCTTTGCCGCGGAAAGGAGAAAGATTTTCTTCATCGATTCCACCGCCACCACATCATTGGTGTCTTTTATCCCCTCCCATCCATACGAATCTTGAAAAACACCATCCTTACCAATGACAAACACCTTTTTTCTGCCCCTATCTAAAACATAAAGATTTTGGCAATCTTCATTAGTATAAATTTTTATTGGTTCAGAAAAGCTCTCAGGCCCGCCTTGCGGCGAGGCAGGCATTTTGCTTAAAGAAAAATTGTCCTGCCTGCCTAAGGTTAATTTAAGGATTTTGTCTTTCTCTAAAACCCAAATTGATCCGTCAATGGCCATCGAAACTGCCGAAGACAAATCAGGAGGAACGCCCACAAACCAGCTACTCCGACCGCTAAAGTTCTCGCCAAAGGCTAAATATCGCCAGATATTGCCCCCTTTGTCTAAAAGATATAAATTACCGCCAAAAGTTCCCAACTCAATGATATTATTCCATGCCTCGTCTTTTTTTATCTTCAAAACCGGCTTTTCCTGCAACGAGGTCGCAAAAATGCCGCTGCCATCAAAAACAAAAATTTCTTTACCAGTGCTAACCATCTGGCCTTCCGAACTCGGATATTCAACCACTTTATAAGATTTCTTTCCCACATCCAGTAAATAAAGTTTATGCTTTACCTTATCTAAGATAACCAAATTACTATCCAGCAGCGAAAATGAAACTCCACTCGCCCCATCGGCAATTAAGGAAAGATCCATAAAAACCGGTGCTTCCGCCAAAACCGTCTCCGTCCCCATATTGGCTAAAAATTTATCCATCTGCTCCTTTAACAAAATTAGTTCCTGATTTCCTTTCTCCAGCCTCAAACCTTCTTCAGAAGTTTTCTTTGCCTCTTCAATCAAATCCCTCCCTTCTTTCTGCTTGTCTGAAAAAACAGTTTTCCCTTGATTAAACTTTTCCTCTGCTAAAGCAACCAAGGATCTGACTTTCTTCTCCCTTTTTTCGACCAATAGTTTTCTCATTCCCAAACCAAAAGTGAGCACAAGAAACGCCAGAATCGCCAAAGAAACAAGGAAAATAATTTTTTTCTTTTTTACGAAGCTTGACCGGCGGACAAAAAACGATCTTTTTTGAGGCAGTCTCAATCGAGCAAAAATTTTGCTAAAAAGGGTTTCTTTTCTCTTACCTTCATCCCGCCGATTTGGCGGGTTTCCCTCCTCGACAACCACTGCTTTAATTGGTGGTTCTTCTTCCTTTTTCACCCAGGCTAAAATTGCGGCTGCATCCGAAATATTTTTCCGGCCGAGGATGACCGGTGTTAAAGTTTCTACAATCTCATCAAGAGAACTGCTTTCCAAAGAAGTTTTCATCACTCCCGGCCCGATTATCTGGAAAAAATGCCCGCTACCCAGCAAAACCAAGTCTTCCTCTTCGAGAAAACCGCTCCCCGTCCTTAATTCTTTCTCCGCCCCTTCCAAAACAACCCCCATTTTCTCTCCCCGCCTAAGAACAACTTTCCCTTCGCCATAGTCCGCCAGATATAAAACTTGACCTACCAGGCAAACAGCAACAATTTCCAAATTTTCATTTTCCTGGACCAGCTTTTCTACTGTCTTTCCTAATCTTAAAAAGGCACTCCCTTCCAAATTACCATAATATTCCTCATGGAGACGGCCGAGGATCTCACGGCCAGCTACCACCGCTTCGATCCCTTCTCCTGCCCGAGCAACCACCAAAACCGCCAGTAAATCACCTCGCTTCTCTTTTTTCTCTGGCTCTAGCGGGAAAAAAGTGTGAACCTGTGACCAAAAACCGCTCCCTGGAGTACCAACAATTTTCGCTATTTCAATGGTATAGGCAGGGTTCATTTAATCTACAGAAAAATTAAGGCAAAAACAAAAACGAAAACTGAAAACAAAAAGAAAAACCAGGAAATTACTCTCAAGGCTCCAGTCAAAATTCCTGAGACTACTTCGGTCATCAACTTAACTTGACGCACCACGATAAAAGCAAAGACGGTATAAACTGCCAAACCTATTAAAACAAATAGTTTACCAATGCCCCAAATATTGATGTTAAAAATTGAATTAATAAAGTTGTCCATTTATCTGACCCTTCCTTCAATCGCTTCTATTTTCTCCTCGGTTCTTAATCTTTGCAAAATTTTTGCTACTTCTGCTGGATCTGGGACTCTTTCAAAAATAAATTCGCTTACTTCCGCCGCTGTTTGGACCAAAACATCGCCGTAATTAAAAATCGTTCCGATCGCCCCGGCATTGGTAAAACTAACGTCTTGAATTTTGTCAAGGTCGGCATCAGAAACTTTCTTGGAAGTTAAATTAACGAAGTCAATATCAACTATCCGCTCATCAGTAATAATTGTCATATTGAAAAACCAAGACAAAAATTTTTCAAAAAGGTACATCAAAAGAATCAAATACCAGATAACTACAAACATAAATTGGAATTTGGCTGGGAAAGAAACTAAGAGTGGAAAAAATCGCAAAACCACTGGCGACCAGAACAAAATCACCGCCATCACCAGCCAGGGAATATTAGTAATCCAGTGAGCTCTTAAAATCATCAAAATTTCTTCTTCCGGCTCTTGTGTTTCAAATCTGACATCTGCCGAGGGAGAAACCATAAAAGCAGAAAAAACATTGCCTTTGGACGGGGGCAAAAAATCACGACTGTTTGCTACCGGTTTTGGCTCGTTTGGAAGAACTTCGGGTGTGGTTGGCGTGGCGGAATAGAGTTCAGGCACAATAACAATTTCAAATATTAAATTTTAAATATCAAATCTACATATTAAATTTAAAATTTTCAATGAAAATTTACTTTTTGCTATTTACTATTTGCTATATTATTATATTATAAATTATTTCCTCATGATATTAAACAAACTGGATTTGAGACCAATCGCTCCCGGTGCTCGAAGGTTAAAAATATACTTGAAATCTTCCCCGGAAAATTCTTTTCTGCCTTTGTCGGTTTCTAGATAGACCTTGGCCGTATAACCGTCATTGGAATAAATTACTTCTGGGGTAGCGGTAATTTTTGCCACCGGACCACCATATTTCCCTGCCTGATTCCTGACTTCTTCTCTACTCCACGTTTGCGGAATATTAGCATCAATCGGTGAAAGGTGGGTGGAATCGCTTGGATTACCCTTGTAAACCAAAAGCGCGTTAATAATATCAGAAAATTCTTCCTCGGTCAGCCACGGATGAGAACGGCCGTAAGAAGCCCCGGTTCGAGTTCTATACCAAGCTTTGTAAAACCAAGGTGAACCGGCTTGTTTCTCATAAGCCTGATCAGTCCATCCTCCCCTGCCACTGGGCGTATCCCAAAGCCCCGGGGTGGCGTAACCGTTGCTTGAATAAGAAAAAGTGTAACCGCCGGCAGTTGAGGCATACCAAGCAGAAAAAGGTTTCCCTCCAGCCATCAGTACCCAACCTCTGGTGGTATTAACTGCTTCTTCCCACTTTCCGCCTTTATTAGCTGGTTTATAAACTTGGCAGGATTCACTGGCACAAATTGAACCGTTCCCGTTGTCGGTGTAAGCTAAAGCATAAGAACGAGCGGCTACAGCCTGAGCCTTGAGCGCCTCAAATCCGCCACTGTCTCCCCAACTCCCTGGCATTTCATAAATTCTTTTTACATAAGTTTCAATATCAACTGTACCGTAACCCTGCACTCGGATATTTATTCCGGTTGAATAATCTTTTTTAATCTCAACTCCCTCCCCGTAATAAGCTTTAAGAATCTGCTCAGCCGATTGGCCGGCCTTAGCTCGGCCATAAGCTCCAAATTGGCTCATCCCTTTGCGGTGAGGCGCCCCAAAAGAGAAAGCCGCAAAAGCAGGCGAAAATCCGGGATTAAAATCCGGCCGGGAAGCAGGATCATCCGCTGGAGGTACATCGCCCACTGAAGTAGAAAATCCACCGGCCTTCAAAGCTAAAAGTTCGCTTTGTCGAGCCTTGATCTGGTCAAAAAAAGCTTCTGTTTTCTCCACCTCTCCCTCTAAAAATTTAGCTTGTTTGTCAACTTGAACTTGTAAAGAAGCAAAAGAAAGCTGGCTCTTTTTTAAGTTTTCTTTATCTTTTCTTAGACTGGAAATTTTTTGCGAAGCCGTATTGATAATCTGCCAATCCTGTTTGGCGGCTGTCCGGCGTAAGGCCAACTCCTGACTCATCCCGGCCGCTGATTTTGAAGAAAGCAAAATTGTCAAGAGATCAAAACCCCTTTCTCTTTTGTACATTTCCCGCAGACGACTGCTCAGAAGTTCTTCTTGCACCCCAAGTTCAACTTCTCTTTGATAAATTTCTTGCTCGGTTTGTTTTAACTTCTGATTCAAGTCAACCAGTTTTTTTTGAATCGAAACCAGCTGGTTTTTGTATGATGCCAAATCGCTTTTGTTTTTCTCATGCGCTTCTTTGCGGGCATCATATTCTTTTTGCAACTCCGCGATCTGGCAATCAAAATCGGTGGAAGGACATTGGGCATAGATCGGAAGTGTAAAACGTAAAATGCAAAGTGCAAAACCAAAACTTAAAGCTAAAAACCCTAACAAATTTTGAATTTTTAATTGTGTTTTTGACCTTTGCATTTTGCTGCGTAGCGCGATATATTTTGACTTTCTATACAATTTTACCATTTCTCTTGTTCACCACTTCTCTTGAACTGGACTTCAAGCTGTGATACCATCAAAGCATGAAGGAAAAACCAATAAAATTTCATCTTGAAGCAGCCATTCCTAAAATACAGAAATACTTTTCTAGGCAGAAGGACATCGTGGCGGCGTATCTATTTGGCTCCTATGCCAAAAATCGACAAACCAAAAGAAGTGATTTGGATATCGGAATTATTTTTACCAAAAGCCCAGATTCATATGACCGTCAATTTAAAATTGCCAGCGATTTAGAAAAAATACTCAACGGGCCACCAGTTGACGTTCGCGAACTCTCTTTTGATTCGTCTCCGGTCTTCTTGGTGTCGGTGTTGAAAAATGCAAAATTAATTATTGAAAACAACCGACACCGCAGAATCAATTTCGAAGTAAAAACAATGCAGGAATTCATTGACGATCAAAAATATCGTCAAATCCAGTATGATTATCTCAAAAGGAGGTTACAAGAAAGAATCTATGCCAATTGAAAAAGAACTCATAAGGCGACTACTTTTATACCTCGACCATCTGACAAAAGGACTAAAACGGCCAGGGCTTACTAAAGAAATTCTTAAAAAGAACGAAGATGTTCGCTTGGCGATGGAAAGAAGATTACAAACAGCAATTGAATGCTGTATCGATATTTCATTCCACATTATCTCTGGTGAGAATCTAGGAGTGGTCGAACATAACAAAGACGCCCTTCTTTTATTGGGAACAAAAGGGATTATTAGTAAAAAAGTAGCAGGCCGCCTCGCAGAAGCTACGAGTATGAGAAACGTGCTGGTCCACGGATATGATCACGTTGACCTCAACGAATTCTATAAAGCTATTACAGAAGACCTTGACGATCTAAAAGATTTCTCAGAACAGATTTCTGACTTCCTCGAAAAGAATCCGCAAGTGTAAAGCTAAAACCTGAGTAACTTTTTAATTTTATCTTGAACTTTTGACTTTTACCTTTTGACTTTTGAGTTTATATATAATTTTACCATTTTCCTCAATCTTCTGGACCACAACAAAACACTCTTGACAACACTCAACTTCTCCTTTATACTCATTTCAGAAAAGTACAAATATGTATACTTTACTGAAACCGTTGCTAGTGCAAGAAGAATTGCTTAAAAAGAAATTATTTATTTTTACACCTCGGGGTTTCGAGCGGGTCTTTAATCTTCCTAAATATAAAGCAAAGTATTTTTTAGAGAGACAGAGTGAGGAAGGGCTGTTTTTAAGGCTTAAAAAGGGGTTGTATGCTTTAAAAAACAACCCTCTGTCGGAAGAGGAACTTGCCAACCGGCTCTACCAGCCTTCTTATATCTCCTTTGAATATGCGTTAGCCAGCTATAGCATGCTTCCGGAAATGCCATATATGATAACCTCCGCCACTCCAAAACCCACCAGGATATTCAGTATAAACAATAAAACATTCTCATATTCAACCATAAAAAAAGAAGCATACACCGGCTACAAGCTCATCAAAAGAGGAAGCGCTTCATTTTTTATTGCAGAACCAGAAAAGGCATTGGTTGATTTTTTATACTTCGTGGTCTTAAAGAAAAAACCTCACAACGACCGGTTAAAAATTTCTTCTCTGCAAAAAGGAAAAATTATGCAATACGCGAAGCTCTACCAAAAAGAGATGCTTATTAGACTGATAAAGGACTTGTTATGATTACTGAAGAACACATTAAAACATTAGCTAACCAATACCAAACTACCCAGTTAAACTGCAGACGGGAATATTTTCAGCATCTTTTCTTATCATATTTTTACCAGCAACCACAAACAGATACCATTTTTTTCAAAGGTGGAACATCCCTAAGAGTAATTTTCCAAAGTCCTCGTTTCTCGGAAGATTTAGATTTTAGCAGCTCGCTAAAGACAGTCCGACCAATCGAACAGGCAATATTACAAACACTGGAGGCGATAGAAAGAGAGGCGGTAGTTGCAAACTTGCAAGAAGCAAAAGAGACCAGCGGCGGGTACTTGGCTGATATTGCTTTCAGGGCATTTGAACAAACCATTTCGATCCTTTTACAGTTTTCTCTTCGGCAGGGCAACAAAAAAGGAGAAGTCATCACTATTAGTAATGATTTTATCCCCGCTTATATTGTAATAAGTTTACAACGGGAGCAATTGATTGAAGAAAAAATTAAGGCCTTACTTACCCGAAAAAAACCGCGGGATTTTTTCGATTTATACTTTATCCTCCGCTCGAATCTCCTGCCAACCAGTAAAAAGAGTGTCTTGTCTAGTGCTCACAAAACGCTAAGTGAGTTAAATATTAACTTCGAAGTAGAACTAAAGCAGTTTTTACCAAAAAGTCATTGGCCAACTATTAAAAACTTTAAACAAACTCTCTTCAGGGAAATAGAAAGATCCATCTGAATCTCTCAAAAACCCCCAGGCGAAATTTATAAATTCCGCCGAAGGCGGTACCTTGCCAACCTTACACTTTGAACTTTGCACTTTGAACTAGCGGTGTTTTACCATTTCGGAAGAGTATGGTATGATTTAAATTAATGAAAACCAGATTTCTCTGCCTTACAGCTTTCTTCGCCGTAACGATCCTGTTTCTAAAAAATCCCTCGAGGGTTTTTGGACTTAATTGGATTGGAGAGTGTGGCTGCCGATTCACCTTAGAAGGAGAATGTAAAGAGAATCTCACAAACAAACCTTGCCCAGAACTCCAAAGATGTTCTTGTGAACCCCTAGGTTCAGCAGCACCATTCGTCTGTAAGGGAACATGCGTTGAAGATTTACAAGACCCCCACTGTAATCCTAACCCAGGAACAGGGAGTAAGGCAGATGGAATAAGAACAGCCATAGGCTGTATCCCTACCAATAACTTGAACGAATTTGTTAAATGGATTTTGACCAGAGTAGTTTTCGTCGCTTCCGGAATCGCTTTCCTTCTGATGGCATTCGGTGCCTTCCAAATTATCACTTCTGCCGGCAGTCCGGAAAAAGCAAAGGCTGGAAGTGAACTAATAACCAGCGCTCTTTCCGGGTTACTCTTTATTATCCTTTCTGTCTTTTTATTAAAATTAATTGGAGTGGATATCTTGCATATACCTGGACTATGAACAACCTAATTGCCGGAATTAATTTTGATGACCTCCAAAACGCTATCCCCTTAAACCAGATTTTCAAATGGAGTCCTGGAGGTACTGCTTCTTCCCAGGTCGGTACAATAATCTCTACAATCCTTCCCTACCTTTTCGTTATTGCCGGGCTTTTGTTACTTTTTTACCTCATCTACGGTGGCTTCCATATGATGATCGCCGCCAATGACGAAAAAGGTTTAGCCGAAGCCAAAGGAAAAATCACCAACGCGCTAGTGGGGTTTGTCCTCCTCTTCCTCTCCTACTGGCTGGTGAAACTGGTAGGGTTCATCCTTGGTATACAAATACTCTAATTATGTTAAATCAAAAATCAAATATCAAAGATCAAAACCAAGTTAAAAACTTAAAAACTGAACTTAAATACAGAGCTTTCTATTTATCTATTAATGTTATTAGATTCCTCGAAAGTTTAGATTACAAACAGGCAGTTAAAATTATTTCTGATCAATTAATTCGCTGTATCACTTCGGTTGGGGCAAACATAGTTGAGGCAAAATCATCTTCTTCAAAAAAAGAATTCTTAAATTACTTCCAAATTGCTTTAAAATCAGCCAATGAAGCAAAATATTGGCTAGCGATGCTAAAGGAGTTACTGCCAAAAAGGAAACAAGAGATTGACGTTTTCTTAAAGGAGCTAGATGAGATATCAAAAATCATCGGGACAAGCATCTTAACAATGAAAGGGAAAAGAAATCTTTAAATTTTAAGTTAGGATTTGATATTTGATCTTTGAGATTTAATTTTTTGGAACCGCCTCTGGCGGTTACCTCCCAAATCTCCTCTGCCTCTTCTGATACTCTAATATTGCTTGTTCAAGCTGATGTGGTCCGAAGTCCGGCCACAAAGTATCAGTAAAATAAAGCTCGGAGTAACTCATCTGCCAAAGGAGGAAATTAGACAATCTCACCTCTCCACCAGTCCTGATAATTAAATCTGGATCCGGTTGGCCATTGGTATAAAGATGTTCTGAAATAATCTTCTCGCTCACTTTTTCTGGAGGAATGCCTTCTTTGATAATCTCCTGTACTGCTTTGACAATTTCATCCCTACCACCATAATTCAAAGCCAAATTTACTCTAATTCTCTCGTGCTTTAAAACTATCTTTAACATCTCAGAAATCGCTCGTGCTACTTTCCGCGGAAAGGCCTGAAAATTGCCTAAGACAAACATCTTTACCCCATTTCTTTGATACTCTTCTTTTTTCTCTTTAACCATCCGCAAAAGCAGGTTCAAAATTCC
>Ga0172362_10005274_pt1 | contig 11200 bp, 4 predicted proteins | sample LakKivs1_kivu2a2_FD_114534 | JGI IMG/M metagenome (GOLD analysis project Ga0172362, IMG submission 114534) | Sediment microbial communities from Lake Kivu, Rwanda - Sediment s1_kivu2a2 | ecosystem: Environmental > Aquatic > Freshwater > Lake > Sediment | place: Rwanda: Western Province, Lake...
GAATCTGTATACAGCATCTTGGAGCAATGTAAATGTTGGAAGTGGAAATACACCTCTTAATTTTGCGGTTTTTGGAGAAAGTGGAGTTCCAATATCTGGTGGATTAAACATTGTAATTAGCGGAGTTGGTGTGACTAGTAACTTAACGCCGTTAAGTTTAAGTACTAAAGGAAAATAAATGCCAGTAAGAATATACTATAATAATGACCCGGGTCAAGCTTGTACTATTAGACCCACACCTCTTGTGTCTATTAGTACAAATATATTAAAAAATCCGGCTGGTGAAGCATTTGGAGTTACTTATACTATAGTATTAACGGGAACAATTTTAGCTGACCAGGGTATGCCGTTTGGTTTTAAAACTGATGATTCTCTTTATACTTTTATTGATGGTATTTCTAGGCCTCGTGTCGGTCCATACGGCGCTTTTAACTCGTCGATAAGTCATTTTGTTGGATCTGCAAATAACGGTAAACCTCCGGGACAAAGGGTTTCTGAAATAGAAGCTAGTAATTCTATTTTTTCTAAACAAAAAGCATTACGCGCCCTTTTTGCTAAAGACGGTCAAGTATTAGAAATAACAGATTTCAATGATGATCAATCTACAATAATTTGTTACCCAAGAATTGTTGATATTAACTTTACTGAGGGTGTCTATATTGATAGGTGTGATTACACAATAAATTTAGAATGCGACACTTTGTTAAATCATAATCTTCAAGTTGACAATGAAGGTACTTTTATAGCTCAAGACCCAATACTATATCAACCTATAGCGGAATCAAATTTAATAAATAATTTTAATGGCTGTTTTATATCAGAATATTCTGAAGATTGGTCTATCGAAGTAGATGATAGCGTTGGAGAAAGTGTTGGGGTGCCATATAACCCATTAGATCCAGACACCCAGCTTGATGATGCGCCCAGGACATATAGAATTACTCATAATTTATCGGCAACTGGAAAAACGCATTATGGTCCTAGTGGGAAAGTTGCCGCCTGGCAATCTGCAAAAAAATTCGTTCAGTACAGAATTAGAGATGATGCATCAAGATATCCAAATATTAATTTTTTAGCTAGCATTATTGGAGAAGGATCTGTTAATCTTATTAATACTCTTTATGGTGGCTATAATTTAATAAGAACCGAACAGGTCAGTGAATCAAATGGAACTTATGGCGTATCTGAAACCTGGTTATTAGCAACTGGTATTGCATATGAAAATTATAATCTTTCAGTATCAAAATCTTCCGATGGACCTTTTATTACTGTTAATATTGATGGAAACATTAAAGGTCTAACAAATATTAGCCCAGGTGGATATCGGGGCGGCTTAACTGCCGATATAGAACTTTCTACTAAAAATACGGCTTATGCAAACGCACTAATTAAATACGGTGAATTAAGTCACAATGGAACATTTAGCATAGCCTGTCCGATCTATAAAAGAGCTAATAATGTTGTAGTTTTAAATATTGAAAAACCATCAGGAAATTTTGCTGAAAATTGGGCTACGGGACAATTTTGGCCAGATATTATTTTAAATCCAACTCCAAAATCTTTATCTTTAGCGCAAAATGAATATACCGGTGAAATAACATATAACATACAATATGATAATAGACCTATTAATGTTATTACTGGAGCGTTAGCCGAATCAATAAATGTTAATGATACATATCCCGGAGATTTATTTTCTGTTATTCAGGTTATAGGAAGAGAAACTGGACCTGTTTTGCAATATATTGGCGGAAGAACAGAGTATAAGAGAGATTTATCTATAAATTTAACGATGGATTACACAAAAGTTGCACAGGGGAGCGGAAGAACCCCATTTATGCTAACTAAACCAAGCATAGTGGAACCAACGGCATCACAGTTGGCAAACTTAATTACACAAATTAGTCCAGCATATGAACCTGGGGTTAGAAAATACTTTATATCTCCGCCAACAGAAAGCTGGAACCCAAAAGAAGGTACATATAGTTTAAACATTTCTTGGACATATGAGCTTGATAAATGAGTCATCCATCTGGACAAAATATATTCAATTATAATAAATTATCTAGTATATTTTCAAACGCTTCTCAAGTTGCTCCTTTAAAGGAAGAGACTTTTGAGTTTAGTCCATATATACATTATTACCCAAAAAATGATGCTCCAGATACCGCCTCTTTAAAAGATTTTTCTTTAAAAATACCATATATCTCATCTTATGATATAAATAAATTATATAATCCATATCCATAAAAAATAAAATGAATAAATCAATAATACCACCAACTGGTGATTTCGGAGCAAACTGGCCTGGAAATCCAAATTTACCGCAGGGGAAAAAGGGTTTAATTTCTGCTGCTGGATGGACTTATGAAAATGAAGGGTTTGTTCAGCAAACTTTTTTGGGGGCTTCAGTAAGAAATTTTAATAGTGTTGCCGGATTTGGAAATTCATCATCATCTTTAACTATTAGTCTTATTGAAGATGAATTTAATCAATCTGATAAAACCGGACTTGGTATAGGTGATGATGTATATCATAATGGTATTAAAGATAAGTTCTCTCCACCTCCAGTCGGTGCTCCGGTTTTTTTTAAATTTGGTAAAAATTTTGCAACAATAGAACAGGCGTGGAGACCGTATTTTGATGAACTTTACAATGTTACAACTTTTAACCATTTTTCATCAGAATTAAATTCTGTCGAATACGCTTCATTTCCAATTCCAATACCTGAAAACAATTATTTGGATCTAAATAAATCGCATATTACTACTGGTTCGGGAAATTATGTTTTTGTTGATAAAAGTTCACTCGGCGGAAGAAAGGATTATCTTGGCGATAAAGACACCGATTCCGGTAGCGCACTTACCATAGGTTGGGCGGGAAGGGGGTTTGAGCACTTTATATTTGGTGGAATTTTACAAAGTTTTTCTCAGAATGGTTCTGTTGGTGGAAGCCCATTATATTCTGTTGAAGTTATAGACCCAAGAGAAATATTATCCAACGTATCCGTTATTTTAAATGGTTACGCTGGTAGTATTTTTAATAATAAAAATTACATAAATGTGTTTGGGTTTTTAGAATATGATGTTAGCCATACACTAAAAGACGTTTTTGAAAAATCTGCTCTTCCAGGATATATAAAAACTGGAATTGAAAAAATTGAAAACTGGATATCTGATGATAGATCGAAACAAATTAATACTATAGAAAAGACTAGTTCTGATCAAGGTATTGATGAGTCATTAGAAAAAAGCCAGTTGCAATATAGAGGGACAGATATGTTCTTTTTTAAAGGTGAATCTTATGATATTCAAGACGAAGAATCTTCATCACCTCTTCCAATGTTTTTTCCTATGACAGGAGAGGGTTTCTCCAGAAGGTGCAGCCAGGGTATACCCTTTTATAGAGTCAGACAGGCTATAGAGGCATTATTTGAAACAAAAGGAAAGCTTCCAAAAGAATATAGAGATGCTGGCTTTGGTGGGCCAATAAACTTTCGTGGATATAATTATATAGTTGATTTTAGTGGAATTCCATTAGAGAAGATTCCAGAAATGTTTTTTTTAGATTTTGATCAAATAAATTTATTTGATTTAGCTCAAGAAGTCTGCGATATTATTAGCCATGATTTATATGTAACATTATTACCAGTAATAAGTCATCCGGCCTGTTATGAAATATGGAAAAAAAATAAAGAACTATCTCAAAAAGTTAATAATTCAGAAGAAGGAAAACGTGCTTTATCAGAAATTATTGTTGGAATTATAAGAATTGAAGCTATTGATAGAAGTAAGCCGCCCGAGTTAAATAAAATTAAAACTTATATTGATAACCTTTCAAGCATAGGAATAAATGTTGAAGATAAGGATCTTGGATATGAGCTTGCTAATATAACAACAGATAAAATAGTGGCTGGTGGTCAGACCGTCGATATGTATTTTTTCTCTAATTTCAAAGATAGAGACAATTTACAGGTATTAAAAAAATCCGCAGGTGAAGCAAATTTTGCAGAAAAATTATTTGAAGAACAGTGGCTTCTTGAAACATCTTTGAAACAAGAAATATTGCCATTTTATGGGTTTCTCGGAAAAAATGCTGTAACCATTCCAATTGGTTTTGGTTCTTATCAACAAATTTTGTTAGATTCTACTGGTTTAGACGCTAATGGTGTTGGCAATTATTATGTTGCTACAGAAATGGAGCTTAGAGCCGCGCTTATTTCTTATGAACAATGGTCGAGATTTCTGTTGCAATATAATGAAACATATATTGAAGAAATTGGAGAAAATCAAATTTTTTGGAAATCTTTAGCTTCAACAATTCCATCTGGAACAATACCCGAAACATTTAATCCAGAAAAACTATATAATAGAGAGTTTGGTGTTTCTGTTCCAAGGTGTGTTTTTAATTCAGAAAAACCATTTATGGGGAAGGATGGTTATCCAGCTAGTCCATGTTCCCCGCCGATAGGATATCCGCTTTATTATAAAAGAGCTGAAAAAATTGGTATTCCGGAAGCTGGCATAGCTTCATTTCAAAACTCTATTGTAGAATGTGTTACTAATTATGAAAAATTAAAGAAAAAAAAATCTGAGAGGGATGAGTCTATTGTAGCAACTAGACAAAATATTGATCAACAAATAAAAAATACAATTAAAAACTTTTCAAATTATGTGGGTAATATATTTGATCCCGGGCAGGGTTCTTTTTCTGCTCTTATTCAAGGTGTTGGCGAAGCTATTAACATGATTTCTAAATTTCAGACAGAGGAACTTTTAGATGATGAAATAACATTAATAAGAAATACTGTTATGCAAAATAAAGCTTTGATAAAATCAATGAATTTGTTATCAAGACAACATGCTAAAAATGCAAGAAAAGTATATGATTTTGTGCGAAATATTGCGGAAAAACATCTTGGAAAAACTTTCTTAGTAAGAATACCAAAAAGATGCAATCCATTTTTTAATAAAAATATTGTACATATAGACGATCAAAATAGGACCGGATTGAATTATTTTTCGCCGTCCGGCGGACCTTATGGATTTAGACCAGTGCCTATTTATTCAGGGGTAGATTCTGCGGATAAATTAAGTGAAGATTTGAAAGATTACAAAAAATTTGTAGAGGATGAAAATTCTAAAAATCCCTTTGATGTCACAATAAATAACTTTGATTACCTTCCCACTGGATTTCTTGATACTTTTTTTGACAAACAAATGTATACTCTTGGGGCGTTAAAAAATAATTTTAATCCAATTTCAGATCAATGGGAATTTAACTATATTCCAAATCCACAAGGTGGTTTTTTTTCCTATGACTTATATGATGTAAATATGGTTTTATTTACTACCGATTCTGGTAAATTATCGCTTGTTCAAAAACAACTTTTAGCTCCAATAGATTTATCTAACTTTGAAAATAACGGTAGAATCAGTGCCTATGTAAGATTTGATAATAGTGAATATTTAGATTTTAGTAGTATACCTAGAGATTCTTTTTATCAGCAAATTGCTTCTGGAAATAAATATGTCCCGGATATAATGGAAGAATTAGATAATATAAATCCAGATAGAAGATATTCATTCGATCAAATAAGTCGGAGAATAGAATCTGGTTCTGAAGAAGCTTATAAGAAAAAAGCCGTAACATTTGTTCGATGTGAAGTTGATGAAACTTTTTATATGACACCAAAAATTGTAAGCGGAGAATTTGAAGTTTTTGGAAGAAATTTTATATGGAAACCAAACATTCAGCCGCTGGCTATGATTGAAAAAGAAAATGTTTCTGGGTGTATTGAGTTAGTTCCAACAATGCCTTATGCATTACCGATATTTTCTTTAGCCGAAAGCGGGGGTGTAGACGGCACTAAAGGTATTTTCTTTGATTTTAACAGAGGTAAATTTGAACAGTTTCCAGATGCTAATATAATTAAAACATCAAAATTAGATTTAGATAATGATCACGTTTATGCCTTAATAACATTGCCAGGAAGAATTATTCCAACTGTTGATCAAAGATATATGGATGGTCCTTATCAAGCAATAAATGGTCAAAACTTAAAACATTTACTTACTCAAGATACGGTAAAAATGCCAGAAGGTAAGGGTTTTGACAAACCCGGAACAGCAATAAGAGGTTCCGGACAACCATTAAATTGTGATGAATTTACATTTAAGCAATTAACAGACGCTCAAAAATCCCAAAAGGAAGTTGTTTCTAAGATAGGGTTTGCTAATCCAGAAGTAACAATAGGATTTCAGCATCCATCTCCAGTTTTCCCGAATTTAGTTGCTTTACCTTTAACATCTACCGAAAGGTGTTATGGTCCGTGGATTTCTTCTTCTATATTTAATAACATTCTTAATTCAGGAGATAGATATTCCAATATTGGAGGGAAAGTAGAATTTATTAAAACCGAAGAATTGTCACCATGGAATTACGGTGGATATAAATTAATGAACGATGCAGGAGCTTTACAGGCCCAGTTTTCAAATAGTTTAATGCTTTTTAGTGAGCGCGGTGGTTTTACCTACACTGACTTTCCGATTAACATTAGGATGGGTAGAGCCTTAAATGGTCTTGGCCTTGGCCCACTTGTAACTTCTGTTTCTATAGATATATCTGATTCAATTAGAACTACAATAAGAATGGATTTATATACCTCTAGATTTGGAAAATTAAGTAAACAAAAAGAAGATGCGATTGCTCAAATAAATAGAGAAAGACAAAAAATACGTGACGAAAAAAATTATTTGGCTAGGCGCGGATTTGCAAAAAGCGTTAGCAGTAATGATATACTTTCTGATATTAGAAAGCAAATGTCAATGTTTAGAGATTTAGCGACACAGTCTTCTGATTTTTATACATCTTTAGAAAAAGGTCAATACAATCCAAGCCTAATTGTAGCTTCTATTGATAGATATACTCAAGAACATGGACCCGGCCTCTCTGAAACTAAAGAAGTTGTAAATTCAACAAATACAAACCCAAATGAAATTAGTGAAAAAGTATCATTAATGACTAATGATGGCGGCACGAATTCTCTTAACGCGCAGTTTCAAAGAACTGCCGCAATGACATATGGGCAAATGTTTACACCGTACTCTTCTAGTCCAAGCCCATATTTACCAGCTGCACCGCAAATTCCAGGATTTAAATTGGAGGAAAGAATTGGTTAATTATGTTTTCTAATCAAAATAATTATTTGTTTGCTGGCTCATCTATTGAAAAAGATGAAGATGTTACATATCACTGTATAACAACAGATCATCCATATATGAATGAGTTAGGATTATCTTCGTTTACATTAAAAGATTTATATATATGGCTTAATAAAGTGGAAAGTGGCCGATATAGAAATTTAGAAGTTATTTCCTCTGATTCAGAAATAACTGAAAAGCCTGAAATTGATATTTTAAATCTTGTGGCTACAGTATTGCTGCTTAATAATATTAACGATGGTTTTTTATATCCATGGAGATCTGCTGGTCGTGGTGGGGATTATTCCAAACAAACTCTTGATAATTGGGATTTTTATAAAAAATATAAAAAAGTAAATTTATCGCTTGGTGATTTTGAGCAAAAAAAAGCATCTTTAAAAAAACCAGTAAGTCTCAGTGAAGGATTTTCAGTAGAATTAATTGAAGATAAAGATTCTTTATTTGTAGACGTTTTAAGTAATATTATTATATGTAACGATTATGTGAGGTACTTAAAGGTTGTTGATAAAAATAAGTACAGCGAAAAAGATAAGGCTAGAATTGAATTTATATTAGATATTAAATCTGGAAAATATCATTTTTTTGAATGGGAATCTAGAATAAATTTTAATTTAAATGTTGGTGTAACTACGAATAATAATAATAATACATGCAAAAAAGAGGAAGTTGTTAAATTTAAATTATTTTTATATGATGAAGAAGTTCCGAGGGATGATGCTAGAAAATTAGCTTTATCTAATTTTACTATAGTTGCTCCAAAAAAAGATTATTTCGGCAGGACTGGATCTAGAGAAGATGGTGAATTAGAATCTCCGGGTATTAATCCAAAGGCTTCTAGTGCTATCGCCGCTCCGTTAGATTCAACATGGAATGAATTCACTGGGCGGTGGGAATCTGGAACCCCTCAAATTCTCGGCGTTATAACCGTACCTGCGCCAGCCGCAAAACCGGTAGATCTCGATTTTTTAAAATCCGCATCTATAGAGGATTTATTAAACTCTAAAAATCAACACCAAGTAACTATTGGCTCTGCTATTCCACTCGTTATGCAAAATGGAAATCCACTGCAAATCGCACCAGATTATAGAAAAAACAAAGGATGTAGAGGCGATGATACCTCAAAACTTGAGATAAGATTTTATAATAGAGTTCCGAGAATATGGAACTCTGGAGAAATAGTATTGCTTAATAAAATAGATGGCGTATGGCAGCCATCTTCTTATGGAGAACCTCTAAAAGAAGATCAGAAAGCATCATTTGAATCAAAATGGGATTTTACATATTTTTCAACAAATTCAAGATTTTATTTTAGATCAACACGTGGTGATAATTCGGTTACGCCAGAGTCAATAACATATTCTCAGTATGAAGATGCGGTTAGGCAGTGCTATTATTATGATGATGAGATGAATTCTTCCCCCCCCTCAACTAAAGATGATTCATATCCAAATGCTATAGTCGAAGACGGATATTTTCAGTATACATCTTGGGATTTTATGGGCGCAGATATTGGGGGTTTAAGAGATGATGGGAACGCGCTTGCTTGCACCCAGTTTGCCCTTAGGCCAGACAACGAACCTGTAGAAAATGGGGGGATATTTGTTTACGGTTTTCATAGCGCTCCATTTTTTGGGTGTGTATTTCCAGATGGCTATATAAACAATATTTATGATTTACATAAAAATCTTTTATATCCAATAAAATCTACCAATACCAAATTTTTTCGAGAGATAGGGGCGGGGAAAGATATATTCAATAATAACAATATTAACCTGGGTGAATCTAATGCTGGCGGCATGTTTATATCTAGTGATAAGACATTAAGGCATTTACCGGCAGACATTGCTTTAAATGCTTCACCGAGTGGACAAAATGGGTCTCCGGTAATAGATTTGCATAAATTAAGACCATTTAACCCCAAAGGAGTTAATGGAACCATCCTTGGGTCCGGTTATAGAGACAGAATTTATAGTCTATTTAAAAAAGATTCAGGTCTTAAAAATTGGCTTTATTTTGAAAATACTTTACCTGAACAGCAGAATAATAAAGATGAATCTGCTTTTGATTTAAAACCAATTAGAGCTAACGTTATTCAATTTAGACCATTAAAACTGGAAGTTTATGCAAGTTTTGAAGAGGTTGTTCCTGGCTCTGGCTACAGAGCAGATGAAAGAGGTTGGCACGCTTATAATTCACACGTAAGAATAAGTGGTATTAAAAATCCAATCGCCGATACGGCTTTAATAAGGAATACTACTTTTGGAAACCCTCTTTATGTTCTGGGGTCTGGATTAAAATATAATATTGATATTGTTAACGATGGGTCTCAGTATGACGAAACCCTTCCTCCAGATGATTCATATTTTCCTAAACCGTGGTGGGATGAAAACTGGATGCATGGGGGGAATGCTACTACAACTATTGGGTACAGGCCAGCTGGAGCTGTTGGAGTAATAACAGCCTCTTGTAGTTGTATAGCTATAAATTCTATAAAATTTAGTACTTTTAATTATTTTGGTGTTAGAGGATGGTTTGCCGGGTTAGGAGATAGAACACGTAATTTTCCGTCTTTTGGTGGATATGGTGGAAATAATTATAACAGCTTTCAAACTACACAGCTTTTTGCTAGAGTTTTTCATTCCTGGCCCAAAAATTTAACTTTATATGATCCAAGATTTTTTTCCGTGTTTCATTTTAACGACGGTATTACTCTTGGTGATAAAGTAAATATTGATTATTATTTTAACAGAGAAAAAATAACTAAAGAAGCTTATGAAGAAGGGGTAGGGAGTAGCCCCAATTTAATAGATGTATATCCAAGCGGATATTTTATTGCTGATAGATTAGAATCGTCGGTAGATATACGATACCCAACAATAAAAGATGCGAAATCGACGCTAGATACGGGAAATCTAGGCTTTCCTATAGTAAACGGAGATAGCCCGCTACGAGATCCAGAACATTCAAATATAGACCCTAAAAGAAGGGGTAAATTGTTACCATTTAAATATAAATATTCGGGTATAGCTTTAGTAGGGGTAGGTGATGAGGAAGATCCATCACGTTTAAAAACATTTACAGTTGGCGGTGTCGGAAATCCTTCCGCAAAAGATTTTGATGTATATATTTTAAGTCCGGGCGTAAACTACCAAAGGAACGATATATTTTCAGTTGTTGGCTCTCTTGGTGTTGAGGCCGTCTTATGGCCAATTGTAAATGATGTAGGTGGGATTGTGGGTTTTACGCTAGAGCCTAACCTTACTGAGACAAAAAGAACCCAGTTTCCTGGCCAATTTGTAAAAGATGATTTTTTCGATAGCAATATAAAACTTTCGACAATAACACCCGACACTACTGGATTAAAAATAACTTTAAAAAGGTCCGGCGATAGGATTTTGGGTACTGATGGTTCTGGATTTATTGGTTTTGTTCTTCGTGGACATATTAAACCTGATATTGAATCTATAGACGAAAAGCCAAGTGAGCTAACCATGGTAAAATTAACACCAGACCCACAGGCTGGAGATGGAAGACCGCCAGATTTAGATATTTATAAAGAGGTTAATCAATTCCTTGAGGGCGAACTTATGATACAAGAAAATAACAGAAGTAAAGATAATAAATATGATTTATTTTTACATTTTCATAACGATGTCTCGCATACAGCTATAGATATGCAAGAAAGAGCAACTCCCGTTGCTCAAGAAAATCAAGTAACATTAACGATAACTGTAACTTAAAAGTGTATTATATAAATATATCTTAAAAATAAAATTGGGAGAAAATAAATAATGGCAAGTATAAACTTTTTTGGTAATGTTCCGTCCTCAAGCTCGCCGTCTGGAATTAATCACGGCGCCGGTTCTGGACTTGGTTTTTACGGTATATCATACGGAACCTCAGTTCCCGTTGGTCAATATCAAGATAGTACATGGGTAACAAATGCTAACGGAACAGCTACTGATCGTTATGAATTA
>Ga0172362_10005275_pt1 | contig 11199 bp, 9 predicted proteins | sample LakKivs1_kivu2a2_FD_114534 | JGI IMG/M metagenome (GOLD analysis project Ga0172362, IMG submission 114534) | Sediment microbial communities from Lake Kivu, Rwanda - Sediment s1_kivu2a2 | ecosystem: Environmental > Aquatic > Freshwater > Lake > Sediment | place: Rwanda: Western Province, Lake...
GTTTACGGTCGCTCCTGCTGCTACAGGTATCATGGTCATTACCAGCATGCACATAAAGATGCCTAAGATTTTTTTTGTGTTCATACTTTATTCCCCAACAACTAATATATCAACATAATATATAAATCTTTTGTTGATTTTCATGGAAAATCCCTATAATTTTCTAGTTTTTCGGCGAATTTGCCTAGTTTTTGCTGGGATCGTTCGATGACTTCATTTGAGATTTCAACCAGTAACGAGAGATATTTTTTTTCACAGAAAAGACAGCCATCCCTCCCTATAGGTGCATCTAGTCGTTCGGTGCTGCAGAGTTCGATGATGATTTTTTTGCTTAGGGATTTTACTGCTGAATTTTTAAATCCACATGAAATCGCGTTTTTCAGCATCTTGTCAGCAAGTTCAAGGGTTTCCGCCCCGATGTGAAGGATCGGTGCTTGAGCGAGAAACCAGAGATACCCGGTGGTTGCGTTCGATGCAGCATCGAGGAGTTCTTCTGTCTGTATGGTCCGATGCCAGATCCCAAGGAAGCGTGCATTGCGTTTGTCTCCAAGCTGTGGTATTTGCAGCAGCACGATTCGCCCTGCGCAGCTGCTTGAGGTATAATACCCTGGGAGGTGATTAATCAGTTCAAGGACGGGTAAGATCCCTTCGTCTACTTGGTTGATGGTACAGGCTTCTTCAAGGGATCGTAGCGCGTTTTCTTTGGCGTCCAAAAATTCTTTTGTGCTCATGAGGAAACGCTTCTTTCAGAGACAGTGAGATGGATGTCTCGTATCCTTAGTTCTTTGAAGAATGGTTGTGGCGGGATGATTTCTTCAGGGCAGAACACTCCTCGTTGTTGCAATGTTCCGTTTTCGATCATCTGCGCAGTGATTGAAACCGGGTAGGCTGTCGTGCGCATCATTGCTGTAATATTATGTTCTGTGTCATATGAATCAATGAAACGGTATACCCGAGATCGTTTCTTTCCTTGTTTTTCCCCCCGACTCAGGACTTTTAACAACACGACGTCCTCCCCGGTGGTGGGTAGGTTTTTTTTCAGTAATGCAGCAAAGACATCCCGCGGGGCGATCTTCTGTCCTTTGCAGGTGATTTTTTGTTCCTCAGCAAATCCAAGATCAAGTAGTGCTTTGATCTGTTCGCAATGCCCTGGGTATCGTATTGTCTTATAGTCCAGATACTGTATTATATTCTTATATGTACGGGGGAGGGTGGAGCATCCGCCAGAGGTGAGGAATGCCTCCATGGTTCCGAATGGTTGTGGAAACCGTATCGACTCCAGCTCGGTCATTGATTTCTTCGTCAGGATTTTTCCCTGGTCAAGTATCAATGCATCCTCGACGTATTCATTGATGAGCCCGTAGGGTGAAAACACAATCTGGTAGTTCAGCGGGGGTTGTGGATACCGGGGGATGCCTCCGACGCGGAGTTTCACATACTCAATGGAATCGAGATGGTCAACGATATCATGAGTGATGATGGATACGAGACCGGGTGCAAGCCCTGAGTCTGGGATGATGGTAATGTTTTGGTGTTTTGCTTGAGAGAAGAGGGCTCGTTCCTGATCCACGATCGTGTTATTGCCGCCCAGGTCGATGAAATGGGTTTTTTTCCGGATTGCGAGTTGGGCTAATCGGTAGTTGTATTGGAACGGGAGCGCGGAGATCAGGACGTCCCCGTCATGGAGTCGACGGTGGATTTCCTGTGTTTTTTCTGCGTTGAGAGCAAGCACCTTCACCCGGGTATCCCTAAGAAATTGTTTCGCGCTGGTTCGTGTGGTGCCCTCTTTTTCCCCTAGAAGAATTTCCTGAAAGCTTGAGAACTGGTCAAGATCGTAGGCGATCGCACGTCCCATCATCCCTGCACCCAGTATCACTGCGTTCATACCGGCCATCCATCGAGCGAGATCGAGTTGATCTCCCTATGAAATATCTTGAAAACTCTTTTTCATGAGGGTTTCTTCCGCAGCATCTTGTTTCTTGAGATAACTGAAGAGGATCGTTAACAGAAACGAGAGTGGCAGGCCGATGAAGATAGGGTCAAGCATATTGATGACGTAATCATTGATGAGGGAGGAACCAATGATGCTTGGGGCGGTTTTGAAATAGATGAGGATATACCACGCCATCGTGAAGAGGAACCCGCCAAGCATCCCGAGCCAGACGCCTGTCCGACTGGTCCGTCTCCAGTACAACATTAGGGTATAGGGGGCAAGGAACGTGCAGGCCATCAGACCGAAGAAAAACGAGGTCATATATGCGACCACGTCCAGGGGATTAAGAGAGATAATCAAGGTGGCGATTACAATGACGAAGGTGGCGATCCGGGTGATGAGCACCGATTTTTGTGAGGAACCTTGGGTCTTTCTGAATTTTTCATAAACATCTCTTCCAAGAGCTGCTCCCGCGGTGTGGAACAGCGCAGCTGCCGTAGACATCGCGGCAGCGAGAATGGCGAACAAGAAGATTAGGATAAACCAGGTGGGGAAGAGTTGATTGATGATGGTGGGGACGACTGCGTCAGGGTTGGGGACCATCGCCCCTGCGGATTCTTTCAGGGGGTACATGATGTTATTCTGATACATGAGCACGTTGCACAGCGGACCGATGCTAAAGGCCAGAAACGTCATACACAGAATGAAAATCCCCCCGTACGGCACCGCGATACGGAGTGCTTTATCGTTTTTTGCGGTCAGATACCGGATGATTAACTGCGGTTGAGCCAGCACCCCGATACCAACACCAAAGATGAGGGTTAATATCATCATGAACGGTGGAGACAACCAGGGTGGCATCGAGGTCAGACCGTTGGGGGCTTGGGTCGCGGCAGGGCTGCCGATGCTTGCAAGCATCTCCGGGGTGAGTGCTGCTGCTGCCTCGTGCGCCGGTCCGATTCCTCCTAACATCGAGTACACCCCGATGGTGAGAACGATCATCCCGATGAGCATGACGATCCCTTGTACTGCATGCGTCCACATCACGGCGTACAGGCCACCGACGATCAGGTAGATGCCAACAATCAACGTAAAGATGACCACGCATACCCAATAGGGGATGCCAAAGGTCACTTGGAAGAGGGAGGCGATCGCAAGGAACACTGCAGAGGTATACGCTATCATGAAGACCCCGATGATCAACCCAGCAGTCTGCTGGATTCTTACGGAGTTGAAACGGTTTCCCAGCAGCTCAGGTAACGTCATCGCCTGCAGAGAAAGCCCCATTTTTCGTGTCCGAAACCCATACACCACAAACGCGATGAAAATACCGACAAACACATTCAGAAACGCAAGCCAGAGGATCGAATGCCCATAGATGGAGGCGATCCCGGAGAATCCAATCAGGGCGACCGCGCTGATGAAGGTAGCACCGTAGGAAAACGCGATGATCACCGGCCCCATCGCTCTGCCTGCGACAAAGTAATCTTCCGCAGTTTTTGTCTTGCGATACCCAAGATACCCTAAGAAGATAAAGACCGAGGCAAACAACACCATTGAGACGACGAAAAGCCAGAGGTCCATTAGGAATCCTCCTTCGGTTTTTTCTCCTCTTTTTTTAAGGGTGGTGTCTCTTGTTTTATATCTGTTTTTTTGATGAACTGATGGTAGATTCCATAGAGAATACACAGGAGTGTCGCCAGCAGTGTTCCAATCCAAGCGAGAAAGACCCCAAGGTCCATTCCTAAGATTAATTCCATTGTTGCCTCCTCCAAATCGTATGACGATTTGTTTTTCTTAAGGGTTGTTAAACAGTCATCGTGATTTATACCTTTCTTTATTTTTCATTCAGAAACTCTTATAGCAGTACTAGGTATTTCCCTACCGAAATGGAGTGTTTTTTATGACACCAGAGTACTGGGATCGAGCCGCAGAAACCATGCCATTGCCTCAGTTACAGAAACTACAATTACGTCGCTTAAAAAAATTAGTCCGCTATGTGTATTCCTCCAATCAATTCTATCATAAAAAAATATCAGATGCAAGGATCACCCCTGAGTCAATAAAAACTTTACAAGATGTCGAGAGACTCCCGTTTCTCACCAAGCAGGAGTTACGCAGTTATTACCCGTTTGGGTTAGTCTGCACGCCTCTTGATGATATTGTCGAGGTGCATGCGTCTTCCGGGACCACCGGGAAACCCGTGGTCGGCCCTTATACCAGAAACGATGTGGACCTCTGGGGGGAGATGATGGCACGGTCCTTGTTTGCGAATGGCCTTCGAAACCATGATGTGGTGCAGAACGCCTATGGATACGGGTTGTTCACAGGTGCTCACGGGTTTGAGAAGGGTGCGCAGAAGATCGGGGCGATGGTGATTACGATTGGGTCGGGGAACACCGAGCGTCAGATTGACATCATGCGGGATTTTGGGACTACTGCTCTTGCCTGCACGCCGTCGTATTCGTTGCACATCGCGGAGGTTGCCGAGGAACAAGGGTTAGACCCGGCCAAGGATTTCAAGCTTCGGTTAGGGGCGTTTGGTGCGGAATCCTGGAGTGAGGAGATGCGAAGCACCATTGAGAAACGCTGGGGGATCATCGCCCATGAGCACTATGGGTTGACCGAGCTGATCGGCCCTGGGGTGGTCTCTGAATGTGAGTATAAAAAATTGCATATCAACGCGGATCATTTGTACCCGGAGTTAATCGATCCGAAAACCGGAGAGACACTGCCATATGGGGAGGAAGGGGAGCTGGTGTACACCACCTTAACGAAGGAGGCGTTCCCAGCGATCCGATTCCGTACAAAGGATCTCGCCTCAGTAACGGAGGAGACCTGTGAGTGTGGACGGACGTTCCCGATCCAATCGAGGATCAAGGGGAGAAGCGACGATATGATGAAGATCAAAGGAGTCATTGTGTTTCCTTCTCAGATCGAGGCTGCGCTGATGCAGGTCTCCGGGGTCAGTGACAATTATCAGATCATCAAAACCAAGCAGGGGGATCTGTATTCGCTTAGCGTTGAGGTCGAACCTTCTGAGGAGCGCTATCGAGACGGTCATCTTGATGAGTTTGAGCAGAAAGCGGAACACGAAATCTACCGGATTTTGAATCTGCATGTTCCAGTCCATGCGATCCCCCCAAAGACGATTCCCCGGAGCACCGGGAAAGCCAAACGGGTCATCGAACGATAAGAAAATATTGCCATTAAAACACAATAAGGTCTTACTCTTGCATAATAACATGAGGTCTCACTTCTATTTCATTTTTTTTCTAATTTTTATCAATCCAGACAAATTAACTATTACTTGTATAGTCTACGTAAAACCGTGTCAATACTTTCTCGCCTCAGGAATATATCATATATTTTTATTTGTTCCAAACATTTAAATGAAACCAGAGGATAACAAAGATCTGAGTAGATGCTTTGAAGGGACGGAAACAATGACAAGGAAGATACTGACGAAAACTCTTGCTTTGTATATTTTCCTGATATTCATTGGGAGTAGTACTGTTTCGACTCTAGGCAATTTTTCTGAAAAAATTAACAAAACTTCATTAGCTACACGTTACGATACACAATTCGTATGCGATAATATCACCGTACCCGATTGTGTTGAGGAAGGAGATCTTCTGTTACTTGATTTCCCTTGGGTCACCTTCATCTATTTTAAGATACCTGGCCCCTATAACGAACATGGCGCTATCTACGTAGGAAATAATACGTTCGTTGATGCAGTCATTCCCGTTGTAAAGCAGAGAGATTATTCCCATTTTTACAATTTACAAAAAAATTTTGTGATTTTGCGGGTGAAAACTGCGAATGAATCGCAACGATACGCGGCCGCTGCATGGGCGAAAAGTAAAGTTGGGTCTCCATATCAACATACGTTTCGACCACCATGGTTTGCCTTAAAAATCGCGAATTCAAATCTTCCATTTCCAGTAGCAGAGAAGTTCTATTGCATGGAACTACTCTGGGCAGCATACTATCACCAAGGCATAGACATCGATCAAAATGGATGGAAATTCCCTTGGTGGGTCCCTGGGGAGGACATTCTTCATGATGATGATGTAGAAATTATTTACCAGAGTATAAACAATAGTACAGAAATCATCACCCCCTTCAAAGGTATTTATGTGAAGAGTAATAAAATCGTGGGAACCTTAGAAAAAACCGTTGTCATTGGGGATATTACTATCGAGGCAGTGACCTATAATGAGAACGTGACTCGGATGGATTTTTACATCGATAATATCTATAAAGCAACGGACACCTCCGAACCCTATCAGTGGATCTGGGCTGAGCAAGCCACCGGTAGAAAAGTGATACAGGCAGTCGCGTCTGACCACCAAGGCAATCAATATTCTACCTCGGTCATCGTTTGGAAATTTTCTTAGAAAAACCCCCCTATGTTACTTTCTTTTTTTCATATTTGGTATGAGTGGTTCGTATCAACAAAATAGGGATAAAATAGGTTCTCTGCTTTGAAAAAGCGATCAACATCTCCAATCATATGAAAGCATGTGGACCGTTACCTATTTATATAAACGAGTAATTATTAATTTCACTTGAGAGATAGAATGAAACATTCTGATATGTTTGTGAAAGCTCTTTCCTTTGTTGTGGTTATTTACCTGGTGTCTGGAAACATAAATGTCACTATTTCAGGTTCATCGATAAAACATTCTTTATTTCCTGATCAAACAGAGTCGCAGGAAAGAATCGTTCGTTTATCAAATCCTGGTAGGTCAGATGATATCCTCCAGATGATTCAGCAAGTCAATGCATCGAAATTAATAATGTATATTCAAGACATCCAAGACTTTGGTCCACATCCCACAGGATCTAATGCATGTGATGCGGTTGGCACATATTTGTACGATACTCTGCATTCATTTAATTTATCGGTTCGGTATGACACCTGGAAGTATAAACTTCGGTCTGGGAAAAACATCGAAGCAACATTACCAGGGACAGAGAATGGTGAATGTATCGTTGTGGTGAGTGCTCACTACGATAGCGTCGCGGTATCACCTGGAGCGAATGATGATGGATCTGGTGTTGCAGTTGTTCTCGCAGCTGCAGACGTTCTACGACATTATCGTTTTAATAGCACAATACGATTTGTGTTATTCTCTGGGGAAGAACAAGGTTTGTTAGGGAGCCATGAGTATGTACAACATGCTTTTCGAAACGGGCAGCATATTCTTGGTGATCTCCAGCTTGATGGGGTCGGGTATGCGGTAACCCCGGAGGATGGGAGTAAAATAAGACATCATGCGAACGATCAATCCGCCTGGATGGTTGACATCAGCACAGACATCGCATCAAGATTTCAAAATGACATAGGGCTGGAGGTTATCCGTCGTCCTCATGTCGCCTTCAGTGATCACCAGTCATTCGTGCACTATGATTACGAGGCGAGTTATCTCTGGCAGTATACTGAATCACCCACGGATCATACTTCTGAGGATCTTCTTGAGAACATGAACATTACCTACCTAACGAAGATCTGCAGACTCACCATCGGAACACTTGCATCCATTGCTGAGCTGCACCCGCTTCTTTCGAAAAACGATATAAACATATCAATCAGGGGACACTTCTTGACGCATCCTGGTCAATTCTGCGTACGAATTGAAAACAAAAAACCATTCCTGGACTCGGCAAATGTCACCATTAACATCGCATTGAAAAATCTTCGAACCGGACAGTATGTGTTCATGAAAATAGATACGAACAAAATCGCGTGTAATTGGACATTTACAAAAGAAATAACAACCTTTTGGGAGTTTAAAATAATAAATTTACGGTATTCAAATCAGTTGATTTCTGTTGAAGTGGTCGTGAAAGGGGTCAAAGATGATGTTCCGTTATTTAACAAGCAACAGACGATCGGCATTATTATAGCCCGATGTATTTTTCTGATCCCAAGACAATAATCATCTAATATATAACCATCTTTTTCTTTGTTTCACGCGAAGAACCATAAAGCCTTCTAAACCGTTTTAGTTCTTGCCTGTAAAAAGGGTGTGTAAAAGGAGTTTCTCGATGTAAAAACAAGAAGGAGCTGAGGAAAAGGAGGTGAAATTTACCTCGTAGCTTTGCTCAATCCAAATATCGTTACCAATAAGTGATATATTTCGGTAATGGATACTTTGTTTGCAGTCATCAGATTGAACAAACAAGGTTGGATACTTGCTTGTATTTATCGGCAGATTTTCGTACAGATGTTCTTCAGCGTCAAACACCCGAGCTTCATGGGTATGCCCTGCAAGGACGGTATCTACATCATATTTTTCACAAAGTCCAATGAACTGATCTCTTTGATGTTTAAAAACAGAGACCATGTCACCATCATCATTCCGGAGGTTTATCGTGGGATGATGCATAAGAATAATCTTCTGAGGAGTAGGACAATCATGCAGCTGCTCGTCCAACCAGGCGATATCCTTCTTGGTCAGACCGACAGCAAGAGAGTTATTTATGTCAGTTTGCGTTGCACGTGAATCCGGGCCTGAGTTCATGAAAAAGAGGCTCAGATTCTTGAAGGTTATGACATAACGGTCATGGTCTTTTATCGCAATCCTGTTTACAAAAAGATGGTAATTACATAAGATCCGGAAAAAGTAATAATCATGGTTTCCTGGGGTGAAATACACAGGGATTGAACAATTTTTATCAGCGTAGAGGTGTCTATTCTGTTGATAAAAACATTGTCGAAAGGCAAGATAATTCAGGGCACCGAAAGATCCTTCTCCCCAATCAACCAAGTCCCCGGTGATTACCACGAAGGCGGGTGGGGGTTCAAAAGAGGTAACGTATTTGAGAAGTGATGTAAGCCACTGTTTCCTTGTTACATTGTGATCATACAACCTGTTGACCACATGGGTATCGGTGAGATGGACAAAATAAAAATCATCAGTGCTCTGATTTTTCTGTGGAACACTCACTGATTCATCATGATGATTTTGTATCGAACTGGCTAGAACGGTTCCATTGAGTATCAAGACAATGAAAAAAAGGGTTATAACCGGTAATTTTAATTTGTTCATGACGATAATATCTTTTCTCTAATTATTAACTTTTGTATAAAAAAATATGACAAAATACTATAGAGTTCTTCTATAATTTTTATCTTTTTACGAACACACAAATAAATAAGAGAGCACTTTTATATAAGAACAAAAATATATGATTAGTGAAATGGACGTTGGTGAATCATATGAAGAAGTGCCTTATCAGCATGATTGTTATAGGGGTGTTTCTCGGAGGAACTCTGCAGGGTATCATGATACCTCCGACTCTTGCAGTGACTTTTTCTCCTCAAGAACACCCTCAGCAGTTACCATCTGATCTTCTGTTTTCATAAAAAAACAATCGTTGTCTTTGTAAATCGGTGTCAATGCATGGTGTCAATGCATGATCTCTTAAAATATTTAAAACTATAATTTAATATGGTTTTTGCTATAATTAAAGCTGTTACATTCAACCTATTCGTTTTTTATATAGAACGATAAAAAAAGAACGGAGCTTCAGGTTATTTTCTTTTGACGACACCCCAGATGAGAAGGCAGAGAAGCAATCCAACTAAGATTGCGATGAAATGGGTGAAGTTATCGGGGAACAAGATAGGGAAGATGACGGGGAGGACAGCAGCACCGATGTTGCTTAAAGAGATATAGAGGCTCGCAGCGATCCCAACGTTTGCCTCATTGACTCCTTCCTCTGTTTCCTGGCTATACAAGGCGAGTGGCCAGGAGGCTTGTAAGCAGATGCCGAAGAGAAAGGCGATGCCGACGATGAGAAGCCAGCTTATCGCGTTGACATCATAGGAATTCTGATAAAACAGCAGAAACAGGACCAACCAGAAAAAGACTGCACCTCCGACTACCGAGAATGCTATCTTTCGTATCCCGAATTTTTTTGCGGCGAACGGCGCGGCAAATGCACCCAACGCACATCCATATAATAAGAATCCAGCAATGTACCCACCTTGTTGTCTCACAAGGGTGTCTGATGCATACAAGGTGGAAACAAAATGGGATATCACCAAGGTGATCCCGACGATGAAGAATCCAACAAAAGGATAGAGGTACGCGTTTGTTGAGTGAAACACGTGTTTCAACCCCTCGGAAAATCCCATGGTCTGAACCTTTGTTCGTTGTTCCGGTGGTGTCTTGGGACTGTCTCGTGCAAAAAAAATCCAGATGAGACAGGCGATGACGGCAAGGATTCCAAAGAAGAGGACGCTGTTGAATTTCGTTGTCATGGAAACCAGGAGAGGCATGCAGAGAGACCCCGTGCCGAATCCGATGAACAAACCTGAGGCAGCGATACCAACAGGGAGTGCTGCTTGGGTGTGGGGGAACCATCGGAGCATCTGTGGAGCCATGGCAACGAGGATCCACCCCAACCCGATTCCTGCGATGATGCTGCTGGCAAGAAGGGTAAAGAAGCTGTCGAGCAACCAGGGTCGTATCCCAAACCCGATCGCCATGAACAACGCTCCAATGGAGATGGAAAGTTTCGGTCCTTTCTTGTCTGTTAACGATCCAGCAGGCCAGGCAAAAAAAATCACAAACATCCCGATGAGAGACAGCAAAAGCGGCGTCTGCCAAGAGTTTGTGATTCCAAAAGAGGTTTTGAATTCCCCAAGCAAGGGGGAGAGTGCGAACCAGTTTGCTCCGAAAGCGAAAATCACAAACCAGAATGTGCCAACAATGACCCAACGATATCTATACAGTTTCTGTTCCATGGAATACCTCTCCGGCACGATGATAGATATAACGTTTTTATACTTACCGACAAAAGCAACTTCTCAACTGTTCACTCTGAGAAAAAACGATAGTGGGACGATTATTGTTTTTATTAAATGATGATGTAGATAAAGAAGACGAATCCATTGACGGTTTTGATGATTTCAGGGACACCATCCGCTTTCGCGGTGACCGTGATGACCACGTTTCCGAATCCGAAGATAGGGGAGTTTTGTATGGATTCGCTGGAGTTGACGTCCAGTGAGGGAATGGTTCCTGAGAGGGTTTCTCCAGAGAAGATGAAGTTTCCATCCACGGTGATGGTCCAGTCGATGTTTGTGGCAATCCCTTCTCCGCTGTTGTTGATCTCTGCGGTGACCCCAAACAATCCTCCTGTTATCGATTCAATGGTCAGCAGTGGTTTAAGCTCAGTCACCGTCACCAATAAGGGAGCGGACCAATCGCTTTCGAAATCGTTGTGGTCTTTTGCTTTCACGGTTA
>Ga0172362_10005276_pt1 | contig 11197 bp, 10 predicted proteins | sample LakKivs1_kivu2a2_FD_114534 | JGI IMG/M metagenome (GOLD analysis project Ga0172362, IMG submission 114534) | Sediment microbial communities from Lake Kivu, Rwanda - Sediment s1_kivu2a2 | ecosystem: Environmental > Aquatic > Freshwater > Lake > Sediment | place: Rwanda: Western Province, Lake...
ACCAACAAAATCATCGCCGTCGCCACCGACGCCGCCATGAAGCGCATCCAAGAGCTCATCGAGCAACTCGACGTCGAGCCCGCCGAGACCTCCCGCAACGTCCAGTTCTACGAACTCAAAAACACCAAGGCCGAGGATGTCGGTCAGACGCTTCAGCAACTGGCCCAGCAGATCCCCTCCGGCGTGAGAAACATCCCCGGCGCCGGCGCCACCGGCAGGCCCGCCGCGGGCCCGGGCGTCGGTCTCATCACCGCCGGCGAAGTGAAAATCATCGCCGACAAGGGCAGCAACTCCATTATCGTCATGGGCCCCGCAAGCGCCCAGGCCGACATCAAAGCCATCATCGAGAAGCTCGACAAGCGCAGGGCCCAGGTCCTCATCAAGGCCCTCGTCGTCCAGGTCTCCGGCGGCAGCGACCTCGACGTGGGCGTGGAACTGGCCAACTGGGCCGGCGAGAGTAAACCCGGCGGCGTCGGCGTCACGGCCTTCGATTTCTCCACCTATAATTACACCACCGGCGTGCGCACGATAAAAGCCGCGGAGGGCGGCACCGGCTACCTCGTCAACGACAGCCAGATACCCATCCTCCTGAGGGCGCTCCTCGTCGAGGATAAGGGCAAGATAATCTCGCGCCCCATGCTCATGGCCAACGACAACAGCGACGCCACCTTCAAGAGCCTCGACCAGCAGCCGACCAGCACCGTCAGCGCCATCTCCAGCAACACCTCGACCGTTTCCTTCGGCACCTACCAGGAGGCGGGTACGACGCTGACGATTACTCCCCATATCGCCCCCACCGAACCCGCCGTACAGGGCGGCGAAGAGCCCACCGCCTACCTCAGCCTCGACGTTAAGTTGGAAATATCGCAGTTCACCGGCACGAGCACCGACCCCGTCATCCCTCCCCCAAAGCGCACTGACAACCTCGAGGCGAAGGTCACGATCCCCGACCAATCCACGATAGTCGTGGGCGGATTGAGCGGCTACCATGTCACCGACAAGGTCAGGCAGGTCCCGTTGCTCGGCAAACTGCCCATCCTGGGCGCCCTCTTCAGAAGGACCACCAGGACCGTCGACGACACGACCGAGTACATCTTCATAAAGGCCCAGATAGCCAAGGACGAGCAGTTCAAGGACCTCTTGGGTATCTCCAAGGAGGCCGAGGACCACTCGAAGATCATCGAGAACGAAGTTGAACCGGGCTCCCGGCCGAAGGAAAAGAAATCCGGAGGGGACTGATCCACATGCCCCTGGAACGCGACGTAGCGCGAGCGCTTGTCGAGGACAAGGCGCTCGACGAAAAACGCTTCGAGGACCTCTCGCGCTTTGCCGGCGACACCGGGTTGACCTTGAAGGAGGCCCTCGTCCAGCAGGGGGGCATCGAGGAGCGTACGGTCCTCGATGCCTTCGCCCGCGCGCTCGGCGTCGATTTCCAGGCCGAACTCTCCAAGGCGACCGTGCCGAGGGAGTTCCTGGAAAAGGTCCCGATAGCCTTCGCACGCGGCCACAACTGCGTCGCCGTGGGTAGGCGCGGCTCAGCGTACCTCGTCGCGATAAGCGACCCCGCCGACATCTTCGCCCCTGACAACGTCGGCCTCGCGCTCGGCCAGCCCGCCCTTGTCCTGCTTGCGCCGCGGACGGAAGTGGCCGGCCTCATCGACAGGGCCTACCACGAGAAAAAGGACATCGTCGAGGAGGCCATCGACGAACTCGGCGCCGAGGGCCTCATCGATTCCGCCGCCCTCGCCAGCCGCAGCGAGGACGTCCTCGACGTCGCCCATAAGCCCCCCATCATACGCCTCGTCAACCTCATCATGTCCCGCGCCCTGCGCCAGCGCGCAAGCGACATTCACCTCCAGCCCTACGAGGACCGCCTCCAGGTCCGCTACCGTATCGACGGCATCCTCTACGACAGGCTCGTCATCCCCAAGGCCGTCCAGGAGGCCGTCATTTCCCGCGTCAAGGTCATGGGCCGCATGGACATCGCCGAGAAACGCCTCCCCCAGGACGGCCGCGCCACGGTCAAACTCTCCGACCGCGAAGTCGACCTGAGGATCTCCTCCGTCCCCACCTCGCACGGCGAGAGGATCGTCCTGAGGCTTCTCGACAAGGGCGCCCGCGTCTACGGCCTCGAAGAGCTCGGCCTCGCGTCGGCCGACCTCGTGCGTCTCGAGAAACTCATCAATTATTCCAACGGCATACTCCTGGTCACCGGCCCCACCGGCAGCGGCAAGAGCACCACGCTCTACGCCGCCCTCCAGCGCCTCAATCGCGCCGAGAAGAACATCATCACTATCGAGGACCCCATCGAGTACCAGCTCCGCGGCGTCTCCCAGATACAGATCGGCGGCAAGGGCCTCACCTTCGCCACCGGTTTGAGGCACGTACTACGACAGGACCCCGACGTCATTATGGTCGGGGAAATCCGGGACGAGGAGACCGCGCGTATCGCCGTCCAGGCGGCCCTCACCGGCCACCTCGTGTTCTCGACCCTCCACACCAACGACGCCCCCGGATCCATCACGAGGCTGTTGGACATAGGCGTGGAGCCCTACCTCGCGGCAAGTTCAGTCCTCGCCGTGATGGCGCAGAGGCTCGTCCGGACGGTCTGCCCCACCTGCAGGCAGGCCTATGTGCCCGAGACCGAGGCCCTCGCCGAAATCGGACTCACCGCCGCCGACCTCCCGGACGGCGTCGCCTACCGCGGCGCCGGCTGCGCCGAGTGCATGGAAACGGGCTACTGGGGGCGCACCGGGATATATGAACTCCTCATCGTCGACGAAAACGTCCGCCAGGGCATTCTCGAGAGGAAAAGCGCCAGCGCCATCAAGGCCGAGGCCGTGAAGGGCGGTCTCGTCACCCTGCGCGCGGACGGCGCGGCCAAGGTGGCCGCCGGCGTCACCACGATAGACGAAGTCTTGAGGCAGACGCAGACCGATGCCTTTGACAACCCGACGGGTGGCAACGCTCTATGACGGCATTTCGCTATAGGGCCCTCACCGCCGACGGCAAAAAAACGGCCGGCAGCGTGGACGCGGCCAATCGCCGTGAGGCGACCCAGGCGCTTCGCGACCAGGGCCTCCACGTCACGACCATCGAAGAGGCCGGCGCGTCACTCGCCGCCGGCCTTGCGCGCATCTCGCGAAGGAGGTCTGAGGAAACGTACCTCTTCACCTCGCACATGAGGCGTCTCTTGAGGGCCAGGCTCCCGCTTGTGGAGGCCCTCGACGCGACCGCCTCGGAACTCGCCTCGCTCCCCATGGGCGCCGTCGTCGCCCGCCTTCGCGACAAGGTGTCCGGCGGCGCCGCGCTTTTCGAAGCCCTCGCCCAGGAGCGCGAGTATTTCGACGACCTCTACGTCGCAATGATTCAGACCGCCCAGGCGTCGGGAAACCTGGCCGCCGCCTTCGACAACATACACCAATACGCGTCGAATAGGCGCGACTTCCGCCGCCGCCTCAACTCCGCCCTCGCGTACCCGGTCGTGCTCGTCGTGGTCGCGGTCCTCGCCATCCTGTTTCTGGTGAGTTTCGTCGTGCCCCGCATCTCCCAGACGCTCCTCTCCGCGAAAATCGAGCTCCCCTTCGTGACCAGGGTCCTCATCGCCGTGAGCGCCGTCGCCGGCGGCTACTGGTACGTCATCGTCGCCGTGCTCCTCGTGGTAGCGTTCTCGCCGCGGATGCTGCGCGCCACGCAGGCCGGCAGGCGTCTGGTGGACAGGACCCTCATCTCCATTCCGGTCGTGAAGCGTTTCGCCATGTCCGCCACCGTCGCCCGCTTTGCCAGGACCTTCAGCGTCCTTCTCGGCACGGGCCTTCGCGTCGCGGACGCGCTCGACATCGCGGGCAGGGTCTCCGGAAACAGCGTCTTCGATGCCGCCGTCTCCCAGGCGCGCCTGCGGATAATGTCCGGCGGCGAACTCGCCGGCGCCCTCGCCGAAAGCGGCCTCTTCCCCGGTTACGCCATTCAGGTCGTCGGCGTCGGCGAGAGGACCGGCACGCTGACCGATTCCTTCGCCGAGATAGCCAAGGCCGAGGAAGAGGACCTGCAGGCCGCGACCGACCGCTTCCTCACGTTTCTCGAACCGGCCATAATCGTCGTCATGGCGGGCGTGGTCGGCTTCATCGTCGCCTCCGTCCTTTTGCCGATTCTGCGGATGAGTTCCATTCAATAACAGGAGATCTGCGATGGCAAAGTCACGAAACAAGCGCGGCTTCACTCTCATGGAGTTGATGGCCGTGGTGATCATCATTGGCATACTCGCGGCGATTGTGGTCCCCAACTACGTGCGCCACGTCGAGACCGCCAAGATCAACACGACCAAGGCCCAGATAAAGGACATCGAGACGGCCCTCGGCCTCTTCAAAATGGACTCCGGCCGTTATCCCACCGCCGCCGAGGGCCTCATGGGCCTCGTCCAGAAGCCCGGCGACTTCTCCGGTTCCTGGCCCAAGGACGGCTATCTGCCCAAAGTCCCCAAGGATGGCTGGAGCAGGGACTTCGTGTACCTCTGCCCGGGCGCCAAGGGGTCCTACGACATCATATCTTACGGCGCCGACGGCAAGGAAGGCGGCGAGGATGAAAACGCCGACATCGCCAACTGACGACCGCGGCTATACGCTCATTGAACTGGCCCTGGTCGTCGTCATCATCGGCCTCATGGCCGCGATCGTCGTCCCGCGCCTCGACAACTTCTTCCCGGGCCAGGCCCTCGCCTCGGCCGCCAACGAAGTCATGGCCGCCGCCGCCAACGCCCGCGCCACCGCACGCCTCAGGCGCGTTGACGTCGAACTCGAATACGATTTCGACGCCAACTCCATCGCCGTCCAGCTGCCCGCGCCGCTCGGCCCAGAGGGCGTGCCGCTGGACGAGCCCAACGTCCTCATCGGCCGCCGGCTGCCGGAAGGCGTCGCCATGACCGCCGTCTACTACGGCGACAGCGCCATCGCCCTGACCGGCCGGACCACCGCCACCTTCCGCCCCACGGGGGCCGTCGGCGAACACATGATCGTCCTCGAAAACCGGGACGGGAATACGCTTTCCATCTTTGTGCCGGCGCTCACCGGCGCCCCGTTCGTCGTCGAAAAAGGGCTTACCTATGCGGAACTCCGCGCCAACCGCCGCATCAATTAGCGGCTTTACGCTCCTCGAGGTCCTCGTCGCGAGCGTCGTGCTCGCCGCCGCCGGCGCGACGGCCGTGGGCATCTATATCCATTCCATCGAACAGGCAACCTCCGCGCGCGACCTCACCTACGCCGCCTCCGCCGCCAGAAACGCCCTCGAAGAGGGCATCGCAGGCGTCGCCGCCAAAAAGGCCTCCGGACAAATACCCGAGAGGCCCTCTCTCGTTATCGTCTTCGACGATCAACCCGCCGGCGAGGACCTCCTCACTGATACCCTCAAGGCCACCGTAACCGACAACAGTGACCCCGCCGCCCCCGCCGTCCTCGAATTCACCACCAAAACGGCCCTCTACGTCGAACCCGCCGAAGGCGAGTTGCAGGGGGACCGCCAGTGAGCCCGAACACGAAAGCCTTCACGCTGCTCGAATTGCTTCTCGCGGTCATCCTGATGGGTTTTCTCCTTGCTGTTGTCGCTGGAATCGTCCATGGCGTCCTCGCCAGCGCCGGCGGCGTGAGCGCCGCCATCGGCGATGACGCCTCCGCCGCCGAGATCGAGGACGTTATCGCCGAGGACCTCGCCTTCGTGATTGTCCCGAAGAAAGATGGCGCCCTTACGGTCAAAGACGAAGGGGGCGGGATGTCATCACTCGGCTTCTACAGCGCCTGCGGGCCGAAGACCGCCTGGGGCGATGCCGTCCTGACCGTCCACCGCGTCGAATACTCCGTCAAACCCACCCTGCGCGGCGGTAGGGGCCTTTTCCGCCGCGAACAGCCGCTCGTCAAGACCTCCGGCGCGTACTACGACTCGGGCGTGCTTCTCGCCGGGGATGTCGCTTCTTTCTTCGTCGAGGCCTACGACGGCGCCGAATGGCGCACCCAGTGGCCCCCGGACAAGGGCGGTCCACTCCCCGCGTTCCTGCGCGTGACCATCGTCATCGCGCCTGCCGGCGGGTCCCGTCGGACGATATTCGTGGAGTCCGCCCCCGCCGTGGAGTCCGCCTCCAGGCCCGAGCCCGAAAGGCGCTCGTCCGGCTCGAAACCTCAGTTGGCCGCGTCCCAGAAACCCGCCGCCGGTCAGCCGTCCGGCGGCGCTCAGGAATTGCCGTCGGATGAAGGCGGAAATTCCGCGCAGGAGCCGAACGAATGAAAAAGACCCGCATCGGATCGTGCGCGTCCGCAAGCCGCCCCGCCGGACCGGCCTCGCGCCGCGGTTTCGCGTTTGTCCTTGTGTTGATGCTGCTCGTGCTCGTCACGATGGTCGTCGGGGCCTTCACAATGCGCACGTCCGCCGCCTACCGGGCGAGCCTCTCGCGCGCCGTCAGTTGGCGGCTCTACTATGCCGCCCGCGCCGCCGTCGAAGAGACCAAGGCCACCCTCTGGCGCCAACTCATCACTGCCAAGGAGACCCCCGCCATATTGGCGCCGCCTGATGAGACCACCTACGACGTCGGCGGCGTCTCGGTCAAAGTCAACTTCGTCGACGAAGCCGGTAAACTCCCCGTCAACGATTTCGCTTCCCCTGACGATGCGAAACGCAAGGACCTCACCCTCGTCCTCGCCCGCCTCTTCGACGCCCTCGCCCTCCCGAGTTCGACCGGCCTTGCCACCGCCGTGCGCGACTACATCGACGAGGACAACGACGGCCTTCGCGAGATGAACGCGAAAAACGAGCCCATATTTGACGCCTGCGAACTCCTTTCCATCCAGGGTTTCCGGCCCGAGATGCTCTACAGGCCCGTGCAGGAAGGCCTGCCCCCCGCGGCCGACCTCTTGACCACTTGGTACAGGGGCAACGTCAACGTCAACTCCGCCGGCCCCTTTGTCCTCAAGTCGCTCTCGCCGCGCTTGACGGACGCCGACGTTCAAGCGATAATCTCGGCGCGTCAGGACCAGCCTTTCAAGTCGCCCGAAGACCTGGCCGCGCGCTCCAACGTCTCCGGCGAACCGCTCGCCGACTTGGCGCGTTGGGCCGGTTTCTCGACCGACACGCTGACTTTGAAATTGGAGGCGCGCCAGGGCGACTTCGTCCGCCGCCTCGAGGCCGTTATATGGATCGAATCGACCAAGGGCCACACGCTCTATTTCTGCGACGATTGGCGTGGGGCTCATCGTTAGGAGGGATGGCTTGCCCGACTGCTTGGGAATAGACATTGGGCGCGAATCCGTGAAGCTCGCCGTCGTAGGCCGTGCCAAAACCGGCCCCGTCGTCAGGGCCTTCTCGACGATCGCTTACCCCGGGCCCGGGCTCGACCTGGCCGCGCGCGCGGCCTTCGCCGCGCAGGCCGTCGCCGATGGCCCCCACGCCCGGATGAGCGCGGCCGTCACGCTGTCCGGAACCGACGTCTTCCTGAGGCCCCTCGTCGTCCCCTTTACGAAGACTTCCCACATAGCCAAAACGCTCAAGTTCGAGATGGACGGCGAACTCCCCTTCGACGTGGAGACTGCCGTGCTCGATTTCGCTGCCGTCTCGGCCGCCGGCAAATCGACCAGACTCATGGTCGCCGCGATGCCCGTGGAAACGCTGCGCCGCGTGTCGGAGCCTTTCGAGGCCGCGGGCCTCAATATCAGGATCATAACCGCCGATGTGCTGTCCGCCCCCGCCCTCGCCGCCTATCTCGGCGACGACGACTTCACCTTGATGGACGTGAGCCCCTCCGGCTGGAAGATGAGCGTCTGCGGCCGCGCTCGCCTCCACTTCGCGCGGGCCGCTGCGGCCGCGCCCACCGGCGACAGGATGGAGCCCGCCCTCGGTGCCTGGTTCAAGCAGAGCCTCATGGTGAATCCTTCCGACGAGCCCACCGGAAAGGTCCTCGTCGTCGGCGGCCTCTCCGCCGCCCTGGACCTCGTTGCCCTCGCCGAAGCCACGGGTTCTCCCGCCGAGAGGCTCCTCTTGCCCGACGCCGCCCTTGACGAGTCGCTTCTCGCTCAGCGGGACCAGATCGCCGCGTGCGCAATGCCCGCCGTCGCCGCCGCCACCGGCCTCGCCACGGGCAAGAGCGGCTTCGACCTCTACGCCGCCGCGCACGGTAGGGTCAATCCTCTCGACAGGGTCTTCGCCCCGGCGATGGGCGCCCTTGTCCTGCTTATCCTTCTCTTCGCCGTCTGGGGTTGGGATTTCACGGGAAAACTCGTGGCCCAGAGGCAGCGCCTCGCCGGCGCGAAAAGTGCGGAAACCGCCCTTTGGCAGGGGCTCTTCCCCGACAGACAGCCCCCCGGCGGCAGTGTCCGTCTCGGCCTCCAGTCCGAACTCAAGGCCCTCGAAGAGGGAGCCTCCGAGCGCGCCCTCGGCGGCAAAGCCGGCCCCATCCTCAAGGCCCTCTACGTGGTCTCGAAGACCGCCGACCCGGCCGCTGGCCTTCGCTTCGAGAAGTTCACCGCCGCTCAGCGCAAGGGCAACGTCACCGTCAAGGCCACCGCGCCCGAAGCGACCACCGCCGAAAAACTCGCCGGCGCCATCGAGGCCGAAGGCACCTTCGATGCCGAACTGCTCAACGTCAGCCAGGAAAGCGACCGCGTGACTTTCCAGATCGTCTTGACGCCCAAAAGGGGAAAAAATGTACAGTAGGGCCGTTGGTGGTACGTCCCGCTCCGCGGCGCTTGCCGTGATGGCGGCGATTGTGATAGTTGTCGGCCTCTCGGTCCTTCTGCTGAGGCACGCCGCCGCCTCGAGCGCCCAGGAGGCCGACGCCGTCCTTGCCCGCTACGCCGAAGTCAAGGACCTTGCCGAACGGTATGCCGCCGCCTCCGCCGTCTCCATGAAACCTTCCACCGACCTCAGCGAAGCCAGGTCCAGCGAATTCCTCACCCAGGCCCTCAAGCGTAACCGCATGAGTGATCTCGTCGGAACCCTCAATTACGGCGACCCAAAGGAGATACCCCCAACCGGCCTCCAAATGGTCGAAAACGAGATCGAATGCAGCAATGTCCCCCTCTCCTCCGTGACGGGATTCCTGCGCGACGTCGAGGCCAACCGTCCCAATCTCGCCCTAGTGCAGGCGGAGTTGGAACTGGAGGACCCGTCGGTGGATTCGTGGAGGATGCACGTGTGGTACGGCGCGATTATTCAGGCCAAATCTCGAACGTGAGGACCTCTTCCTCGCCGTTTCGCACGATGACGATATCGATGAGGTAATCCTCGTTCTTGAGGATGTCCCATGCCACCTTGTAGGCCACGCCCGTGTCCGTTACCGGCACGTCCTGGACGCTCCTTATGATGTCGCCCGTCCTGAAACCCCGCTTGTAGGCCTCCGAAGTGTCTGGGACCTCCGCCAAGAGAAGCCCGTCGAGGTTGCCGCCCTCGTCGTAGTGCGTCTGGATCTTCAATTCCGCGACGTACTTCCCGAAGTTCTCGAGGTACTCCCTATACTGCTGCGTCGACATCACCGCCTGGTCGACGTCTTCCTCCGGCTGCTCCTCTGCGGCCGCTTCGGGCTGTGTGCCTTCCGGCGCCGCCGGCTCCTCGACCTGTGGCGCCGCGGCGACCTGCGTCTGGCTGGCGTACGTCGACGCGGCCGCCTGCGCGGTCGCCGGCCTCCCGGGCCTGGGCTTCTGCAGCGTCACGAGAAACCGTTCTCCCGCGCGTTCGAGGATGACCCTGTCCTGGTTTATCAGCACTACCTTCGCCCCGCCGACCTCGTCCCCCGTGAACTTCGCCGTCTGCACCGACCCCGGCCCCTCGAAAAACGCGCACGGGCCGCTTGACGCGATTATCGTCCCGATGAGTTTGTACTCGAAACTCGCCGACGCGTCGACCGCCGGCGCCCGGGTTGCCGCCTCCGAGGGCTGTGCCTGCGCCCGCTCCGGCACTATCGTCCCGCTCTTGGCTATCGCGGCGACCTCTTCGTTCGTCAGCGTCTCCGAACCGCCCGCAGCCGGCCCCTCCTGCGCTGCCGCGTTGACGTCCACCGGCGACTTTGCCGCCGCCGTGGACGGGAATACCTTCACCGCCGCGGTGTAAACCACCGCCGCCGCTATCAGGATATCGACGGCCCAGAGAATTCTCTTGATCGCGTCGATTTTCATGCCATTAGCATATACGCCGCCGGGACGTTTTTCAAGTGCAACAAGACAAACACACCCCGAATCCCATTTTTGCCGTGCCTCAACGCCCATCCCATAGTATCATACCGTTTGGACGTTTAAGCGGGGCGAATTGTGCGAAACCCGGCAGAAATCATCTCCACTTTCCTTCGCGAAACGATCTGGTTCGAACGCCGCGAGACCAGGCGCGCATGGCGCTTCCTCACGAGGCTCCTCCAGGTCTCGTTTCTCGTCGGAAAGGGATTCCTCGACGACAAGTGCTTCCTCAGGGCCTCCGCTCTCGCGTACACGACGCTTCTGTCGCTCGTGCCGCTTCTCGCATTCGCCTTCTCGATAGTCAAAGGCCTGGGCGCCGACATTGAACAGCCCCTTCGCTACGTCCTCGACCGCGTCGCTGCCGGACAGGCACAGATCGTGGAAATGGTCGTTGGGTACGTGACCAACTACGTCGCTGGCACCAATGTCCAGGCCCTCGGCGCATTGGGATTGGCTGCGCTCCTCTACACGGTCGTTAAAGTCCTCAGCACCGTCGAGGATTCCTTCAACGACATCTGGGGCGTCTCCCAGGGCCGCACGTGGATGAGGAAACTGGCCGACTACACGAGCGTCATGGTGATCGCCCCCGTGCTCATAGTTACCGCGATGGGTGTTTCGGCTTATCTCATTGCTCATCCCCTTGCGGGCCCGGACGTCGTCATCACGTTTTGGCGGCTGATGGCGCGCGTCGCCGCCAAGGTGAGCCCGTACGGCCTGACGTGGGTGGCCTTCACCGCCTTCTACGCTTTCATGCCCAATACGCAGGTGAGTTTCTCATCCGCGCTTGCCGGCGGTCTCGTCGGCGGCACGCTTTGGCAGGTCGCCTTCTGGGGCTACACGAAGTTCCAGGTGGGCGTCGCCAACTACAACGCCGTCTACACCTCCTTTGCCGCCCTGCCCGTGTTTCTCGTGTGGCTTTATGTCTCGTGGGTCGTGGCGCTTTTCGGTGCCGAAGTCGCCTTCGCCATCGGGCATCTCGCAACCTACAGGCGGAATCG
>Ga0172362_10005278_pt1 | contig 11196 bp, 10 predicted proteins | sample LakKivs1_kivu2a2_FD_114534 | JGI IMG/M metagenome (GOLD analysis project Ga0172362, IMG submission 114534) | Sediment microbial communities from Lake Kivu, Rwanda - Sediment s1_kivu2a2 | ecosystem: Environmental > Aquatic > Freshwater > Lake > Sediment | place: Rwanda: Western Province, Lake...
CTCGGCCAGCGTTCATGGTAGCGATCCACGCCAGTCCGACAAGGGGGCAGCCGACAATTGTGGGCTTCTGGACCGGCCGCGCCCGCATCTGTTCTCGAAGACCAATTGTAACTAGGTCGTCTCGGAGTCGCCGCCCTCGGTTGTGGGCATGCCTAATTGGCGCATTTTGCGATATAGGTTCGAACGGTGCAGACCCATTCGTTTGGCCGCTTCGCTCATGTTGCCGCGGGCACGCTGGATGTGTCGCTTGATGTACTCCATCTGGAACTGGTCGGTGGCGGACGAAAGCGGCAGGTCGAGGCCCACGACCGGCGGCCCTTCGCCGGCAGGATTGAGAATGAAGGCCAGGTCTTCGGCTTCAATCCGTTCGCCCGGCAGCAGGTACGCCAGGCGCTCCATCAGGTTGCGAAGTTCTCGCACGTTGCCGGGCCAGGCGTGTCCCTCCAGGCGAGTGCGGGCGGCGGCCGAAAACTTCAGTCGCTTGCGATGCGCCTTGCGGCAGAAGTCGTCGAGAAAGTGCTCGGCGAGGAGCATGATGTCATCGCCGCGATCGCGCAACGGCGGAAGCGACATCGTGACTACATTCAGCCGAAAGTACAGATCCTGGCGAAAGCGCTTCTCGCGCACCATTTGCGCGAGGTCCTGATTCGTCGCCGCGATGACGCGCGCATCGGTATGGATTGGCCGTGAACCGCCCACACGCACGACCACTTTTTCTTCGAGCACGCGCAGGAGCTTGGCCTGGCCGCCGAGGCTCAGATCGCCGATTTCATCGAGAAACAGCGTGCCACCGGCGGCGAGCTCAAACTTGCCGGCTCGGGCTTCGTGAGCGTCGGTGAACGCGCCTTTCTCATGGCCGAACAGTTCGCTTTCGAGCAAGGTCTCGGTGAGAGCCGCGCAGTTCACCGCGACGAATGTCTCGGCCCTCCGCTTACTTTGGTAGTGGATGGATTGGGCCACGACCTCTTTGCCGGTGCCGTTTTCGCCCAGGATCAAGATGGCGAGGTCGGTGCTGGCCACACGGGCGACCGTGGAACGCAGGGCTACGACCGGGGGACTACCGCCCACGAGCGAGACGTTTTCCGCGGCTTGCTCGACGACATGCTTGTGCCGCGAAAGGAGCTGTTCGAAGTGCTGAGTATTTTCGAGCGCCACCGCGGCGTGCGCGGCCAACTCCAAAAGCGCCTGTTCGTCATCGGCCGTGAACTCACCCGAAAGCTTGTTGATGGTTTCGAACGCGCCGAGGATCTCGCCGTCTGAGCCGTGCAGGGGGACGCACAACAGCGTGCGAGTCAGGTAGTTTTGGCTGCGATCGACCTGGCGGTCGATTTCGGCGCCTTCGGAAACTCGAACCCGGCGTGGTTGTCCCGTGTGCACCACCTGGCCAACGACGCCTGCATCGTCGGGAATGCGGAGCTCGTTGTCCTTCAGTCCCAAGGCGGGCCTGGCGACCAGCGTGCGATTCGGCCGATCCCAGAGGAAGATGCTCGCGCGGTCCGCCTTAAGCAAGCGCGTCGCGGCCTCGGCCATTTGGACCAGCAGCGGTTCCATGGCGCCGGTTTGGTTCCAGCGGCCGGCAATCTGAGCGATGGCTTCGAGGCGTTCAATGCGACGACGTGAACGCTCGTTGGCTCGAGCCCAAGCCAGAGCTTCGGCCAGGGCGTCGGCCAAGGGGGCAAGTTCGGTTGGCGGCAGCGCCCGGGCACCCGTTCGAGAAAAGCACAGCGCTAGGACTTCGCTACTGCCGGTTCGTGGGGCCAGCGGGAGGCCGATCCACACGTCGGCAGCGTCGGATCGCTCGCGGTCAAGCACGTCCGCCAGGAGCGCGTGGGGAAGTTGCCTGGGGCGGCCTGACTCGCCGAGCGTCAGCCAGCCGCCGTGCTCAAATCTGGCAACGGCGGCGAACTCGGCCGTAGCTGCCTGGACCACGATCGGCAGGCTAAAGGCCAGGAATGCGGCGGTGGAATCCGCAGCCACGCCTGTTCTCAGCAGTTGGGCTGCTTGCTTATCCCATTGTCCTGTTTGGGTTTCCGGCGATTTGTTGGCGGATCCTGACGTGGTTGCCATGGGATGGCCTGTTCCTTTGTGACAACTTCGAGGGGACTAGGTTTCACGTGAGTGATACGATTGTCAGGCACTGTAAGTTCAATTGAATACTACCGGTGTCTGGTGGGAAGTCAAAATGATTTTTATGGGGAGAGTCGACACCCGGCGAGGCTGCCCCGGTAAGCGAAGTTGAGCATTCTGGTTTAAAGCGGTATTCTTGGCCTTTTCGCTAACTGGCCAGCCAAGCCGTCGCCGCAAGCTGCCAATTCAATTGCGGCTGCGGAGACGAGAATAAGGAGATTCGGATGGGCGCTTTCGACGGCAAAAAGGGACTTATTCTGGGCGTGGCCAATGACCACTCGATCGCCTGGGCGATTGCCCAACGGGTGATGGACGAAGGGGGCCAATGCGGTTTTACCCATTTGCCCGACCGTCCGGACGACGAGCGGCAGCGCAACCGCCGCCGGGTCTCGCTGCTCACAGACAAGGCGGACAATGCGAAGTTTCTGGTTCCGCTCGACGTCCAGAACGACGAACAGATTCGGGAAGTGATGGCCAAGGCGGGCGAGGAGTTCGGTAAAATCGATTTCCTGCTGCACGCCATCGCGTTTGCTTCCATGGACGATCTGAAGCGAGACACGATCGAAACCAGCCGCGACGGCTTCCTGATGGCGATGGAGATCAGCGCTTACAGCCTGATCGCCGTGGCGAACGCCGCCCGGCCGATCCTGGCCGACAATGCCGCAATTGCCACGATGACCTACTTCGGGGGCGAAAAGGCGGTGCCCGGCTACAACGTGATGGGGATCTGTAAGGCAGCGCTCGACTCGGCGGTGAAGTATCTGGCGTTCGATCTGGGCCCGCGCGGGATTCGGGTGAACGCGCTGTCGGCTGGTCCGCTGAGGACGCTAGCTGGTCGTGGCGCCGGCGTCGAAGACATGTTGCAATTCTATGAGAAGATGGCGCCGATGGGTCGCAACGTCACGCACGACGAAGTCGGCCGCACCGGAGCATTCCTGCTGTCGCCGGATTCGAATGGCATCACGGGCGAGATCATGCACGTCGACTGCGGCTACAACATCATGGGCACGCCGGGCCGGCTGCTTGACGAGTACCGCAAGTGAACCGCGAGAGCGCAGCAGCGTGAGCACGCCGGTTGAAATCGCCGTTGCGGTTGTCGAACGTGACGGGACGTTCTTGATTGGTCTGCGTCCCGCCGACGCGCCGCTGGCGGGTTACTGGGAATTTCCTGGCGGGAAGGTTCAGCCGGGCGAAGCGGCGGCAAACGCCGCGGTGCGCGAATGCCTGGAAGAGACGGGCCTGCGGGTGAGCGTGCAGGGTGAGTATCCGGCGGTCGAGCACTCGTATTCGCACGCACGCTTGCGGCTGCGATTTTTCGCCTGTGAACCTGTGTGCGATGACACGCTCATCGCCGATTCACGCTTTCGCTGGGTCGCGCGAAAGGCGCTTGCGAACTACGAGTTTCCGCCGGCGAATCGCGAACTGCTGGCGACTCTGCAATCGCGAGATTGCTAGCAACGCGTGCGGGAACTGCTCTAGCAACGTTTTCAAAAACTGAGGTAAAACTTGTAAAGTTTGACGGCTTCGCAGCCGCACCCTGGGGCTCCCCTCCGGTCGTCAAATAAAACGAGCAACCGTCGCTCGTTCCATGAGTTAGCCAACCTGATCTGCCTGCCAATTGAACAACGGCTCAAAAGTTGCTTCAACGCGCCCAGTCGTGGTTGCAAGGACGCAGCCCGAGTTTTGCTAAGAGAGGAGCTAGTCGAGCATGGATGCTCTCGTGATGCGGTGCGCCGTTCTGGCGTGCGCCGTGGCCTCGATGGGGGCCAGCTACCGATCGGCCAATTTCATCATTGATGCCCCCACGCCTGAACAGGCCCAGCAGATTGGGCAGGCGGCGGAAAAGTATCGCCGCGAGTTGGCGCTGGATTGGCTTGGCAAGGAGATGCCCAATTGGGCCCAGCCGTGTCCGATTCAAGCCCACGTGGCTCCGAACCTTGGCGCTGGCGGCGCCACCAGCTTTGAATTTGCGAATGGCGAAGTTTATGGGTGGCGGATGACGATTCAGGGTTCGCAGGAGCGGATTCTGGATTCCGTGCTGCCGCATGAAGTCACGCACATGGTGTTCGCGACGCACTTTCGCCGCCCCCTGCCCCGCTGGGCGGATGAAGGCGCCTGTACCACGGTCGAACACGAAAGCGAAAAAGCCAAGCAGCAGCAGATGCTGATCGAATTCCTGCACACCAATCGTGGCATCGCCTTCAGCAAGATGTTCGCGATGCGCGAGTATCCGCGCGACGTGATGCCGCTCTACTCGCAGGGCTTCTCGCTCGCCCGCTACTTGATCGCCCACGGCGGCAAGCGGAAGTTTCTGGCCTACGTTGGCGACGGCATGCGCGATGAAAACTGGTCGCGGGCCACCAAGCAGCATTACGGCCACGAAAACCTGCTCGTGTTGCAAAACACCTGGCTCGATTGGGTCCGCTCGGGCAGTCCGAAGATCAGCACCCCCGTCGAGACGCCCGAACTCATAGCCGCCAACGCTCCGGCTCCTGGGCCGGCCAATGCAACGCCGCAATCGCGCGTCGAGGCGTTCCCGCCCGAGTCGAACGAGCAACTGGCCAGCGTAACGGGCGGCGGCAGCGTGTATGAGCGGGCTCGCAGCGGCGGTGCCTTACCAGACGCCGGACAGTCCGATTGGCAGCCACGTGGCGGAGCGAAATCGCCGGCCACGTTGGCCACGGAGCCGGGATCGCGTGGTGTGGAGCCATCTCAACCGGGGCCGCGTGTGGAAGCACCGCTCGACAAACTGCCTGGGCCGGCCTATCAGGTCACGCGACCTCAAGAGATTCAGCGTCCGCGGCAGGTGATACTGGAATGGAACCGTCCGCCCGGAAGCGACGGGGCCCGCACCGCTTCGCGCGGATTGCCCGGCCCGCTGTAGCTATTCGTGGTTAGCCGAGGTATTACGGCGCTACGAACAGAAACCGCGTCAGATGATAGAACACCGGCGCGGCGAAGCAGATTGAATCGATGCGGTCGAGCACGCCGCCGTGTCCGACGACCAGCGTGCCGTAGTCCTCGACGCCGCGATCGCGCTTGATGGCGGACATGGTCATGCCGCCGGCAAATCCCATCACCGCAATCACGGCCGAGATGCCGGCCGCCTGCCAGACGTCGAAAGGCGTGGCCCACCACAGCGCGGCGCCCATCAGCGACGTGCTGGCCACACCACCCAGGAAGCCTTCCCAGGTGCGGCTGGGGCTGATCGCGGGCGCAATGACGCTTCGGCCCAGCAGTTTACCCCAGGCGAATTGCAGCACGTCGTTGAGCTGCACCAGCAGGACGAAAAAGAACAGCAGTCGAGCCTGCTGTCCCTCGAAGCCCGGGATTTGCAGGCTTAGGATGGCCGGCGCGTAGCTCAAGCAGTAGACGCAGATCATCAAGCCGGCCTGGATCTTGGCCACGCGCTCAAGGAAGCGTTTGTAGTCCCCCGCCATCGCCACGCGCGCGGGGATGAACAGGAAGGCATAGACCGGAATGAGCACGCTGAATAGCAAGCCGTAGTTTTCCACGCCCAGCACGACGATCAAATATTGCAGGGGCGTGAAGACGATGAACACCCAGAAGAGCGCGCGATGATCCCCCAAACGCGTGGGCGTGAGCGTAATGAATTCGCGCAGGGCCCAGAATGAAATCAGAAAAAACACGATCACCGTGGCGACGCGCGAGGCTGGCCCCAGCAGAAACGCCGCCGCCAGGACGGTGCACATCAGCCACCAGGCGCGAATCCGCAAATTGAACGCCTCGACCAGGGCCGGATTGATCCCGATATCGCGCGAGTATTTGAGCCGCTGACCCAGACTTGTGGCCACTAGCAGGATCGCGAGCACGCCGCCCACCAGGCTAAGAGTTCTGACGTCGAACATCCGGTTCTATCTCGTCGGGTGGGGTTAGAGGTCTTTGAGTCGCTTGACGGCATCGCGGGCGCGCGTGAGAAAGTCGTTCTTCGCCTCGCCTTGCTCCAAATACATCGGAGGGCCGAACGTCACCAGGCTCAAAAGCGGCACCGGCAGAAACTCGCCGCGGGGCAGGACGCGATTGAGATTCTCAATGTGGACGGGGACCAGTTCCAGGTCCGGCCGCTTCTTGGCCAAATAGTACAGCCCGCTCTTGAAAGGCTGGATCTGTTCTTCAGCATTGCGGCTCCCCTCGGGAAACAGGATGACCGAGTAGTTGTGGCCGATCTGGCCGAGGATCATGTCCACCGGGCTCTGGTGGACCTTGATGTCCTTGCGATCGATCAGCATGGCGTTGAACGTGCGGGCCATGAAGCGGCGGACAGCACCTTTCTCCCAGTATTCCTTGGCCGCCACAGGTCGCGTCAGCGCTCGCACGTGACTGGGGAGCGACGCCCAGAGGACGATCGAGTCCAAGTGGCTGGTGTGATTGGCGAAATACACCCGCTGGACGGTATCCGGCTGGCTATCGATCCAGCGCACGCTGGCGCCGCTCAAGATGCGGGCAACGATGGCCAGGAGCGTGGAGGTCATCTTGCGGCTGGACTGATCCCAGGGAAGGTGCAGGCTCGGCGAAGTAGCTTCAAGCGTAAGTGGCATATTATCTTGCGCGGCGTGGTCGGGATAGGGCCCCGGGCGCGTTGGGCCGATGGTCGCTTAGTCGCCGGCCGAGCCTGCGTCGGCACTTTTTTCGAGGAAAATCCGCTTCAGGGAACTCCGCCTGCCGACAACGGGACTTGGGCTGTGCCGGCGTGTGCCGTCCGCCGCGACACTGGCGGGCGAACTTTGCTCTCGTAAATCGTCGACAATAGCTGTTCGTAACCGGCGACCATCGCTTCGAGCGATGACCGATCGCAGACTCGCTCGCGCCCGGCCTGGCCCAGTCGCTGAGCGAGCGCTGGATTTTCGAGCAGTCCCAGGATGCGTTGGGCTGCGAGCACCGAACTTCCCGGCTCGACCAGGTAGCCGGTCACGCCGTCGATCACCGATTCGTCGATCGAGCCGACCCGCGGCGCGACGACGGGCTTCCCGCAGGCCATCGCCTCCATGATCGAGACGGGGCTGGCCTCCATCTGCGAAGTGAGGACGAACACGTCGAGGGCGCTCAGCAGCTTCGGAATGTCGGCGCGATTGCCGAGGAACTGCACGGCGTCCTGCAAGTTCAGGTCGCGGGAAAGCCGTTCGAGCGCGGGTCGCTCGGGCCCGTCGCCAATGATGAGAAACCGCGCTGCGGGAATTTTTTCACATACGAGGGCCGCGGTGCGCAGGAACATTCCATGATCTTTCTCGGGGCGGAGCGCCGCGACAATACCCACCAATGGAGCTTCAGTCGCGATGCCCAGAGTCTTTCGCGTCATCCCAGATTCGCCGCACGCCGTGAATCGCTGCACGTCGATACCGTTGGGGATGACGTGCACTCGGTCGGCCGGAAAACCTTCGACGTCAACAAGGTGTCGGCCGTGCTCTTCGGCCACCGCGATAAACGCGTCGGTCCAGTGAGTCAACAAGCGAGAGCGATTCGGCCGCTCGATAACGTCCGGCCAGCCCGTCGAGTGAATTGCCGAGCAGATCACCGGGACGCCGGCCAGCCGTGCGGCAATGCGTCCCCAGAACATTTTGTCGCCGGCTCCGACGGTGACGACGGCGTCTACTCGTTCGCGCTTGAGCAGACGCACAAGGCGAGGCAGGACTAGCAGATCGTACTTGCCATGGATCAGTCCGCTGTAGGCCGGTAGCTCGCGCGCGAGTTCCTCGCCCAGCGGGCCGAGCGATTGCAGGCAACACAAAAGCGGCGTGAACCGCGACTTGTCCAGCCGCCGCGTCAGGTTCACCAGCAGTGTTTCCGCTCCGCCGACTGGCATCGAGCTGAGCAGGAACATGACCCGCAATGGGCCACGGTCTTCGAGCGGCAGCAGTTGGCGTTTGCGTTTCATGGTGAAGAAGGCCTTAGTGCGCGATGCCGGTGGGAAATATACGACGCCTGGCCGTGCCGACGCGATCCAAGCCCGCGCGCAGCGACTCGAGGAGTTGTTGCTTCTCATCCGCGTGCAGAAGCCGGTTTGTTGCCAGGGCAAGGAATCCCACGACGCCGAGCGCGGCAAGCGCCGGCCAGGCGCCCAGACACAGCCCGCCAATCGCCAGTGATGCGACCCAGGTGCCGGGGTCGATTTGCATGCCGTGACGACGACTGAACTCGTAGGTGAGCAGCATTGCCGCGAGATTGGAGACCGTGGTCGCCCAAACGGCGCCGGGCAGGCCATACGTTGGCAGCCACAACAAGTTGAGTAGCACGTTCAGGATCAGGCCCACAAGTAACGGCAGATTACTGAGCGCGGCCCGTTCGGCGCACCACAAGTAGTTTTGCGCCACGGCGAAGAGTCCGAACCAGGCGCAGTAGGCGAGTGTGCAAGGGAGCACGTCAAGACCGCCCTGGAACTTGTTGCGCAGGGCGACTTCGAATAGCGGCGGCGCCGCGAACAGCACGGCAGTCGAGGCAGCCAGCAGCGTGATCGCCAGGAGCTTCAGTGCCAGGTTCAGCCGGCGGACGACGCTTTCGCGCCGGCCGACTTCCCAATCGGTCGTGAGGTGCGGTGTGATCATCGAGGCGAACAAAGCCGCGACGCCGACGAACAACAGCGGAATGATCCGAGAACTGTGATAGTTGCCCACCTGTCGCAAGGCCTCGTCGGGTGACATTCCGCCGTGATGGACGATCATGTAGCGATCGACCAGATCAAATACGTTGGAGATCAGGTTGGTAACCCACATCCAGACGGCGAACGGCAGCAAGCGCATCCAGAAATCGCGGCGGCGCTCGGTCGCTGGTTCATCGGGTTCGGAGCGCACCAATCGGCTGAGCCAGCCGATGGAGACGGCCGCGGCCAGGAGCGTGGCCAGTGTGTAACCGATGACGGCGCTCGTCGCACCCTGCGGATGCACTGAAAGCAGCACCAGGCTGATCGCGGCAAAGCCCAACCCCTGAGCGAACTGCAAGGCCGTCACGACCCGGTACATTCGCACCGCAATGAATAGCGCCGTGAGAAAGTTGTGCAGGATCACCGCTACCAGGCAGGCGGCGAGCCACACGCTGAGTGTCGTTTCGGTGCGGGTGCCGAAGACGAGTTCCGAGAACCAAGCCCGCGCGAAGAGCATCGCGACCAGGGCTACGACCGAGGCGACGGCGGTCACGACGGCCGTGCGGCGGAGGAACACATGAAACTGACCGCGCTGGCGGAAGTATTCGACGTAGCGGCCGAATGAGCCGGGCAGGCCCAGCACGACCAGCGGAGCGGCAAGGTTCAGGTATGCAAATGCCATGTCCCACTGGCCGAGCTCTTCCAGCGACAGCCAGCGGCAGAACAGCATCCCGCGCAGAAAACCGATCACCCGCTGGGCGACGGTCATCGAGAGGAGGATCACGACGCTGGCGGCCAGCGTCTCGGCCTGAGGCGCGCGGATGGGGGATTCCAACTCGAGCGGCTCGTCGAGGACCAGGCTCATGCGAGGGCCTCCGCCAGCTCGCGAGTTTCCGACGTTTTTGCAGCGGCCATGCCAAATGTTTCATCCGACCACCGCCGATCTCGCTGGCTGGCGCGGAGCTTCCTCGGATCGAGCGACAGCCAGTTTCGCAGGCGGACCAGCTCGTCATCGGCCCCGATGCGCTGGATCTGGAAGCTGTCGTCGCCAGGGAAGTTGTAGCCGCCGTATGCTGAGCAAACGCCGTCGTATGTGCTGCGAGCGACGAGCATCGCCTCGCGACCGAGATTCACCTTCTGGCCGTAAGGAAATGCGAAGTAACGGACCGGCATCCCGGTGACGTCTTCGAGTTCGCGCTGGCCGATCTTTAGTTCCTCGGCGAGCATTCGTGGGTCGGTGGCTCGACCCAAGTCGGCGTGCGTGCGTGTGTGGGCACCGATGTCGATGCCAGCCGCGGCCAGATCGCGAATTTCGGCTGGCGTGTTCGGTGGACAAGGATGGCCGAGCTTCACGTCGTGCGGAAACGGCCGGCCGGCGAGCATGTTGTGACTGGTGACGAAGTACGTGCAGGGAATTCCGAGTTCCAGCAGCAGCGGCAGCGCGCGGCGCGAGTTGTCGGCGTAGCCGTCGTCGAAGGTGATCGTCACGGCGGGGCGAGTGTTGCGCGCTGAGCGGATGCGGCGCTGACCCTCGGCCAGCGAGATCATCTCAAAGTGGCCCTGCAGCCAACACATCTGCTGTTCGAACGCATGCGTCGAGATCGTCCAGGGGTTCGCACGGTCATCGGCGACGCGGTGATAGTACAGCACTGACCAGGGAGCTTTTCCGGCGGCGCTCAGGTGCGCCAGTTGCCGCGCGCGGAGCGGGTAGGTTCCGCCAGCATAGAGATTCAAGAGCAGTCGCTTCCAACGCGTCATCAGTGCTATTCCATGATCTTGTTATGAGCGCGAAGGAGGCCGCGCGGCGCCGCTGGCATTCACAGGCCGGAATGCGAGAAATTCGCAGTCCGCAGCGGCCCGTCAACTCTCCCTTACGCCGCCCGAGAAGCAAACTCGATGGCCGGATCCTGGTTGTATTCGCGCGAATCGTACGCGCGGTACTGTGGCAAAAACGCAACAACCCGTCGAAGAATCGCCGCGTTGCGAACGGCCGGTTGTGACGAATGTGCCGGGTGCGCGTGAGTGTTGAACAGCGCGCGAAACCGTAACGTAGGAGTTTGATGTAGGCGAATTGCAGCGCCGAACAAAGGCACTCGGTTTGCGTTTGCCAGGCATCTCATCTCGCACTCTCCATTCGTCCATCCTGGAACTGCAACTAATGTCACATCCGCACCCGGTGATTCACCCTCAGCAAGTGCTGGAAACGATCAGCAGCCATAAGCGGCTGCTCGTGGCGCCAATCGTCGTGATGACGGCGGTGGCCGCGGGCTATGCCATCGTGCGTCCTAGGACTTGGGAAGCTGCACAGGCCATGGTGGTGCGCAGCGAATCGAGCGATACGCTTTCGCGCTTAGCAGCTCGTTGAAGTATTACTGGGTCGGCGGTGGTTGACGGGTGTGTTATTTTGATGGCGTGTGGAGGTGGTGGTTGACACGGAGGTTTAGCGATGGCGATGGGCAAGCGGCGGCAGAAGC
>Ga0172362_10005280_pt1 | contig 11189 bp, 7 predicted proteins | sample LakKivs1_kivu2a2_FD_114534 | JGI IMG/M metagenome (GOLD analysis project Ga0172362, IMG submission 114534) | Sediment microbial communities from Lake Kivu, Rwanda - Sediment s1_kivu2a2 | ecosystem: Environmental > Aquatic > Freshwater > Lake > Sediment | place: Rwanda: Western Province, Lake...
ACCGGTGCCATCGTCTCGATCGACGGCGGCATCACGACCTGACGCGCGACGGGCGGCCGCGCAAGTTCGACAGCGCGTGCCAGCGATCGATCCCCGTGGTCGCGACGTTGAACAGGTCGGCGCCGACCCGGGTGACCGACCGCGCTTGACCGCGTGCAGAGCAGCCCGCATCGTGCGCGGGTGAGGCGAATCCGGCTCGATGCTTCGTGCGCCTGGGGTGGTCCTCTGCGCCGCCGTGCTGGGTTGCCGCGGGGCGCCCGACACCGCACCGTCGGCCGCCCCGGCCACGGGTCCGCCGTTCGTGCGCACCGGTGCGAGTCAGGACCTGCTGTGCGGCTTCGAGGCCGTCGCGCAGGGCGGTGACCCGGGGCGGTGTACCGCGGCCGACGCCCTGAGCGACGGATCCGGCGGCCACGTGGCGCTCGGCATCGATCGCCGCCGCGCGCTGCGGCTCGCCCCGGGACGAGCCTTGTCGCTGCCGGTCGATTCCGGCAGGGCGCCGTTGCTGCGATACTCGCTGGGGCCGACCGGGACGGTCGCGGCTCCGGCGACGATCCGCGTCACCGCGAGCGGCGCATCGGGCGAGGTCGTGGCCACGCGCGAGGACGTCGTCACCGCGCCGGCCGAGTGGCAGGACGTCTCGCTCGCCCTGTCGCAGCCGGTGGCGCGAATCGACGTCGAGGTCCGTGCGGGCAGGCCTGGCGGTCAGGGCGAGGTGGCGCTCGCCATGCCGCGCTTCGTCACGCCGTCGACCACCGGCCCGGCGGGCCCGACCAACGTCGTCGTCTACCTGATCGACACGCTGCGCGCCGACCACACCTCGGCGTACGGCTACGGGCGCGACACCACGCCGCGTCTCGCAGCGCTCGCGCGCGACGGGATCCGCTTCGACCGCGCCTACAGCACGGCGGCGCGCACCCGCCCTGCGACCGGCAGCCTGCTCACCGGGTTGATGCCGACCTACCACGGCGCGCACTCGGGATTCGCCCTCGCGCCGCGGGTGGCGACGCTCGCCGAGCGGTTTCGCGCCGGCGGCTGGGCGACCTGGGCGTTCGTCACCAACGGACAGGTCGGCGCTCCGGGACTCAACTTCGAACAGGGCTTCGACCGGTTCCAGTTCGTTCGCCCGTTCGGGCGCACGCACGTGCCCACCGGAGAGCTCAACGAGATGCTCTTCCCCCACCTCGATGCGTTCGCCGACGAGCCGTTCCTGCTCTACGTGCACGCGCTCGACCCGCACGCGCCGTACGATCCGCTCCCGGGCTACACCGGTCGCTTCACCGACCCCGCCTACGCGGGGCCCGTCAAGCCGGCGGAGACGCTGACCGTGGATCTCGAGCGCCTGCCGATCGGCGACGCGGACCTGCAGCACATCATCGGACTCTACGACGAGGAGATCTACTACCAGGACGCGATGTTCGGGGCGTTGCTCGATCGCCTCCAGAGCCTCGGCGTGCTCGAGCGCACGCTGGTCGTCGTCGTCGCGGATCACGGTGAGGAGTTCCGCGATCACGGCGCATGGTCGCACGGCGGACGGCTCTTCGAGGAGCAGACGCACGTGCCGCTCGTCGTCAACGTGCCGCGGGTGGCGGCGTTCGGCGGCCGCAGGGTCGCGCAGCCGGTGCAGATCCTGGACGTCATGCCGACGCTGCTGCAGTGGTTCGGGCTGCCGGGCGCGAGCGCGTGTCAGGGACGCGACCTGACGCCGCTGCTCGACGCAGCGCCCGGCGCGGAGGTGCCCGCCGCGCTGATCTATGCCGAGGAGACCACCTACCTGCCCGGCGCGGAGATCAAGTCGCTGCGCTCGGGGACGTGGAAGACCATCCACGCCGGAGGTTCGGGAACGAGTCGCTACCAGACGACGAAGCTGTACGATCTGGCCGGCGATCCGCGCGAGACCACCGACCTGGCGCGCAAGGAGCGGCGACGGCTGTTCGAGCTCGACGACCAGATGCAGCGCCTCGAACGGCGGTGGGCGCGCGACTTTCGCACCGAGCAGGGTCCGCAGGCGCAGCTCGACGAGCAGACGAAGCAACAGCTGAAGGCGCTCGGCTACGCCGAGTGAGCCGTGCTGTGGGCGACGCCGCCCGCCGCGCAACGTCGGCCCGGTGGGCGGTCCGCGACGAGTACGTGTGCGGACAGCGCGACGGCGCGCTGTCCGCACGGGATTCTGGCGCTCGGCGGGGCAGAGCTGCGTGCCCCGCCAAGCGGTCCACGGCTCACTGCAGGCGAGCGGTGGACGGTACGCAGAGGTGATCGCGCAGCACGAGCCCGGCGACGTCGCGCCCGCTCGCCGAAGTGACGGTGACGGTTCGCGGCCGGAACACGTCGGGGTTGCGCCCCCACACGCGGCGCTCCTGGATGCGGTAGCAGACCTGGTGCACCTGCTCGTGGAGCACGCCGCCCTCCGCGACGCTGGCCGGGTTGCAGACCATGTCGGGTGCGACGACGTCGACCGTGCCGCTGCCGAACTCGTCGGTGAGCCGTGCGCTCACCGGCACGAAGCGCGGCGTCTTCGGTCTGGTCTCGGCGGCGTAGCACTTGTACGCGTCGAGGCCGGGGCTCTCGGGGACGCTGCTCGCGCCCGCCGGCAGGCAGAGCTGCCTCGCCTTGCCGACGCGGAGAGTCAGCTCGCCGAGCGCGTTGCGGATCTGCAGCGTGCGCGGCGTCTCGCTGCCGCTCGCCCGCTGGATGCGGACGCACGCCATGCGCGTCGCGCTCTGGCCGTCGGGCTGCGTCAGCGCGCTGCAGACCTGCCGCGTCGAGCCGAGCTTGAACGATGCGTCCTCGAACAGGTCCTCGATGCGCACCGTCGCCGGGTTCAGCCACCAGAAGGGCTTCTGCCAGCTGAAGGCCCAGTAGCACTGGAACGAGCCGACGCAGGCCGCGGGCTCGAGCTCGCCGGGCTCGCACGCGCCGGCGACGCAGGCGTCATCCACCGTGCACGGGTCGCCGTCGTCGCACGTGGTGCCGTCGGGCGCTGGCCCGCCGACGCACGCGCCGGTCGCCGGGTCGCAGGCTCCGGCGCCGCCGCAGGCATCGTCACCGCCGCCCGGTGCACAGACCACCGGATCCATGCCGACGCACGCGCCGCCGCCGTCGCACGCGTCGGTCCGCGTACAGAGGTCGCCGTCGTCGCACGCCGTGCCGGCGTCGGCGGGTGGACCGGCGACGCAGTCGCCGGTCGCGGGGTCGCACGCCGCCGGCGAGCCGCACTGGCCGCCATCGTCGGCGCACAGCACCGGGTCGGCGCCGCCGCACGCGCCGGCGCCGTCGCACCCGTCGGTCTGCGTGCACAGGTCGCCGTCGTCGCAAGCGCTGCCGGCTGGCTCCGCCTGGCAGGTCGAGGAGCAGCAGTCGCCGTCGGTGCGATTCCCGTCATCGCACGCCTCGCCCGGATCGAGGGCCGCGTTGCCGCAGGTGTCGATCCACGCGAACACGTCGGAGACGAAGTTCGAGTCGTTCGCGACGAGGTTGGTGGCACTGCTCGCGAACACGACGACGCTGCCGTCGGCCGACAGGTTCGCCCACAGGGTCGAGCTGCCGTTCGCTTCCGTTCCATCGGCGGCGACGTTCACGCGCGTCGTCGTGCCGAGCTGGCGGTCGCGCAGCAGCACGTCGACGCGGCCGTTGGTGTCGTTCGGCACGAGGTTGCTCGCACCGCTGGTGAACGCGACCCAGCGACCGTCGAAGGACAGCGAGGGCGGATCGAGGAATCCGCTCTGGTTGTTGCCCTCGCTGCCGAGCGTCGACACGCTGACGCGCTCGGTCGCGCCGCTCACGCGATCGTGCACGAAGACGTCGGTCCGGCCGTTCGCATCGCCGGGCACGAGGTTGGTCGCGTCGCTGTCGAAGGCGACGAAGCGGCCGTCGCCGGAGACCTGCGCAGCGACGCTCTGGCGCGTGCTCTGCGCACCCGTGGACGACACGCTGACGCGCGTCGTCGTACCTGTCGCGCGATCGTGTGCGAACACGTCGGCGACGTTGTTGGTGTCGTTCGTGACGAGATTCGACGCGAAGCTGTGGAAGACGACGACCATGCCGTCGGCCGAGACGCGCGGCGCGAGGCTGAGGCCGTTGCTCTGCGTGCCATCGGACGCGACGCTCACGCGCGCGGTGGTTCCGGCGAGCCGGTCCCGGACGTAGACGTCGAAGCTGCCGTTGGTGTCCTCCGGCACGAACGGGGCCGCGCTCGCGAACGCGACGTACCGGCCGTCGGCCGAGATCGCGGGCGCGATGCTGTCGCTGGTGCCCTGCGTGCCGTCGGCCGCGAGGCTGACCACCTCCAGCGAGCCCGCCTGCCGGTCGCGCACGAACACGTCGAAGCGGCCGTTCGCGTCGCCCGCGACGAGATTGGTCGCGGCGCTGGTGAATGCGACGAAGCGGCCGTCGGAGGACAGCACGGGAGTGGCGCTCTGGCCGTTCGCGTCGGCGCCGTTCGGGCCGACGCTGATGCGCTCGGTGGTGCCGGCGGCGCGGTCGCGAAGGTACACGTCCAGCAGCAGGTTCTGGTCGCCGGGGTCGAACGTCGAGGAGCCGCTGACGAACGCGACGGTACGGCCGTCGGCCGAGACGGCCGAGGTGGTGCTGCTGGCGTCCCCCTCCGAGCCGTCGGATGCGACGCTGATGCGCTGCACGTCGAAGGCGCCGACCGACGCGGCGGCGAGGATCATCACCACCCCGGCCGAGAACGAGAAGCCGAAGCGGACGAGGTCGAACCAGGTGCGGGACCGAGGCGCGGTGTGGTCCCACACGGCGGAGGACATGGTTGCCCGGAGATGCATGTCACGGAGTTCTGCAAGTCGGGTTCCGTCGGCGCGGGGCGGCGTCCGGATTGCTCCGGCGCCGCCGCGCGCCGCGCCCGACGAAGGCTGCGCAACGGTTTTGCGCCGACCCGGCGTTGCTCGCAGGCGGCAGCGGAGACCGGGGTCGGCGGCGCGCGCCGCGCGCCTCCGACGCGGCGGCGACGGCGCGCGACACTCCCGTGACGCGCGCGTGCCGGGCGCAGAAGAAGCCGCAGCGGCGGGCAGCGCGGCGCGAGGCACGCGCGCCGCATGCGCGGAGGCGATGGCGGAAGCAGCGCGCGGCAGCGGGTCGAGGGGCCGCCGTCGCGCGCGGCAGCAGGTCGAGGGGCGGCCGTGCGCCGCCGGGTCGCATGTTCCGGGCGTCCGGATCTGGTCGGGACCGTGTGCCGAGGCACCCCGCGCGGAGCCGGCTTGCGCCGCGCCGTCGCATGCACGACCATGCCCTCCTTGCCGGCTCGACGTGCGAGCAGGACGACCGCGTTCGAGGAGACGAGACATGGCCAGAGTCGCAGTGATCGGATCGGGTGCCTGGGGAACGGCGCTCGCGGCACACGCCGCGCGGCTCGAGCACAACGTCCGCCTGTGGGCACGCGAGCCCCAGGTCGTGGCCGACATCCACGACCGGCACGAGAACGTGCTCTTCCTGCCCGGCATCGCGCTGCCGCCCGACCTGCGGGCCTCCCAGGACCTCGAGGAGGTGGCGACGGGTGCCGAGCTCGTGATCCTCGTCCCGCCGTCGAAGCACCTGCGTGCGGTCGCGAGCGAGATCGCCCCCTACGTGGACTCCGACGCGATCCTCACCATCGCCAGCAAGGGCATCGAGGAGGAGAAGCTCGAGCTGATGAGCCAGGTGCTCAGCGAGACCATGCCCGACATGGACCCGAAGAGCTTCGTGTTCCTCTCCGGCCCGACGTTCGCCCGCGAGGTCGCGAGCGGGCTGCCGACCGACGTGGTCGCCGCGTCGAAGGGCATGAAGGCCGCGCGCCGGCTCCAGCCCTGGCTGCACTCGCCGACCTTCCGGGTGTACACCAGCGGTGACCCCATCGGCGTCGAGGTCGGCGGCGCGATGAAGAACGTGATCGCGGTGGCGGCGGGGGCGAGCGACGGGCTCGACCTCGGCGCGAACGCCCGCGCGGCGCTCATCACGCGCGGCCTCGCGGAGATCACACGCCTCGGCGTCGCCCTCGGCGCGGATCCGCTCACGTTCCTCGGCATGTCGGGCGTCGGCGACCTGGTCCTGACCTGCACCGGCGACCTCTCGCGCAACCGGACGCTCGGCAAGAAGGTCGCTGCGGGCTTCGACCCGGAGGCCTACCTCGCGAGCCAGCGCACCGTGGCCGAGGGCTTCTACACCAGCGCTGCCGCGCACGCGCTGGCGCAGAAGGTCGGTGTGGACATGCCGATCACGGAGCAGGTGTACCACGTGCTGCACGAGCGACGGGCGTTGCTCGAGGCGCTCCGGATCCTGCTGACGCGAGAGTACAAGGAGGAGCTCGTCGGCATCCGGTGAAGCGCCGGGTGTGCGGCGCGCTCACGCGTGCCGGATGCGCACCGGCACGCCGCCCTGTGGCCGCAGCGTGACCCGGACGAGTGGCTCGGTCACGCGGTCCGGGTCGACCGGCGCGATGCGGTAGCGCTGGGCCATCATCGTGACGACGAGCACGAGCTCCAGCAGGGCGAACTCGTTGCCGATGCAGAGCCGTGGCCCGCCGCTGAACGGGAGGTAGGCGAAGCGATGCCGCGTCGCCGCCCGGTCCGGAGCGAAGCGCTCCGGGTCGAAGCGCTCGGCGTCGGGCCAGAAGTCCGGATGGCGATGCGTCAGCCAGACGGCGAGGTTCACCGGAGCGCCAGCCCTGATCCGGAAGGGCCCGATCCGATCGTCGGCCAGCGCCTGTCGGCCGAAGGCCCACACCGGCGGGTAGAGACGCATCGTCTCGTCGACGACCATGCGGACGTAGCGCAGTGCCGGCAGGTCCTCCGGGGTCGGTGTGCGCCGCCCGACCGCGGCCGCGACCTCGTCGCGCAGGCGCTGCTCGACCTCGGGATGCCGCCCGAGGAGGTACCAGATCCAGGCAAGTGCCACCGCCGTGGTCTCGTGGCCGGCGAGAACGAAGGTCATCACCTCGTCGCGCAGCTGGCGGTCGGTCATGCCCTCACCGCTGTCGGGGTCGCGCGCCTCGAGCAGCATCGCCAGCAGGTCGCCGTGCTGTCGGCCTCCGTCGCGGCGCTCGCCGATGATGCGCAGCACCGCCTCGTCGAGATCGCGCCTCGCCCGCACGAAGCGCCGGTTGGGGCTGGTGGGCACCCGGAGCGGCAGCGGCAGCAGCGTGAAGAACCTCTGCGTGACGATGTCGAGGGCGTCCGTCAGCGCGCGCCCGACGGCCGCGGCACTCTCCTGCAGGTCGAGGGAGAACAGCGTCCGGCCGACGATGCGCAACGTCAGGCGGTTCATCTCGGCCGCGAGGTCGAACGCCTCGCCGGTGGCGGCAGCACCCGACCACGCGTCGAGCATCTCGCCGGCGGTGTCGGTCATGGTCGCGCCGAAGCCGCCGATCCGCTGGCGATGGAACGCCGGCTGGGCGAGGCGGCGCTGTAGCCGCCAGAAGTCGCCCTCGCTGGTGAAGAGGCCGTCCCCGATCAGGATCCGGGTGCGCGCGATGATCGGGCCCTTCACGTAGTCGCGATTGTTCTCCTGCAGGACGTGCTGCAGGTGGTCCGGGTGGCTCAGGCCGTAGTACGCGATCGGGCCGATTCGCAGGCGGACGACGTCGCCGTACGTTCGCCAGTCGGCGGCGAGACGTCCGAGCGGGTCGCGCAGCATGTCGCGGCCGGCCGTGAGCGGGTTCCACAGCAGCGACCCCGGCGGGTCGATCGGCGCGGTCTCGAGCTGTGTGACCTCGGCTTCGCTCGCGTGCACGAGACGACGATCGGATCTTCCGCCCGCCGGCACCAGCCGCGCCGACCCGGACCGAGCCGGCTCGTTCGCTTCCCGCGCGCGATCCCGCCGTGCTACCGCCCTCGGACCATCACCCCGGAGGCTCGTCCGAGCGGCCTCGGGCGTGCGGTCGTCAGCCCGGGCCGAAGGCGACGTCGGACGCGGCGGCAAGGCTCACGACCCGCCCCGCACTGCGGGCTCGCCGGAGATAGCCTTCGTCCGCGGTGACCAGAACGGTGTCCGGGCATGTCAGCGCCACGCCGTGATAGAGCGTGTCGAACAAGTGATGGCTGTGGCGCACCGACAGCTCCACCGCAGCGAGGTACGCGTCCACCTCGCCGTAGACGGGAACTTCCAGCGCGTGCAGCAGCGCGGTGATCTCCGACGCCTGCTCGGGGGCCAGACGGGAGACCACCGCCGCGACTTCAGCGAGCCAGTGTGGGGGCTCGAGGAGCTCGACGGAACGCCTGGTGAAGGCGTGGAGAAAGGCTTCGGCCTGTGCCGTCCCCGCCTCGCGTCGCTCGGGCAGGGCCCACTTGATCACGACGCTGGCGTCGAGCACCCAGCGCATCAGGCCCGCCCGGTGCGCCGAGCCGCCCGGATGGCCTTGTCCGACGTCGCGGGAAGATCGGCGCGCAAGCGCAGGAGCGCTCGCGCCGCCGATCGACGGCGGCGGGCCAGCGCCTCCTCCTCGACGGCCTGGCGCATGAGCCGCGCGATCACAGCACTCTTGTTGGTCCTGGCGAAGGTGCGATCGAAGGCCGCCTTGACGTCGTCGGGCACGCTGAAGTTCACGGTCGCCATATGTTGAAGATTTCTACAAGGCACGACCCGCCGCGGCAAGATCGGCCGTCGTTGCGCCTGGCGGACGCCGGATCTATCGTCCGAGCCGGAGAACAAGGAGCCAGCATGAACGTCGCGATGTGGGGCAAGGCCGTGCGGGTGATCCCGCGCGTCACCAAGGACGAGTGGAACGCGCTCGACATCGTGTCGCGCTGGCTGATCGCGACCCGTTCCGCGGTCCTCGTCATGACCTTCAACGCGTCGGCGATCGCGGGGCTGCTGGCACTCCGGGACGGCGCCTTCCACCTGCTGCCGTGGCTGATGGTCACCGTCGGGCTGCTGTTCGCGCACGCGACCAACAACCTGATCAACGACTTCACCGACCACGTGAAGGGCGTCGACAAGGACAACTACTTCCGCTCGCAGTACGGTCCGCAGCCGCTCGAGCACGGCCTGCTCACGCGCGCCCAGTTGATGATGTACATCGCGGTCACCGGCGCGATCGCGATGGCGGCGGGGCTCTACCTCGTCGCGACGCGCGGCGAGGCGACGCTCACGCTGCTCGCCCTCGGCGCCTTCTTCGTCCTCTTCTACACCTGGCCGCTCAAGTACATCGGCATGGGCGAGGTCGCGGTGATCATCGTCTGGGGGCCGCTGATGGTCGGCGGCGGCTACTACGTCATCACCGGCGGCGTGAACTCCGACGTCATCCTCGCGAGCCTGCCGTGCGCGCTCGCGGCGACCACCGTCCTCTTCGGCAAGCACACCGACAAGCTCGACGCCGACGCGGCGAAGGGCATCCGCACGATGCCGGTTCTGCTCGGCGAGAAGAACGCGCGCCTCGCGACCATCGGCATGGTCGTCCTGCAGTACGTGCTGACGATCTACCTCGTGTTGAACGGCTATCTCTCGTGGCTGATGCTGGTGGTGTTCTTCGCGGCGCCGTGGGCGTGGCGCGCCATCCAGGTCTACCGCAGCGAGCGTCCCGCGGCGCCGCCTCCGGAGTATCCGCCCGGGATCTGGCCGCTCTGGTACGCAGCGCTGAGCTTCCAGCACACGCGGCGGTTCGGGATGCTGTTCCTGCTCGGGTTGATCCTCGACGTGATCGCGCGCGGCGTCGGACTCGTCGGCTGACGACGTCCGGCGGCGGCCGGTGACGATCTCCACACGCCGCGCGCTCGCGATGCTCGCCGGCTTCTGGGCGACGTTGCTGCCGCTGTTCGCGGCGTGGCTGTGGATCGACCAGGGCATCGCGCCCTGGGACCTGTCGATGCACGCGGGTCTCGTGCTGCGCCTGCACGACGGCCTCGCGAAGGGCAACCTCTGGCGCGCCTACGAGCTGTCGCGCTTCTATCCGCCGCTGTTCCACGTGCTCGCGGTGCCGGCGTCCTTCGTCTCGACGCACCCGGACGCGTACAGCTTCGGCAACTGGCTCGTCCTGCTGGGGCTGCTCTGGCTGACGTTCCTGCTCGTCCGCCACTGGCGCGCGACGGGACGCGACGTGCGCGCGCCTGCCTTCCTGCGCCCGCTCGGGCGCGTGCTCGTCTGGCCGCTGCTGCTCGCGGGACCCTGGTACGTGCGCAGCGTGCCGTCGCTGGTCGGCAAGGCGTGGTGGCACCTGGGGTTCGGCGTCGTCGCCGACGAGGGCGATCCGCCGGTGCTGAGCGTCGCATCGCTCGCGTACTACGGGCAGCAGCTCCGCGCCGGCTACCTGCGCGCGCCGCTCGTGCTGCTGCTCGTCGCGGGCGCGGTGGCGCTGCTGGTCGCGTGGACGTGGAAGCGTCGTGACGCCACGACCATCGCGCCGGCGCGCGCCTGGGCGCCGCTCCTGCTCGGCGTCGCCGGCGGCTTCGCCTGCCTGCTGCTGATCGCGAACAAGGACCCGCGCTATCTGCTGCCGTTCATGCCGCTTCTCGCCGTCGTCTGCGGCACGTCGGTCACGCTGCTGCGCGCGGAAGGGCAGCGCACGGCGATCGTCGCGTGCGGCGTCCTCGCGTGGCTCCTCGCAGCGGACGCCCTGTTTCGTCTCGAGCCGCCCGATCCGACCGACTGGAAGCTCGCAGAGGTGGCGCGGCAGATCGTGCCGCGCCTCGACGGCGCGACGACGCCGCTGCGCATCCTCGTCGTGCCGAACGACGAGCGGATGAACTTCACCTCGCTCGACTACGCGCTGCTGCGCGCGACGCGCGCGAAGACGCAGGTCGAGCGCTCCGATCGAGCGCTCGATGCGGCCAGGCTCGCGACCTACGACCTGGCGGTCGTGGTCGTGCCGCCACCCGACGAGACGCCGGTCTCGCAGGGCTCGCGCGCCGCAGCGGAGCTGGTGCTGTCGCGGCCGGAGTGGGGCGAGGAAGCGCGCATCGTGCGCGGCGACGGAGGGGAGATCCTCATGATCGCGTGGTGCGCGCCGGGGCGCGAGCCGCTCGACGCCCCGGCGCGGCCGTGCGGGCGGGGGGAACCCCGCGCCGGCTCCATCGCGCGCGGCCGAGCCGACGCGGACGTCAGGCGGCGGCGCGTGGCGGACGCGGCAGGAAGGCGCTCGTGCGTCGCGCGTACTCGTCGTAGCCGGGGCGCCGCTCGCCGATCGTGCGCTCGAGCATCGGCACGCCGGAGACGTTCGTCAGCAGCACGGTCATCGCGATCGGTCCGACGATGCTCCAGAAGCC
>Ga0172362_10005281_pt1 | contig 11186 bp, 15 predicted proteins | sample LakKivs1_kivu2a2_FD_114534 | JGI IMG/M metagenome (GOLD analysis project Ga0172362, IMG submission 114534) | Sediment microbial communities from Lake Kivu, Rwanda - Sediment s1_kivu2a2 | ecosystem: Environmental > Aquatic > Freshwater > Lake > Sediment | place: Rwanda: Western Province, Lake...
TGATGACATATTTGATGGTTTTTTAGATAATTGGTCAAAAGTAAAAACTTTTCCTTTTTACAATGTGGTAAAATATGCAAAAGGTAAGTACGGTTTAGAACTAGGTCTTGCAGGATACAATAAAGAAAATATTATTGTAGAACTGAAAGATGGTATTCTAACAGTACAAGGTGAAGTCAAAGACAAAAAAAACATTGAATATGTTTTAAGAGGTTTGGCTTTACGAAAATTCTATAGACAATTTTCATTTCCAATGGATGCTGTAATAGATGAAGCAGAAATGAAAGATGGAATACTTACAATTAGATTTGGTTTAAATGAACCGAAAGATATTGAAGGTGTAAAAATAGATATCAAATAAATATGTTAGGCCGCCTCGTGCGGCCTACACTAAAGCCACTTAACAACTTCCTCCCCTAAAGTTTCAGCAGAAAGTTTTATTTTCTTTTTTAAAGCAGATATTATTAAATCATCAATAGTTTTCTCAGCCACAATATCAATGTAAACAACATTTTTCTTTTGACCTATTCTATGTGCTCTATCTTCAGATTGTTGGCGCACCTCTAAATTATAACTGTTGCTAAAATAAACTACATACGAGGCAGCTGTTAAAGTTAATCCATAACCACCAGTACTAGGATTACCTACAAAAAATCTACAATTAGGATCTTCTTGAAATCGCTGTACTGCAATCTCTCTGTCTTTTGTATTAATCTCACCATAAATGCTTACTACACTTTCTCTTCCATAAGTTTTAGAAAGTAATTTAATAATTGTCTCTATATTATAAACATAGTTTGCCCATATAATAAATTTTCCTTCTCCCTCTTCAACAATGTTTATCAGTTCTTTTAATTTGTTGCATTTTTCAAATGTGTTTATAGAACCATCATCTGTGCCAACAAAACCATTACATACTTGATGTAAACGTAATATCTCTGTTAGTTTATTTGCAAAACTAACTTGTGAATCACTTAATATAACAAATGCTTGTCTTCTAAGTTTCTCATAAATTTGTCTTTGTTCATCATATAATTGTATAGTTCTTCTTTGAAATACTTTTTCTGGTAAATCTAAACAGTCAGCTTTCCTGACTCTATAGGAGAAAGTTTTTAATTTTTGTTCTAACTCATCGAGGTTTGTATAATATTGTGGCAACAATACTGACCTTCCTGCCATTTCAATTTGCTTCATAACTGCATATCTTGCTCTAAAAGTATAAAAAGAATCAAAGCCTAATAGTTTTATGTCTAAGAAATTACATTGACTGTATAAATCAAGTGGGGATTTAGTAACTGGGGAGCCAGTCAATATTCTTTTATATGACACTTTTTTACCTAGTGTAATAATGTTTTTTGTTCTTTTAGCTGATCTATTTTTAATTGTAGTCGACTCGTCTACAATCATCATTAATTTATTATAAAGTGGATTGATAATATCACTTGCCACATCTACGCCACTTTTATGACTTAATGCTTCCACATTCATAAGAAAAAAATTTAATTTATCAGGACGATAATCAAACTTACTATCATCTTTATGGGCAGAAATATTATAATTTACTGAACAATGTGTTTCAATTTCTTTAATCCAGTTTCGATAAACACTATTAGGGGCTATAACTAATACAGTATTTATTAAATTTAAACTATATAAATATGCAGCATTATCAATGGCTACCTTAGTTTTACCAGTACCCATTTCCATAAAATATGCGAATGATTTTAAATTTGCACCCTTACGTAATGCTTCCCTTTGATGTTCAAAGGGTTTTGTCTTATATTTAAATTGTTCCATTCTCTAAAAAATCTTTAAACATTCTTCTTGCATTAGTCAAATAAATAATTTACAAATGTATTTAAGGAGGGTCACATGGACTTAGAAGCAGAATCAACGTTACGCGTTGATACAGCAATGTCGGTTGATATTGCTAAATCTTGCAATAAGCTATTGGAGACTCAGAATGAAATAAAAGCGACTGAAGATCAATTGAAAAAACTTAAAGAAGCTGAAACTTTACTTTCTGAGCAAACAATTCCAAACTTAATGCAACAAGCGGGCATATCTATGTTAAAACTTGCTGATGGTTCATCAGTTGAAGTTAAACCTTTTTATGCCGCAAAAATTCCTGAGGCACATATTGAAGAAGCATATAAATGGCTTCGAGAAAATGGTCACGGGGATTTAATTAAGAACAATGTATCTTTAACCTTTGGTAGGAATGAAGATAATGTTGCTGCAACTTTAGTTGCAAACTTAAAACGTCAAGGGTTAAACGTAAACCAACAACAAAAAGTTGATTGGCAAACATTACGAGCGTTTGTTAAAGAACAAATTGTTGATGGAAAACATGTTCCTGTAGACTTATTTGGAGTTTACGTTGCGAACAAAACAAAAATAACAACTAAGGAGAAAGTATGAGTCAAACTCAAGTAAAAAACACGACAGCTAATGTAAGTGTAAAAAAACAAGCGCCTGCACCTGTTCTTGTTGATTTAGAAGCAGCAGCTGGGCAAGGTTCAGAGTATGTCACAGCACGTGACACGAAACTACCTATCTTAAAAATACTTTATTCAAGTTCAGAAGTATTAGATGAAAGTAGTGGAAAATTTATCGCAAATGCTAAACAAGGCGATATCTTTAACGAAACAACAGGAAGCTTGTATAAAGGTAAAGATGGAATAATTGTTGTTCCATGTCTTTATATAAATACATTTAATGAATGGAAAGATAGAGGAGAAAGCAAAGGTCGTCCAATCGCTATTCATTTAGATCCTGCAGTTTTGAGAGACACTAAAAGGGGAGAAGATAACAAAGATAGATTAAGCAACGGCAATTATGTTGAAGATACTGGAAATCATTTTGTTTATATTTTAGACAAAGATTATAATCCAGTTGAAACTGCTTTGATTGCTATGAAATCTACTCAAAAGAAGAAATCTAAAACTTGGAACTCTATGATTCAAAGTAGAAGATTAAAAGGAGTTAAAGGTATGTATTGTCCACCATCATGGGCTACATCATACAAATTAACTACTACAAAAGAATCCAACGCAGGGAATACTTGGTTTGGATGGGTTATTGAATTCGACAAATTCTTAAATGACCCTAAATTTACAAAGACATTAGAATCTACAAAAGCATTTTATGAGAGTGCTATTAAATCTGATATCTTTGGTAAAATTGATTACAGTAGAGAAGAAGAAACAAAACAAGTAGGAAACGAAACAGTTCCATTCTAATAATGTATCAGCAACTATTTGAGTTATTTGCTGGTAATGATACCTCATACATCCAAGTCACCTTAAATGGTGACAAGGATGAGAGGGGTAAAAGAAAGGCAAATTATCTAACTATTCATAAATCTTTAACACCTGAACTATGTAAGGAACATATTGAAGGTAAAAGGATAATAGGTTTAAAACCTGAAAAAGAAGATATTTGCAAATGGGCTTGTATTGATATTGACCCAACTAATTACGAAAACTATTCATCAAAAAAATATATAGATAACATAGTAAAAGCAAAACTGCCTCTTGTTCCAGTAGTGTCGAAATCAGGAGGTTTACATTTATTTTTATTTTTAAAAGAATGGACGAATGTTAAAGATGTATTAAAAATTTTACATGAATGGAATGATTTATATTTTTTATCAAAAGAAGTTTTTCCATGTAATAAAGCAGTAGGTTTTCCTTATTTCAATGCAGAACAAACAACAGAATATGCAATTGGTAATACTGGGGTTGGTTTAACACTTAAAGGGTTTTTAGATTTAGCAGAACAAAGAAAAATTTCTTTAACAGATTACAAAACTTCTAAAATTGCTTATGAACCTGAAGACCAGTGGTCTCAGTACCCACCATGTGTACAAAAATTAATTCAAGAGCGTTGGGCAGGAGACTTTAGAAATAATTATTTATTTAATGTTCTTGTTTTAGAAACTAAAAAAATGAAAACATAACCGTAGAAGAATTAATTAATATTGCAATTAAAAGAAACCAAGAAATATTTTTAAAACCTCTTACACTTAAAGAAGTAACTAATACCGCACAATCTGTAAAAAAAGGAGAATACTTTTATAGATGTCCACCAAAACATGCTGACCTTACTCCACTTTGTAATAAAGAATTGTGTAGAGAAAGAAAGCTAGGTATTGGCCCAGAAACACCAGCAATCATAGATCAGTTTACCAACATCTCATATGTTAAAGATTTAAAAACAGTCAGTTATGAATTTACTTATCAAAATAAAGAAATAGAAATATTCCCCGAAGATATGATTACAGAATTAGCGTTTCGTGCCAAACTAATGAAATATGGAATTTTTTGGATGAGGTTACCAAAGGTTCGAAAGGGGCCACCTTTGTACGATTTGTTAATGAAAGAATTAGTCTCAAGAGCTTCTAGTAATGTAAATTTTGAATTTGAAGAAACACTAGCTGATGAGCGATACAAAACATTAAAAGATTTTTTTGAAGATAAATTAGAGCAAGATGATTTTACTAAATTAAAAGATGGTTATGTAGTATTAGATTCAAAGAAAAAAATTATATATTTTAAAAGAATTACGATGGAAAATTGGTTAAAAGAAAAGAAATCAAAAGTTTTTCAATCATCTAAAGAAGCTATGAAATTATTAAATTGTGTAAGACACGGTTATATTGAAGGACAGAAAAATATCTGGTCAGTTGAATTACCTGAATTTATGTTTGACTCATTAGAAATTAAAAAACCTAATCCTAAATCTGTTAGCGAAATGGACGAGCAATATCATGTTGGAAAATTTAGAAATCCAGAAACTAAAAAAAATACATAAACGAACAATTAAAATTTTTGGTCCGCCTGGGACTGGAAAAACACACACTCTAATAGAAAGAGTTTTAAAAAAACATTTAGCTAAAGGTATTAAACCAAACATGATTGCATTTATTTCCTTTACCAATAAAGCGGTTAACACAGCAAGAGACAGAGCTTTAATGACTTTTCCACAATATACAGAAAAAGATTTTTCAAGATTTAGAACATTACATAAATATTGTAGACGATATTTTGAAGAAGAAGTTTTTGATACTAAAAATTGTTTAATAGATTTTGCTCTTCAAGAAAAATTTATCAAGCATACTGATAACAGATTAAACGATGATGATTTTGTATACAAAGATTGGTCATTAGGTATTTACGATAAAGCAAGAAATATGATGAAACATCCATTAGAAGTTTATAAAGCAGAAAGTTATAAAAAAGATTCTATAGATATATTTACAAGAAAAGTTTCAACATACGAACATTATAAAAACGGTGGTGGAGAAAAATCTTTTATAGATTTTACGGATATGATTGAACGTTCTATTAATGAAGTAAATTTTCCTCCCTTAGATATTTTAATATTAGATGAAGCTCAAGATTTTACGCCTTTACAATGGTCAGTTATTTTTAAGATGGCTGATAATGTTAAACGAATTTATTTAGCAGGAGATGATGACCAAGCTATTTATAAGTGGAATGGCTCAGATCCAAAATACTTTACTACATATTTTCCAGGCAGAAAAGTTGTACTTCGTAAAACGAGACGATTTGGTGATGCCATTCATCATTTTTCGCAAATAGTTAGACGGGGTATATTAGATAGTGTTGAAAAAGATTTTGATACATTAAGTAAAGGTGGTCTCGTTAAACGTTATTTAAATTTTAAAGAAATACCTTTTAATCAATTTGAAGGGACTTGGTATATATTAGGCAGAGTTAGTAAAGTTGTAAATGAACTTCGTATGGCTGCTAAAGAAGCAGGTTTATATTTTTCAGATAACAAGGGAAATAAATCTTTTGACCAACGACAATGGTTAGCTATTAAATCATGGACTCGTATTGCAAACAATAAAAGTATAGATAAAAAAATGGCAGAAAATCTATACAGATATATAAGAGATATTGAATCTTTAAATTATAGAACTGAAAAATTTTGGATAAATGAACCTGATTATAATCAATACGATTACAAAAAACTTACTGAATGGTGTGGTTTAAGAATATCTGAAGAACAAAAATCAAAAGAATGGTGGTGGATTTTAAGAAGGAACTTTCAACCAAGACAAAAAATTAACTTTATAAGACTATTAAAACGTTACGGGCAAGAACAATTAGATAAACCTCCACAAATTATAATTGACACTATTCATTCTGTAAAAGGAGGAGAAGCCGATCATGTCATTGTCTCATCAAAAAATGACTATGCTTCAGATTTTAATAGAAAGAATAAAAAAGAGCGTGTTGATGAACTTAAAGTGTATTATACAGGTATAACCAGAGCTAAAAAGACGTTGCATTTATTATCTACAGAGTATAAATACAACTACCCAATAGGAAGGGATTATTTAGTTTATTTACAAGAAAAAAATGACCAATAAAACATTTTTTAAACAAATAGGTGGAGACCATTATAAAAAATATCTCATTCAACCATCGAAGTTTATTAATGACAATAAAATTTTATTTGCAGAAGGCAATGCAATTAAATATATCTGTCGTCATCAAGACAAAGGAAAAAAACAAGACTTACTTAAAGCAATACATTATATAGAAATGATTATAGAAAGGGATTATTCATGACAAGTTTACAATTATCAATGACGTTTAAAAAAAGTATGTGGTCGTGTCCAAATGAATATAGAGATTTATCATCCTATCCTGAAGTAGCCATAGATTTAGAAACAAGAGATGAAGGATTAAATAATGGTTTAGGTGCTGGTTGGGCTACAAAACAAGGAGAAGTTATCGGATTTGCTGTAGCTGTTGAAGGATGGCAAGGTTATTTCCCATTTGCTCATTATGGCGGTGGTAATATGATACCTGAACACGTTATTCAATATATGCAAACAATATGTGCATTACCTAATCGAAAAATATTTCATAATGCGCAATATGATTTAGGCTGGTTGTATGCAATGGGTATAAAAGTAAATGGAGAAATCGTTGATACAATGATTGCAGCTGGAATTATAAATGAAAATAGATATTCATACTCGTTAAATAATTTAGGTAGAGACTATTTAGGCGAATTAAAAGCTGAAACTGATTTGATTGAAGCAGCAAAAGACCATGGCGTTGATCCTAAAATGGAAATGTGGAAACTTCCTGCCGAACACGTAGGCTTTTACGCAGAGCAAGACGCACGGCTCACGTACCTATTGTGGCAACGATTTAAACATGAAATACAAAATCAAAGTTTACAAACCATTTGGGAACTAGAGTCTAGTCTTCTTCCAATTCTTTTGAAGATGCGCCAGAGGGGTGTTCGGGTTGATGTATCCAAAGCAGAAAAATTGCAAGTAGAATTTGGGGTACAAGAAAAGCAAATACTTTTAGAAATAAAAAAATTAACAGGAAAAGAAATAGACATTTGGGCTGCAAGACAAATTGCGGGCGCTTTCGACAAACTCGGAATAGCCTACCCCAAAACCGAAAAAACTGGCGAACCATCATTTACACAGAATTGGTTACATAACTCACCACATAAAATATCTAAACTAATTGTACAAGCAAGAGAAATTAATAAATTTCGTGGAACATTTTTATCTTCTGTAATGAAATATCAGCATAAGGGTCGTATCCATGCAGAAATAAATCAATTACGTTCTGATCAAGGCGGTACAGTTTCTGGTAGATTATCTATGTCAAACCCAAATTTACAACAACTACCAGCACGAAATAAAGAATATAGTGCAAAAATTAGAGGTTTATTTTTACCAGAAGAAGATCATAAGTGGGGTTCATTTGATTATTCACAACAAGAACCAAGAATGGTTGTACATTACGCCTCATCTATTGGCGATGGTTATGAGGGATCACAAGAATTAGTTAAAGCCTATGCAAATGCTGATGCTGATTTTCACCAAACTATCGCAGATTTAGTTGGCATAGATAGGTCTCAAGCTAAAACTATTGGTTTAGGATTAATGTATGGAATGGGTAAAAACAAACTTGCTAATTCTCTAGGACTATCAAAAGAAGAAGCAGAATTGTTAATAGCAAAATATAATAGAAAGGTTCCATTTGTAAAACTATTATCTGATAGATGTATGAAAAAAGCAAATGATGAAGGTGCAATACGAACTAAAAAAGGTCGTAAATGTAGATTTGATTTATGGGAAACAAAAGATTGGGGTCTTCATACACCTGAAACTTTTGAAAACGCAGTTGCTAAATATGGCAAAGACAATATTAAACGTGCTATGACTTACAAAGCACTTAATAGATTAATTCAAGGTAGCGCAGCCGATCAAACGAAACAAGCAATTGTTAGTTGCCATGAAGCTGGGTTTTTGCCTATTTTACAAATTCATGATGAATTATGTTTCAATGTAAAAGATGAAAAAGAAGCTAAATCTATTGCAACGATTATGGAACAATGTATGGAGTTTAAAGTACCTAGTGTTGTTGATATAAAAATAGGTGATGATTTTGGACAAGCTACTTAAAACAACGGATCACGCTTCACGGGTCATTGCACATCCGTTATATCAAATTTTTCCACACAGGCTAGTTTTAAAATATTTCAATGAAATAAATACAAATCATATACCACATCACGATTTTAAAGTTACTGTACGTAATGACATGGAAAAAAATGGTTTGTTAAATCCTATTATTATTAATGATAAAAATGAAATAATGAGTGGTAATCATAGGTTTCATATTTTAACAAAAGCAAAGATTGCAGGAAGTTTATTTTATAAAACTTACAATGATAGTGAAGCAGTTTTTTTAACTAAAGTTGGGCAAAAGGTTTGGAACATGCATTTAACTAATAAGAAAGTACCTGATTGGAGTTTTTTATTTGAAGATGATTTAATCAAATATACCGAAAAGAATATGAAAATTTTACAAGAGGGTGTTAGTGAAAATACTATTGTTAGGACTTAATAAAAGTAATGATTATGCGCAAGATTGTCTTTTTCATGGTTTATATAAACTATATGGGAACAATGTTGTAGATTCGGATCCTTTAAACTTTATGTTTAAAGATGCCCCAAAATTAAATCCTGAACCAATGTTACACGGCAAAGGATTTACACTTTATCATCAACTTATAGGATTTAGTAATACAGATAGAGAAAATTGTTTAGAAAAATCCACTAACAATTTTTATGACTTAATTGTATTTGCCTCTATCAGAAGAAAATTTCCAAATAGTTATTCTCTTTTAAATAATATTAAAACCCCTATTGCATTTGTAGATGGTGAAGACGATGCTATGGTAGATGCCAGATTGTTTAATAGGTGGATATATTTTAAACGTGAATTAGTATTTGATAGTCAAGAAATAAAAAATCTTTTTCCATTTCCATTATCAGTTCCGTTAGAACGTTGTAGAGAAACTATTAATGAAAATCCCAAACATACACTTGCACCATTAATACCCTATGACGAAAAAACGTACATTTATAACAATGATGTTGAATATTTGGATATGTACGCAAACTCTATATTTGGTCTAGCGTATGGTGCATTAACGCATTATCCACGAGGTACAAAACCACAATGGGATAGTTATAGATTTTATGAAATGATGTCGCAAGGTTGTATTCCACTTATTCCAAATATAGAAAAGTTTCCAAAAAATTGCTGTGTGAATTTACCTAAAGAATTATTAATTAGTGCTTATAAAAAATATCATTACGTGTTAACTGAAAAGGTAGATATCAATAAAATTTTACAAGAACCTGAAATGACAATGATGAGAAAAGTAGTATTACAGCACGCAAGAGACCATTGCACAACAATAGAATGTGCTAAAAACTTTATAAAAAAAGTTTCAAAATTTTATAACTTAACCGCCGATAGCTTCTAATCTATCTTCTTCACTTACAGTATAGTTCATTTTTTCTTTTAACAAACTGAGTTCTTTAATTTGTCTTTTAACTTCTTTTAACTCTTGTTCTATTTTATACATGTTAAAAGTTTCTATACCGTTTTCTAAAAATGACATATTCCATTGTGATTCCAAACTCATTTTTTTGGCTAACAATGTACTTTCATTATTTAGCGACATTTACTTCCTCATAAGTTATGAACATCTTGCTGGGCGTTGTGCCAAGTTCCTCGAACCACGAACCACGGCCATCAAGAAGTTCTTTTATGATATCTTTTCTCGCCTCATCATCGTTTTCGGATTTAAAGGTGTGGTCTATTCTAAAGCCACCATACCGAATTATGAAACGATAAGATTTCATAAGATTATCTTATCATATTAGGATAGGGTTTATCAACTATTTTCGTAATGTTTTGTGTCAAGACATACATATTTAAAATGAATGGCTTTTTTATTATCTTTTTTAAGCATCTCATTGATTTCAATGACTTTTTCATTTGCATAAATATTACATTCTTCCATTGTTTTATAAAAAATTAATGGACTTTCCATAAGTTGTATACAGTAAAATCCTAAAGGTAAAGAAATATCTGAAATACAAATATGAAAAATAAATATAAGAGATTTAAACATTTTTTTAATTATAACATATTTTTTTAGATTGACAGTTTGTAAAACAAATCTTATAAATATGGGATAATCAATTAAGGTACAATAATGGACATAACAAAATGGAAAAGTGTAGCTGTGCGAAAAGAAGATTATATGCTTCTTAAAGCTCTATGCGACCACAAATTTAGAGCGCCCGCTTCTATGATTTCAAAACTTGTACACGAGTATGTACAATTTCAAGCTAAAAAAAATAATATGACAGAAGAAGCATATAAGAAAAAAATCCTAAATGGAAAATATTCTAAAAAATGAACGATTATTATAAAAAAGCAGAAGAATATTTAAAAAAAAGTCAAAATGAAAAAGATGAAAAAACATCTGCTCATTATTATTCAATGTATGTAGAAATGCTTTTTAAAGGTGACCAATTAGCAGAAAAACAAAATGGAAATTGAAAATTTTGGTAAAGTATATAAAGCTAAAATTTCAAATAAGCGTAGAGAATGGGCGGAATTAAAAAAAGAAATGGATTTGGACATAGGTAGAAAGAATATGTGGAAGGAAGATATAATAGATGTTTATGAAGATTTCAATTTTAATCAAGACAATGACGATTTTTAATTTGCTTTTTTTGTATTCTTGCAGTACAGATAAATTAAACTTTGACCCAAAAACATCAATAATAAAATATTTTGGTGAAAAAATAA
>Ga0172362_10005283_pt1 | contig 11186 bp, 3 predicted proteins | sample LakKivs1_kivu2a2_FD_114534 | JGI IMG/M metagenome (GOLD analysis project Ga0172362, IMG submission 114534) | Sediment microbial communities from Lake Kivu, Rwanda - Sediment s1_kivu2a2 | ecosystem: Environmental > Aquatic > Freshwater > Lake > Sediment | place: Rwanda: Western Province, Lake...
ACTTGTTAAAGACTGGGTAGTTGTAGCCCGGAAGCTGGGAGCCCCGGGGGTGAGAATTTTCGCAGGCAACCTGTCTAAGGAAAACTTCACCTGGGACGAGAGGGCAAAATGGATAGCTGAAGATATCCGTGAGTGCGCGGATTTTGGAAGAGAACATGGCGTAATGATTGCATTGCAGAACCACAATGATTTTCTTAAGACATCCGCCGATACTGAAAAACTTCTGAAGCTAGTAAACCACGAGTGGGTAGGTCTGATGTGCGATATCGGAAGCTATCACACTCCTGATCCGTATAAGGATATTGCTGCAAATGCAAAATATGCAATCACCTGGCAGATGAAGGAGAAAGTCTATGTGAATGAAGTTCAGGTTGATACTGATTATAATATAATAATTCAGATTGTCCGGCAGTGCGGTTACAGGGGCTACCTTCCGCTCGAGACCCTTGGCGAAGGAGATCCCTATCAGAAAGTAAAGATCCTGTATGACAAGGTCAGAAATGTACTTTCCTTGCCCGACTGATGACTTTAAGAAATACAATAAGACTGCAAGACTTCAAGACTGCACGACCGTAAGACTTCACTCAGCCTCAACTGGTATTTCCATTTTAGCAAACTCTTTCACCTGGTAGACAAAAGCCTGCAATCTCGTATCGAGTGATACGGTATCCTGTCCGTCGTATGCAATGTTGATGAATGGTATGTTGTTATGATCTTTCCTGAATGAGTCGCTCACCGAGGCAATCAGGGTTCCCGGCATACAGGTGAACGGCAGTATTGCAGCCAGTCCTGATACTCCTCTTCCTGACAGAGCTACCGATGATCCCATCGCAATAGGAGGATCACCGTCATAGAACTCGCTGACATAAGTATTGCACAGTTTCAGCATATCATGCAACGAAACATCCTTCTCATGATCGGTGAATTTCTTTATTCCTCTCAGCAGGGATGCAGCGATAACATCCTGTCCCAATCCCTGTATTTTTGATTTAATGATTCCCTTCGTATCGTTTTTCCACCTGCTGTCACGGGTAAACCGGTATGTCGAATAATAGATCCATTCCGAGAACGGGCCGACGACCACTTCTACTCCAAGATCCTCGAGCCTGTTGGCTATGTTGCCGTTGCAACCTGCATTGTCGCGCATGAAGATCTCTCCAATAACGGCAACCACCGGTTTCCTTACAGATTTGTCAACCTTTATATTAAGGAACTCATTTACAATCTCTTTAAGCAGTTTATGAAGACCTTTCGAACCCTTCTCAATGCACTTTTCAAGGCGTCTCAGCGATTCCTCGTAAAGCCTGTCTGAATCACCTTTGTTGATCTCATAAGGTCTGGTCTCCCGGTAAATTTTTCTGAGGTAATCAGCCACGATGAAACCTTTCCATGCATTTATCCTGAATTTCTGACCGTATTCACCGGCAAGATCTTCATATGATGTATCGTTTGACGGTGTAATCAGTTCAGCTTTTTCATATCCCAGCCTGTCGAATAATATCCTGTGGAAGTGGTTATACTGACCAAAGCGGCACGGGCCGTTGTGATCGGGCATGAAGAAGCTCATCTTTGATGGATCAGCTCCGGGTTCCTGTAATTTCTTTACAAAACTGCCTGTTACACAGATCATTGGAAAACATTCCTTTGAAGATGTGTATTTTCTTCCGATGGCAAGATCCTCTTCAGTCTGTTTCGGCAGTACTTCTGATGGGACTCCGATGCATCGGGCAGCAGCTGCGATCATGTATGCGCCGTCGTTCATATAAGGGAAATATAGTACCCTGTCGGCTGGCGGTGATGCAGGGCTTGGCCTTGGCCTGAAAATGGCTTGTTCTTTTTTCTCATTAAGTTCTGATCCCCTTAGGCTGTCCAGGAATGCTTCGATTCTGGTGACCATCCCGGCATCAGCGGAATGTTCATCCACTTCAAGATGCAGGAACGGTTTCCCTTTCAATTCTTCTGTAACATAATGCCATATAAATGAGTCCGGTCCGCAGCGGAAGTTGCTTACATATACGGCGTACAGTCCGTCAGTTTTTGCTACATGCTGTGCCGCGGCAATTATTTTCTGGCCGTTGGGCCAGTACATATTTCTGTAATTCAGGAATATATTATATGGAGTCAGATCGAGCATGTCGATCGGTATGGGCATTACATTCTGGGCAATAAGTTTTTCAACAAGGCCGAGGTTCAGGTGCGGATCGGTGCTGTTATAAGGCCTGCCCAGTAAAATCACCGGTCTGCAATTTTCCGGAATTCCCTTCAGCACATCCTTACCGTATTCGACCAGTCGTTTTTCAAATTCAGCCTGAACTGAGTCTGCAAGATAAATCGCCTTCCGGATTACTTCCTTGTCTATTCCGAATTTTTCGGAGAAATATGATCTCATTTCCTTTACCAGGGCTCTTTCAAAGAACCTGAAATGAAGTGTGGGTGTCAGAAGCTTTGATTCATCAATCTTTCCCCTTAAGGCAGCCCTGACCATAAACGGATATGTCTGAATCCATGGACAGTTACAGTTGAAAGTCTTGTTACCTTCTTTCTTTTTGGTATTTACGATGAATGGAAGGAAAATGTAATCGACACCTTTTTCCATCAGATCGATTACATGCCCGTGCATTATTTCAACGGGAAGGCATGTCTCAGTGGTAATAGTCTCAATGGACCTTGTAACAAGCGATTTATCAGATTCTTTCGAGATCACTACCGTGAAGCCAAGCGTTTCAAAGAATGTACGCCAGAACGGGAACTGCTGGTAAAAAACCATCAGAGCTCTTGGAATTCCAATGGTTGTCTTACTTATCTCTTTAGGTTCCTCATACCCTTCCATAAGCATCTCAGTCCGCTTCCGGAACAGGTTAGGGATGTTTGTTACATGTTTTTTCCTTGAATCGGTTTCATATCTTTCGCATCTTCCTCCATAGAAGAGTGATTTTTCCTCGCCCTCTATTTTTACCCGTCTTATTTCACAGTGGTTCGTGCATGCCTGGCAGATAAAACGGGTGATATTATAGGTTGCATTCCTGACATCAAATCCCTTGAATGTTGTTTTTTGTCCCGGGGCCATTGATCTCTTGGCAAGAATTGCGGCGCCAATCGCACCGGTAACATCAAAATGAGGCGGAATAATGATTTTTTTGCCAAGAACTTCCTCGAAGGCGGCAACAACGGCTTTGTTATTGGTTACGCCGCCCTGGAAAAAGATCTTGTTGCCGATCCTTCTGTCAGCAACTACCTTCTGCAGGTAGTTATAGACTATTGAATATGCCAGGCCTCCGACGAGGTTTTCATTTCTTGCGCCTTTCTGCATGTAAGAGTTAAGGTCAGATTCCATGAATACAGTACATCTGTCGCCGAGCTTGACAGGCGCTTCGGAATTCAGGGCAAGATTTCCGAACTCCTCTATTATGTTGATATTCAGCTTCTCAGCCTGTTCCTCGAGAAATGATCCGGTCCCTGCCGCACATACCTTATTCATTTCGAAATCGACAACAACCCCGTTCTCAATACTGATATATTTTGAGTCCTGGCCTCCGATCTCAAAAATTGTATCCACTGTCGGATCATAATCTATCGCGGCTGTTGCCTGAGCTGTTATTTCATTCTGAATGGTATCGGCACCGATAAAATCTCCTGTCAGGTAACGGCCCGAACCTGTAGTACCTGCGCCTATAACCTCCACAAAATCACCAGCTTCGTCAAAGATTTCCGTCATTCCTTTCTGAATCGCTTCAAGAGGTTTTCCGGCAGTGGGAAGATACCTTCTGGCAATTACATTATGTTTCTCATCAATTAGCACTACATTGGTACTGAGCGATCCCACATCAATCCCAAGATAGACCTTAACCTTCTTGTTTTTGTTCTGTATAACATGAATGTCCTTGCAGTATGTTGCTTCCGATTCTTTGAGCCTTGACAGGGTAACAAAAGCAGTGGAGTCATTATTAAGATAATTGTCCAGTTTTTCCAGTCCTGAAAAATGGTCCATTTGCAGATTATTGGCCTGGGCATACATGACAGCCCCGATTGCTCCCATGGATGCATGATATTCCGGTATGATAAGCTCATCGCCTTTCAGGTCCAGTATTTCGCGGAAAGCCCTGATCATGCCTGTATTGGCAGCCACTCCTCCCGAGAAAACAACAGGTTTATTAATCTCTTTGCTTCTTGCGACATTGCTGCGGAAATTCCTTGCAAGAGCAAAACACAAACCCGCGACTATATCGTGAAGCGGAGTAGCGATCTGCTGGTGATGTATCATATCGCTCTTTGCAAATACACTGCATCTCCCAGCTATTCTCGGCGGATCGACAGATTTAAGAGCCATGGCCCCGAACTCGTTCTCGATCGGAACTCCTATCCTCTTTGCCTGCTGATCGAGGAATGATCCGGTTCCTGCAGCACATATGCTGTTCATCTCAAAATCGACGAGGCGCGAAGCTTCTTTTTCAGGATCGGGCTCAAGGACTATCAGTTTCGAATCCTCGCCACCAATCTCGATGACGGTACGAACATCCGGGTAAAGAGTGCCAACTGACGTGGCCTGTGCAATTATCTCATTTACAAATGCTCCACCGATAAGCTGTGTTCCGAGTTTTCCGCCTGAACCAGTGACGGCTATGCCCTTGATCATTTCAGGAGGATATTTTGTGATCAAACCACTTAATCTTTCCTTCAGAACATGAAAAGGCTTTCCATGGACATAATCATAAAAGTTTTCGAGAATGTTATGGTTTTCGTCCATCACCACGGTATTCAGTGAGACAGAACCAATATCGAATCCAATGAAATAACTGTTTATAGCTTTCTCTCCGGATACTTCAGCCATATAATCGAATTTAGAATGAATGTTAGTTAAAAATTTACCCTGATAAACGGTGCCAAAGATATGTTTTTTTGTGAAAAGATTGAAGCAAACTGATATATAACATCACCGGTTTTCAGAGTATTGATCCTGAATCCTTTGCCCTGAGCTCTGCGCCCTGCTTTGCCAGCCGGCCTTCGTCGGCCATAGGTCGACTCCGGCGACCGAAGGCCGAAGCTTTCTTCGTCCTCCGAAATGAAATGAAGGAGGAAGCGTAGGCTGGAGCCCTGTGCCCTGAGCCAAGCCTTCGCTGTCCTTCGTCCAGCTTTGGCTTGCAAAGCCTGAGCCCTGTGCCTGATGACGGGGGTGTGAAAAGAATAATACGTTATTTCAGTTCAGCATCATTTGCCATATTCGTCAGGGCTACATATATCATCTTCGCCACATCTTCCATAATATCGATGGTAACTGCATCCGGATCATCGCCCGGGAGGTGATAATATACTTTTTTGTATCCGCCGGTTGTTCCTAAAGACATTGTCCTGTATCCCGCAGAGCTGAAATTGAATGCATCGCTTCTCGGCCTCCCGTAATATTGTGTCGGCTCAGGTGCTGAACCCCTGAACGGGCGGTGGATATATTTTGAATTGGCTTCCTCGAAGTAAGTAAGGAGGTTTTTATATGCACTTGATCCGCTGACTGCCAGACCTGTCCCGTTTCCAACCATGTCTAGGTTTATGGCGACAATGTTTTTTTCTTTCGGGAAGGCAGGTTTCCCGGCATAAAGCCTGCTGCCATGAAGCCCTGTTTCCTCACCGCCGAAGAATACGAACACAACGGATCGTTTCAATTGAATTCCCGACTGTGCCATCGCTTTTGCCGCCCCCATTATGTCAATCACTCCGCTGCCATTATCCAGGGCTCCGTTGACCACCCTGCCTGCATCTCCAACCGCATCCAGGTGTCCGCCTATGACAATAGATTCGTCTTTCAGCACCGGTTCTGTCCCTTCAATCATCCCGACCACATTGCATCCTTTTCCTTCCGGGTGCCGTGTTGTGTTTGCTTTGATAGTCATTATTTTACCGGTATTAAAGGAAGCAGGTTTAAAGGTCTTTCTCATCTGCTCGACCAGGTCTGCATTGGTGGTCTTCAGGCCGGTAAAGATATCTGACAGAGGCTGCGGACCAATACCGCATACAATTATGGATGGATCGTATGAAATATTCGGATTCGCACTCGCGCCGTCGATGTAGAGAAAACCATTAGCGCCATGTTTTACGGCATTTTCCAGCTTGTACTGGTGGTAGCAGTACCCAACCCACTTTTTATATTCGGGATTCCTCGGATCTGTGTGGGGAACATCCCGGTTTACCAGGACAATTTTGCCCTTTACATCAATTCCTTTATAATCGTCGTAACTAAGCTCAGGCGCAGTAACTCCGTATCCGGCGAACACAACCTCCGCAGTTATTTCACCTGGCCCGGAATTCATACCGGGGAAATACTCATCGGGATATGTGTAGTTCTTGTAAATAGTCGAACCATCAGGTTGTTTTATGTTTAACGAAAGACTGCCGCAGTTGTTGAGAACAGTATAAGGGGCATCAAACCACTGGAAATATGTGCCATTGTCTCCGGCAGGCTTTATTCCCCATTCCTTTAATTTACCGGCCACCCATTCCGCGCTAGCAATATACTCAGGTGTGCCGGAAAGACGCCCTTTGAACTCAGGTGAGCATAGTTTTATTATCCATTCCATCATCTCCTCGCTGTTTATCTTGTGGAACTGATTGAGCAGTTTTAATTCTGTTTCATTCTGAGCGCTGAGATTGAATGCTGGTAATAATAAGGTTACAAGGATAATTTTGATGGTTCTCATCTTATTCAAATTTTTAAGGCTCCAAATATAACAAAAGTCTGGACTATTTTGTTTGAGTCCGATCGTCCCTCAGCTGCCAATATACCTGAAGAAATGAAAACCCAACTGACGCGAAGCAAATGACAATGAATGACGCGGAGCAAATGACAATGAATGACGCGAAGCAAATGACAATGAATGACGCTGCAGGCAAATGATCCCTACTCCGGCAGTGTTATCGAAAAACACGTGCCTTCTCCTTCCCGGCTCTCGACAGATATGGCTCCCTTGTTTATCATAACAAGTTCATGACACAGCTTAAGTCCGAGGCCTGTCCCTTTTTCATTTTCAGTACCTGGGGTGCTCGTCATCTCAGTTGAAGTGAATAAATACTTCTGTCTTGTTTCAGGGATTCCCACTCCGTTGTCGCATACTTTAAGCAGTATTCCCTCGCTGTCAGGACTTTTATCCTTGAGCAGGATGCTGATCCTACCGCCACGGTGAGTGTATTTAACAGCATTTGACAGCAAATTACGTATTATGATGTCCATGAGATCCTTGTCAAAATATGCAGTGGAACTGCCTACCTGTGTAAAATTAACCGAGATATCTTTTTTATCTGCTGTCTCCTTGAAAATGCTGAGATTGGTCAGAATTACATCGGCAAGGTTAAGTCTTTCAGGTGAATACTTGATTTTATCTTCCTGGCCTCTTCCCCATACCAGCATATTTTCAAGAAGGGAGATAACCTGCTGGGCATACTGGATGCTTGAATTTGCGAAAGTATCGTATTTCTCCTTGTATTCCTTCTCTTTCAGCAGGTTAAGCATATAAAGGATATTTACCACAGGGCTCCTGAGGTCGTGCGATATTACTGAAAAGATCTTATTCTTCAGCTGAATCGTGTCTGACAGCTGTTTATTTTTAAGAGCAATCATCCTGTTCTGTTCCTCGACTTCCCCTGTGCGATTATTCAATTCCTGCGTCCGTTCATTAATCAGCATTTCGAGATTGCGGTTCATGAACTCAAGCTCATTCTGCAGTTTCTCTTTTTCATATACCGATTTTACCCATTTATAGATTAAAAGGGCAGCCTGAATAAGTACAAATACTATTATTATATAGGTCATAATATAACCGGAGGAACCTGCCGATTTTCCGAGAGAAACTCTTATATCGTAAATCACACCAATAACCAGAAACAGGAATACAGAGAAATAGACAATGTCAAGATAATTCTTTTTAAGTATTCCCGAGAAGCTCTTGAAAAGGACATAAAGTGTCAGAAATAACATCGACGGGTATATCGCTAAGGTTGCATAGCTGAAGATTCTGACAGGAAGAAAAACAGTAAGAATGAATGATGCTGAGAATAATCCCGTAATGAGCAACGCGAAAAGCCTGAAAAACCTGTCCGGATATAGAGTCAGTGCAAACAATGTATAACCTATAATGACCATGTAGAGTCCGAGGTATTCCATCCTGACTAACCAGATCCAGCTGACCGATAAAAAATTATTAATGAGAAAATGGGAAGTGAACAGTGGTCTAAGTGCAAGGCCGATTATTGCCATGCTGAAATATCCCATGAGTTTTTCCTTAGGATAGATCAGGAAGAAGAAAAGGAAGAAAAGGGAAAAGCCAAGCAAAAAGCTTATCGTGGCCCATCCTCCGGCCCAGCTGTTAGCCAGCCTTTTCTGGACTTCCGGAAATGTCCCCATTTTCATCGGAAGCCAGAATCCTCCCCGGCGATGAAAAAAATTTGATACATTTATTATTATTGAGAGAGAGTCGGCAGACGGATTGTACCGGAAGAAATTTCTTGAGTATTCAGGTTTTGATTCAGAAGCGCTCTTCCCGGGAACACCATTTCCTCCCATATAATTACCATTAAAATAAATATCATAGGATGAATCAAATACAGGTAAATCGAAACCCAGAGGCTTCCTGAATCCCGGAGGCAGGATCACAGTCAGCCTGTAAGTGGCATAACCCTCCTTTTCAGTCCTGACCTTGTCGCTGGGATAGTCTGTCCAGTAGGAGGGGACTTTACCGTAATAATCAGGTTTTATAAATTTATTCGTGAAATCATTAGGGCGAAGCATCCTATTCCAGTAAAACTCCCATTCCCCGTTAAGTTTAAGGATAAAATGCTCCTTACCCTCAAACTGGTGGAGATCAATAACTCCCCTTACGGCTTCAGGATTCCGGCTTACTGAATACAGATTCAGTGATACAGCTAAGAACAGCGGTATTAAAATGTTCCGCATCTGATTATGATTTCGGATTTCGGATTGAAGATTTCGGATTTATCAGGTTTTATGGATTCTTTTAAGATCCGCAATCCGCAATCCGCAATCCGCAATCCGCAATCCGTAATCCGTAATCCGCAATCCGCAATCCGCAATCCGCAATCCGCAATTCCTATTTAAGTCCCCTGTTCTCAAGGAGAGCATCTATTCCAGGCTCTCTGCCTCTGAAGGCAATATACATTTCAAGCGGATCCCTTGTGCCTCCTCTTGAAAGGATTTCCTTCTCAAATTTTGCTGCGACCTCCTTATTGAAGATATCACCTGTTTCCTTAAATGCCCGGAAAGCATCCGCATCGAGAACTTCACACCATATATAACTGTAGTACCCAGCAGAATAACCACCTCCCCAGATATGGTTGAAATATGTCGACCTGTAACGGGGCTTGATCTCAGGGATCAATCCGTATTTCTCCATAGCCTTATTCTCGAAATCCCTTATATCCAGATCAACGGGTTCTGTAAGTGCGTGGTATTCCATATCCAGGAGTGAGGCAGCCATATATTCCACCGTAATAAATCCCTGGTTGAATTTGCTAGCCTTGTCTAGCTTTTCAACAATCTCAGCCGGTATTACCTCACCTGTCTGGTAGTGTTTCGCGTAGACTTTAAGTACTTCAGGTTCAAGTACCCAGTGCTCCATAATCTGTGATGGCAGTTCCACAAAATCGCGTGGTACAGAACTGCCCGGGTACGTGATATTTGACAGCAGGTTGTTAAGGGCATGACCAAATTCATGGAACAGGGTTTCTGCTTCGGGAGATGTTAGCAGTGAAGGCTTGTCGGCTGATGGAAGCGTCGAATTTGTTACCATTGTTACGATCGGATAAACCATTTTACCTTTAATATCTCGGCGCTGGCTCCTGTAGGTTCCGCACCAGGCGCCACCTCTTTTTGATGGCCTCGGGTAATTATCTATCATAAGTATGCCGACATGCTTCCCGTCGCGGGTGACTTCAAAGGTGTTTACATCAGGATGATATTTCGGGATATCGTCCCTCTTTGTGAATGCAAGCCCGTAAAGTCTGTTGGCAACATAGAACATGCCCTCCATAACATTATCTATCCTGAAGTACGGCCTCGTGATCTCGTCGTCAAGGGCATATTTCTCTTTCTTGATCTTCTCAGTATAATACCACCAGTCCCATGGCTCGAGCTTGAATTTACCGCCCTCTTTTTTAATTAGCTCCTGCTGGGCGGCAGCTTCGGCTTTTGCTACGGGCAGGGCAGCAGCCCATACCTGTCCCAGAAATTCAAATACTTTCTCCGGAGTTTTAGCCATATTCCTTTCAAGTGCAAAATCGGCAAAGCTGTCATAACCCAGGAGTTTTGACCTTTCAGTCCGGAGTTTGTTGATTTTTGCAATTATGGCTTTGTTATCATACTGGTTATCATTGTCCCCTTTCATGAAATACCCTCTGAACAGTTTTTCCCTGAGGTCGCGGCGATCTGAATATTGAAGGAAAGGAGTCATACTCGGAACCTGCAGCGTGAAGACCCATTTGCCTTCCATTTTCAGGGACTTTGCCATTGCAGCTGCCTGTGCCATGACACCATCCGGCAATCCTGAAAGGTCGTCTTTTTTATCAATGATAAGCTTATAGCCGTTGGTTTCAGCCAGCAGGTTCTGTCCGAACTTAACCTGAAGGCTGGCAAGTTCCTCGTTAATTTTACGAAGCTTTTCCTTGTCGGAAGGTGAAAGCGCTGCACCGCTCCTGACAAAATCCTTGTAAGTGTCCTCAAGCAGCTTTTTCTCTTCATCTGTAAGCTTGAATTTGTCCCTGTTGTCGTAGACAGTTTTTACTCTCTGAAAAAGCGTGTCGTTAAGTGAAATATCATCCCTGTGCTTGGCTGCGATGGGAGCGAGCTCAACGCTTATCGCCTGCAATGAATCGTTAGTATTTGCCGAGTTGAGAGCCCCGAATACCCTTTGAACTTTGGAAAGAAGCTCTCCGCTGTAGGCAAGCATTCTTATTGTATTCTTAAAATCAGGTTCCTTCGGATTTGTGATAATAGCTTGTATCTCTTTCTTCTGTTCCTCGAATCCCTTAAGAGTTGCCGGCATAAAATGTTTTGCCTTTATCTGGTCGAAAGGAGGTACCCCGAACGGAGTGTCCCACTCATTGAAAAACGGATTATCGCTTTTAACCTCTTTTTTGCAGGCTGAGGTAGTTATGACCGCTGCCATCAGTAATAATGCAAGTCTTTTCAT
>Ga0172362_10005284_pt1 | contig 11184 bp, 11 predicted proteins | sample LakKivs1_kivu2a2_FD_114534 | JGI IMG/M metagenome (GOLD analysis project Ga0172362, IMG submission 114534) | Sediment microbial communities from Lake Kivu, Rwanda - Sediment s1_kivu2a2 | ecosystem: Environmental > Aquatic > Freshwater > Lake > Sediment | place: Rwanda: Western Province, Lake...
CGGCACATAGGGATTTCAACGCAGCACAAAATATCTTGGCCCTCGGATTGGATGGCCTGGGAGTAATCCCTAGAAGCCTTCGCCTTTAGGCGAGGGAGCAGTCACAGAGCAGAAATCCCTTCGAATTCAAAATCAGCATTTTTGAATTCTTTGATCCCGATTTGAGCGCAATGCTGCACGATGTTCTCGACTGTCTCTCCAGGGTGCATTTCTGCAGCAGAGATATCTACGGAGATAGAAGCAGAAAACTCCACACCCCTTCTAAGACCTTTTACTTTAAAATTAGCGTAAATCGTCTCTTTTTTCTTTGTGATATTTTTAAATTTAATAAGGTTGTTTTCGGCCAAGTCTTCCATTCCAGATCTCCCTGTTGGCAAAAAATGTAGGTGCTTTTAGGGGTTTCTGTCAATGACCAAAAAGAAAAAAACAGCTACCCTGGAAAGCTCGCAACTTACGAGGGTTTCTTATGGGGATGACAATAGAAAAAAGTTGGCATGAGGTGTTACAAGAAGAGCTGAAAAAACCCTATATTTCGGAACTTAAAGCTTTTCTTGAAAAAGAAAAAAAAGCTGGTTTTACCATCTATCCTGAAGAAGATTTTGTTTTTAATGCTCTTTCTAAAACGCCTTTTGATAAGGTCAAAGTGGTTATTATGGGACAAGATCCTTATCATGGGGCTGGACAGGCGCATGGGCTCAGCTTCAGTGTGCGCAAGGGTGTTACTCCTCCCCCTTCTTTAAAAAACATTTTTAAAGAAATTCAAGCGGATCTTAACATTTCTTTCTTTTCTCATGGATGTTTAGAGTCTTGGGCAGAGCAAGGTGTTCTTCTTTTGAATGCGACGCTGACGGTGAGAGCGAAAGAGCCTAGATCTCATTATGGGAAGGGTTGGGAAAGATTCACAGACGCTATCATTGCTGCGCTCTGTCAAAGAGAAGATCCTATTGTATTCTTACTATGGGGAAAGTCTGCTTTAGAAAAGTGCTCTACGATCTTACACCAAACAAAACATCCCCATCTTATTTTAACAGCGGCACATCCTTCTCCCTATTCTGCGAGTGGATTTCTAGGATGCTCTCATTTCTCTAAGGCAAATGAGTTCTTGGCAAAGAGTGGAAAAAGCCCTATAAGCTGGAGAGTGGAGTCGTAGTATAGAGGGCTTTGTCTATGCCGGAGCGAGAGAGAAAGAAAAAGCATGGCTTTTCTTTGTTTTCGGTGTTTTTCACCTTTTTTATCGACAATTTAGGAGCAACGATTATTTTCCCCATCTTTGCTCCTCTATTCTTACGCGCGTCTACGACGGTTTTGCCAGAGACGATGTCTTACAATGTAAAAGCTGCGATTTTAGGGCTTTTTTTGGGGGCGTACCCCCTTGCTCAACTTCTTTGCGCTCCCGTACTTGGTGATTTGGCGGATAGACATGGACGCAAAAGAGCTTTTTTACTTTCAACAGCTTTTTCTTTGCTAGGCTATATTCTTTGTGCAATTAGCATCAGACACAAATGGATTTCTTTGCTGTTTGTTTCCCGGCTTATCATGGGAGCTTCTGCTGGCAACCTTTCTCTATGTTTGTCCGCTCTTTCAGATCTAAGCCATTCAAGCAAGCAGAAGGTAAGATATTATGGCATTGGATCTGTGGTTGCTGGCGTGACCTTTGTATTGGGTCCTTTTCTCGGAGGAAAGCTTTCAGATCCTATGGTACATTCTTGGTTTAATTTAGCCTTTCCTATGTGGATAGGAGCTTTTCTGGCTTTCATTAATTGGGTTTTTCTAGCTTTTGCTTTTATGGAAACACATCTCTCTCCTTCCAAAGAGCCTTTCGATGTGATCAGAGGTCTTCATAACATACAAATGGCTTTTAAAACCCCTTCTATTAAACGGCTTTATCTTAAGTATTTTTTTTATCTCCTTTCTTGGAATATGCTTTTTCAGTTTATTCCCGCTTTTTTGGTCACAAACTTTGGTATTCGCAACTCCTTGATAGGTGACATTTCTGCTTTGATGGGTCTTGCGTGGATTGTAGGGAGCCTTCTTTTATACAAGGTGCTACTCCCCTATTTTAAGCCCAAAGGGCTTCTTATTACAGGAGGGGCTATTTTTTCTGTAATGGTTATCTTGTGCTCTTTTACACGTTCTTTGCCCCTTTTTACAGCGCTACTTGGGTGCGCTGTGCTGATAGCAAGTTTTGGGTGGCCGCTATGCACAGGGGCGATTTCTAATGCAGCGCATGGATCCATGCAAGGAAAAATCTTAGGTTTTAGCCAGTCTATGCAGTCTCTTACCATGATGGCAGCTCCCATTATTGTCGGCCCTTTTCTTTCAAAACACTCCGCGATCCCCTTTTTCTTAGCGGCAGCGGCTAGTATTGTATTTTGCTTTTTGGCAAGCTTGTCAGAAAAAACGCAGCGTTTATAAGTGTATGATCATCCCCAGCGAGCTTTGTTTAGCTATTGAAGAGCTTGTTTCTTCCGTGCCGCGTAGCCGTCTTCAAGAGGCTGCAAAGAATCTTTCCGCTCGCTACAGAAACCCAAAAGGAGCGCAGGGCCCTCTGATAAAGACCGAGGAAGAAAGACTCGCCTATCTTTGTACAAGATTTCCAGCGACGTTTGCAGCAAATAAGGCTGTTTTTTCTGAGATGAAAGAAAGAGGGGTTCTTGACGAGGTTTTTTCCGTTGTGGACTTAGGAGCAGGCTCTGGAGCTGCTTTTTGGGCTTGTCAGGACTCGTTATCCGCAGAGACTCACTATACGCTTATAGAAAGAGACCTTGATGTAATCCATCTGGGAAAAAAACTTTTACAGAAGATCTCCTCTCCCCTGTGCTCTGAATGGATCTGCGCAGACTACGGGAGTTCCTTAGGAAGCTATGATCTTGCTCTTTTTTCTTATTCTTTAGGAGAGGCGCTTTCTGAGAAAAGAAAAGAAGTTCTTAAGCTAGTCGCTGAAAAAACCAAGAAGCTTATCATGATTGTAGAGCCAGGAACGCCTGCTGGGTATGAAAAGATTCTTTCTATGCGCAGCGTCTTGTTAGAGCTTGGCTGGCATATGGTAGCCCCCTGCCCTCATAACAAGCCTTGCCCTCTTCTTGGTAAAGATTGGTGTCATTTTTCTCAAAGGCTGCCAAGAACCCCTCTACATCGCCTAGTAAAAGAAGCTTCTTTGGGATTTGAAGATGAAAAATTTTCTTACATCGTGTTGTCTAAAAAACCTTATACCATGGCTGGATATCGGGTGATTAAGACCCCGTATCAGCGTAGCGGCTATATAGAGCTAGAACTGTGCTCTACAAGCGAAGGAATTTTACATAGAAAAACTTCCAAAAAAGAAAAAGAATTCTTTAATAAAGCAAAAAAACTTGATTGGGGCTCTTTTTATTCCGAATAAAAAATCAATAAACATAAAAAAACATTTAAGTATTTTGAGATTATAACCTCTGTGATAGAATTCCTCTTAGCAAGTAAATCTAGAGGATTTGAAACTGTGTACTATCTTCCCTACATGATTTTAAAAAACCAGTTATTAGACAAACGACGAGCCAAGTTGATCATAGAAGGGGTCGAAGTCTACTTCGAAATGCTTGCTGAAGGCAGCCACTGGACCTTAAAGGCTAGAATTCACTATGAGGCAGAGTCCTCCGCTTTACAAGATCTTTTACAATCTCTCAACTATGTTCGTCTTCCACAAGGAAATTTGAAGGTATATCCTGAAGAAAGTTGTGTTGTTTTGACGCAAGAGACTCCAAATCTTTTACATTTTCTTCTTTTTAAATCCACCATGGAGCAGTTCATGAAAACCCATGATTTTTGGAAAGGTATTGTGGATGATATGATCAAAAGCGAAGCTTCTATTCTAAGATAATTTCCGATAATTACATTGCTGTAAAGAGATCGATTTTTTTACTATTGCATCTAAGGCAATAATAAAAGGATAGCTCTATGTACCAAGGTTCGTATGTCGCTCTGATTACTCCTTTACATCAACATATGGAAGTTGATTATGAAAAATTTCAAGAACTTATTGAGTGGCACATTGCTGCTGGAACGGAGGGGCTTGTTCTTGGAGGCACAACAGGAGAGGGAATTGTTTTAAGCAACGAAGAAAAAGACAAGCTCTTACAAGTAGCTTTGCAGGTGGCTAAGAGAAGGATTCCTATTATTATGGGAACAGGCTGTAGTGATACAAGAGCCTCCATTGCTAGAACAAAAAGAGCAAAAGAACTTGGCGCAGATGGGGCCATGATCATTGTTCCCTATTATAGTAAACCAACAGAGCAGGGGTGTTTTCAGCATTTTTATGAGATCTCTAGAGTAGGCCTTCCTCTTCTTATCTATCATCATCCTGGAAGAACAGGCATTAAACTATCAGCAAGACTTCTTAGTGAACTTTCAGCTCTTCCAAATATTATAGGCATTAAAGATTGTTCAGGGGAGTTGAGTTTAGTAGAAGATATACTTGCTAAATGTGATACAACGATTTTATCAGGAGATGATGTTATTACCTATTCTCTGATGCAAAAAGGAGCTCAGGGGACGGTCTCTGTGATAGGTAATATTATCCCAAAAGAGTGGGGAGAGCTTGTGAGAGCCTGTCTTAATAGAGATTATGACAAAGCTTTGCAGCTTCAGAAAAAATACCACAAACTCAATGAAGCGCTCTTATTAGAAACAAATCCTCAAGGGGTCAAATACGCCTTGAGTCTTATGGGCAAGTGCGAGCCGTATATTCGGCTTCCTCTTGTTATGCCAAAAGAAGAAACCAAGATAGCTATCAGACAGGCTTTGCAGCAGCTTTCTTTGATCTAAACGCTTTATTTTTGTAATACGAGGGTTTGTACTTCTTCCAGTAAAGCCAGCAAAATGGCTTTTTCTTGCGAAGTAGGTTTGAAAGAGTTTTTCTTACACAAAGAAGAAAGGCTTTTTAGTTGCCTTAGAGCTTGTTTAGGCAGCCTTTGTGAACGTCGATCTTGCTCTTCTAAGGGAAATAGCTCTCGTAAAAGAGAGAGAAGTTTGTCTTTGGTTTCACCTTGATAGCCCAAAATAAATTGCTTTTTTTGTTCCAGGGAAGCTTCTCTGGAAGCCAAGGTATAAATCACTTGTTTGGGCATGAGCTCAGCGCTGCGTTGTAATTGCTCAGAAAGGGCTGTGTAGAGCTCATAATATTGCAGAAAGTTGTAGGGGGTTTGTCTGTTGCCGTAGGTGGCAAGAAGCCAAGCAGAAAAAGCTCCATCTTTATAGGTCTTGAGAATGTTTTGCGCTTTTTTGATTCTTTCCCCGTGTAAAATGATTGCCTGGTTGTTGATGGCTTTTAGCTCAGAAGTAATGGTAGATAGATCTGTCAAATCGCGAGATAGGGTTTCTTCAGAGAGGGTATAGTTTTTAAGAAGATCTTCTAAGGAAGCTTTTTCTTCTGGGCTCAAATCCACAACTTTAAATAACCCTGAAAAAGAAGAGAGACTTCCAGAAGAGGTTTTAGCTGCAAGCTGATCCATCTTGGTGGTTTTTTGCTCTCCTTTCTCAAAGCGTTTAGAAAGGATGGACTTGACATTAGACATAAAAGCACCTCATGTAAAGCGGCTTTACATTTTTGTGAGAAGTTCGCTTGTTAGCTGTACAAAATCTTGAGAAGCTCTGCTTGCTGGAGCTGTTTCGATAACAGGTTTTCCTAGAATAGAAGCTTCGGAGACAGAAACATCTTTTCTCACTTTATAGGTGAGGACTTTGCCTGGAAAGGTTTCGTTAATGATGTTTAAGAAGGCATCATTGTTTTTACCTCGCTCATTCCAAAAAGAAAGAGCAACGCCCAGGACTTTGAGAGGGTGTCTTTTACCGATGGTGTCTACAAAAAGAGAAAGTCTCTGCAGACCTTTAATGCTATAAAACTCCGGGGTTGCAGCAACAAGGCAATAATGGGCTGCAATAAAAGCAGACTCTGTAAGCCAGCATAAGGAGGGGGGGGTATCGATAAAAACATAGTCATAGTTTAAAGAAGAGAGGAGATTGCGAAGTTTTTCATGAGAGTAGCGATCGGAGGCGAGTGGGCCAGAAACTTCTACTCTTTCAAGCCAGGTGTCTGCTGGAATAAGATCTAGGTTCTTTACAGGGGTTTTTACAATCACTTCATGAAGCTGTTTTATTCCTTGAAGAACAGGAGCCAAACTATCATGCTGATCAGGGTCAAAACCAAGGCCTGCTGTGAGATTGGCTTGAGCGTCAAAATCAATCAGCAGAACCTTTTTCTTGTGTTGTTTAGCCAAAATAGCGCCAATGTTCAAAGAGATCGAGGTCTTAGCTGTGCCTCCTTTAAAACTACTGACAGTGATGATTTTCATCGGTGGCCTTTATTTAGGGTTTTGCAACAAAGACTCCAAAGATTTTGTGGTTAATTCTTCCTGTAGGGTTGCTACAAAGGCTTTTAGATCAAGCTCTCCATGAACCACGTTATCTCGAGTCCGGACGTTCACGGTCTCATTTTCTACTTCTTGATCACCAACTGTCAACATGTAATTACATTGAAGAAGCTGAGCATTGCGAACCTTTTTGCTCACAGACTCATTAGAATCATCACTATCTACCAAAAAGCCAAGAGAGGTCAAAAAGGCTCTTACTTTGTGAGCATAGTCTACATGGCGATCAGCAACAGGGATGATGCAGATCTGTCTTGGGCTAAGCCATAGAGGGAATTTTCCTGAAAAATGTTCGACAAGAATGCCAAAAAAACGTTCCATGGAACCGAAAATGGCTCTATGAATCATTACAGGACGTTTTTCCATGCCGTCACTATCTGTATAGAAAAGATCAAAACGTTGCGGAAGGGCCATGTCAAGCTGAATGGTTCCACATTGCCAAGATCTTCCAAGAGAATCTTGGATATGAAGATCTATTTTCGGTCCATAAAAGGCGCCATCGCCTTCATTGATCTTATAAGGAAGACCCCAAGCATCGAGAGCATCTTTTAACCCTTGTGTGGCAACTTCCCACTCTTTATCACTACCGATCGTTTTTGTTTTTTCAGGACGTGTAGAAAGCTCTAAGCGGTAAGTAAGACCGAAAGTCTCATAAATGATTTTTACAAGGTTGAGAACGTTTACAATCTCTTCTTTAATATCAGAAGGCTTCATGAAGACGTGGGCATCATCTTGGTGAAAGCTTCTCACGCGAAACATTCCACTGATAGCTCCAGAAGCTTCATGTCTATGCACATGACCAAATTCTGCAACACGTAAAGGAAGCTCTCTATAGCTGTGAGAATGCGCTTTGTAGTAGAGCATGCATCCAGGACAGTTCATCGGTTTGATAGCAAATTCTTTGTCTTCGATCACCGATGTATACATGTTTTCTTTGTAATGTTCCCAGTGGCCAGATTGTACCCATAGGTCTCGACTCATTAACTGAGGTGTTTTGATTTCCACATAGCCAGAGCGTTTGTGAAGATCTCTCCAAAAATCAATCAAGGCATTCCACACAAGCATCCCTTTAGGGTGGATGAAAGGCATACCAGGAGATTGCTCTCTAAAGGAAAAAAGGTCGAGTTTTTGACCCAAGAGGCGATGATCTCTTTTTTTGGCTTCTTCAAGCATATGAAGATACGTTTTTAGCTGTTCTTTATCAGGAAAAGAAATCGCATAAATGCGGGTGAGCATTTCATTATTAGAATCACCTTTCCAGTAAGCCCCAGAGGTCTTGAGGATTTTAAAGGCTTTAATTTTTCCTAAAGAAGGAAGGTGAGGGCCTCTGCAGAGATCGAAAAATTCTCCTTGCTGATAACCAGAAAGGGTAGAGCCTTCTTCAAAACCTTGGATGAGCTCTTGTTTGTAGCTATTGCTTCCAAAAGCAGTAAGAGCTTCTTTCTTACTTTTGAACTCTTTTCTGGAGGGTCTGTAGTTTTCTTTAATAATTTTTTGCACTTCTTTTTCGATCTTTGGAAAATCTTCTTCTGAAAGAGTTAAGTTAGCAAAATCGTAGTAGAAACCATTATCGATCGGAGGGCCAATCGTTGGTTTGGCATCAGGCCAAAGGCGAAGAATCGCTTGAGCGAGTACGTGAGCGGAGGAGTGCCAAAAAACTTCTTTACCCTCTTTGTCATCAAAATGCAGCAAAGTGACGGAGTCTCCTTGCTTGAGAGGGTGAGACAAATCACACGTTTTTCCGTTAATTTTAATAGCTAAGGATTGATGGGGCTCCCGAAGATTAAGTTTTTCACTTAGCTCAATCCCCGAGGCGCAGTCTGCAAGATTTATCTCTTGTGAGTCACACTTTATCATCATTGTAACAGCCTGTTAGGGGTTTCTTATAGCAGGGGAGTATAAAGTTTTCCCCGATAACCGAAAAGAGCTTTCTTGAGAAAAGACTTTCGAATTCGCCCTTTTGACGCAGAAAATGCAAAGAACTATGATGCAGTTGTTTTTTGAGATAAGGCCAATGAATAGACTGTTTTTGCTTTTTTTTATTTTTGTTACCGTTAAATCTTTTTGTTTATACCAGGGTAACCCAGCTTCTTGTGAGCTTCCAAGACTTGGGCTTTTTATACCTGAAGAAAGAGCTCTTTCTTGTAAAGTGGGCTTTCAGACAAACAAAGTGTTTTCTAAAAAAATGTTTTTAGATGTCACGCAAACACAGGGTATCTTCATGGTACCTAGCATCAGCTCTTTTGCAAACCAAGGAACAATCACTCTCAATATCATTGATAGGCTAGAAATTTTCGTAACGGCAGGAAAGATGCAAATTTCTTCTCGCAACGCGTTGTTTGATGAAGCCTCTTTGCAGCTAGAGGGAACTGCTGGAGCTGTATGGTCTATAGGAGGAAGAGCTCTTATCTTGCTGTGGGGAAATACAGCTCTTGGAGGGGAAGCGAGCTACTTGTCTTCTTCTTCCCATCTCAAAAGCTTAACCATAGGCGGGGAGAGTAGATCTTGGACCTATAATCATCAGAGCTATGAGGAATGGCAAATACAAGTAGCGCTTTCTCAAGAGCTCTCTTTTTTCTCTTTCTATGCAGGAGGGGCCTATTCTTATACAGAGCTTACACTCAAGCTGCCGGCGTATAAGGTACATGCAACGTATAAAAACAGACACAAACTCAGCATGGTGGTGGGAGCTTCTGCTTCTTTATCTAGAGCTCTCTTTGCCAACATAGAAGGCAAATGGTTTGGAGAAAAAAGTTTGGGAGGGAGTTTGGATGTGCGGTTTTGATAAAGAATTTTTATGTCAAAAAAATCTTTGCGTCTCCTACACTCCGCAAAGAAAGCCTATATAGAGGAAAGTCATGAAAATAGTAGCTCTTGCACTTTGTATGTGGAGCCTTTGTCTATATGGACTCTATTACGGAAGCCCTAATCTTCCTAATACCACTAAAGAGGGAATTATCATCCCTCAAGATTGGTTTTTTGGGTTAAAAATTGGGTATCAAAACGATTACGTTTTTGATAAAAGTTTAAAAGTTGCTAATCGATTAAGCGCTCAAAAAATCGAGGTGTTTAATTACTACTTGCAACAAGGGGAAATCACCTTTAATTTCGTAGATCGTTTCGAGGTGTATGGCCTTTTGGGAGCGATGAAATTTCGCATAGAGCCTCGCAACTCGGGAGTGATTCGTCAACTTTATGAAACTAACAATCACTTTAGTTGGGGTTTTGGAGCTCGTGGTATTCTCTTTGAGTGGGCAAGAGGAGTTCTTGGCTTAGATTTTAAATACATGGGGTCTTCACCTTCTTTGCAATCCATTGCTCATAATGGCGTTCCAAGAGACTCTGGACATGCCTATTTACGCTATAGAGAGTGGCAAATAGGGCTTGGGCTTGCGTATGCTTTAGAGACCTTCTCCCCTTATATAGGGGCCATTTATAACCAAAGCACGGGGCATTATAAAAAACTCCCTTTAGACCTTTTACCAGATCATAAAAGCTATTTTTCTGTTGTTAGCAAAACAAAATTTGGTATGGCTCTTGGGGTTACGCTATCTACTGGCTCAATTTTCACTCTTGATTTAGAGGCGCGCATGTTCAACGAAACGGCATTATCTGCTGCAGCTAATGTAAAGTTTTAGTTTTATCTTGCAGCTCTATTTGTTTTTAATTCTATTTTTGTTACTATTTCCTCGCCGATTTATTCTCTTTTTAAAATTATGTCATCTGTAAGCAGACTAAGAAGACCTTCGCAAGATCAGTTGATTTCCCCTCAGCAGGGAAGAAAGGTTCTTTCACCAAGAGCGTCTGCTGCTTTGCTGAGAACGCCAGGTCATGACTGCAGCACCATCAAGGCGGATAACGTTGCGCAAAAAGTGATGGCAAGACTAGGCCACTCTTTGCAAAGATTTGCTATCAGCTTTGGTTGGGAATGCCTTACGGTTAGAGGCAAAACCCGTTACAATGGGGGCAGAACTTATTGTGGTCAGGGCAAGTGTGAAGCTGCGCATGCAGCTCTTTCTCCTACTTTGTATGATGACAAGCTCCAAAGAGTGCAAAAAGAGTTAGAGAAGAGCCCTTTTTCTGTTATCAAAGAAATTTCTAAGCTTTACCTTCTTCGCAGGTTTTCTTTATCCGAGACAGACAAAGAAAATCTGTCTCACAGTAGCCAAGAAAAAAGAATCAAGAGTTTCACAGAGATTACAGGAAGGCTTTCTAGAAGGCAAAGGAAGGGGTCAATAGCTGATTCTTCTTTAGAGAAAACAAGGAATGCTACGTACAGCAATCCAAGGTCTAGCAATCGTTTTGATTGTTATCTGGAGAGAACTTTACGTAAAGTAGAAGATGAATTAGCTGATGAGTGCGCTTCTCACAGCAAAGCTCCTGAAGAGGCGTTAGCTGCTCTCATCAAAGTGTATAGCGAGCTATTAGAAAAGGCGGTCTTTCATCTCGAAGAAGAGAAAAAAGACATGGAGGAGTTTTCTAGCGCTTGGGATCGCCTTATCGAGGCGCAAAAAGCATTAGAAAAAGCCAAGCCTTCAGAAAAGATTTCTACGTTTAAAGATTACAAGTCTGCAATAACTGCGTATCTGGATTTGTATCAAACTAGGCAAGCCCACCAAAAACAGGGGGTTTCCCGCCAGAAATCTTTAATGAAAGCCTTAAAACAAGAGCAGTCTCTTCGATTGCTCAAACACATCAAGGGTATGAATGCACTGGACTCTGACTGGTTTGCAAAAAATCAGCGTCATCTAAAAACTTCTGAAAAAATTGTAGGATGTTTTCA
>Ga0172362_10005286_pt1 | contig 11181 bp, 8 predicted proteins | sample LakKivs1_kivu2a2_FD_114534 | JGI IMG/M metagenome (GOLD analysis project Ga0172362, IMG submission 114534) | Sediment microbial communities from Lake Kivu, Rwanda - Sediment s1_kivu2a2 | ecosystem: Environmental > Aquatic > Freshwater > Lake > Sediment | place: Rwanda: Western Province, Lake...
CTCTGGGCGGCGGGCAGCGGCTGGGATCGGGGTTCTCCGCCAACCAGTCCTGCGCCAGACTGCGCAGGCGCAAGGCGTCCCCGGCGAGAGCCGCCTCGGCAAGCTCGTCAATCCGTACCATGCAGGTCCTCCCAAAGAGCGATGGCCACGTCCAGATCGCGCGTGCTCTGGCGCGTGCCGAACACGAGAACCATCACCCCTCCGCCCAGCAACAGCAGCTCGACCGTCCGGCCTTGCCCCTGGGCCAGTTGGCCCAGACGGGTCAGTCCGCCGACAATCTGCTCACGGGTGAATGTGGCCATGGCGGCCGTTAGTCTAGCGGAACCGAGCCACATCCGCCAATGGCGAGCGTGCAGCCATGGGCTGCGAACTCACCCGTTCGCTGCGCGGCCGGGACGAGCATGGCAGCCAGGGGTGTGGACGGGCGCGGGACTTCGGGGCGGTTGCTTGCGCGCGCGGGAGGAATTACCATTCCGCCTTCGGCGTTTGACGCGAGCTGAGCTCCGTAGGGTGGGCAGGCCTGCCCACGTCTTGGCTGTTACGCCAAGGCAATGCGAGGCGTTTCATGGCGGCGATAGCGTTCTTTCAGAACCGGCTGGGGCGGACCGACGGCGTTTCGCTGGAGGTCGACAAGTGGCGGCAGGTGCTGCGCGACCGCATGGGGCACGCGGTGTGGTACTGCTCCGGCAACGACGACGTGCCCACCAACTACTGCCTGCCCGAGCTGTACGCCCAGCACCCCGTCACGTGGAAGATCCTCCGCAACGGCACCGTCGAGCTGGCCGACTACGCCCGCGAGCAGGACCTGGAGCGCGACATCTACGACCACGCCGACACCATCGAGGCCGGGCTGCTGCGGTTTCTCGACGAGAAGGGCGTCAGCCTGCTGGCGCCGAACAACCTCTGCTCCGGCGGCTACCAGCCGGCCGCGGCCATCGCGTTCCACCGCGTGATGCGCCGGACCGGCCTGCCGGCGATCGTGCACAGCCACGACTTCTACTTCGAGGCCAGCGGCGAGGTGCGGGCGACCTGCCAGACCGTGGCCAGCATCTACGAGCGGTACTTCCCGCCCAAGCTGCCCAACGTCCAGCACGTGGTGATCAACCGCATCGCCCAGGCGGAGCTGAAGCAGCGCAAGAACATCGACGCCACCGTCGTGCCGAACGTGTTCGACTTCGACCAGCCGCCCTGGCGCGCCGACGCCTACAACGCTGACTTCCGCGACGCCTTCGGCATCGGACGCGACGACCTCGTGCTGCTCCAGGCCACGCGAATCCTCGACCGCAAGGGCGTCGAGCTGGCCATCGACGTGGCGGCCGAGCTGGGCCGGCCCCAGCGGCGCAAGGCGCTGGCGGGCGCTCCCACTGCCGCGGGCGGGCGCTTCGGCGGCGGCTCGAAGGTCGTGCTGCTGTGCGCCGGCATCGTCGAGACTATCGGCATCAGCGGCGACTATTGGGGCACGCTGCAGGCCCACGCCGCCGAGATCGGCGTGGACATGCGGCACGTGGGCGGGCGCGTCGCCCACAGCCGCGGCACCACCGCCGACGGCGCCAAGGTCTACTCGCTGTGGGACAGTTACGTGCTGGCCGATTTCGTCACCTACCCCAGCACGTGGGAGGGCTGGGGCAACCAGTTCATCGAGGCCGTCTTCGCCCGCCTGCCCGTGGTGCTGTTCGAGTACCCGGTGTGGAAGACGGACATCGCCCCGGCCGGGTTCGACGTGGTGAGCCTGGGCGACAGGCTGGCCGGGCGCGACGCCCGCGGGCTGGGGCACGTGTCGCGAAAGAAGCTCGCCGCCGCGGCCGACGAGGTGGCGGCTATCCTCACCGACCCGCAGCGCCGCGCGGCCATCGGCGAGCGCAACTTCGCCGTCGGCAGAGAACACTTCTCGCTCGATGCGCTCCAGGGGCACATCGAGAAGCTGCTGGCCGGCGCGGGGGTGGGATGACCGGCGGCCGGGCGAATGGAAAGGGATTGTGGGGATTGCCGGGATTGTGGGGATTGGAGAGGGTGTAATATGCCGCTGGCGAGTGCGTTTACACCTGCGGTGTGGTTTTGCGCACGGAATGCCCAAGGAGACGATGAGATGAGACTCGCACGGATCTGGGCGGCCGGGGTGGTCGCCGTTGTCGCTGCCCTCGTGGCCAGCAAGTGCGGCGCGGAGGCGCCGACGACGCAGCCCGGCAAGCCGTCGACTACGCGGCCCGCGAAGCCGCCAACGACGAAGGCGGCCAGGCCGCCGGCGACACGCCCGGCGCCGAAGCCCAAGGCCGACGCGAAGGAGATCGCCGAGCTCATCTCGCAGCTCGGGGCGCAGGACTTCAAGACGCGAGAGGCAGCCACCGGCAAGCTCATCGCGCTGGGCGAGAAGGCCGTCCGCGGCCCGTTGGAGGCCAGGGCGAAGGAGAAGGACCTCGACCCGGAGGTCGCCAGCCGCATCGAACAGATCCTCGAGAAGTTCGATCCGAAGGAGGGCAGGACGGTCACCGATCGCGCCAGCGGCGTGACGGTCTCCATCGCCGGCGGAGGCACCACGGTCACGGGCAAGGACACGGCCACGGGCAAGGCGCTCTGGCAGACGAAGCTGCCCGGCAACCAGAAGGCCACGAACCTCAAGCTCGCCGGCGCGCAGGTGCAGGTCGAACCGGCGGGGTGGCTGATCGACCTGAAGACAGGGCGCCTCACCTCCCAGGGCGGCATCTTCATCCGCAACGGCGGCGTGATCATTCGCGCCGGCGGGGCCGTCCAGGGCGGCGGCGCGGTCATCAAGCTCCAAGTCCAGGGCGGGCAGGTCGAGGTCAAGAAGGTGGAGCCCGGAAAGCAGGCGGACGGCGCCGCCAAGCGCGACTGAGCGGCAGCGCCCGGCTGCCATGGCGTCAGGGGTGCCGTTGCGCCTCTTCCGCGGCCGGAAGAACTGCTGAACTCGCGCGCCCGCACGTCCGATGTTGGCAGTGTCGGGAGCGATCGGGGCATGGGGCGGCCGGCGGCGCCGTCGCGGCCAGCGGCAGCGGCGCCGGCGTGCGGCAGACGAAAGCGTGCAACGATGGAAGTCTTCGCCGCGACACTGCCGATCTTCGACCGGCTGGGCAACGTCTACGGGTACGATCTGGTTCTCCGCGACGGGCTGGACGGCTTCCGCGACGGCCAAGGGGGCGACATGGGGTACGCCGGCGCCGAGATTGCCGCCAACTTTGACGAGCTGGCCGGCCACGGGCGGGCCTGCGTGGTCTTCCCCGCCGAGTTGCTGCTGAGCGGGCTGCCCCACGCCCTGCCGCCGGAGAAGCTGAGCGTCGGGATCCGCACCGGGGCGGCCGACGGCAACGGCCTTCTCGCCGCCTGCCGCGACCTGAAGGCGGCCGGCTATCAACTCGCCGGCGAGGACTTCCGCGCCGCCCAGCTTGCCGGCCCGCTGGCGGAACTGCTGGACATCGCGCGGATCGACGTGTCGGCCGTGCCCGCCGACGAGCAGCAGATCCTCCGCCGCGAGCTGGACGCGCGCGGCGTCCGCCGCCTGGCCCGCAACGTCCACACGCACGAGCGGCACAACATCGCGCGCGACGGCGAGTACTGGTACTTCCAGGGCGAGTTCTTCCGCACGCCCATTCTGGCAGCCGGGCGCGACCTGCCCACCAGCAAGCTGCGCTACCTGGAGCTGCTGCGGCAGATCCACCGCCCGGAGCTGTCGTACGATGAGGTCGAGGCCGTTATCAAGGGGGACGTGGCCATGACCTACCGCCTCCTGCGGTTCATCAACTCCGTGTGGTACGGCCTGAAGTACGAGGTCACGTCGATCCGGCACGCTCTGGTGCTGCTGGGGCCGGGAGAGGTGCGCCTGTGGGCGTCGCTGCTGGTGCTGCGGGAGCTGGGCGACAACAAGCCGGCGGAGCTGTTCCGGCGGTCGCTGACGCTGGCGAAGGCGGGGGAGCTGTTGGCGCCGCTGGTGGGCCTGGCCGCCCACGCGCCCGAGCTGTTCCTCATGGGCACGTTCACCTACGCCGAGGCGCTGACCGACGCGCCGCTGGCCCGCGTGCTGGACGGCCTGCCGCTGGGGCGCAGCGTCAAGCAGGCGCTGCTGGAGCGCCGCGGCCCCTACGCCGACGTGTGCGAGGCGCTGCTCGCCGGCGACCGGGGGCTGTGGGGCCCGCTGTCGGCGGCGTGCCAGCGCCTCCGGCTGGCCGAGCAGCGCGTGCCCGATCTGTTCCGCAAGTCCCGCGCCTGGGCCGACAAGGCCATGGCGCTGCTGTAGAACGCCCCGCCTTCTTTCACTGACAGCGACCGGCTTCTCCGACCCGCCGAAGGCAAATCGACAAGTCCCGGCAGGCCCGGAAATGTAAGGGGTCACTCACGGGGGGCCGGAGCATCGCCTCTTGTTCGTAGTTCCGCCGTCAGGCGGTCTTTCTCGGCCTTCGGCGGCGCACCGGGACCCGCCTTACGGCGGAACTACAAGCGCGGCCCCCCGTGAGTGACCCCTTACCCGGAAATCGCTTTTCCCCTTGACGGCCCGGATCGGTGGGGCGTATAGTGTGTTAGGTGTATGTTAGGCAGCCGGACGCCATGAGAATCGAGCGGATCGGAGAGCCTGTCGGCGTGCTGGCGGACTTTTCCGGCGGCACGGCCGAGCCGCTGCGGTTCCGCTGGAACGGGCGGACGTACGAGGTCGATCGCGTCAACGCGCGCTGGATCGACCGCCAGGGCGACATCTACAGCCTGCACTACAGCGTGCAGGTCGGCCAGGAGACGTACTTCCTGCACTTCGCCGGCGCCGAGGTGCAGTGGTGGCTGGATCAGGTGATCCTGGAGGGGTGAACGACGAACGGAATTGAAAATTGAAAATTGAAAATCGCAAATTGCCAATTGCGGAGCCGGGGGCACGAGGATGCCTGGCCGATGGCGCCGGCCCTTCGGGCCCGAATCCCTTTCTCTCCGCATCCTCCGGGCCGCTGTGGTCGAAAAGGTCGCGCCGGCTGGTTCTGCACGTCGACGTGGACGCGTTTTTCGCGTCGGTGGAGCAGCTTCTGGTTCCCGCCCTTCGCGGGCGGCCGGTAATCGTCGGCAGCGGGTGCATCGCCTCCTGCTCGTACGAGGCGCGGCGGGCGGGGCTGCGGGCCGGCATGTCGCTGCGCGAGGCGGCCCGGCGATGCCCCCAGGCCGTCGTCATGCCCGGCGACCAGCAGGTCTACCGCTGCTTCGCCGAGCAGGTCTGGGCCGTCTGCCGGCGCTACGTCACCGAGCTGGAGACCTACCTCGACGAGGCCTACGGCGACGCGACGGGCATGGAGGCCCTGCACGGCGGGGCGATGTCGCTCGGCCGGCGGCTGCGCGAAGACGTCCTGCGCGAGGTCCGCCTGCCGGTCTCGGTGGGGCTGGCGAGCAACCGGATGCTGGCGAAGATCGCCTCCGGCATGGCCAAGCCGAAACTAGGGACGCACCCTAGTTTTCGTGGCCCATCCTCGAATCGTCAACCATTGAAGGACGGCGAAAACTGGGGCGCATCCCTGGTTTCGGACAGCGGCGTGGTGTGGGTCCCGCCGGGGCGGGAGGAGGCGTTTCTGGCCGACCTGCCGGCCGAGGCGGTCCCCGGCGTGGGGCACAGGACAGCCGAGGCGCTGGCCGACATGAACGTGCACACGGTGCGGCAGCTTCGGCGGCTGTCGCGGGCGTCGCTGGGGGCGATGTTCGGCCTGCGAGGGGAGGCGATTTACGAGCGGTGTCGCGGGCGTGACAGCCAGCCGCTGCGCCCCGGCGCGGCGCCGCGGACCATCTCGCGCGAGACGACGTTCCACGCGCCGACGCACGATCCGGCCGCCATCCGCGGCATGGTGCACTACCTGCTGGAGCGGGCGATGCGGACGGTCCGCCGGCTGAACCTGCTGGCCGGGCGCGTCGAGCTGTCCATCCGCTACGACGACTGGAAGGACCTGACCGCCTCGCGGACGCTGGGCGAGCCGACGGCCGACGACGACGCCGCCCTCGACGCGGCGCTGGGGCTGCTGGACCGGCTGCACAGGCGGCGCGTCGCCCTGCGGCACGTGGGGGTGGTGCTGGGCCGGCTGGTCTCGGCCGGGACGAAGGCGGCGCTGTTCGAGCCGCCCAAGGCGGTTCGCTCGCGGCGGCTGTACCGCGCCATCGACTCCATCCGCGACCGCTGGGGCCACGCGTCCATCGTGACGGGAAGGTCCATCGAGCTGCTGGGCCGGCTGGAGCAGAACGATTACGGCTTCGTGCTGCGCACGCCGTGCCTGACGAAGTGATTTCCAATTTCCGATTGGCGATTGCGGGAGCCGCGAGTCGGGAGCGTCGCCTTGGGTGAAGGCATCCGCGGCGATACGCCGCGGCTCTGTGGGTCTTGCTGGTCGCTGGAAGCTGGTAGCTGGTAGCTGAATATGTCCGACGCTATCACGCCATTGCACGTCTGGTCGGGCCATTCGCCCCTGCGGGGGCCGGTGGCGCTGCCGCGCCTGCTGGAGGCGGCGGCGGAGATGGGCCACGCCCGGATCGCCCTGACCGACGTCAACGGACTGTACGGCGCGACGGCGTTCCACCGGCTCGCCCTCCAGGCCGGGCTTACGCCCATTCTCGGGGCCGAGCTTCGCGCCTCCGGCGGCCCGGCGGCCGTGGCGCTCGTCGCGTCCGACGAGGGATACGCCAACCTGTGCGGGTTGATCACGAAGGTACAGAGGGACGCCAGGAATACGTCGTCCTTGTTGAAGGCATCCGCGGCGACACGCCGCGACTCCGTTGAATCGCGCAAGGCGCCAACACGCGGAGCAAGCTCCGCCGCTAACCACTACACTGTTCCGGATTCCGAGTTCCGGGTTCCGGGCTCCGGGTTACCGGTTCCGGGTTCCGGGTTCCCCTCCCTCACAGTCGCCATCGCCGCGCACCAGGTCGGGCTGCGGTGGATCGTCGAGGACGCGGCGCTGGCGGCGAAGCTTCTGACGGCCGGGGTCGAGCCGCGGCGGCTGTACCTGGGCATCGACCCGGTGGCGCAGGAGGCCGCGGTGCGGCATCGGCTCCTGCGGGCGGGCGAGGAGCTGGGGCTTGTGCTGGTGGCGACGGGCAAGGCGATGTTCCTGGACCAGGGCGACTACGACGTTGCCCGCGTGCTGGCGGCGGCGCGATGCGGCACGACGGTCGACGCCGTCGAGGCGGCGGAGCTCCCGCACGCCGGCGCGACCCTGCGCAGCCCGCGGCAGCTCGCCCGGCAGTACGCCGAACTTCCGGCCGCCGCGGCAGAGAACCGCCGCCTGGCCGAGGAATGCTCGTCGTGGCGCCTGCTGCCGCGCCGGGCGGCGTTTCCGCGCTTCGACTGCCGGCCGGGCGACTGCGCGGCGGACATGCTGCGGCGGCTGTGCCGCGAGGGCATCGCCCGGCGCTACGGCGCGTCGAGCGAGCGGATCGAGCGCCGGCTGGCGCGCGAGCTGGAGATCATCGAGCGGAAGGGTTTCGCGGATTACTTCCTGGTGGTCTGGGACATCGTGCAGTACGCCCGCCGGCGCAGGGCGCCGGTGGCGGGGCGCGGCAGCGGGGCCAGCAGCCTTGTGGCCTACCTGCTGGGCATCACCAACGTCTGCCCGCTGGCGCTGGACATCCCCTTCGAGCGGTTCCTCCACGAGCGGCGGGAGGACTGGCCCGACCTCGACGTGGACTTCTGCTGGCGCATCCGCGACGAGGTGATCGACTACGCGCTGGGCCGCTGGGGGCGCGACCGGACGGCCATGGTCTCCATGCACTGCCTTTTCCAGGAGGCCTCGGCCTTCCGCGAGGCGGCCAAGGCGTTCGGCCTGTCCGACGAGCAGATATCCGAAAATAGGGACGCGCCCCATTTTTCCCCGCCGCAGGCATCTTCACCGTCCCATGTGCCGTCGGGGAAAATGGGGCGCGTCCCCATTTTCGCGGCCGATCCGCGCCTGCCGGCCGCGGCGGCGGTCGCCCGGCGGATGGTCGGCCTGCTGCACAACCTGTCGGTGCATCCCGGCGGGATCGTGATTGCGCCGGGGCCGATGACCGCCGTCGCGCCCGTCGAGCCGGCGCCCAAGGGGGTGAACATCACGCAGTACGACAAGGACGGCGCCGAGGCCGTCGGGCTGGTCAAGCTCGACCTGCTGGGCAACCGCAGCCTCTCGACGATCCGCGCCGCCTGCGAGCTGGTCCGCCGCCACGAGGGCGTCGCGGTGGACGTCGAGGGCCTGCCCGACGGCGACCAGGCCGCCGTCGCGCTGCTCCGCTCGGCCGACACCGTCGGCTGCAACCAGATCGAGTCACCCGCCATGCGTCACCTGCTGCGGGCGATGCAGCCGGCCGGCGTGCGCGGGCTGATGAAGGCGCTGGCGCTGGTCCGTCCCGGCGCGGCCTCGATCGGCATGAAGGAGGTCTTCCTCCGCCGGCTGCGCGGGCTGGAGGAGGTTCCGGCGGGCTTTCCGCCCGTCGACGCCCTCCTGGCCGAGACCAAGGGCGTGATGCTCTACGAGGACGACGTGATGCTGGCGGCCGCGGCGATGCTCGGCACCGGCCTGGGCGAGGCCGACCGGTTCCGCAAGGCCGTCCAGAAATGCCGCACGGACGGCGAGCGGCTGGGGCTGAGCCGGGAGTTTCTGGCCCGCTGCCGGGCCAACGGCGTGCCGGAGGACTTCGCCCGCTCGACGTGGGTGCAGATGGCGAAGTTCAACAACTACTCGTTCTGCCGGGCGCACGCGGCCAGCTACGCCACGCTGGCGTACGCCTCGGCGTACCTGCGGGCGCACTGGCCGGCGGAGTTCTGGGCGGCGGCGCTGAACAACAACCAGAGCATGTACCCGCCGCGGGTGTACGTCGAGCAGGCCAAGCGGATGGGCGTGCGATTCGCCCTGCCCGACGCCAACCGCTCCGAGGAAGGATTTTCGATTGACGATTTTCGATTGTCGATTGAAGACGGGGTCTCTTCCGAAAGAATCCATCCCCACAATCCCTTTAATCCCCATAATCCCTTTCCCCTCCCCCCCGACAACCAACGATCCTCGAACGGCAGCCAGGATCCCCTGCCCTCCCCTAATCCGCAATCCGCAATCCGCGATCCGCAATTCTTCATCCGCGTGGGCCTCGGCTGCATCGCGGGTCTCGGCCCGGCCGGCGTGGAGGCGGTGCTGAAGGCCCGCGGCATCGGCGGGCCGTTTGCGTCGCTGACGGACTTTCTCGCCCGCAGCGGCCTGGGGCGCCAGGAGGCGCGGGCGATGATCCAGTGCGGGGCGTTCGACTTCACCCGCCGGTCGCGCCCGGCGCTGATGATGGAGCTGAACCTGTTCCTCTCGCTGCGCCCCCACCGCCGGGACGACGGCGGGCGGCTGCTGCCCGCCCGGCCGACCATCCCCGATTGCATCGACGACTACCCGCCGCGGCGCAAGCGGGCGGAGGAGTGGCGCATTCTCGGCCTCAGCGTGGGCGACCACCCGCTGGCGGCGTACCGGGCGGCGCTGGCGGGGCTGGTCGACGCCGACAGCCGGCTCCTGCCCGCCCGCGTCGGGCGCCGCGTCCGCATCGCCGGCGTCCTGGAGGCCCAGCGCACCGCGCAGACCGCCGACGGGCAGACTATGCTGTTTGCGACGCTGGACGACGAGCACGGGCTGTTCGAAGCCGTCTGCTTCCCCGCCGTCTTCGCCGCGACGGGACCGCTCGCCCGCTACGGCCCGTGGCTCGTCACGGGCAAGGTCGAAGAGCAGTTCGGGACGATAACGATAGCGGCGGAGGCCATAGAGTGCCCCAGGTTGAAGGCGGCGTAGATATTGTCGATTTTCGATTGCCGATTGTCGCTTGACGAGGGCGCACCCGACTGCCCCGCCGCCACAGCCTGCCCAATCGACAATCGAAAACCGCCAATCGACAATCACCCGTCACAGGATCATGGCCATGCAGACGAAGCACCGCTACATCGTGGGCACCAGCGGCTACTCGTTCGACGACTGGGTGGGGGCGTTCTACCCGCCCGGGACCGACAAGCGCGACATGTTCGGCCTGTACGTGCGGTCGTTCGAGGCCGTCGAGGTGAACTACACCTTCTACCGCCTGCCGACGGCGCGGACGATGGAGTCGCTGGTCCGCCGCAGCGGGCCCGGCTTCCGCGTCTGGGTGAAGGCCAACCAGGCCACCACGCACGAGGGCGACCGCGGCGTGGCCGGGGCGTTCCTGGAGGGCATCGCCCCGCTGGTCGAGGCGGGGCGACTGGCCGGCGTGCTGCTCCAGTTCCCGCAGCGTTTTCACCGCACGGCCGCCAACCGCAAGTACCTGGCCGCGGCGCTGGAGGACTTCCCGTCCGTGCCGCTGGCGGTGGAGTTCCGCCACGCCTCGTGGGAGCACGATTCGGTGCTGGCCGGCCTGCGGGAGCGCAACGTCACGCTGGCCGTGCCCGACGTGCCGGCGCTGCCGGGCCTGTACCGCCGCGCCGCGACGGCGACGACGACCACCGGCTACCTGCGTCTCCATTCGCGCGACGCGGGCAAGTGGTACGCCCCGGAAGGCGCCGACCGCTACGACTACAGCTACAGCGAGCAGGAGATCCGCGACCTGCTGGGGCAGTGGGAGGCGATGGAAGGGCCGCTGGGACAGGTGTACGCTTTCTTCAACAACTGCCACCGCGGCCAGGCCGCACGGAACGCCGAGGCGATGCGCAGGGTTCTCGGGCAGATCTGATGGGCGGATTTCAAATCTGGAATTGCAAATATGACACTGCAAATTGAGGGGCCCGCTCGCGGCGGAGCAATTTGAAATTTCACATTTGCAGTCCTCAATCTGAAATCCCGCGCCTTACTCTCGTCCGTCCTGCTCGCCGTCGTCGCTCTTCGGTTTGCCGCGGGCCCCTCCGGCGGGGGTGACCTTGGCCGCGTACAGCAGGCAGTTGCGCATGACCTCGTAGGCGCTGGTGGGCTCGTAGCCGATAGAGGAGTAGCACGGACAGCCGACCAGCCCGCCGGTGATGTCCTCCTTGCTGAAGATGGCCCCGACGCGCTGGCCGACCATCACACCGCGCAGGTTCGGCACGCGCACGCGCCCCAGGATCACCTTCGCCTGGCGGCGGTACTTCACCTTGGTGATGGCGAAGCCGGGGATGCGGTAGACATCGGCCCGGCTGGAAAGCGACCGGATCGCGTCGCGCCCGAACATCGCCCGCAGGAGGACCTCGGCGGCCTCGTTGAACGCGGCCGACCCGCC
>Ga0172362_10005287_pt1 | contig 11181 bp, 6 predicted proteins | sample LakKivs1_kivu2a2_FD_114534 | JGI IMG/M metagenome (GOLD analysis project Ga0172362, IMG submission 114534) | Sediment microbial communities from Lake Kivu, Rwanda - Sediment s1_kivu2a2 | ecosystem: Environmental > Aquatic > Freshwater > Lake > Sediment | place: Rwanda: Western Province, Lake...
CGTAACCGGTAGCCGGTAGCCGGGGGGAGAAGAAACGACCGACGACGAGGACGACGACGAGGACGAGGACGAACGGGAGGGGGAAACAGACGACGACGAGGACGAAGGGAACCGGGAAACGGGAACACGTAGCCGGCAGCCGGTTCGGCAAGATCGTCCTGCGCGTCCCGTAGGGGAGCCGGCGCGGTTGGTGTAGAATCGCCCGGCGTGACACGACAGACGGACAAGGACGGCCCGGCGCCGCGGCGGCCCCACGGACGGGACCTCACCAGCGGAAGCATTCCGCGCCACCTGGTGGCCTTCTCGCTGCCGATGCTGGCGGGCAGCGCCCTGCAGACCGCCTACAGCTTCGTCAACGCCATCTGGGTGGGGCAGTTTCTGGGCAAGAACGCCCTGGCCGCGGTGACGGTGAGCTTCCCGGTGGTCTTCGTGCTGATCGCCGTCGGCGCGGGGCTGACGCTGGCGACGAGCATCCTGATCGCCCAGCACTACGGCGCCGGCGACGTGCCCGCCGTCCGCCGCGTCGTCAACAGCTCCACGATTCTCATCGGCGTCCTGAGCGCGGGGCTGCTGGTCGGCGGCGAGGCCCTCACGCCGACCATCCTCCGCGCCATGGACACCCCGCCGGAGGTGCTGGGCCTGGCCGAGCAGTACATGCGCATCTTCCTGCTGTCGCTGCCGCTGGGCTTCGGCCTGTTCCTGACGCGCAGCATGTTGCAGGGCATCGGCGACTCGACCACGCCGCTGTACTTCCAGGGCGGCGCGGTGGCCCTGACGGCAGCCCTGGACCCCGTGCTCATGTTCGGCTGGCTGGGCGCGCCGGCGCTGGGCCTGAACGGCACGGCCGTGGCGACGGTGATCGCCCAGGCGCTGGCGCTGGGGGCGTTGGTGTGGTTCCTGCGCAGGCGGGAAAGCCCGGCCGCGCCGTCGCTGGCGTGGCGGGGGTTCGACTTCCCGACGGCCTGGCTGACGGTGCGGATCGGCGCGCCGGCGGCGGTGCAGCAGTCGCTGATCTCGGTGGGCATGGTGTTCGTCACGGGGATCGTCAACGGTTTCGGGGAGGACGCCACGGCTGCCTTCGGCGCCGCCAGCCGGGTCGACCAGCTCGCCTTCATGCCCGCGTTGACGCTGAGCATGGCCATTTCGACGCTGGCGGGGCAGAACATCGGCGCCGGGCGCTTCGAGCGCATCGGCCCCATCGCACTGTGGGGGGGCGCTGCTCAGCGGCGCAATCACGCTGGCCGCCAGCGCGCTGGCCGTCAGCATGCCGGGACTGCTGCTGCGGATCTTCACGAGCGACGCGGCCGTCATCGGCCTGGGCCGCACGTACCTGCGGATCGTCGGGGCCTGCTACGTGTTCTTCGCCATCATGTTCGTCAGCAACGGCATCATCAACGGCGCCGGGCACACGCTGGTCACGACGGGCATCTCGCTGGTCAGCCTGTGGGTGGTGCGCGTTCCGGCGGCGTTGTGGCTGTCGCGGCGGCTGGGCGGCGTGGACGGCGTGTGGTACGCCATCGCCGCCAGCTTCGCCGTCTCGATGCTGTCGAGCCTGGGCTACTACCTCACCGGGCGCTGGCGCCGCCCCGTCGGCAGGCGCCCGCCCCTGCCCGCTCCCGCCAGCCCCGCCGCCGCGTTCGGAAAGGAAACCGGCGAGGCCTGAGGTGCCTCTGCGCCGCTCACGGCTCGGCCGCCGCGGCGCCGCCGGCGGCGCGGCGCAGCGCCATTACCGTCACGTCGTCGCCGGGCGGCAGCGACTGGCGGAATTCCGCCACCGAGCTGAGCAGCTTCCGGACGATCGCCTCCGGCGCCGCGTCGGCGGCCGAGGCCAGAAGCGCCTCCAGCCGCGCGCTGCCGAACGTCTCGCCGCCCGGGCCGGCCGCCTCCGTCACGCCGTCGGTGACGAGCACGACGGCCGTGCCCGGCTCGATCGTCGTGGCGTCGGCGGCGAAGGTGTCGCCGTGGACGCCGATGGGGGCGTTGCGCGGCGGCAGCAGCGGTCGGGCCGACGGCGGGGCGACCAGGATCGGCGGCACGTGCCCGGCGCTGGCGTACTCCAGGCGTCCGCTGGCCGGCTCCAGCAGCCCCAGAAACAGCGTGACGAACCTGCCGTCGGGCAATTCGGCCGACAGCAGCCGGTTGACGTGGTCCAGAATGCCCGCCGCGCCGGCGCAGAACGAGCTGGCCGTGCGCAGCGCGGCGTGCAGGGAGGTCATCAGCATGGCCGCCGGCAGCCCCTTGCCGCACACGTCGCCCACGGCGAACGCCGCGCGCCCCTGCCCCAGCGCCCAGACGTCGCAGTAGTCGCCCCCCACCCACATCGCCGGCTCGTAGACCACCGACACGTCCAGGCCGGCGATCTGCCTCGTGCCGGCCGGGACGAGCCGGGCCTGGATGTCGCGCGCCATGGCGAGCTGGTGGTCGAGGCTGCGGCGCTCGGCGTTGGCCTCGGCCAGCAGCAGGCTGCGGCGTGCCAGGCCCACCTGCCGCGCGACGGCCTGGACGTAGTCCAGCGAGACCCTTGCGGCCGCGGAGGCCGGCACGTCGAGGTACAGCGCGTCGAGGCTCTCGGCACCCTCGCTGACCGGCGCGCAGAGGACGACGCGGGGGCGCTGGGCGTCGCCGACGGTGAGCGTGAGGTCGGCATCGGGCATGGCCAGGTTGGACGCCGCAACGGGGCGGCGGCCCTGGCAGATGGCGTCGAGGACGCGCCGCGACAGGTGCAGGTTGCCCGGCTCGGCGGCCAGCGCCCCGCGCCGCTCGTCGGTGAAGCAGCAGGCGAGGATGTGCGGCGCGGGGCGGGTGCCGCCGCCGCCGGCGGGCACGCGCACGACGGCCGCCACAGCGCGCGGCGCGTCGGCCGCCAGGCGGCAGGCCGAAGGGTACAGCTCGGCGGGGCTGGTGAGGGCGGCGATCTGCTCGGACAGGACGTTGAGGCGCTTGACCTGCCCCCCGTCGAGGGCGCGCGGCTCGGTGGTCGGCGCCTGCAGCTCCGTGGTCGGGTCGTCCTGCAGGACCGTCGAGACGCGCATGTCCGGGTCGGCGGCGATGTCGCGACGCTCGCCGGTCGATACCCACAGCACGAACGGACCGATCTCGAATCGCTCCTCCGCCAGCAGCGCCCCCGCCTGCGCGCGACGGTGGGCGATCCACACGCCGTTGCGGCTGCCCATGTCCTCCACGATCCACCGCCGGAACGGGTCGCGGAACAGCCGCGCGTGCTGCCGCGAGACGCGCGGGTGGTCCAGCACCACGTCGCAGGCGCTGCTGCGCCCCAGCACCATCCCCTTCGGCGCCATCGCCGCCGTGCGCGTCTCCCGCCCGTGCGTGATCGTCAGCGTCGGTTCGTCCATTCCCGCTGCTCCCGCGGCCTCGGGTTCCGCGCGCGCATGCGCCCGGCCAGGCCGGCGCGCCGGGGCGTCTTTCCGCGATGCCGACTCCCCGTGCGAAGCGGGCCGCATTGTATCACACCGCCGGCGCGACGCAACCGGGCCGAACGGCCCCGGCACGATGCGCGGGCGGGGCGGTTGAATGCTGTGAAACGGCAAGGAGAACGCGATGAGACGCATGACGCGAATCGGTCTGGCGGTGGCGGTCGGGGGCCTGTCGGGGGCGGCCAGCGGGCAGATGAAGGACGTGCCGCACCCGTTCATCCTGTGGACGAAGGATGAAGCGGCCGCCATCCGCAAGCGCCTGGACAACGACCCCGTCGCCAAGCAACAGCTTGCGCGCACGGTGGAGATGTCCGGCGGGCGGGCGGGGCACGCGACGCTGCTGAACCTCTTCAAGTACATGGTGCTGGGCGACGCGAAGGCCGGCGAGGCCGAGAAGCGCCAGGTGCTGGGCTTCCAGAACCGCGTTCCCGAGCCTGAGACGGCGGCGTTCAAGGAGGCCTCCAAGGGGCGCAAGTGGACTCGCGGGGGGCCCAGCTTCTCCGACCGCCACATGCGCGACGAGCAGACGCTCAACACGCTCCGCTACGACGTGCTGTACGACGAGCTGACGGCCCGGCAGCGCGCCGGCATCGAAAGCAGCTTCCGCGCGTACATCGACTTCCACGTCGGCGGGCACCGCCCCTGGCACCCCGACTTCCACTACGACCGCACGAGCTGGCTGCCGAACATGCACTGGCCGCGGGCCATCGGCACGCACCTGATGGCCGTGGCGCTGAAGGACCCCAAGCTCATCGACGCCATGTTCCACTCCGTCGGCGGCTGGAAGTGGTACTTCGACGAATACATCTCCGACGGGCGCTTCTACAACGAGGAGTTCGGCAAGTACTACTCCAACATCGGCACGATGCTGATGTACTGCCAGGCCCTGCACCGGCTGGGGCTGGACCGGTACGGCTGCGGCTACGTGGGCAAGCCGGCGGCGGGGTCGGGCAAGGTCGGCGGGGCGACCATGAAGCGGTTCATGGAGATGTTCTTCGACCTGGGCTACCCGCGGACGGAGATGCCCGGCGGCATGCCCATCTACTCCATCGTCCACATGGGCGACACGCCCGGCTCGGTTCACGGCATCAACGGCCTGGGCGGCGACGTCATCACGGCCGGCTGCCTGCCCGGCGGCAGGAACACCGACGCATGGTTCGGCGAGTCGCGCATGAACGGCCCGCTGCCCAAGCTGCGCCTGCCGATGTGGTACGAGATCGACCATCGCCGCTGGCCCGACGCCGGGTTCGACTACTTCCTCGCCCAGCTCCGCCCGCCCGGCGAGGACGTCTACCTGCCGAGCCTGTACTGGGGCCTGGGGCCCATCGAGGCGAAGAAGGTCGCCCCGCCGCCCGCGCCGAGCTACGTGGCCATGGAGCGCGGGTTTGCCATGCTGCGGGCCGACGAGTCGCCGGCGTACTGGGAGGGCCCCGCCCCGGCCGTGGCGATGCAGTTCGGCAACTACTACGTCCACTACGCCCACGACTGCTTCTCGATCCTGGGCTACCAGGCGTTCAACCGGCCGATCTACACGCACGGCTGGGGCGGCGGTGGCGGCAACGTGGTGAACGCCAGCATCAAGGCCCACCCGCGCGGCTACTGCGGGGGGGACCCATGGCACGACACGGTGCGGAGCTACTGCGGCGTGGTGGTCGACAACCTCAAGGCCATGCCCATCGAGAGCGGCAACGAGGGGCTGAGGAACCACCGCATCCGCCAGGACCTCTCGCCGCTGTGCAAGTTTGTCGCCGGGCGGGTCAAGCCCACCGAGGTGGCCGACAGCCGCTGGGTCTTCAACGAGGCCAAGGACGAGATGGAGACCGTCGTCGAGAAGGTCTTCCGCGGCATCTACGGCGGCGTGGATCTGGAGCGAGCGCTGTGCCTGACAAAGGAGTACCTGCTGGACGTGTACTGGTTGGCGAACACCGACAGGAACGGCAGGGCCCTCAGCCAGCCGCGGCGGTACGACTGGGCCGTCCACGGGGCCGGCTCGTGCAAGCTAACCAGGTCGGCCGGCTGGCAGCAGACCACGGAGCTGGACGGCTCGATGCTGTACCGCGACGCCAACGCCGTCCAGCCGCCGGAGGCGAAGGGCAAGCCGGTCGGCAGCGACCTGCGCGACGTGTGGAAGCTGACGCCGGGCGAGGCCGCCTGGTCGCTGCACATCCTCCAGGACTGCCCCTCCGGCGACGTGGCCAAGGGCGGACTTGACAAGGCCTGGTTCGACCGCAAGGTCGGCGTGCGCGTCTCGATGCTGGGCGAGGCGGGCACCGAGGTGTTCGCCGCGCGCCCGCCGGGAGCCGAGGCTGCCCGCCTCGGCGGGGCCACCGTCATGGTCCGCCGTACCACGCCCGCCACCGCCTTCGTCGCACTGCACGAGCCCTTCGAGCACGGCGACTGGAAGATCGACACGTTCGAGCGGATCGCCCAGACTCCCACGGCCGTGGCCGTGCGCATCGCCGGCAGGGCCTCGCCCATCTCGGGCGTGGCGCCCGACGACCGCGTGTGCGTGGCGTGGGGCGACGGGGCGGGCAAGGAGATCACGCTGGCCGGCGGCGGCGAGAGCTTCACGTTCGCCGACTACGCCTTCGTCCGCGTGGGGGCCGACAAGGTGGCCGCGGCCGGGAACCTCAAGGCCCTGCAGGTGAAGGTGGCCGGCACTCCGAAGCTCATCGTCAGCGGCAAGGAGGCCAAGGCCGCCGTGGCCGGCGGCGTGCTGACCTGGCGGGCAGAGTGACCCGCGGAGGGCGGAAATAAGGTGTTTGCCGTATCGGCGCTTCGCGGCGGTGGCCAGTCGTAACACATTGTAAAGATTGGTCTTATAATCGAGTTCCCAGAAATTACGAAACGAACCCAACGTGCCGCTCTGACGCCGCCGGGGGAGTTGGCAAGGCCTGGCCGGGAGGCCGCAAGCCGGCTGTGTTCACGGGGCACAACACAACCGGCACCAACGCAACCGGCTGTGTCTGGTTGCGTGAGGCCACGGCGTGTAGAATGCGGGGGCGTTGCCGGCCGGACGCCGGCACGTTCTTACCGCAGGCGCGCATGAAGCGGCTGCTGCAATACGGTCTGCCGATCTTCCTCAGCGCGCTGCTGCTGTTCCTCGTTCAGCCGATCATCGCCAAGTACATCCTGCCGTGGTTCGGGGGGACTCCCGCGGTGTGGACGACGTGCATGGTGTTCTTCCAGGCGGCACTGCTGGCGGGGTACGCCTATGCCCACGTGCTGGTGCGGTGGCTGCCGCCGCGCGGGCAGGCGGGCGTGCACGGGGCGGTGCTGCTGGCGTGCCTGCTGTTTCTGCCCGTGGTGCCGGGGGCGGGCTGGAAGCCGACGCCGGGTCAGTCGGAGGTGCTGCTGATCCTCGGCCTGCTGGCCGGGACGATCGGCGGGCCGTATTGGGTCCTGTCGGCCAACAGCCCGCTGCTGCAGTCGTGGTTCGGCCGGGACTGTGCGGGCGCGTCGCCCTACCGGCTGTACGCGCTGTCGAACGTCGGCTCGCTGCTGGCGCTGGTGAGCTATCCGTTCCTGGTCGAGCCGGCGCTGTCGCTGAAGATGCAGGTGTACACGTGGTCGGCGCTCTTCGCGGCGTTCGCGGCTTTGTGCGGCTGGTGCGCCTACCGCGTGTTCCGGGCGGCGCCGGCAGCGGCGCCGCGGCAAGTGGCGGCGGAGGCGGCTCGCCCGCCGGCGCCCGGCAGGGCCGACCGGCTGCTGTGCATCCTGCTGCCGGCGTGCGCGTCGGTGCTGCTGCTGGCGACGACCAACCAGATGTCGCAGGACATTCCGGTGGTGCCGTTCTTGTGGGTGCTGCCTCTGGTGGTGTACCTGGCCAGCTTCATCATCTGCTTCGACCGGGAGCGCTGGTACTGGCGGCCGGTGTGGGCAGCGGCGCTGGCGGCGGGCGTGGCAGGTGTCTATCTGGCAATGAAGGCGGGGGTGGACATGTCGATGCCGGCGCAGGTGGGCCTCTACACGGGGGGCCTGTTCGCCGCGTGCATGGTCTGCCACGGCGAGCTGGTGCGTCTGAAGCCCCACCCGGCCTACCTGACGGGCTACTACCTGCGGATCGCCTTCGGCGGGGCGCTGGGCGGGGCGTTCGTGAGCCTGGCCGCCCCCGTGCTGTTCCGCGGCTTCTGGGAGCTGCCCGGCGGGCTGGTCGCCTGCGGGCTGCTGCTGCTGGCGGTCATGTTCCGCACGCGCCAGGCCGTGCGGCGGCGCATCTGGCGGGCGGCCGGCTGGGTGGCGATGGCGGGCATCCTGGCTGGCCTGACGGCTGTGTCCGTCCTGTTCGTCCGCCACGCGCGGCGGGAGTTGTCCGAGGCCGTGGCGATCAGCCGCGGCTTCTACGGCGTCCTGCGCGTGGACGAGCTCTACGACGCCAACGGCGAGGTGGAGCAGCTCAGCCTGCTGCACGGGCGGATCTCGCACGGCTGCCAGTTCGCCGACGCCGGGCGCCACAACCAGCCGGTGTCGTACTACGGTCCCGACAGCGGCGTGGGCGTGGCGATCGAGGCGCTGCGCGGGCGGGCGGCCAGCGCGCCGCCCGTGCGGATCGGCGTGGTGGGGCTGGGCGCCGGCGTGATCGCCGCCTGGGGCGAGGCGGGCGACGCCATCTGCTTCTACGAGATCAACCCACAGGTCGTCCGCCTGTCCGACGCGCACTTCACGTACCGCCGCGAGACCCCCGCGGCCGTCGAGGTCGTCCTCGGCGACGCGCGGCTGTCGATGGAGCGCGAGCGGCGCGAGGGGCGCAGCCGCCAGTTTGACCTGCTCGTGCTGGACGCCTTCAGCGGCGACGCTATCCCCCTGCACCTGCTGACCCGCGAGGCGATGCGCCTGTACGGCCACCACCTGCGGTCCGACGGCATCCTGGCGGTGCACATCTCCAACCGGTACATCGACCTGGAGGGGCTGGTTCGCGGCCTGGCCGACGACGCCGGCATGGGCGCCGTCCTGATCGACAGCGACGAGGACGCCGAGGCGGGCTACGACGCCTCCACCTGGGTGCTGGCGGGCGCGCCGGACGCGCTGGAGCTGGCGGAGATCGAATCGGCGAAGAAGCCCTGGCCGGCCGGCGGGCCCGCCAAGGTCGTCTTCACCGACGACTACAGCAACCTGTTCCGCCTGCTGCGGCGCAAGTAGGCCCGCCGCCCGCGGCGCCTGAAGCGCGGGCGCGGCTGGACCGTTCGTCGCGCCGGCGGCACCTGGCCGGCGCAAGGGGGGTTCGACGTCGTGTGGCGAGGGGACACGCCGGCGCGGCGACAACTCGCCCCATCAGGAAGGGCTGAAATGCCGGACTGGACGATTTCGGTGATGGCGGGGCTGGTCATGGCGGCCGTGGCGGCGGGCGCCGCGGCGGGCGAGGCGATGAACGGCAACCTGGAGATCACGCTGATTGGCGGCCTGACCCGCGACGGGAAGGGCTCCCGCGACATCGACTTCGAGTTTGCCGTGCGCGACGGCAAGTGGCCGAAGGACGGCTGGGGCTACTCCCAGTGGTTCGGCCGGGGGCACCACGAGCCGACGATCACGAAGGTGGAGGCGGCCGGCGACGCGGTCAAGCTGTCGCTGGACGTGAAGGTGGTGGGCGATCACTGGTCCAACGGCGGGCGCGCGCGGTACGACATCGAGCTGAAGCGCAGCGGCGACCGGTTCGCGGGCGGCTACACGGGCAAGGTGCAGATGACCGGGCCGGTGGGCATCAGCTTGCGGGCGCCGGGCGAGGCGCCGCTGCGGTTCCCGCCGTGGAACGACGCTGCCCCGACTTTCGCGGTGAAGGGCGAGGTCAAGGGCAGGCTCATGCCCCCCTGGCCGAAGCTGCTCGCCGGGTTCGTGCCGCCGCGCCCGGGCGAGCACCCGCGCGTGACGTTCCGCAAGGTGGAGCTACCCGCGCTGAGGAAGAAGCTGGCCGAGACGCCCGAGGGCAAGGCCATCCTGGCCCGCGCCGAGGCCGTGGCGGACAAGGCGCCCTCCGACGGCGACAAGTTCACCTCCTGGCCGGCGGCGGGGCACGCCTTCCTCTACGCCGTGACGGGCGAGCAGAAGCACGCCGACGCGGCGCGGGAGATCATCGACGAGGTGATCTTCCATAACGCCCCCGGGCGGCGCGGGGCGGGCGTCTCGCAGGACATCCACCACGCCCCGCGCGGGCTGGGGCTGTTCGTCGCCTACGACCTGGCCTGCGACGGCTGGCCCGAAACGTTCCGCCTCCGGTGCGTCGATGAGATCGCCCAGCGCGCCCGCGAGCTGATGGCCGGCAAGTTCGAGGGCGACATCATGAGCGGCTACAACCCCGGCTGGTGGTCGAACCACAACGCCATCCGCGTGGGGGCGGCCGTGACCGGCGCACTGGCCGTGCAGGGCGAGAGGAACTCGGCCGGCGAGGTCATGGACTTTGGCCGGGAGCTGGACCTGTGCGCCCGCGAGCTGCGGGGGCACTACCGCATGGGGCTGGGCATGGGCGGCTACTGCATGGAGGGCGGCTTCTACAAGGTGATGACGATGCAGCGCGGCAGCGTGCACGGGCTGCACGCCTTCCAGAAGGCCCGGGGCTGGGACGTTGTGGACAACCTCGACGACTTCGACTTCCTGGGCTACTTCCTGGAGGCCCCGCCGGGCGGCATGCCCAACCCCGACGGCGTCTGCTGGGCCGTCGCCATGGGCGGCGTGCCGGCCGACATGCTCCCCGCGGCCAAGTGGTTCCACACGCGCTGCGCGGGGCTGAGCGGCGATAAGTCGTTCGGCATCAGCACGGGCCTGCTGTCGGCCTACGCGCTGGCGACCTACCCGTTCGACGCGACGGAGAAACCCCCGTGGGAGTCGCTTCGCTGGGCGGCGCTGGACGAGTACAAGGGCCACTACATCTTCCGTCCCGTCTGGCGCGACCGCCAGGACGCGATGCTGTCGATGAACCTGAAGTTCCAGACGCTGCGGGCGAGCTGGGCCTCCGCACGCGCCGGGCCCAACATGCACCTGACCCTCCACGCGCTGGGGCGCAAGTGGATGGACGGCATGTTCCTGACCAAGAGCACCGCCTTTCCGGCCACCAACGAGCACCACGGCGCGACGCTCCTGTCGCAGCGGGCCGGCGACGACAAGACCTGCATCCTCGACCTGGACCTCGACCGTGCCTACCTGCGCGAGCTGCCCAAGGGCCAGAGCGACGACGCCAAGGCCCTCGGCGGGCGGCGCATCGTCGACCTGCCCTACTGGCACAGCCGGATGCTCGACTTCGGCATCCGCGCCCGGCGCAGCATGGCCATCGACTGCTCGGGCAAGAGCGGCTGCCCGCTGCTGGTCGCCGTCGTCGACGACGTCAAGGTGCCGGGGGCGGGCGAGCCGATCGCCGGCGAGAAGCCCGAGAAAAAGCGCGAGCCGACCGCCGAGGAAAAGGAGCTGGCCGCCCTGCTGGGCACGCTGGGTGCGAAGGTGGAGCCGGGCAAGGCAGGCGAGGCCAGGCCCGAGCACCCGCTGGCCTGGTCGCTGCCGATTGAGGGCGGCGGCGTGAAGACCGAGGGCAACCGCTTCTGCGTGGGCACCGGCCCGACGCTGTCGGGGCTGCTCGTCTGCGGCGGCAAGCTGAACGCCGATTCCGTCTCGGCCGGCGGCGACGGGCCGTTCTTCGTCGTCTTCGTGGTCGCCAGCGGACCGGCGCCGAAGATCGAGACAAGCGGCGAGGGGCTGTCGGCCGCGGTCAAGGTCGGCGGCAGGGCCGTGCGCTTCGCCGGCGGCACGCTGGTGCTGGAGTAGC
>Ga0172362_10005288_pt1 | contig 11181 bp, 1 predicted proteins | sample LakKivs1_kivu2a2_FD_114534 | JGI IMG/M metagenome (GOLD analysis project Ga0172362, IMG submission 114534) | Sediment microbial communities from Lake Kivu, Rwanda - Sediment s1_kivu2a2 | ecosystem: Environmental > Aquatic > Freshwater > Lake > Sediment | place: Rwanda: Western Province, Lake...
CGTATGTCAGCCGTGCGGTCAGGCGGTTCAGGATGTCGAGCTTCCGCTTGGTGATCGCGTAGTGGACTGGAATCTTGACGGTTTTCACGACCTGCATTCGCATCCCTTCGAATGTTTGTTGGCAGGAATGTTGATGTGTTTTTCGGGGAGAGAGAGGTCGGTGAAAGTAATTTAAATAGTTTACAAGAGGCGGGATCGGCCTTCGGCACGCGATTCATCCCACGGCTAAAGCACATGGGGTTTCTCGCTCAATCTCGTTCTAAAATCATCAAAAATGGGAATAGCGACCCCGATGGATCAGAATGGCTTTATTACTATGACGGCCGCGATTATCACCACTATGATTACCACAGCCCCCACGTACACAAATGGGGAAATCCCTCCACCCGCCTGCGCCGTCGCCGTGCACGTGGTGCTGGTGCCGGCCGCAGTCACTGTTATCGTCGCCGAGTCGCCATCAGCCGCGGTGCTCGGGATGGTGATGCTGAGCCCAATGGTTCTGTTCTCCCCTGCTGGCAACGTGATCCTCAGCGGTGTGACTGAGAGGATCGGGCCCCAACCCTTTGTATCCTCGGCGTCCAGATCGAACGTAGCGGTGGCCGTACCCGTGTTCGTGAAAGTCACCGAGAATTCGAGCCGCTCGCCGGGATTGCCGGACTTGGATGCGGGCGAGATCGTCACCTGCACGCCCCCCGATACGACACGGGCTGTGCAGCTCGCGTTGCCGCTCACCGAACTGTCCGTCTGAGAGGTCGCGGTGACTGTTACGTTATCTTGCGTGTTGATCTCAGCGCTCGCAGATATGGTAACGGTCAGTGTAGCGGTTCCCGAAGCCCCCGCCGCAAGCGGCAAGGGCGTCGAAGGCGAGAGGCTGAGCGACCAGCCTGCGTTATCGCTCTTCGTTAGAATGTAATTGTCTGCCGCACCCCCCGTGTTCGTCACCGTCACGATATATGTGAGAGCTGCGCCGGGCGACCCGTCTCGAGAAGTCGGTGAAATAGATACCTCTACCCCGCCGGCGGAAGCCTGCGCTATGCAGCTGGTCGAGGCGCTTGCGCTAGTCCCAGTCGCGGTGACGCGCACATTGTCACTGGTGCCGATATCCGCGCCGCTGGGTATGACGACGGTCAGAGTTGCCGTATCCGAGGCCCCCGCTGCGAGCGATAGCGTCGAGCGCGAGAGGCTGAGCGACCAGCCGGCATTATCGCTCCTCGTTAGAATGTAATTGTCCGGGACACCGCCTTCATTCTTGACCGTAACCGTGTAGTGGAGGTTATCCCCGGGTAGGCCGCCACTGTGGCTCGGCGATATGGAAACGGACACTTTCGGTGCCAGCGCGTTTTCCGAATAGATGATCCTGAGGAAAGGATGTACTCTGCTGTCCCACCAATCCCTTGCCTCAAATTCGCGATAATTTTGTTGAGCGCAATTGTCCGGTGGGAGCACGCAGAAGCTCGCTATCTGGTCCCCCGCGAATTCTTGCTGGACGAACGAGGTAACGTCCCACCAATATGCTTTTGGTTCATCCTCGCTCCCAAGGGATGCGATTTTTGTATCAAGGGGGGCCCCATTTTCAGGCTTGTTGGTCCAGTCGACTCCGTTTTCGCTCCAGCTGTCGTCGACGACCGGGGTGCACAGTATCTCTTGAGCAGCACCTTGTGCACGAGAGCAAAAGAGGTAGAGCCTTGCCTCGGTTATATTCGCGCCGGAGGGTATCTCCGCGAGATCATCAAACTTCAGATACGCGTATTGCCAGGCCTCCTGATGGCGGCCGATACGTACATAATTCCTATCACCATAGTTGCCGCCGTTATCGGCAACGAAAGCGTCTTCTGTCACCTCGAGTCGTTTGCCTGCGCATGCTATGCAGGTATAGTTCCCTGTAACCTGGTACGGAAAGCTCTCACTAGGGAACTCACGCGCGGTCGTGGTTACAACTATTGTATCATCGGTGGCAGGGGATGCATCGCTGGGGATCGTAACTCTCAATATAGTCGTCTCGTTCTCGCCTTGGGGCACGCTAAGCACATAATTGTCAAGGGTCTTACTCCAATGGTGGTCATCCTCGACGGTGAGATCTATTGTTAAATCCACATTCTCGGCGCCCGTGATAGGTTCGCCTGTATTGAAGACTTTGACTTTATATGTGATCGTTTCGCCGGGCATGCCTACTTGGTAGTCTGGTATAATCACTATGGACATACCTGGCCCTAATCGGATTATGGAGCAACCACCGTATGCGCGAACATCCGTCCTTCCGGTAAGAGCGTAATAGGTTGCACCTATCGGGTGCGCGGTATTAACATCGACAATAGGCGTGTATTGGCGGTTACCACCCGGAATAGGGACATCTCTGCCGCCCGCCCGCTCATCCCCATTGTTCTTATCATCGTACACGGAGTCCGATTGGAATCCAAATAAATTACCCCCCGAACCAAAGTGGAGACTCACTAAAACCTTGTTCATAACCTTGTAAGAGTTACCGCCAACGCCGATTGCTGGGAAGAAGTCGCTCCCGCACATAACAAGCAGGCCCTTGCCACCTTCGACGAAGCTTTTGATGACCGCAACATCCGCATCAGGTAGCAGGTCCGGGTTACCACCTTCCCGAATGTTACCGAGCTGCAGCTCCGGGAGGACGAGGATATCATAGGGCGCCAGCAATTCTGGGGTGATTGGAGTGATGCTTTTTCCGATGATTGTATAACCCCTAGCTATGAGCTTTGTTATCAGATTGGCGCACATTCCTGAATTACAGTAGGCGCCATATCCATCGAACCACAGCACATTTGCCTGGGATGACGATAGCCACTGGAAGATCGCATCCATGAGGGAAACAAAATTGTCGCTGGTCCCGGCGGTTCGGCACTCGGTGACATCACCAAAAGCAACCACCCTACCACTACCGATTTGCTGGGACATCGCCATCGGTGGGCAATCGCCTTCTACTAACTCTTTTATGCGCGCAGGGGGATTGCAGTTGTAATCATATGCTGTAGCTTTGCCCAACACGAAGATATTATCCACATCTGAGTATACTGTGGCTTCGAATGTATTAGCCACCGTAACTTTAGATGATGTATTAGCAAAAGTAAAAACCAGTGTAGACGCTGCCAACGAAGTAATCATCGAAATCAACAGCAGGGCAACTTTGAAATTTTCAGCTCTCACCAATTTCCTCCTCGCAATGTTCTATTTTCGGGTTGATAATCAAACTATATAAAGGTTATCGAGGATTTTCCGGAAAGTTAAAATTTTTGCCGTATGCGCGAGCGCATGAATCGCGAGCGGAGGGATGGAAGGTGGATTATTCCCTTCTTCAGCAGTACGGCGATCACAGCTAACCCTCCCCCTATCGCGACTCCCCAAACAGCTATGGGCACGATGCCGCGCGAAGGTGGGGCGCTAGTTGCTGTGCACGTTGCGGTGTCGCTCTTCATCGGGTCTCCTCTCGAGGTGGCTGTTACTGTTATCGTCGTCGAGTCGCCATCGGCCGCGGTGCTCGGGATGGTGACGCTCACGGTCACGGTCGTACTCTCACCAGTGAGAATCGCCACCGTTGGCGCATCTAGCCGTAACTCCCATCCATGATCATTGCTCACTATCAGGTCATAGGTGTCATCGACGTTGCCAGTGTTCGTGACCGTGACGGTGAAATCGAGGATATCCCCGGGCAGGCCCGTACTCTCCTCAGGAGAGATCGAGACCTGTACCCCATGCTCAGGGGGGGCCACACAGTTAGCTATACAGCTCGCGCTGTTCTCGACCGTGTTATCGATAAGGGAACGGGCGGTGACTGTTACGTTATCTTGCGTGTTGTTCTCAGCGCTCGCAGATATGGTGACGGTCAGTGTAGCGGTTCTTGAAGCCCCTGCTGCGAGCGATAGCGTCGAGAGCGAGAGGCCGAGCGACCAACTGGCATTATCACTTTTCGTTAAAACGTAATTGTCCGCCGCGCCGCCCGTGTTCGTCACCATCACCGTGAACGTGGCGTTCTCCCCGGGTCCAGCGTTGCCCTGCGCTGGGGAGATCCCGACACCGACACTTCTGCGGATGACTTGTGCTATGCAGCTATCGTTATCGCTTTTCGTGTTATCGTACTTAGATTGAGCGATGACCTGAATATTATCTTCCATGCCGCTAGTAGCGTTATTCGGGATCCTGACCCTCAGCTCCAGATTTTTTGATGCCCCATTATCGAGCCCGACCAATGCAGCTGAGAGCGTTGGACTCCAGCTTGGCACGGCATTATCACCGACCGTGAGCAGGAAGTTATCCCTGACGTTGCCAGTGTTCGTGACGGTGACTGTGAAAGTTAGGTCCCCACCGGGCAGGCCACTCTTATTATCGGGTGAAATCGAGACTCCAACTCGTCTGTAGAAGCTTATCGTGTGCGCCAAGCACGAGGCCTGACCAAAAATCGTGCTGTCGGTCCGAGAGGTCGCTCTGACGAGGATGCTGTCGTACGTGCCCGCAGTTGAGTTATTTGGGATCAGGACTGTAAGTGTAGCAGTGCCCGAAACCCCGCCAGTGAGCGATGTAAGTGCTGTGGGGGAGAGTGTCAAACCCCAGCCTGAGTTGTCGCTGACAGTTAGGTCATAGTTGTCTTCGATGTTGCCCATGTTCGTGACTTCGACGGTGAAAGGAATGCTCATCCCTGGCCTAGCGTAATCCTTGTCCAAGGGCGAAATCGAGACCTTGACGAGCCTGCTTATCTCGGCGGCGTATGCCATGCAAATGGCCGATCCGATGACTTCTGTGTCCTCGACGCAGGTCGCCTTGACGATTATTTCGTCCCTCGTGCCTGCGGCGATGTTCTCCGGTATAATAACTCTCAGCGTCGCCGTCCTGTTCTCCCCAGGCCGGATGTTGTCGAACCGATAATTGTCGAGCGATATTGGCCAGCCGAGGGTGTTCTCGATTTCTAACGTGTAACTGCTGTTCTCCCAGCCGACATTTTGGACCATCACCGAGTAGAAGACATTATCCCTAAAGCTTCTGTTCTCGGGCGAGATGGTCACGAGTGGCGAGCGTGAGCTAACGCTGTAGGATACCAGAAGGTATGGGCGGGAAGAGCCCTCCTTACTGTAGAATTTGGCCCAATTCTCGCTCTCGACTCCCTCACTTGCGCTGGCCATGCAAAGGCTTACCTTATTGTCGCCTCCGAATTGGTTCTTCACAAAGTTCGTGACCCCCCACGAGAACCATGATGTACCTGATATCTGTTGAGTATCGAGGGGCTCCGGCTCTCTTGCTGGTTTATTGTTCCAAGTTATCGTGGCCTCGTACCAGTTATCATGTCCAATCGGAGGAATATTCACTAAGCAGCATTGCACCTGTGGGGACCCACTCTGGATAGTAGAGCGGAGGTAAAGCTGAGCGCTGTCGATTGTCGAGGCCCCTGGGATCCCGAGATAAAACCTCAGGAACGATTTTGCCTTGCCCCGCGACCATTGAGTGCTTGACCATCCGACATTCAGTATGGGATTATCGATACCATAGTTGCTGCCATAGGCAGAGGCATTTTCGAGGACAAAGGAATCGTCGATTGGGTAAATTTTCATGTTATCCAGCGTCGAGTATGCCATGCATGAGTTCTCGACCCGAACGTTTTCGTCCGTGACCAATGCTACCCTGACGGTCATGTTGTCGCTGGTTTCTGGGGGCGAATTCCAAGAAGCTTTGACCCTCAACGTGGTCGTTTGGCTCTCGCCCGGCTGGACATAGAGCGAATGATTATCGAGAGTTGGGTTCCAGCTGGGCACAGCATTATCCCAAACACTCAGGACGAAATTCTCGGGAATCGTGCCCGGGTTGGTGACACGTACGGTATAGGTGAGCGTCGTCCCCCGAGGGGCGTTATTCTCAGAAGGCGAGATGGACATGATTGGGGACACGGACTTGGCGATGCACTTTGAGAATCCGATGACCTTCACATTCTCAATATCGGTCGCCTTGACGGTTATTTCATCCCTCGTGTACGGGGGTGTGCCATACAGTATCCTGACTCTCAGAGTCGTCGCCATGTTTTCCCCAGGCCTGATGTTGCTGAACTGATCGCTGTCGAGCGCTAGGCCCCAGCCGAGGTTATCGTGGACACTGAGTTCGTAGCTACTGTTCTCCCAGCCAATATTTTGGACCGTCACGGAGTAGGAGATCCTCCTCATCCCGCTTATGTAGTCGGGTGAGATGGACACGGCCACCGAATGCTGGTTTACTCCGTGATAGACGACTTCGAGATGTGGGGGTTTGATGCTCTCCTTGCTGGAAAAGGAAGCCCATTTATTGTTTGGTTCTCCCGAGCTGATCATACAAAAGCTTACTATCTGATCGTTCTCATTATCAAATTGGTTCTTCACAAAGTCCGTGACCCTCCACGAGTACCACCTATTAGCACTATTTATGATTTGACTATCGAGCACTTCCTTATTTTCTGGCTTATTATTCCAAGTTATCATGTGCTCGTTCCAGTCATCGTTATCCACGCTCCAGCATTCCACATTCTCTGGACCCGCTATCACGTACCAGGAAGTGGCCCAGAGGTAAAGCAAAGCGTTGTCGATTGTCGAGCCTCCGGGAAGTCTGAGGTCAAACTTCAGAAAAGTCCTCTTCGGATTATCAGAAGGGGGTTTTCCAACATAGAGATCACCCACATTACCATAGTTATTATTTGGAGCATTATTATTCACATAAGCATCGTCAATTGGATAAACATTCCCCGCTGGCTTTGAGTAGGCTATGCATGAATTCTCGGCATAAACGTTCGCATTTTCAGCTGAGGTCGCGCGGACGGTTATGTTGTCGCTCGTTCCAGGGGGCGAGTACCAGGAGACCGTGACCGTGAGCGTGGTCGTCTTGCTCCATCCAGGTAAGACATTGATGAACGAGGTCGAAGAAATAGTCGGCTCCCAGCTCGGATATTGGCCAGCGTTATCCAAGACCGTCAAGGTGTAATTGTCCCTGACTGTCCCATTATTTGTGATCTGTACTGTGTACGAGGTCGTGGTTTCCCTTACATTATCCTGCCTCCCTGGCGTGATTGAAACCTGAGGCGCCAAAATGCCCGAAATTGCCACGCAGCTCGCGCTGTTCTCCACGTTGTCAATCTCCGAGCGAGCTGTGATGGTTATGTTGTCCTGCGTGCCAGGGTTGGCGTTCTCCGGGATGGTGACGCGAAGCTTGACGGACTTGCTCCCACCGGTTAGTACGTTCTCAATTCGGTTTTCCGGGTAGAAGCTTATGTTGCTTCCCCATCCAGCATCGTCTGTGAATCTCAGGGTGTAGTTGTCCCGGAGCGTGAGGTCCGTGCTCAGGTTCGCCAAGGTGATGGTGTACTCGAGCATCCGTCCCTTAAGCGCGTAGGTAGTCAGGGATGAGATCGTGACATTCATGGCAACGACGGCCGAATGCGCCACGCAGCTCGCTGAATGATATATATTTTCATTCTCATTATCCCTCGCCCAGACAGTTATGTTGTTTTTTGTGCATGGGGCAGCGTTCTCGGGTACGGTGACGGTCAGGGTCGCGACCCTATTTTCGCCTGGGAGGACGTTCTTGAGGGTGGATGGCGAGATGCTGCGGGTCCAGCCCAAGTCGTCGTTATCCTCCAGTCTGTAGGTCCTCGTGTGCCAACCCAAGTTCTTGACAGTCACGGTATATGCGAGAGTATTCCCCCTGAACCGGCTCTGATATTCAGGCGATATCGAGATCGACGCTAAATTCGCATCTGATGAAGGCTTGTAGCCGACCAAAAGGTATGGCCAATAATCTCCGTTTTCGAACTCCTTACTGAAAAATATGATGTAATTGTTGGACGGCTTGTTCTCCCCCTCGCCGACCATGCAGAAGCTCACCTTATTATCGACTCCGGATTCGCCTTTCACGAAGCTCGTAACGTCCCAGAAGTACCGGATTAATTGAGCAGTCACAGGCTGGTTATCTAAGGTTATGTCGATCAACGATTTGTTGTTCCAAGTTATCGTGCCCTCGCTCCAGGTGTCGTCGTCGACGCGGTGGCATTGGACGATTTCTCCTCCGCCTCTAATTCCAAGCATTTCAGCAATGAGGGAAAGTCGAGCGTTCTCGATCGAGCCAGGGATCGACGAAAGGTCGAACTTAAGGAACGACCTAACATTATCAGTGTTCCTCCCAACATGCAGGTCGTCAGCATTTCCATAATTGCTGTCTGGAGTGCTCCCCCACACGTAGGCGTCGTCGGTTGGGTATACAATCATTTCCAGGGGCTTGGAGTGTGCGATACAGCTTCCATTGCCCTTGACGGTGTTGTCTCTCTGGGAGGTTGCGATGACTGTTATATTGTCGCTCGTTCCAGGGGGCGAGTTCCAGGAGACCGTGACCGTGAGCGTGGTCGTCTTGCTCCATCCAGGTGGGACGTTCTCGAGCAAGGTGTTATCTAACGTCTGGCTCCAGTTCTCGTACAGGCCGGTGTTCTCGCTCGGCCGATTATCCCAAACACTCAGAGCAAAGTTCTCTATGGAGGTGGTGTTGTTGGTGACCATCACGGTGTAGACGAGGTTCTCCCCTCTGAGGTTCTCCTGATAGGAGGGCGAGATAGAAACAGTCGGACGCAAGAAGCCTGCGGTACATGATCTCTGATCCCAGACATTATTACTCTCAACAGATCTCGCCGTTACGAATATGCTATCCACGGTGCCCGAGTCGACGTTCGATGGGATGGTCACGCTCAACGTCGTCGTATTATCGGACGCGCTGGGTGAAAGAGGCCCAACCGAGGTATTGGATAAGCTCTTGGTCCAACCAAGGGTATCCACAACTTCTAAAGTGTAACTGCTGTTCGCCCAGCCGACATTTTGTACCGTCACCGAGTAGGAGATCGTCTTTCCGGGATAATCATAGACATGGCTGGGCGAGATGGTCACGAGCACCGAACGGGAAACAGTGGGGCTGTACACGACGTTTATGTATGGGAAAAATCTGGGATCAGCATTAAGGTACTGCCCTTCCTTGCTGACAAACTGGACCGTGCTATCAATGGTGTTCTCTCCACCATTAACCATGCTGAAGCTAACCGTATTATCGCCTCCGAATTCATTTTCCACGAAGCTCGTAACGTCCCAAGAGTACCGACAGCCGCGCCCAAAAGCCCCAAAATATATAGACGCGCTACTGAGGGCTCCTCCGATCGACGGTTTGTTGTTCCAAGTTATCGTGCCCTCGCTCCAGTTGTCGTTGTCCACCCGATTGCAAAAGACGGTCTGCGTGAAATGTTCGTCATTGTTAAAACAGTAGAGGGAGAGCGAAGCATCCTCAATCGTGGAGGAATGGGGTATCATAAGCTCGAACTTCAAGAACGAACTCACCGCGCCACTATCCAACCTCCCGACATCCAGCCAATCGGTTCCGTAATTTTTGTCGAGAGTGGTTTTATGAACGTCGGCATCGTCTGTCGGGTAGAACTGGACCCCGGGGAGCTCCGAGTGAGCTATGCACGAGTTCTCGGCATAAACGCTTCCGTTCTCAGCTGAGGTCGCGCGAATGGTCATGTTGTCGATCGTGTCAGGAGGAGAGTACAAGGAGACCGTGATCCTGAGCGTGGTCGTCCTGTTCTCACCCGGCCCGACATTCAAGAACTGGTTATTATCGAGTGCCGGACCCCAGTTCTCGTACGGGCCCGGATTATCCCAAACCCTCAGATTGTAGTTATCCACGACATTGCCTGTGTTCCAGACAGTTACGGTGTATGTAAGCGTGCTCCCCCGCTGACTCTCTTGAGAACCGGGGGAAATTGAAATTGAAACCCCCGCTCTAGCGATAACTGTGAACTTCCAGGTGTTCTCGGAGCAGTTCTCCCCAGCAGAGCTGATCGACCAAACCCTCCAATAGCAAGTTCCCAGGGCGTAACCATTGCCAGTCTTCGTCCAATTGTTATCCGCGGCACCTCGCACGACATTATCGACCGGGGACGAGAAATTGAAATCGTTGTCCACCTCTATCCTGTGGTAGGTGGCGCCCGCCCTAACCTGCCAGGCGAAAGTCGGAGTGGTATCGGGTGTCAAAGTTCCGTTTTCTGGCGATACGAGAACAGGCTTTCCAGGGGCGGTAACTGTGAACTGCCAGGTGTTCTCGGAGCAGTTCTCCCCAACAGGGTTAATCGCCCAGACCCTCCAATAGTAGGTTCCAGAAGCATACCCTGGAGCGGGCTTCGTCCAATTGTTATCCGTGTCGTCTAATATACGATTGTCAGCTGGTGACGAGAAATTGAAATCGTTGTCCACCTCTATCCTGTGATAGGTGACGCCCGCCCCAACCTGCCAAGTGAAAGTCGGAGTGGTATCGGGTGGCTTGTTGTCCGTCGTCGGGTAATTGTTTTCAGGACTTAATAGGACAGGCTTTCCAGGAGCGGTAACTGTGAAATTCCAGGTATTCTCGGAGCAGTTCTCCCCGGCAGAGCTGATCGCCCAGACCCTCCAGTAGTAGGTTCCCAAGGCGTAACCATTGCCAGTCTTCGTCCAAGTGTCATCCGTGGCACCTCGCACGACATTATCGACCGGGGATGAGAAATTGAAATCGTTGTCCACCTCTATCCTGTGGTAGGTGGCGCCCGCCCCAACCTGCCAAGTGAAAGTCGGAGTGGTATCGGGTATCAAAGTTCCGTTTTCTGGCAATACGAGGACAGGCTTTCCAGGAGCGGTAACTGTGAACTGCCAGGTGTTCTCGGAGCAGTTCTCCCCAGCATAGTTCAACGCCCAAACCCTCCAGTAATATGTTCCCGAAGCATACCCTAGAGCAGGCTTCGTCCAAGTGTCATCCGTTGCACCCAACGTATGATTGTCAGCTGGTGACGAGAAATCGAGATCGTTGTCGACCTCTATCCTGTGGTTGTCGGCGCCCGCCCTCACATACCAAGTGAAAGTCGGAGTGGTATCAGGTGTCGAGGTTCCGTTTTCTGGCGATACGAGGACAGGCTGTTCTGTTACTGCATGAGCTATGCAACTTGCGTTATCCCTGACGTTCTCGTTCTCCTGCGAGCGAGCAGTGACGGTTATGTTATCCCGTGTGCAGTTAGAGGTGCCTTCCAGGATTGTGACAGTCAGGGTGACGTTGTCAGAAGCTTCAGGGTCGAGCGGACCCACGAAGTTATCTGAGAGCACTAACCCCCAGCCCAGAATGTCGGAGTTCTCGAGGGTGTAGTTGTCCACG
>Ga0172362_10005289_pt1 | contig 11179 bp, 12 predicted proteins | sample LakKivs1_kivu2a2_FD_114534 | JGI IMG/M metagenome (GOLD analysis project Ga0172362, IMG submission 114534) | Sediment microbial communities from Lake Kivu, Rwanda - Sediment s1_kivu2a2 | ecosystem: Environmental > Aquatic > Freshwater > Lake > Sediment | place: Rwanda: Western Province, Lake...
CTATCAATTCGGCGGTACAGGGGTGTTTGCAGCCTCATGTGAGATGTTTGACCACCGACGGGTACATTCCAATATTGGAATTGTCTCAGGTCAAGAAGGACGGACTTCGGGTATGGACGGGGACGTCGTGGGAGCGATTCTCGGTCGTGAATCGCGGGCCGTGTCAGACGGCACAGTTGGTGTTGTCAAATGGAATGACGCTCGATTGTGACACGCGTCATGAAATCCTTGCTCCCACAAACCACGGGTATGACTTCGTAAAATTCAGTGACCTCAAAGAGGGTGACCCTGTTTGTTTGTCGTACCCGCAGGAACACGAATTCGGGGAGTACCCGGGGGCGCGCTTCTTCTCCGGAGGGGAGGCGCACAACTCCGTGGATGTGACGATCGCTACGGAGAGTGATTGGAATTTCATGGCCTACGTCCTTGGAACTGTGGTTGGGGATGGTAATGTACGAGAAGGCACCAGACACTCAATAACTGTTTGCTTCGGAAGCGAAAAGGCCTTCAAGAATTACGGCTTCATCAAGTCAGGTTTTGCGGCTCTTGGGCTCAAGTTGTCGCCTTTGTCTAGGACAAAAGGATCCAAAGGGGTAGCTTATCGAGCCGACGTGAGTTCGAAAGCTCTCGTCGAGGCGTTCAAGTACCTTGGGTATACCGGAGAAGACGCGCGCACAAAACGTGTCCCAGAGGCCATCTTCCGAGCCCCTTTGATGATGCGCAAGGCATTCCTCAAAGGATACCATGACACGGATGGGTGCAAGAAAGAGGCCAACGGATATTGTTTCCACACCCCCAACTGCGCTTTACTGCGGGATGTCCAACGCGTAGCGTGGACATTGGGGATTCCTTCAGTAGTGCGCCCCAATGCCGACGGCACTTTCGTTCTGTCATGGTGCGACCTCTCAGCAATAGAACGTATGTTGGGAATCAAAACCCGTGTGCGTAAACGGTGCACTTCCAGCGATGTTCTCTTGCCGGACTTCCTTCACAGGGAAGTTTACGAGATGTTGAAATCTGATAGTAGGTATTCAAAGGACAATCGAGACAGGGCTTTGGTGTGCAAGTTGAACAAGGGCAAGAAGTTGCTACTAACCACTGCTGTAGCCTTGCTAAAGAAGTATGGGTGCAGAATCCCGACTATCTATTACACGGCAACTGTGTCCAAGAAGATCATCAACAATGCCCCGATGGACACATACACGTTGTCAGTCGATTCACCTCTCCACAGATTTGACTCCGAAGGTGTTATCAGCAAAAACACGGGCGCCGACGTCATCAAGATCGCCCTCTACCGCATTTGGAAATGGATCAAGGACAACGGGTACGGTGACGATGTGCACATGCTCATGCCGATCCACGACGAAATCGTGTTCGAGGTCAAGGAGGACAAGCTCGACTTCTACGTGCCGGAACTCTGCGAGATCTTGAGAATCAAAGACTTGATCGAGGCCCTTGGATGGCCGGTGCCTTTGGAAGTCGACGCCGAGTACGGCGACAGCTTTCATGTTGACCATGACTATGAGTTCGGGGGAGCGAATGCCGACAAGGCCGTCCCCGCCCAAACAACACAGGCACAACCGCCGGAGACGCAAGTCCCGAAGGTTGTAGTGCAGACCTCGGCAACGGATGTCGCAGCGAAGGAGGTGCCGATGTCCGAGTCTCCAAAAGCCCCCGTCCCGAGCGTGGGAGCGCCGGTCACAGTGTTGGAAACCCCAATGGGGCAATCAGCGTACACGACAAATTCGGGCGAATCCATCCATTTCACCATCACCGTCAGGGAAGCCGTCATGGCTGCTGCGGAGAAGGCGAGGCTGAAGTTTGAGGTGTCGGAGTCGGAGGCTTTCGACGAGGCGTTGAAGGACGTGCGCGTCAAAGACAGGATAGACCACCGCGGCGTGCTCGTCTACCCAATCGAGCGTTTGGATCACATCACACTCCACCAGTTCGACACGGCGATACGCATCCTCGTGAACTTCGGGGACGCCCTGTTCATAGGGCCGAAGTGCAAGGTCGCGCTCGTCGATAAGTCCACGGGGGATGTGTGGTACGAGTCCACGAGGAAGGTGTCGGTTGACGCCTTTCTGGCGCTCTGTTTCTGGCTCAAAATCTAGGAGACCCTGCATGGAATGTGTGAAGACCGTGCGCGATTTCGCGCTCAGGAACTCGGACGACCTCAGGCGCTTCATGGTGTTCAAGACGGGCATCCGCGACAACGACGTCATCAGGGACACGATACAGGAGTTCTTCGTCAAGCTGATCGAGACGAGGGCCCTGGAGACATACGACCCGGCGAAGGGTGCCTTCAAGACCTACATCATGAACCTGTTCTGCTGGCTCTTCCCGGTGCTTGCCAAGCGGAACCACAACGTCAGGTACACGTTCATGAGCTGCACGAAGGACCGGGACCACGCCGGGCAGTGGAACGGCGGCTACACGGACATATTCGAGGGCGTTTCGACCGGGGGCCCCAACCCGTACGCCGAGCACGTCGTCGACGGCTCCTACGCCTCCTCGCACGTGATGGAGCACGAGGAGTCCGAGGCCGAGAACGGCATCAGGGAGTTCGTCGAGCACATCAAGCGCACGCAGAGCCCCAGGGCCGCGAGCCGGATCGTCCCCTATGTCGAGTACCGGAACTGCGGGTGCAACGGCGCCGACGTCGCCCAGATCCTCGGCGTCTCGAACAACGCGGTCAAGATGATCAAGGAGAGGGCCAGGACGGCCTACGAGGAATGGAGGGGGAAGAAGATGGACACGTCCAAGAAGGCCAGGAAGATGACATACGAGCAGATCGTGGACGAGATACGGCACGCCAAGGACATGATAGCCCGGTACAACGCCGGCGACATCTCGCTCCCGCACGGGTTCTCGTACAAGGACGCCGTCCTGCGCCTCCGGTACCTGCGGACGAGGCAGACGCAGCTCTCCAAGAAGGGGCGTGGGCGGAAAGTGACGGGGATCACAGACGAGGAGTGACAGGCGGGGTTATGATTACGCGGATGTCCCGACAACCCCAAAAGGAGGGACACATGAAGATCACATTCCTGGGCAGCGGTTCGGCGTTCTGCATGGACAACTGGCAGAGCAACATGCTCATCGAGATGGGGCCGTGCGACGGATACCCCAATGGCGTGAAGATGCTGTTCGACTGCGGCGGGGACATCCGCTGGTCGCTCGCCGAGCACGGCCTGAGCGCCCTCGACATCGACGCCGTGTACGTCTCGCACCTTCACGCCGACCACGTCGGGGGCCTCGAGTACCTCGCGTTCGTGAGCTACTTCGCCAAGACAGTGCGCGGCGGCATGAAGCCGAGGCTGATCGGCAACACGCAGCTGCTCAAGGACCTCTGGTCGAGCAGCCTGTGCGGGGGCCTCAACTCGATCCAGATGGTCGACGCCGACATGTCCACCTATTTCGACATCCTGCCCATACCGAACAGCGGGACGTTCAAGGTCGGCGATCATTCCTTCAAGACCGTCCAGACCATCCATGTCATCGCGGACACGTCGTTCGTGAAGTCCTTCGGGCTCATGGCGACGCTCCCGGACGGGGAGAGGAAGGTCTTCATCACCAGCGACACGCAGTACGCGCCGTCGCAGCTGAACGACTTCATCCGCAGCGCGGACGTGGTCTTCCACGACTGCGAGACGGCACCTTTCCCGTCGGGCGTCCACGCCCACTACAACGACCTCAAGGAACTGCCGGAGGACATCAAGGGCAAGTTGTGGCTCTACCACTACAACAGTGCGAAGTCCCTCCCGGACGCGAAGGCGGACGGGTTTCTCGGATTCGTGGAGAAGGGCCAGAGCTTTGAGTTCTAGGCCCTCGTACGCGGGGGTGGGAAGCCGGTCGACGCCCTGCGAGATGTGCCGGGGGATGACGGAGATCGCGGCCTTCCTCGAGCGCAAGGGACTCGTCTTGCGCTCGGGGGGCTCCTCCGGCGCGGACATGGCCTTCGAAGCCGGCGTCTCCAATGCCGCCAACAAGGAGATCTACCTTCCTTGGAAGGGCTTCAACATGAGCACGTCGCCCCTCTACGGCGTGACCCCGTTGGCGCTCGAGATGGCCGCCGAGTTCCACCCGGCCTGGGAGGAGTGCAGCACGGGGGCCCGGGAGCTGCACGCCCGGAATTGCTACCAGGTGCTCGGCAGGGGCCTCGACGACCCCTGCAAGTTCGTCGTCTGCTGGACGGTCGGCGGCAAGAGCATCGGCGGTACCGCCCAAGCCATGCGCGTTGCCGCCCGCTACCGCGTACCCGTGTTCAACCTCGCCAAGAAGGCGGACTACGATTTCGTCGAGGAATGCATGCGCACCGAGCAGATTTTCGCTTGAAGATTTCCCGTTAAAAAACCACTTCCAATTAGTATATTCCTCCTGCGATGGAACAGACGGCGATAGACATAGACTCCCTTTTGGGGGAGCAGAACAAACCTGCGGCGGCCGCAGGCATCGACCCGCTCATCCAGAAGGTCGACTCGTGGTCGGACGGCTGCCGTGACATGCCGATCGACGTGCGCTCCGTGGCCTTCCACTCGGACGACGGCGGCATGTGGGTCGAGCTCAAGGGCGGCCAGAGGGTCGATTTCAAGCGCGACCCCCTCAACCCGAAGGATCCGAAGATCGTGCACGCCCAGAAGCAGTTCTGCAGGATGCTCGGCGTGCCCCACGGATTCTTCGCGAGCAACCGGCCGTCACTCCGGGACTCGATGATCCGGACGTGGCAGTCCGGCCTGGAGCCGGACGACCGGAGGGCCAGGTGCGTCGCGCGCCTCAGGGGAGGCGGCAATGTCCTCATGCTGAGGGCGCTCTTCGCCGAGAGGGCGGTCCCGCCGATGGCCGTCGACATCCTCAAGGCCGCCAAAACCGCCTTCGGATCATCGGCCTCCGTGGTCTTCTGCCACGGCGACGACAGGGACGACCTCGTGCTGCACGTCCGGTTCCTGTTCGGGGACTCGGTCCCGGCGCCCGGGGGAGACCTAAACACGGGCTTCGACCTCGTGTTCTCTGAGCTTGGGGCGTCCCCGATGACCGTTGACGCGATCCTGCACGACCCCGCCGCCATGGTGTCCTTCGTGGCCTCCTATGGCGGGGAGCCCTTCTTCTCGTCCAAGTACGAGGGGCTGCAGCCCAAGGAGGTCGCCGAGATGTTCCCGGCGCTGCTCGCGAGGATACGGGCGCAGTCCGCAGAGATGGCGGAGACCCTCAAGGGCGCCTCGGATGGGGTCTACTCCGTGAGGCAGGACTGCCTCTCGATGACGAAGGCCCGGGGGGTCACCTCCGCGATGAGGAGGGCGGTGTTCCACGAGCTGAGCCAGGGGACGGAGACGTGCACGCGCATGGATATCGCCAAGATCGTGGCCCGTGTGGCGAAGGGTTTCGACAGCTTGAAGGGCCTGGCCCTCGAGAGGGCCGCCGGCCGCTACCTAAACCTGTGCTTCGAGAGGGCGGCCACAACCGAGAAAAAGGAGACGGCGGATGCTGGAACGGATAGTCGCGCCTGATCTCGCACCGATAAAGGACAAGATCGGCAAGACGAACATGCAGATCCTCGTCTCGCAGGTCCTCGGCAAGAGGAAGGTTGTCGGCGAAGCGAAGCTGACCGACAAGGGCGGCGTGACGTACGAGGAGTTCACGCAGGAGTTCGGCGGCGTCACGTATGTCTTCCGTCCCGAGCACGTGACCATCGACGAGGTCTCGAAGTTCGGAAACCCGAGGTGCAACGTGTGCTTCGGGCAGGGGCGCAAGACCGTGGAGATCGCCAAGACGCGGCTCAAGGGGCCGGGCGACCACGTCCTGCTGTCGAGGGGGCCGTTCGAGGGCTCCACCCAGCTCGAGAAGGAGCGTCTCATCGAGCTTGAGAGGAAGAGCAAGACGTGGCGGGTGCTCCTGCCGTGCGAGTGCGCGGTGAAGGCCATGAGCAAGAGGGACCCCAACTTCTTCGTTTCCGACGACCGGGCAATCATGTTCCGGGTCGTCTACGAGGAGAAGGCGAAAGCGGGCTAGGATCATGGACACGCCCCAAGAACTGCAGGGGAAGATAGCGCAGCTGGAGAAGTACGACGCCGCCTACCACAACGGCAAGGCGCTGATCTCCGACGCCGCCTATGACCTTTTCAAGGACTCGGTCATCAAGCAGCTGCCCTCCGGGCACCCCCTGCTTTCGAAGGTGGGGCACGCCCCCAGCAGCGCGTGGCCGAAGGAGCGCCATGCCATCGCCATGGGCTCCCAAAACAAGGTCGACAACGAGGACGACATACGCGCCGCCGTCAAGGCTATGCTGGCCCGCGTGAACGTGAAAAAGGCCAAGTTCGTTCTCCAGCACAAGCTCGACGGCTTCTCGCTTGCCTCGAACTATGCGGCGTCCAAGCTGGTGTCCGCAATAACCCGGGGAGACGGCTACGTGGGCGAGAACATCACCCCGAACGCGAGGATGTTCCGGTCGCTGCCGACGGTGCTGCCCATCCCCAACGCGCTGTCCGTGCGCGCGGAGGGGGTCATACCCTCGAAGGCCTACGCCGAGCTCCAGGCGAAAGTCGGCGACAAGTACGCGAACCCGCGCAACGCCGCGAGCGGCATCAGCAGGAAGCTCGATGGCAGCAACTGCTCCTACATCCATGTCATCGCCTACGACGTCACGGGCAAGGCCAAGACCGAGACGGAGAAGCTCGACGCGCTCAAGAAGCTGGGATTTGTCACCGTCACGACCTATGAGGCGGAGGACGAGGACGAAGTCATCAAGATCTACAGGAAGGTCAAGGCCGAGAGGGACAAGCTCCCCTATGACATCGACGGCCTGGTGCTGAAGTTCGACAGCATCGAGCTGCAGGAGCGCGCCGGCGTCGAGAGGAACAGGCCCCTCGGGCAGATCGCCCTCAAATTCGAGTCCGACCAGGCGCTCACCAAGGTGAAGGAGATCGCCCTGCAGGTCGGGCGCACCGGCAAGGTGACGCCCGTCGGAATCTTCGACCCCGTCCGGCTGATGGGGACGACGGTGGCCAGGGCATCCCTGCACAACTTCGACTACATCAAGGAGAAGTTCATAAGCGTCGGCGCCGAGGTCACCATCGAGAAGAGGGGCGACATCATACCGCAGGTCATCGAGGTTGTGAACCCGGGGCAGGAGTACGAGAAGCCCGACAGGTGCCCGTCGTGCGGCAGCAAGCTGTACGACGACGGTGTCAGCCTCTGGTGCATGGCGCCCAAGTGCCGCGAGAGGGACGTCGCGCGCATAGCCTATTGGCTGAAGACCATCAACGCCAAGGGGTTCTCGGACAGCTTCGTGGACGCGCTCTACGGCATGGGGAAGGTGGGATCCGTCGCCGACCTGTATTCACTCACGGAGCAGGATCTGCTCTCGGTGCAGGGGCTCGGTCAGAAGACCGCCGCGGCGTTCCTCGCCGCCCTCAAGGCCACGTCGGAGATGATGCTGCCGAAGTTCATCACCGCGCTTGGCATCCCCGGCTGCGCCAAGTCGACGGCCGACCTCCTCACGGAGAAGTACGGGACATGGGACAAGGTTGCCTCGTCGACGGCTGACGACCTCATCAAGATACCGGGCATCGGCGAGGTATCCGCAGCCACGATCGTCGAGGGCATCCACGAGGTCGGGGCCATGGCGTCGGACATCCTCAAGGCCGTCCGCATCAAGAAGGCGACGACCGGCCCGCTGACCGGCAAGTCCTTCTGCGTCACCGGCACTCTGGCTGTGATGGATCGCAAGGCGTTCCAGGACTTCGTGGCGGAGCGTGGGGGCACCGCCAAGAGCAGCGTGTCCGCCGACCTCGGATACCTTGTCACGAACGACCCCGGCAGCGGGAGCGACAAGAACCGCAAGGCCAAGAAGCTCGGGGTCAAGGTGATATCCGAGGACGAGTTCTTCAAGATGGCCGGCGGGCCGCCGAAGGCTCCGGACGCGCCCCCGCAGGCCGTCGCCGACAAGGGCATGAAGATAGTCACCGAGAGCCTCTTCTAGGAGGGAAGGATCATGGAACAGAAGAAGTCGCCGATCACCGTGTCGCAGATGGACTTCCACGACTATGGCAAGGGCGGGAAGGTGTACCAGAAGTACATCTACGCCGAGTGCTCCTACTGCGAGACGCTCACGCACCTCACGAGGGTGAGCGTCTTCTGCGAGAGGGACGAGAAGGGGGAGATGATCCTGTCGACGGTCGGCCTCGAGTTCCCGACTGATTGGTACTTCGCCCATGAGGTGCACAAGATAGCCGAGACGAAGTTCGGGAGGTTCCTGCAGAAGTTCCAGGTGGCTTGGCTCCGGATCAAGATGGCCATCAAAGTCCTGACGGGGGGCCGCCTGCACATCTTCAGCGGCGGGGACTTCAGCTTCCCTGCGGCCAAGGAACTCGCCAGGAAGGTGATCGAGATCGTCGAGGAGATGGAGGCCGTGAAATGAGGGAGTTCGCCTACGTGTGCGTCGCCCTTGTCGCCATGCTCTTCCTCGCCGGGGCCGTTTACGGGATGTGGAGCTGCGAGCGGGTGGTCCACTACAACCTGTCCTACAAGTCCATGGTGCAGCAGACGATCCGGCAGATGGTGAGGCCGGAGGCCTTGAGGGAGACGCGGGACTCGTCAGACAGGAAGTGAGGAGCCATGCTGACGCTTGTGCTGAAGTCCGGCGAGAAGAGGCAGTTCAACCTCAAGTCCTTCGAACGGGAGAAGGCCCTGCGGGACGCCTGGCACGCGATGCACGGCGACCCGAAGTACGCCGGCAAGTCCTTCCGCGTCGCCACGAGGGAGTGCGACCGCTTCGAGGTGGCCGTCGACGACATCGTGTCCACCGAGCAGGAGGACACCGAGTACTTCAAGTTCGGGCCGTCCGACGTCGTCTCCGACAGCAACCCACCGCCCAAGGAAGGCAGCACGCCCACCCCCGGCGGGGACATCATCGAGAAGCTCGAGAACGGGCGGGAGGCCACCTTCGTGGACTACCTCAGGGGGAAGGGTGTGGAGCCGGACTACCTCGACCCCTTCTTCATCAAGGTACTCTCGAAGGTGCGCAGGGACGACCACCCGGGGAAGCTGCCCATCTACGCGAACATGTACATCAACAGCACAAGGGGAAAGTAGCATGAGCGACAGGCCGGATTGGGACACGTACTTCATGACGATGGCCTACCTCGTCGCGACGAGAAGCAAGGATCCGAGTACCCATGTAGGTGCCGTCATCGTAGGCCCGAGCCACGAGGTGCGCTCCACGGGCTATAACGGACTGCCACAGGGCGTCCGCGACGGCGAGGAGAGAATGAGCGAGCGCCCCGAGAAGTACCTTTGGACGGAGCACGCCGAGCGCAGCGCCATCTTCCAAGCGGCCCTTGTGGGAGTGCCCTTGGAGGGATGCAGGATGTACACGTGTGGGTTTCCCTGCGCCGACTGCGCCAGGGCCATCATACAGGCCGGTTTGGTAGAAGTGATATACGACCATGATTGGGTCGCCACTGACGACCGTAGGGAATGGCAGAAGAGTTTTGAAGCCTCGCGTGTGATGTTCACGGAGGCGGGCGTGGTCATGTCCTGCTGGCGCGGTGACTTGGTGGGTAAGATCATCCGGTTCAGGGGCGGCAAGGAATTTTGATAGCAATGCGGGTGTTTGAGCGAATCGCCATGGTACTGCTCGCCGCCGTGTTCTCGGCGGTGTTTGCGGTCGCTCTGGTGCCCATTCTGATACTCGTTGCATTCGACACCGTGATGCGGGCTCTCTTCGGGCCCCACAAACAAAAGGGAGGCGATTGGTGAAGCTCAAGGACTTGGTTATCAGCCCGTGCAACATACGCCAACCACGCGACGAGGACGACGTATCCTCGCTCGCCGACTCCATCAAGGAGAACACGCTCATCAGCAAGCTCATCCTGCGGAAGGACAAGGATGACAAGTTCGAGGTGGTAGCGGGGCAGCGACGGTTCAGGGCAATGGAGAAGGCCTTCGGCAAGGACTACGAATTGAAGGATACCGACTACCTCTTGCGTGAGTCCATGACCGACGACGAGGCCTTCATGGTGTCCTTGGAGGAGAACCAACAGCGGATGGGATTGAGCCCGATGGAACTTTGCAGGGCCGCGCTACGCTTGAACCAGATGGGGGTGAAGGACAAGGACGTCGCGCGCAAGCTGAACGTCTCACCATTCCGGCTGAAGAGGATACAAATCCTTCAACAAGAGGCACGCAGGATGCCCGAGGCGGCAAGGACGGAGCTGAACAAGCCGTCCGAGGACGCCAAGTTCTCCGATGCCCATTGGGAGAAAGTACGGAGCGTGGAAAAGCCGGAGGTGGTCAAGGACGTTGTGGACTACGTCATAGAGCACGAAGCCCCCGCCAGGGACGTGCCCGGCATCATCACGGGCGTGGAGAGGAAGTACAGCGCCTCGGAGGAGGGCAAGCCCGCATCAGGGAAGCCATCGGCGCCCAAGGACGGCAGAGACGAGGACGGCGCGCCGGTCGTCTACGAGCACAAGGGCGACCTCACGCTCGTCGAGGAGAAGGGCAAGATGTCCTTCAAGGTTTCCGGCAAAGACGAGGACGAGGAGGTGCCAATCGAGCACTACCTTGAGTATCTTCGCCGGCCTGACAAGTTCAAGTGCCGCGTGTCCCTCAAGCTGAAGTTTATCCCCGTCTGATTGGATCCCCCGCGCAAGGCCGTGTCCCGCACGGCCTTGCACTGCCTCAAGTTGTTGCTAATAACCTAGTATTCCGCCGGCATAGTCGGTTACATCAGCCAACGCCAGCGCACGGAGGGTGTCGATGCCCGACTATTCCGATTTCACGTCCATGAGCAGCATTTACGACTTCAGCAAGGGTCCGAAGTCGCTCTACTACGCCAAGGGAGACGAGGATCTCTTCGCCGTGGTCCTCAACGTCCCGCAGCGGGACGACGATGACGAGTGGGGCGGCACCGAGCGCGTGGCGCTTGAAAGGGTCGCTGATGAGATAGGAACGCTGCAGGAGTGGGTCCTAAACCCTGGCGGTGGCGGCGCGGATCCTGACGGAAAAGGATTGGTATCCCATGTACTCACCATAGAGACGATGCTGAACATCCTCACAAGGGATCTCGCCGTCAACAACGGGGTGTTCAGCGGTGACATTCGTGCCGACGAGATCACTGCAGCTGCCGTGAATACCACGGCGTTGGTGGCGGGTGCCGCGACCATGTGTGGGAGCCTTGAGA
>Ga0172362_10005290_pt1 | contig 11178 bp, 9 predicted proteins | sample LakKivs1_kivu2a2_FD_114534 | JGI IMG/M metagenome (GOLD analysis project Ga0172362, IMG submission 114534) | Sediment microbial communities from Lake Kivu, Rwanda - Sediment s1_kivu2a2 | ecosystem: Environmental > Aquatic > Freshwater > Lake > Sediment | place: Rwanda: Western Province, Lake...
AGATTTTTCTGCCAAAAAACCTCAACCTAGCCTCATGCGCCTTTTTCAGGGTATCTAACAGTTCATCCTCGTTTTTTGCGTTGAGAATCGTTTTGACATCTTTTTCAACGTTCTTATCTGACAACCGCCCAACCCGCATGATACAACTGCTTCCACTTACGTTCCAGCCTAAACAGTCTATTTAAGTCTAACATTGCCATGCCGAGTTTATTTTCCAGTGGAAGGTTTTTAATGCTGAACAAGTATCCATGCATCTCGTGGAACAACATGAATTCCGAACGCGATGCTGCAGATTTGCCCAAGCAGATTCGCGTCTCTCTAGGCTCCGCTATCGTCCTCGGACTTGTGAAGGGCAAGCTTGACGCTGCGCCCACCACCGCCTACTTCATGACGTATAACAGTGGCAAATGTGCTGCAAACTGCCACTTCTGTCCACAAGCCAGAGAAAGCACAGGCAGAGCAGACATGCTTTCAAGAGTCTCTTGGCCCGTCTTCCCAACAGACACTGCGCTTGATCAGGCACGAGAAGCTGTTGAGGATGGGATGATAAGGCGCGTTTGCATCCAAGCCCTAAACTATCCAACAGTCTTCAATCATTTACATGTGCTAGTAAAGAAGATTCGAAGGCTATCCCCCGTGTCTGTTTCTGTTTCTTGTCAGCCTCTGAACCGCAAAAACATGAAACTGCTGAAGAAGGCGGGTGTTGAGCGGATAGGAATTCCTCTGGACGCTGCTACGCGTGAATTGTTTGACAAGGTCAAGGGAGCGTCTGCCGGCGGACCGTACGATTGGGACACGCAATTTAGGCTGTTAGAGGACGCTGTTGACGTTTTCGGCAGAGGAAAAGTTAGCACACATCTGATTGTGGGATTGGGCGAGACTGACAGAGAAATGGTCAGCCTCGTTCAGAAATGCGTGGATAGTGGTGTTCTTCCAGCGCTCTTTGCCTTCACTCCTGTCTCTGGAACGGCGTTAGAGAATTCGCCTCAGCCATTGGTTCAGCGATACAGGCGGATACAGGTTGCGAGACACGTGATTGTAAGCGGTGTTGGCAGATGCGGAGACATGTGCTTCGATGAAAATTGCTGCTTGACCGACTTCGGCGTTGACCAGCATATTCTGTTGCAGATTATCCGAGATGGAAAACCTTTTCAGACCTCAGGCTGCCCAGACTGCAACAGGCCATATTACAACGAGAAGCCAAGCGGGCCAGTCTACAACTATCCAAGACCATGCAAACCAGAAGAGATTTCTGAAATCAAAAGAGACCTAAGTTTGACTGGCGCATAGGCTCAGATTAGTCTGCTTTTCTTTTTTGCGAAATGAGACTAACGTTTGGCGTTTGGCAAATGGGGCAATGTAGGATTAGACTTTTAAGTTACAATGACTGTTTGCATGTGATCAGCATGTTTGAAATAAACCAGAATTGGTACGTACTTTTTCTCGGCTTCCTATTACCTTGGTTGATTCTTACTATCAGTAGACGAAAAAGCATGGGAATGAAGGAGATCAAGGAGCAAGTCATTATAGCCTGTTTAGGGTTATGCGTTCTCACCTTAATGGAAGTCTACGCAGTCTCGTCAGACCTGTGGCACTATGTTCCCGGAGACTGGCCCGTAATCTTGTGGCCAACATATTTTGTGGCAATACTTTTCGGGTATCAGTTGTTGAGGTTTCTGGAAGCGAACACCAAGAAGATTTGAGATGCTGCTGGGCGGCTTTTGGCTTGGATGGTGGGTTTTGAGAGTTTTCAGTAGAAAAATCTATGTGCATGTATCGTGTTAATGCAGTTCTAAACTGGTCGGTGACGAGTTTGGTGGAGAAATCCGTGGAGGACAAAAGAATATCCCTCAAAGAAGCAGTGAGTCTTGTTCCTGACGGTGCAAGTCTTTTTTGGGGCGGTTTCGGCTTCCAAAGACCGCCAATGGCTTTTGCCTGTGAACTTGTCAGACAGAAGAAGCGTAACCTCAGTGTTTACACGTGCGGTTCAGAAATGGACATTGACATACTTTCAGGCGCTTACGCTGTTTCGCGTTTTGAACTGGCGTTTTTCGCAATTGAGGGCATAGGCTTGGTGCCTAACATTCAGAGAAGAATCCGTGAAGGGGCAATAGAGATTGAGGATTATACGAACCTTGCGATGGCGCTGCGTTTCTTAGGCGGGGCTTTAGGCGTGCCTTTTATGCCTCTGAAAAGCATGTTGGGCACGGATTTGCTTGCGAAAACGCGGTTCAGACCTAAGAAGGCGGAAGTGATGTCTTGCCCGTTTTCAGGCGAGAAGGTGGTGCTTGTTCCGTCGATCCGTCCAGACTTCAGCATTGTTCACGCTTCACGCGTGGATAAGGAGGGAAATGCGCAAATAGACGGAATCAAAGGCGAAGACGTTGAAGGCGCGAGGGCAGGCAAAAAAGTCATTGTTCTCGCCGAAGAGATTGTGGACAGCGAGTTTATACGTTCTCAGCCAGACCAGACCGTCATACCGAACATCTACGTTACCCACGTTGTTGAGTGCCCGTGGGGCTCGTATCCGATGATGGTTTACAACTACTACGATTATGACATGGAGCATGTTCGCATGTACTATGACCAATGCAAAACAGAAGAAGGATGGCAGAAATACCTTCAAGAATACATAACAGGCGTGGACAGCCACGAGGAAATGCTTCAGAAAATCGGCGTAGAGAAACTGCTTAAACTCAAAGCCAAAAAGCCATTCCCATACTAAAAGGAGAGAGAAAAGAATGAACAAGAAACATGCAAACCCTGAAGAATTCACAACTCTTGAACTCATGGCAGTTTGCGGCTCAAGACAGATAGGAAACAACGAAGTGGTGTTCATAGGAACAGGGCTTCCCCTAATCGCCGCAATGCTAGCCAAGAAAACCCACGCACCAAGAGCGAAAATCGTCTACGAAGCTGGCTTCATTGACTCAAACGCCAAAGACATTGCCTTCTCAATCGCAGATTCAAGACTGGGCTACAGAGCATCAGCAGCCATCGGGCTCATTGAAACACTAGGCGTAATGTTGCAGGGCGGACATGTTGACTTGGGATTCGTCGGCGCAGCACAGATTGATGAATACGGAAACATCAACACCACCTACATTGGAAACTTCGAAAAGCCATCTGTAAGATTGCCGGGAAGCGGGGGAGGAAACGACATCATCTCATCTGCCAAACGCATAGTTGCCATAATGACTCATGAAAAGCGCAAGATGGTGAAGAAACTTGACTACTTGACAAGCCCAGGCTTCCTCGACGGCGCGGGTGCGAGAGAAAGGGCAGGTCTGCGTGGAGGTGGTCCTTCGCTTGTGGTAACAAACCTGTGTCAGATGGATTTTGATCCTGAAACAAAACACATAAGGTTGGCGACTATTCACCCAGGGGTCACTGTGGAGCAGGTGTTGGAGAACAGCGGATTTGACTTGATTGTGCCGAAAGATGTGCCGACGACGGAGTTGCCGACGTGTGAAGAACTGGCATTGTTGAGAACTGTTGATCCTGACGGGATATACATACCTAGACCTAAGTAGGCTGAGAACTTCCCTGCTTCAGCTTAGGCTTCTGCCTAGTGACCTGTTCAACTATTTTCCAAAATTCCTCTTCACTCAAGCCCTTCCGAAGTTCTTTCATTAGTTTCTTGATTTGGTAAAACGTCATCTGAACCTCGCCCTTGTCAACCGCTTCAGCTGCCCTCTTCATCTTCTTCACGATTTCCTCTATCTGCGCTGGAGAAGCTTTGATTTCTGCCATTGCCAAACGAGTTTCAATCAGTTGCTTTCCAACTTTCTTACTGAACTGGAACGTTGCCTCTCTTCCCACTATTTCAGGCGGAAACGGTTCAAACAAGAGCGGGTTAGCCTGCATCGCCTGAATATGCTCATCTGTTTCGTATGAGAAAGCGTTCTCGCCTACTATCGGCTTGTGAAACTGCACGGGTAATGCAAATGTTTTCTCAGTAAGATGGGCCAATCTGTGGATATTGAGCAAATCTACACCCGTGTCCACGTCATAAAGCAGCTCCAGAGCAGTAACAACCTCTTCCAGTGGAGTGCCTCCAGCTCGTTCGCCGAAGCCGATGACGCAAGTCTGCACACAGGAGACTCCTTCCTCTACAGCCGCTAGGGCGTTGGCGGTTGCTAAGCCAAAGTCATTGTTGCAGTGTATTGCGAGTCTAGGATTCTTGACTTTAAGCTCTGCAAGCCCTTCCTTGATGTGCGAAATCAAGTAGCGTGTCGATAAAGGTCTCATGAACCCAACCGTGTCCTCAATCACGAGTTGATCTGCTCCTGCCTTTGCTGCAGCTTCAAAAATCTGCAGAATTTCCCGCAACGGCGTTCTTGAAGCATCTTCCAAAACGAAGTCCACCTTCGCACCGTGCTTTTTCACGTATTCGATGTTTTCAACAGTTCTCCGCAAAACTTGCTCCTTAGTCATCTTCAGTCTGTATTGGAGGTTAAGCTCGTTGAACGGGGTAATCATCGGTATTTCTCTTATCCCACATTCAAGACAAGCGTCAACATCGCTTTTGCTTATGCGTGCCGAAGCCACGATCTTGGCGTTTCGGAATCCCTCGTTTGAGATTTTCCTCACGCTGTTCTTCTCATCTTCTGACAGGGCTGGATAGCCAACGTTGATGGTGGAAACGCCCACTTCGTCCAGCATCTTGGCAAGCTTCACTTTCTCAACGTAAGTCAGAAAAACCGCAGGAGTCTGAGACCCCTCAATCAGTGTTTCGTCCCAAATGTAAACTCGTTCAGGAAGTTTGGGAGGCAGGTTCTTCCTTAAGTGATTATAGTTTGCGATCAGTCCCTGTGCTTCCAGCTTTCTAAATATCGTTTTTCGCATCCTGAACCACTGTCCAGCAAACTTGCTGGATGCACTTTGTTAATTGTAAGAAGATTCATATAAGAATTGCATTTTCGCTCGAACATCCACGTGAGTTTGTCTTTGCCTTCGGCGAAAGTTTAAAATTGACACCGCCCATAGCCAATAGTGTTGCTGGTGTTTATTATGGAGCCATTTCCGTGGTGGAGCGAGAAACAACGAAACTTGATGGCTGATGCAAAGGATTTTGCCGACAAAAACATTGCAAAAGGCGAAGAAACCTTCTGGACAAAGAAATTTCCCTCTGAACTGCTCAAAAAAGTGGCACAAAGAGGATGGTTCGGAATAGTTATTCCTGAAAAATATGGCGGCGCAGATTCTGGGGTAACGGGCGCAGCAATCGTTGCCGAAGAATTAAGTCGAATCGGTTCAGCTTTAAGTGAAGCTTACTCAGTTTCCATGTTCGGCGGAGTCGAGCAGCTGTTAACATTCGGAACAGAACAGCAGAAACAAGCTTGGCTCCCGAAAATCGCTAAAGGCGAAGTTGTAGGCGCTGTGTGCATCACAGAACCCTTCGTGGGCTCAGACGCGGCGGGCGTTGAATCTACTGCAAGACGGGAAGGAAATGGGTATGTTTTGAATGGCAAAAAACGTTTCATCACCAATGCTGGACTAGCTGACATTTATGTTGTGTATGCACGTAGCAGCGAAAAACCTGAGGACAAAGGCAAATATCAGCATTTAACCGCGTTCTTGGTTGAAAAGAAAACCGCTGGCTTCTCGGTGGAGAAGATAAACGAGCTTTCAGGATGGTTTGGACTGCCTAACGGCTTCTTGGATTTCAACGAAGTAAAAATCCCCGCTGAAAACATCATAGGCAAAGAAGGCGAAGGCTGGAAAGTCATGATGGCGGGACTAAACTTTGAGCGAGTAGTCTACTCTGCAGCAATGCTTGGGCCAATTCGAGAGTCAATAAAGTATGCTTTCGCATACGCTCAGCGGCGCATGCAGTTTGGCAAGCCAACCATCGAAATTCCATCCAACCAATCGAAAATCGCCGAAATGCTTGCAGGCTTACACACTTCAAGACTGCTGGTTTATCATGCTGCACACTTGCTGGACGAACATAAAGACGCGATGGTGGAAGCGGCAACGGCAAAGCTGTTCACATCCGAAACTTACGAGAAAATCATAAGCGACGCCATAATGGTGATGGGCGGCGACGGCTGGACAAGATTCTACCCCGTTGAGGGCTACCTCAGAGATGCAAAGGTGAATCAGATTGGAGCGGGAACAAACGACATCATGAAACTCGTCATTTTCCGAGGCGGATTGAAGGCAATGGGAAAAGACTTGAAAATGCCCAAGAGAAAAGTGCATGAAAAACTCGGCGTTCCAATTTCAACAACTGAACCACCGTCAAAAGTTGAGGCGACAGCAAACAGCATACTGGAGATGTTGGCGGAGGACTACCAAGTTAACCCTGGACTTTTCATGAGCCGCGAAGATATGAAGGAAAGACTGATTGATGCGAATGATGAGAAACTTGACGTTCTTCTCAGAGACTTGGAGAAAGAAGGCTTGGCTAAGCTTTACCGTGACGGACGTGGAACAATCGCCTTGGTCAAAGCAACATACAAGGGACTTCGCAAGGCTAAGCCGTTGGAAAAATATAAATGGTATCCCGAATGGGTAAACAAAGAATTCATCTTCTAACCTCAAAACACTCTTCTCGGTCTTTCGTGGCGTTTCTAGGTATATATAAGGGGGGGGTAGTCTGTCTAGAGAAGCGCTTCAGTCTTTCCATTTCTTGATTCAAAAGTACATGCAATCTTCAAGGATGGAGAGAGTGGGAAACGTGGGTGATGTTGAGAATTCTACTTAAACCGTCTGAGCCATGGAAGATGTTAAATACCGTGTCCAACAAACTACGGGGTCGGTAATCAAGCAACAAATGGAGGCGAAGAAAAAAGTTGAATACCAAAGTCATGTACCAGCTTCTTGGCATAATACTGGTCATCATCGCAATAGTGCTTGCAATAATCCAGCATTTCAACGTTTACAACCTTTATGGAAGCATAGACTACAAATGGTACTTCTGGGCACTCGTCGCAGTGATCGGCATAATCGGCATCGTGCTGGCGGCATGGTCTTATATGAAAAAAGAGTAAACACCAAACTATCTTCTTTCTGAGCTTCCACAAGCTCCAAACCAACACTCTTTTCCTTTTTGTCTCATTTCAAAAACCTGTTCCATTTTGAAGCAGACTCCGACCAACTCGACTGCATCTCAAAAACGCTTTTCGTCTGAAAAACCTTTTTAACGTTACCCAAAACTATTATGAACGTGACAAAAACAGGCGAGTAAACAATGAACATAAACAAAATCGCCGTCTTAGGCGCCGGCCTAATGGGTCACGGCATCACCCAAGTAGCCGCCCAAGTCGGTAAATACGAAGTCAACATGCGCGATGTTGAACAACGTTTCATAGAAGGCGGCATGAACATGATTCGTGACAGCCTTCAACGTTTTATCAAGAAAGGGCAAATGACTGAAGCAGAGATGAACGAAATCCTCAGCAGAATCCACCAGACGGTGGACCTCAAGGAAGCAGTCAAGGACGCTGACTTGATAATTGAAGCCATACCTGAAAATGCTGAACTGAAAAAGGCAACATTCCGCGAAGTTGACGCACATGCACCAGCACACGCAATAGTCGCTTCAAACACCTCATCCGTCAGCATCACCGAGCTAGCTTCAGCCACCAAACGCCCAGAAAAAGTCTGCGGAATGCACTTCTTCAACCCGCCGCAACTGATGAAACTTGTAGAGGTTGTGAAAGGAGCAAAGACTTCAGAAGAAACGGTGCAAACCGTCCTAGACGTGTCACACAAGCTAGGCAAAGAAACAGTCCTCGTGAAGAAAGACTGCCCAGGATTCATAGTCAACCGCATACTCATCCCAGCATTGAACGAGGCAGTTGCTCTTCACTGGGAAGGCGTTGCCGACAGAGACGACATCGACAAAGCAGTAAAACTCGGATTGAACTGGCCTATGGGACCACTCATGCTGCTAGACTACATCGGCGCCGACACGACGTTGGCCATCGCAGACGTCTTGGCAAGGGAGCTGGATCCGAAATTTAATGCCACAACAGGCCTGAAGCAGATGGTTAAGGCTCAACTCTTGGGCAGAAAGACGGGAAAAGGCTTCTACGACTGGACACAGAAATAGGAGCATTCGAGAGCGATGGAGCAAAAGTTTGTAATCTATGAAAAGAGCGAGGGGATAGCAACAATCACGCTGAACCGTCCCGACGCGCTAAACGCCTTCAACAAAGAAGTCGTGGACGAAGTTTTGCAAGCGTTAGAAGACGCTAAAAACGACGACGTGGTGCGAGTCGTTGTCCTTACAGGTGCAGGCGAGAAGGCGTTCTCAGCTGGGGCAGACATCAAAGCCATGAAAGGAATGAACGCGCTGAAAGCAAGAGAACTCTCGCTCATGGGAGAAAAACTCTGCATCACCTTAGAAAACTTGGAGAAGCCAGTCATCGCCGCACTGAACGGCTACGCTTTAGGCGGAGGCTTAGAAGTTGCCATGGCATGCGACCTTCGCATTGCCTCAGAAAACGCTCGCATGGGCCAAACAGAAATCAACATGGGACTGATACCGGGCTGGGGTGGGACACAGAGACTAACGCGTCTAGTTGGGAGAGGCAAGGCGAAGGAAATGGTTTTTACAGGAAGAATTATTGATGCAAAAACGGCGGAGCAACTGGGCATCGTGAACATGGTGGTGCCGCCTGATAAATTCAAAGAAGCAGTGCGGCAGTATGCCTTAGAACTGGCATCCAAAGCTCCAGTGGCAATCAAAGTGGCTAAGGCACTGATCAACAAGGGCGCAGAAATAGGCTTGGACGCCGCGTTAACGCTGGAGAGGGAAGGCTTCGGAGTTGTCGCTTCAACGGAAGACCTTCAGGAAGGCGTCTCAGCGTTTACCGAGAAGAGAAAGCCGACGTTCAAGGGCAAATAGCCCACAAACCAATCTTTTCCGCAGAGTTCAGCCGTTTTCTAACCAAAAGTTATATGTGAAAGTGTGAAACTAACAGAATTCTTCATCAGTGAGAGGAAAATAATTGCCAGATGCTCACGTTTTGCTACAAGACGAACCCGGCAAACGCCTGCTTCTACTCGGCAACGAAGCAATCGTCCGAGGAATACTGGAAGCAGGCATAAGCGTGGTCACCACGTACCCTGGCACTCCAGCGTCTGAGATAGGAGACACAACATCAGAGCTGGCTAAAGAAGCAGGATTATACATGGAATATTCAACCAACGAGATTGTCGCAGTCGAGGTCGCTGCTGGAGCCGCTAACTGCGGCGTCAGGGCGCTGACGGCAATGAAGCATGTTGGTTTGAATGTTGCTGCAGACGCGGTTATGACGCTAGCCTATGTGGGAGTAAAGGCTGGACACGTGATAGTCACAGCAGACGATCCTGAATGTTACAGTTCACAGAATGAACAGGACAATCGCTTCTATGCGCTGCTCTCAAACCTGCCTTGTTTGGAACCATCTGACCCGCAAGAAGCAAAAGAGATGGTGGTAGCAGCTGTGGAACTTTCTGAAAGGCTTGGGCTTCCTGTTCTGTTGCGGACAACTACGCGGGTCAATCACACTCGTGGACCAGTATCATATGGGCAGATTGTGAAGCCAAACTTGAAAGGCGAGTTTGTGAGAGACATGAAACGGATGGTTATGGTTCCCGCGTTTGCCAGACCTCAACATGCAAGCCTTCTTGAGAAAATGAAAGAGGCAGCTCAGATCAGCGAGAAATCGCCCTACAACAAGATTACCAGAAGAGGGAAGAGCGGCATCGGCATAATCTCCTCAAGTTCAGCTTACAACTACGCTGCGGAAGCCGTGGACACGCTTAAACTGGATGCAAGTGTCCTCAAGCTCGGCGTGACTCACCCCCTTCCTGAAAAAAAGATCGCAGAATATCTGAAAAGCCACAGAAGAATCGTGGTCGTTGAAGAGCTTGAACCTTACTTGGAAATGCAAGTCAAAGGCATAGCTAAAGATTACGCGCCAAACTTGGAAATCTATGGGAAAATGCGGAAGCCCTACTTTGCAAGAAAGGGCGAACTGTCGACGCAAGCCGTTCTGGCAGGTTTGGCAGAAATTCTAAATGAGAAGGTGCCAACGAACACCAAGGAAATAGCAGAGAAACTCAGCATGATATCGAAAGACCTGCCGTCTAGACCGCCCATGTTGTGTGCTGGCTGTCCACACAGAGCCTCCTTCTACATTACAAGAAAAGTTGGAGGAGAAGAGACAATCTATCCAACTGACATCGGCTGCTACGCCCTAGGAGCAGCCGCGCCATTAAGCGTCGGAGACATACTTGTTTGCATGGGATCAAGCATCAGCACTGCACAAGGCATCAGCAAAGTCACAGGTAGAAACACAATTGCAATAGTTGGAGACTCCACATTCTTCCACGCAACACTCTCTGGCCTCGTAAACGCAGTTTACAACAACTCCAAGGTTGTTCTAGTCGTCTTGGACAACCAAACCACAGCGATGACGGGCAACCAGCCGCACCCGGGAACTGGAGTGACTGGGATGCACAGTCCTTCAGAAAAAGTGTTAATTGAAAACGTGGCTAGGGGAATCGGCGTGAAATACGTCAGAGTCGTGAACCCGTTCGAAACCAGAGAGGCGGAGTCAGTGTTGAAAGAAGCGCTCAAACAAAGTGGACCTGCAGTTGTGGTTTTCCGTGCACCATGCGCCTTGATGGCTGCAAGAGAGAAAAGACGCAAGGGCATAGCAGTTTCCGCTTGCAGAATCTCAGATAAATGCAGCAACTGTATGGTCTGCGTCAAAGTGCTCGGCTGCCCAGCTTTGACTGTGGAAGAGGGACAAGTGCGCATTATCAGCGACTTGTGTTCGGCGTGCGGCTTATGCGCATATGTTTGCCCCTACAAAGCAATAGAAGGTGCACGACCTTGATGAAGGAGTTTAACATTGTTTTGGCTGGAGTTGGCGGTCAAGGCACGCTTCTAGCGGCAGAAATCTTGGGCACAGCAGCTGTCATGGAAGGGTTGAATGTGCGTGTCAGCGAAATTCATGGGATGGCTCAGCGAGGTGGGGCGGTTACTTCAGACGTAAGAATAGGCGACAACGTTCTGGCGTCAACTGTTGCAGAGAGAAGGGCGGATGTGCTTTTGGGATTTGAGCCTCTTGAGACGCTCAGAAATCTCAAGTATGCCTCAGACAAGACGCTGGTGATAATGAGCAATGAGAAGATTCCTCCCCCCGAACTTGCTGTCAAAAAGCAAGCATATCC
>Ga0172362_10005291_pt1 | contig 11178 bp, 8 predicted proteins | sample LakKivs1_kivu2a2_FD_114534 | JGI IMG/M metagenome (GOLD analysis project Ga0172362, IMG submission 114534) | Sediment microbial communities from Lake Kivu, Rwanda - Sediment s1_kivu2a2 | ecosystem: Environmental > Aquatic > Freshwater > Lake > Sediment | place: Rwanda: Western Province, Lake...
AGACGCGGAGACGCGGACGTCCGGAGATCCGGCGAGGCCGAGACGCGGAGACGCCGGGGATCGGGTGACGTGACAGACAGGTGCGGGCGGTCGGCACACCGGCCGCCCGCTTTCCTGCGCCGGCCGCGAGTCTGCGCGAGGTCGGCGGGACCGCCCCACGCCTTTTCGTGGGCGACCTGCGCGTCGCGGGGCGGATGGGTGCGACTGGGGTCGGCGACGCCGACCGTCGGCGGCCGGGGAGCGTGCGCCTGGTTGGCTACGGGCGTGTGGCCGCGGCGGGCGGCGAGCCGGGGCTGACCTGCGGCAGGTAGGCCAGGACCATCCGCGCCGCGTCGGCGGCGTCGGAGGCGATGTTGTCCAGCTCGCCCTGCACGATCCCCATTTGGGCGTCGGCGAGGGAGCCGATGGCCGTTCCGGCCGCCGCGGGGCTGGCCATCCGATCCATCGCCGCCAGGCCCGACGTGTTGGTGGGCGTCGGCTGCGGCGGCGCGAGAAGGTCGCGAAGCATGAAGGTCAACACGACGGCCGCGGCAACCGCGGCCGCACCCAGCGCCAGCCGCGCCGGGGACACCACGCGAAACGGCCTGCGGGGCGCCGCCGCGGCGGCGCGCGTGCCCGCGTGTGCCCGCGGTGCGGGCGCCAGGTCGGCCGAAAGCGTAAGCCGCTCCTCCAACTCGCGGCAGTGCTCCTCGAAGTCGGCGCAGGCGGCGCAGCGCCGCAGGTGTCGCCGCGTGGCCGGGCCGGGCTCGCCGCCGCCGTCAAATGCCGCCGAGATCCGCCGTCGATGCATCCGGCACCACATGGCTCACCTCGTCTCCTGCAGCTTGCGCCGCGCGCGGAACAGCAGCACCTTCACGTGCGTCCGCGTCAGGCCCATGCGCCGGGCGATCTCCGCCACCGCCAGGCCGCCGGCGTACCGCAGCCACAGCGCCTCGTACTGCCGCGCGTCCAGCGTCGCCGCCGCGGCAGACCACAGCCGACAGCCCGCCTCGCGCTGGGCGGCCAGCTCCGCCGGGCCTTCGCCCCCGGCCGCGATGTCGCGCTCGTCCAATGTGGCCGTGGGGCGCTGCCTCCGCCCGCGCGTCGCCGCCAGCCGCGCCGCGATCGTGAACAGCCATGCCCCGAACGGGCGGCGCGGGTCGTAGCGGGCCAGGTTCTCCATCGCCCGCAGCAGCGTGTCCTGGCAGAGGTCCTCGGCGTCCTGCTCGCCCGCACAGCGGCGGCGCAGGTAGCGCCGCAGCGCCGGGGTGAAGCGCCGCGCCAGCGCGCCAAATGCGTCGGAGGAGCCGGCCCGCGCCTCGCAGGCCAGCTCCTCCACGCTGCTTGCGCTCGCCGAGTCGGACAATGTCTCACCGTTCGGTCTCGCCGGCTGCCGCTTTGGCCTCCGCGGCCGCGGCCTTCGCCGCCTTCGCCTTCTCCGCCAGGGCGATCAGGTCCTTGACCGCCAGCGACAACCTGGCCGTCACCACCTCGCCCTCGCCGCCGATGACGGCGCCCTTCACCAGCGGCGCCCACGCCGGAGCGGGCTTGCCGTCCTGTTCGGCCTGTGCCAGCGCCAACTGCCCCAGCGCCACGAAGCCCGTGAGCATCTGGCGCATCTTCTGGGCGGTTTCAGCCGCCGTCGCCGTCACCGCCAGTATCGCGAAGGCCTCGTCTTTGGCCTCGCCGAGCAGCAGGTGCCCGGCCTGCATGTTGCGCAGGAACGCGGCCTTGGGCGGGGCGTCTTCCGGCAGGCGGAAGTCCTTCGCCGCCGCCTGCACGAACGTGCCCGCCGGGGCCGGCGTCAGGTCCGACAGCGCCGCCTCCTTCGCCCCCGCCAGCGATTCCGCCTTGCCATCCAGCACGTTCAGCGCCGCTTCCACCGGCGCCTTGGCCCGGCCGATGACGATCACCCCCTCGGCTGCGAACGCCCCGAACCGCACCCCGTCGTCGTTGGGGCCTTCGGGCTTCTGCGTCCAGCGGTGGATGACGCGGTCGCCGAACTTCGATTCCTCGTGCCCCTCGTTGGCGGCCAGCAGCTTCAGCAGCTTGTCGCGGTCGAACTGCCCGTGGAACACCGCCACGCCGGCCGTCGGCCCGTACGCCGCCCCGTACAGCACCACGCTGTCCAGGTTGGCCGTCGGGTCGAAGCCGAACGTCTCGGTGAACTTGGCCAGGTTGGCCCTCTGCTCGGTCGTCATCTGCTCCAGCAGGTGCTTGCCGATGGCCGAGCCCGTCAGGGCCTTCACGTCCACGCGGATGACCCACTTGGCGTCGGCGGCGACGTCCTTTGTCCAGGCCGGCAGCTCGGCCAGGGCGACGGTTCCTGCCAGCAGCAGCACACACAGCGAAGCGGCGATCGCGGTCCTCATGGTCATTTCCTTTCCTGAAAATTAGCCTGCGGCGCCTTGCCGTTCCACACTGCACTACGCGCGCCGCGCCGCGGCGGTTACAGCGCCCGGCCCTTCGTGCTATACTGTCCCCCGACGACGGGCCCTTAGCTCAGCGGTCAGAGCAGGGGACTCATAATCCCTTGGTCGTCCGTTCGAATCGGACAGGGCCCAGTCGAGCGTCGCGGCCCGATGGTCCTGCACTTCGGGCAAGGCTTCATTGTCAGCAGGAAGCCAGCCCCGGCCCGTCTTCGTGCTCCCTCAGCCCCCCGCGTTCGAGGCCATCCACCCGCTCATGCGATCAATCGCCGAGCTCGACGCGCATCTTGGCGATGTTCAGCTCGAGGAAGGGGTCGATGGGGTTCTCGTGCCGGGCGAAGACTTCGCGCACACGATCGACGGTCGCTTCGGCCAGGTTGGCCAGGGCCGCCTGGCCGCCCGTGACGCCGTTGACGGCCACCGTGGTCGCCCCGCCGCGAGTCGCGGCCGAGACGCCGTCAGCGTCGGCGACGATGGCGGCCGCCTCCCACGGCAGTGCGCGGCAGCGGTTGGCGATGAGCATGTATGCCTGCGGATCGGGCGGGAGCCGCGTGAGCATGGTTCCGTCGATGATCGCGTCGAATCGCTTGGCGATGCCTGCCTCGGCCAGGGCGGCGGGCAGGTCCTTCCGCGACGAAACGGCGCCGGTGCGGATGCCCGCGGCCTGAAGGTCGGCGGCAGCGCGGCCGAGGGCGGCCGCGTCAGCCAGCAGTGCGTCGGCGGCGAAGAACACGGCCCGCAGGCGCGGGCCCTCCCATCGCGCCGTGACGGGCGTGGTGACGGCCGAGCCGCCGGCGATGGCCGCGTCCCTGCCCGCAAGCGTGATGGTCACGGGTGCGGTGCCGGCGTTGGCGACGGTGAACTGCGCCGGCTCGACGCTGACGCGGATTTCCTGCCCGCGATGAAGGAACGAGTAGTCCAGCCTCGTCCAGTCCGGCGGCAGCAGCGGGTCGATCTCGACGCCTTCCGGCCCGACGCGCAGCCCGCCGAAGCCGTGCACCGCCGCCAGCCACACGCCGCCCTCGCCGGCGCCGTGGATGCCGTGGGCGGTGTTGCCGAAGCTGTCGGCCAGGTCGACCCCGGCCGCCAGGCGCCAGAAGCGCTGCGCGTCGCGTCGTCGTCGGACCTGGACGGCGGCGATGACGTGGGTGCCGGGCGAAAGCGAGGACGTCTGCGTGCAGAGCGGGGCGCTGGCGTCGTAGGCGCGTGCCAGCCACTCCGGATCGACGCGGCGCGGCATGGCCTGCGAGAGCATGACGATGTCGGCCTGCTTGTGCGTGTTGTCGCCCGCCCACCACTTGTTGCGGATGGCGAAGTTGGCCTCCGGCTGCTTGTCGATGCCGGCGAACTGCGCCGGCGCCCCGTCGGGCCACGACGGCGTGTACATCCGCCGCGATATGTCGCGGGCGCGGGCGGCGTCGGCGGCGGTCCAGCCGGTGCGGCGCAGCAGCTCGCCGGCGGCTTCGGGAAACTCGCCGGCCGCGCGTTCCGCCGCGTCGGCGACCGCCGCCAGCACGTAGCCCACGAACAGGTTGGTGTACGTGTTGTCGTCGACGTGCGGGTGCAGCTCATCCGGCCCGCAGACGTCGCGGATGTGGTACAGCCCGTCGCCTTCGGGCGGCTGGATGAACGACAGCCAGAACTTGCCCATCTCCAGCAGCATTTCCAGGCCGCCGCAGCGGATCAGCTCGCCGGCGTCGCCGTGCAGGAAGTACGCGTGCAGGATGCCCCACATCGTGGCGAGCTGGACGTGGACCTGCTGGCCCGACAGCCCGCCCACGCGATAGCCGCGCTCGTCGCCGCTTTCGTAGGTGACGCCGGCGACGCGGGCGCCGTCCCAGCCTTCCATGCGGGCGAACATCCGCATGTAGTCGAGGCGGTTGTGGCGGTAGCGCATGTGGTTGCGCTGCCGGGCGTGATCGACGGCCGAGAGCATCGGAAGCTGGTACATGTCCATGTCCCACATCACGCCGCCGCGGTACCAGTCGCCGGTGAGGTTCTTGGGGCCGATGGAGGCGTCGGTGCGGGCCGGCGCCGCGATGCGCGTCGACCAGACGGCGAACCGCACGGCGAGCTGCGAGAGTTCCTCGCCCTCGATGCGCACGTCGGCGAGGCGCCAGAAATCCGCCGCGGCGGCCGCGTGCGCGCACAGCTCGCTGGCGAACGTGCACGCCCGCAGCTCCACCGTGCGAACAGCCTCGTCGCCCAGCGACTCGACGCCCGCGGAGTGCCAGTCCGTCAGGACGATCTTCTCCACGACGAGCTTCTCGCCCTCGCGCAGCGTCGCGGCGAAGCGGCGGAACGCCAGGCCGCCTTCGACGCCGTCGGCGGCGCGGGCCGCCGGGCCGCTCACCTGCCGCACGACGCCCACCGACCGCACGCGGTGGCGGGTGGCGCGGGCCTTGAGGACCACGCGCACCAGCCCCGCCGCCGAGGATATCTCCTCGACGTACGACAGCTTCAGGCCGCGCTGGTCGCAGTTGCGCGGCCTGCCGGGCTTGTATTCCTTCGAGGGGCTGTTGCGAACGTCGCCGTCAATGCCGGCGGTCAGCTCGACCTCGGCCGGGCCCGCGAGGCACTCGACGGTGAAGCGCTGGCAGCAGGCGCCCGGCGGCGCCCAGGAGATGAACCGCTCCTCGCCGCGGCGCAGGCGCGCGCCGCCGGCCGACAGCTCCACCACGTGCGTCAGCACGCCCGATTGCAGGTCCAGCCGCATGTTGCTCGACTGCACGGCAGGGGTGCGGCCGTTGAGCGTCGTGGCCTCGGCGGTCCAGTCCGGGCCGCCCATGGGGTGATCGAGGTTCCAGCCGGCGCGGGTGTACAGCCCGGCCAGGTACGAGCCGCGGAACGGATACGGCGGCGCTGCGACGGTGAACGCCGACGAGGCCGTGCCGCGCACGCACTGCTCGCCGTTGCCGACGGAGAACACAGCCGACTTCGCGTCGGCGCTCAGGGCGCCCAGTTCAGCTTCATCCACGATCCAGGACATACGGGGCTCCAGTAGTGGGCCAGCCCCCGCCGCCGCCGCCCGGCCCCCGCCGCGACTGACCGCGTAGCGGCCCTTTCCGTCCGTCGATGCCCCCCCGCCGCCATCATGGCCGCATCCTGCCGCGCGCGGGCACCGTCGTCAACAGGAACGCCGCCCGGCGCTTCCCCTCCCGGCCGCACCGTTCGGTGTTCCACGTTCCCGGCTTCGCTTCGCAGCGCCGTGGCGGGGCCGGCGTTCGGTGCTCTGCCCCTCCCGCCCCCGCCGGCCCTGTGCCGCTCGAGCGGTTGCGCGGCCTACCCAGGCCGCGGACCCTCGGCATGCCTCCGATTCGCGGCCTGGGCAGGCCGCGGTACTCTGCCCCCGTCCACCGGGGGCGATCGTCCTCGTCCTCGTCGTCGTCCTCGTCGTCGGCCGTTCCCCGGCTCCGTGTTCCCTGTTGCGTGTTCCTGGTTCCGAGTTCCCGGTTCCGTGTTCCCTGTTCCGTGTTCCGGTCTCCCCTTCGTCCTGGTCCTCGTCGTCGGCCGTTTCCTGCTCCCAGCGGTCAGCGGTCAGCCGTCAGCGGTCAACTCCCGCCGACGGGCTACGGGCCACGGGCTCCCGCCTCCCGCTCGGCCATTGAGCATTGAGCATTCAGCATTGAACATTTTTCATTTTGCATTTGGCCATTGGCCGGCCATCCCGCCCGCGCCGCCCTTGCCGCCGTTGAGGGCAGATCGGGCGCCTACAGGCTCCGCGTCTCCGCGTCTTGCCCCCTCCGCGTCTTCTCGCCGCCCCTCTTCTCGACACTCACCGCGCCTCGCCGGCCAGTAATCACTAATCAAGGTCTGACCCCAAAGCGTCCCTAATCAAGGTCTGACCCCAGGGCGTCCAAGGTCTGACCCCAAAGCGTCCCCGGAAGGCCAAGGCTGGGGACTTGCCGACCCGCGACCGCGGTGGTACAAGGGCCGCATGGACCCGGTGGAGACCTACCTCAAGGAGCTTCGGGACACCCGGGCGACGGGGGCCGGGGTGGACGAGCTGTCCTACTATTCTGCCCTGTCCAACCTGTTCAACGAGGTCGGCAAGGCGCTCAAGCCCAAAGTCCGGTGCGTGATGACCCTCCGCAACCGCGGCGCCGGGTGGCCCGACGGCGGCCTGTTCACCGCCCACCAGTTCCGTCGCCAAGCCGACGCCGAACCGCCCACCGGGCAACTTCCCGAGCGCGGCGCCATCGAGGCCAAGGGCGTCGGCAAGGGCGTCCGCGAGATCGCCCAGGAGGAACAGGTCGCCCGCTATGTGGAGCGCTACGGGCTGGTCCTCGTCACCACCTTCCGCGAGTTCCTTCTCGTGGGGCAGGATGCCAACGGCCGCCCCCTGCCGATGGAAGAATTCTCCCTTGCCCCGGACGAGCCGGCGTTCTGGCGTGCCACGGCGCACCCCCAGAGGACCGCCAATGAGCAGGGCGAGCGGTTCTGCGAGTACCTCCGGCGCGCGATGCTGGCCGTGGCGCCGCTGTCGGCCCCGCAGGATGTGGCGTGGTTCCTGGCCAGCTACGCCCGCGATGCCCGCGCCCGCGTCGAGGCCGCCGACCTGCCCGCCCTCGCGGCCGTCCGCGAGGCGTTGGAACAGGCCCTCGGCATGAAGTTCACCGGCCCGAAGGGCGAGCACTTCTTCCGCTCCACGCTGGTGCAGACCATCTTCTACGGCGTCTTCTCCGCCTGGGTGCTCTGGCATCGGCAGCGCCCCGACCGCACCGACGCCTTCAACTGGCACGAGGCCGAGTGGTCCCTGCACGTTCCCTTCATCCGCACGCTCTACGATGCCGTCGCCACGCCGGGCAGACTCGGCCCGTTGGGGCTGGTCGAGGTGCTGGACTGGACGGCCGGGACGCTCAACCGCGTGGACCGCGGCGCGTTCTTCGCCCGGTTTCAGGACGAGCACGCCGTCCAGTACTTTTACGAGCCGTTCCTCGAAGCCTTCGACCCCGAACTGCGCAGGCAGCTCGGCGTCTGGTACACCCCGCCGGAGATTGTGCAGTACCAGGTCGCCCGCGTCGATACCGTCCTCCGCGAGGAACTGCACCTGCCCGACGGCCTGGCCGACCCCAACGTCGTCGTGCTCGACCCCTGCTGCGGGACCGGGGCCTACCTGGTCGAGGTGCTGCGGAAGATCGGCGAGACGCTCAAGGGCAAGGGCGAGGAGGCCCTCTTGGCCGCGGACATCAAGCGGGCCGCGCAGACGCGGGTGTTCGGCTTCGAGATACTGCCCGCCCCGTTCGTGGTAGCGCACCTCCAGCTCGGCCTGATGCTCCATCGGCTGGGCGCGCCGCTCAGTGCCAGGCACAACGAGCGCGTCGGCGTCTACCTCACCAACGCCCTGACAGGTTGGGAACCGCCCACCGGCCCCAAGCAGCACATCCTGCCCATGCCCGAATTGGAGGCCGAGCGCGACGCCGCCGAGCGCGTCAAGCGCGAGGAGCGCATCCTCGTGATCCTCGGCAACCCGCCCTACAACGCCTTCGCCGGCGTAAGCCCGGAGCAAGAAGAAGGGCTGGTGGAACCGTACAAGGCGGGGCTGAATAAGCCCGTCGCCGACGGCGGCTGGGGGATCAGGAAGTTCAACCTCGACGACCTCTACGTCCGCTTCTTCCGCCTCGCCGAACGCCGCATCGCCGAGATGACCGGTCGCGGCGTCGTGTCGTTCATCTCCAATCACTCCTGGCTCAGCGAACCGTCGTTTGTCGTCCTGCGGCAACACCTTCTGGAATCGTTTGACAGGTTCTGGATCGAAAACCTTCACGGGAACCGCAAGATTTCGGAGTATGCCCCTGATGGCCAGGTCAGCGAGACGGTCTTCGCCATCCGTGGGTTTGGCGTCGGGATTCAGCAGGGCGTCGCCACGTCGTTGTGGGTGAAGACCGGGCAACCACGCAAAGGCAAGGCGATCGTGTTGTTCCGGGACGATATCAACGCGCCCAGAGCCCATGACCGCCGCGCCCAACTCCTGCGCAGCCTGGGGCGCAAGCGGTTCGACGCCGCTTACACCCGGGCCAAGCCAACCAGGGCCAACCGCTTTTCGTTCCGGCCGGAAAAGGTATCGCGGGAGTATGCCGCCTGGGCGAGCATCGCCGACCTCTGCGTGGCCCACTACAACGGACCGGTGGAACGCAGGGCAAGTTCGCTGATCGTGCATCGAGCAGAGAAGGACCGTTTGTGCCTGCTGGCCAAGTACCTCGACCCCGAAGTGACCGACGAGCAGATCAGGCTCATCCAGCCGGCGTTCATGCGTACCAGCGGGGAGTTCCGCGCCGCCGAGGCCAGAAGGCATCTCAAGGGCAGCACAGCGTTCAAGCCCGAGTGCATCGTGTCATACCCGTTCAAACCGCTCGACGTTCGCCTGGCCTACCTTGACGCCGAGATTCACCCGCTGTTCTCCCGCCCCAGCCCTGAACTGCTGGGCCAACGGTTCCCCGGGAACGCGTTCTTCGTCACTCGGGACACGGCCGACAAGTCGCCGGAGGGCCCGCCGTTCTACTTTTCGCGGTTGGTGTGCGATTACGACTGCATCTCCGGGCACTCGAGGCATTTCCCCCTTCTTCTGATGAACGGCGAGAGGCTTGGAGCCTCGCGGCACCGCACGTTGTTTGACATCCTTGGCGAGGCGCCGGAGGCGCCGGCGGCCAACCTGTCGGCGCCTGCCCGCGAGTACCTCGCCTCCCTGTGCATCAAGGACCCCGACGCGGACGCGGAGGCGGCCGGGCTGATCTGGCTGCACGCCCTCGCGGTGGGCTACTCGCCGGCGTACCTGGCGGAGAACGCCGACGGCATCCGCCGCGACTGGCCGCGCGTGCCCTTGCCGGCGACACGTGAGGCGCTGGAGGCGTCGGCCGCGCTCGGCCGGCAAGTGGCAGCCCTGCTGGACACCGAGGCCGACGTGCCGGGCGTGACGGCGGGCACAGTTGCGCCGCTGCTGCGGACCTTGGGCGTGCTGGCGAAGGTCGGCGGCGGGGCGCTCGATGTGGACGGCGGCGACCTGGGCGTCACCGCCGGGTGGGGCCACGCCGGCAAGGGCGGCGTGACCATGCCCGGCAAGGGGAAGATCATCACGCGGAAGTACGCGCCCGAGGAACTGGCCGCCCTGGACGCCGAGGCCGCTGAACGCGACCTGACGCGCAAGGAACTGCTTGCCCTGCTCGGCCCGGACACGCGGGACGTGCACCTGAACGACCGCGCTTGCTGGCGGAACGTGCCGCCGGGGGTGTGGGACTATTACATCGGCGGCTACCAGGTCATCAAGAAGTGGCTGAGCTACCGGGAGCAGGCCCTTCTCGGCCGCGCGCTGCGGATCGAAGAGGCCCGCTACGTCACGGAAATGGTCCGGCGCCTTGCCGCGTTGGTTATGCTCCGCCCCGCCCTTGACGCCAACTACCAGGCGGTCAAGACGAAAACCTGCGTTTGGCCACGGTCCACGTGACCAACACAGGCCGGAATTCAGGGACACAATACGAATGGTACTGCTGCCCGAGACAAGACAAGCCCGACCCTAGGCGCACGGCCGGGCGGCGGCAAGGTTCGCCGACACCGTTTGAGATCGGAGAGGGGCAATGAGCGATCTGGTTCCCAACGGCAGCGGCGGGGAAATCCTGCTCTACCAGACGGAGGATGGCCAATCCCGGATTGAGTGCCGCCTGCACGGGGAGACAATCTGGCTGACGATCAACCAGATGGCGGAGTTGTTCGGGGTGGACAAGGCCGGCATAAGTCGCCATCTGAAAAACATTTACGAGACAGGCGAGTTAAGCCATGAGGCAGTTGTTGCAAGATTTGCAGCAACTGCGGCGGACGGAAAGACCTACCAGGTGGATTATCACAACCCGGATGCCATCATCTCGGTGGGCTACCGGGTGAACAGCCTGAGGGGCACGCAGTTCCGCATCTGGGCGACGCAGCGGCTGCGGGAGTACCTCGTCAAAGGCTTCACGATGGACGACGAGCGTCTGAAACACTCCGCCGGCGGGAACTACTTCGACGAGTTGCTCGCTCGCATTCGCGATATCCGCTCGTCGGAGAAGGTCTTCTGGCGGAAGGTCCTGGACACCTGCGCCACCAGCATCGACTACGATCCGCGAGCGGAGGTCTCGCAGGAGTTCTTCCAGGTGGTGCAGAACAAGATGCACTGGGCGTCGCACGGGCACACGGCCGCGGAGATCATCTCGTAGCGGGCAAACGCCGAGAAGACCAATATGGGCATGACGAGTTGGTCGGGCGAGCGGCTACGCAAGGCGGACGCAAGCATCGCCAAGAACTACCTGACCGCCGAGGAAATCGACGTGCTGAACCGGGTGGTGACGGCCTACCTGGAATTGGCGGAGCTGCAGGCGCTCAATCGCAAGCCGATGTACATGCGAGATTGGATCGCGCCTGGACGATTTTCTGAAGATGACCGGCCGGGAGATTCTGTCCCACGCCGGAGCGGTGAACCATGGGGAGGCATTGGCGAGGGCCCAGGCGGAATACGACAAGTACCGCCAGAAGCACCTGAACGACCCGTCACCGGTGGAAAGGCACTTCATCGAGGCGGTGGAACAAGCCAAGAGACTAGAGCCCGGGTTATTCATCAACCGCGGCGTACGCGGAGGCCGCAGAGACACAACCTACTGTGGCTCAAGACGATGTGCTGCGTGCGAGCACCCCGGCCTATCGCCGCCCATTCACCCGACGGGTGAAGACGCCGTGCGCTCGTAAGTTATTCTATCACACCAAGCTCTGCGTGCTCTGCGCCCTCTGCGGTGAATAATCCCGA
>Ga0172362_10005294_pt1 | contig 11175 bp, 11 predicted proteins | sample LakKivs1_kivu2a2_FD_114534 | JGI IMG/M metagenome (GOLD analysis project Ga0172362, IMG submission 114534) | Sediment microbial communities from Lake Kivu, Rwanda - Sediment s1_kivu2a2 | ecosystem: Environmental > Aquatic > Freshwater > Lake > Sediment | place: Rwanda: Western Province, Lake...
AAAATCGATAAAAACGCATTATAGGCCATTTTGTGGCCTTTTATGCTATATTTTAGCTTATTTTAGCCATTTTTATCAATATCAAAGGTAAAGCCAAGTAACTAAACAGATGAAATCGAAACAATGGACCAAATAACCTTATGAATGAAAAAATAAAAAAGAAGGATGCAATGAATGAAAAGATGGCACTGGGACAAAGGATGCATTTAAAAAAATAAAAAACAAAAAAGATCTAAAGCTAAGGATGAAGGCGAAAAAGGGAAAAAATGAAAAAGCTGAGAATAAAGGCCTTTTTACTTAGACTATACTTCGCTTAATCTACATTATGCGAAGTATCATATCACAAAAAAAGAGGGGTTGCTCCTGGCGCACGCCCCTCTCTCGCGATCAACAAAGACCGTTTTACAAATCATCCTTGGCTTTAAAAGAAAATCCCGGCAATTGCCTGCCGATATATTCTATTGTGGACTTTCTTTCCGGCTCTCCTCCATAAAAAGAACTCTCACCCCAAACCGAGAAATTTTTCATTGTCGGGTTAATCTCCAAATTCCCACCACCAAGACATTTCAGATCTTCCTCTGCTATGCCTCGATCAAACATAAAATCAATAAATAACCCGACATGCAAATCATTCTTGGTTCCGGGCAAGATAATCAATTTCCCCTTATAAGACAAAACAATAAATATTCCGTACTTGTTAAAGTTTTTTTGATCGAACATGGGGGCAGTCCTCTTTTCGATGATCATTTTTAAAATGAGCTGTTTTTCTTTTTTAGCATAAAAATAATAATCTGTCAAATACAAACAAATCGCTCAAACTGCTATAATTTAAACATGGAAAACAAACCACTAATAAAATACCTGACCGATTTTTTAGACCACCTGGAGATAGAAAAAGGACTCTCGGCCAAAACCCAAGAGAACTACTCCCGTTTTCTGGCCAAATTCTTTAAATGGCTGGAAGACAACAATCTATCTAAAATGTCCCCCGCAGAATTAACGGCCGACCATATCTGGAAATACCGTGTCTTTTTATCAAGGCACGTCGATCCGAATAAAAAAACAACGCTCAAAAAATCCACGCAAAACTACTACTTAATCGCTCTGCGCAGCCTTTTAGAATTCTTCGTGGAAAAAGACATCGAATGCCTGCCCCCATCCAAAATTAAGCTGGCCAAGGATAAATCGGACCGCGAAGTCAAATTCCTCACCCTGCCGCAACTGGAGCGCCTTTTGGGGGCTCCGGACACCTCCGATGTAAAAGGCTTGCGAGACAAGGCGATATTGGAGTCCTTCTTTTCGACCGGCCTGCGCATCAGCGAACTCTCCTCCTTGGACAGAGACCAGCTCAAGATAAAAAAGGACACCAAGGAAGTCGAGATAGCTGTCGTTGGCAAGGGTTCGAAAGTTCGCACGGTGTATTTCAGTTCCAGGGCCGTGGAGGCCTTGAGGAACTATCTGGACAAGCGAACAGACATCGACAATGCCCTCTTCATCAACTACAAGCCGGGCATCGAGAAGACTTCCTTACCTAGGCGATTGACCAATCGGGCCATCGAGGACATAGTCAAAAAATATGTCAAAATAGCCGGCCTGCCGGTCATGGCCACGCCGCACACCCTTCGCCACTCCTTCGCCACCGACCTTCTTTCGAACGGCGTCGACCTAAGGATAGTCCAAGAATTCCTGGGCCACCGTAACTTCGCCACCACCCAAATTTACACCCATGTCACCAATAAACAGCTTAGGGACATCCACCGCCAGGCCCATGGAGGGAAAAATCTCAAAGACTGAGGCCTCTCCCCTCTTATTGACATAATAAAAGCTTAATGTTACTATACAAAAATCTGCTCGAATGAGCCAGGTCTTTGTTTTTTACAACCAATTTCTTTTTAAGGAGGTCTTATGGAAACGATCGATAAGCAGCCGGCCGCTCCAGGTGATGAAGCTCATTGCGCAAGCGATCTTTTGGTAGCGATGAAATCGGCCTTTGGAATCGAAACTCCCGAGGGGCTATTCTCTTCGTTCGTAAAGATCGCTGAATCCTGGATCAGCGGCGGCTACTCCTATTCCTTCATACTTCGCCACCCCACACAGAGTAGCTTGATCGAAAAGATAGACCGCAAAACCATCTCTTCAATAACTCCGTCGGTTCGAATCATGACGCTGGCCATATCACTGGCTTACAGCCATAATTTCGGTGATATCTGCCGAATGGTGTACACAGCCAACGAAATAAACCGAATCGACAATTTCGAAAACTATACCCGGATCATGCGTCTGCTTTACCCCCAAGCCATCAAAGAATCAAGCAGGGCAAAGATAATCCTGGCTCTTGGTCTGTCTCCGGAGAACGACATCAGTCGTCTCTATGAAGAAGAATTCGATTTCATGAGCAGCTTTGAAGAATCAACTGCCGGCCCAGGAGAAAGACCAAAAAACCTGGCTTATTACGAAGCTAAAAAGTTCGCTTCGCTTTGCTACTCCTTGCTGACCGATGGAGCGATGGCGACTATGAATGGGTGCGAGTCTTTCGGCGACTTCGACAAAGAAGAAGCTCTATCCTGCTTTTCACAACAATCTCCCCAGAAAAAGAAATTGCAAATGGTCTGTTGAAAAACACCGGGAAGCCTCAATTATAGGGCTTCCTTTTTTATTTCAAACAAAAAACCGGCTATTTAAAGCCGGTTTTTGGCAGTGAAAATTATTTCTTGACCGGTTGAGCCGGTGTAGCTTAGTTGCCGACGACACTCTGATTCGCCGGAGCTTGCTGCTGTTGTTGAGCGGCTTGCTGCTGCTTGGCTTTTTCCAATTCTCTCTCATAGGCCTGTTCGGCATCCTTGCGATAATTATAACCGCGGATGGAATCATACAGGCCGAAGAGGCAGCAAAGAAGCAAGACGACAGCGAAGGCGCCCGCCCAATCTTTTTTGAAGATAGCTTTGAAGATCACGGCTAAAATAGAGGCGAAAGCGGAAAAGACCGCCAACTGCAAAAGGAAATTGACGATCCAAAGCATGACCGAATCGCTGGAGATGAAAGCATTGGCTATGATGACGATGAAAGCCAAGCCGACAACCAGCAACTGCCAAATTTTAAAATTGACATAAGCATCCCCTGCCCCCTCGTTTTTGAAATTCGATTCGAATTTGTTCTCCATACTTTTTTTGATCTTTAATTATTCTTTTTGAATTAGGCTTTTAAGGCAAATACTCAAGCGGATTGACAGGCACCCCGTCTTTACGAACTTCGAAGTGCAGATGCGGACCGGTGGTCAGTCTCCCGGCGCCGGTGGTTCCGGGCAAGCCTCCGGACAAGGCTATCTTCTGCCCTTGAACCACATATTCTTCGTCGCCGACGAAGGATTTGGAGATGTGTCCAAAAACAGTGGATAGACCATCGCCATGTATGAGCATTATATAACCATAAGCCGTGCCGTTCAAGCTCACCCTGGCCACATAACCGGAGGCCGGGGCGTAAATGGGAGAGCCTTGCGGCGATCGGATGTCAATGGCCGGATGCTCGAACAGATAACGGAATGGGTACTCGGGGTCATGGAAATAGGTTGTGATATACCTTCCCGAGACAGGCCAAATCAAACCATTTTCATTCAATTCTATCTTATCCTTCCTTAAAGACTCCATCTTCAATCTGACGGACCTTTCCAGATTGGCGATCTCGGCCGCCGCGTTATCCTGCTCCTTTTTAGCCGCCGCCAAAAGATTTTGATACTCCTTTTCAGAGTTCTTGGTTTCGGCCAAAATGAAATCCTTGTTCTGTCTTTCATCTTTCAGGGCCAGTTTGTTCCTCTCCAATTCGGACTTCAATTTGACCAAATTCTCATTCTCAACATCCAATTCAGCCTTCTTGTCTTCCAGCTCTGACTTCAGCTTTTTAAGCTCTTCCAAACTATCCCCCATCTCCTTGTTTATATCCTCGAGGTATTTCACTCGATTCAAGAATTCGGCCAAGGAGTCATTGAGCAAAAGCACTTCCAGCGCGCTGACATCGCTCTCGCGATATATCAATTTCAGAATATTGCCGATATCCCTCTTTTCCTTCTCTATCTTATCGGTCTTCTCCTCTATTTCAATGGAAGTCCTCTTTATCTCCAAATCGACCTCGGTCATTTGGGCCTTGGTGTTCTCTATCTCTATCTCGGCCTTGGCGATGCGATTGTCGATGATCGACAGCTCGTTGGCCAAAGTCTTGGCTTCATCCCTCTTCTGGCTGATGGCCTGAGAATACTCCTTTTTTTGACGATCCAACCTTTCCAAAAGCTCCTGATTGCTCCTAATCTCTCCATTGAGCTGCCTAATCTCTCCATTCACAACATCTTCAGAAACTCCTCGTGCCGATGTGGTGACTAAAAATAGCAAAAAAAAGGCTCCTAAAAACCAAAATAAAGACCTTATTTTCGGGTATTTTCTCATGTTTCAATTATAACACACCGATAATCGCTTGGCAAAACAAGGGAAAAGTCTTGTTTCCTTGACAGACACCCCCTCTTTTGTTATGCTATTAACGCGTCAATGAATCGAAAAGCTTGATTCATTTTATTTTTCACTAAACCATTGGCCATTCATCGCTGAAAACTCAGGTTCGGTGATAACGGTCTGCAATCCATATGTCAACGAAGAAATCGGCCGGCGTATCTCGCCTGGGCCGCGACAGCCAATCTAAACGATTGGGAGTCAAAATCGCCGACGGCCAGATGGCCAAGGCCGGAAACATAATCATCCGCCAGCGCGGAACCCAGTATTACCCCGGCATCAATGTCGGCATGGGCGTCGATCACACTCTTTTCGCCCTAGCTTCCGGCAAAGTCAAATTCTCTGAAAAAAGAAAAAAAAGATTCAACAACACTTCCGCCAAAGTCAAAGTCGTCAATATCGTCGAATCCAAATAAAAAAACACCGCTCTTTCCAGAGCGGTGTTTTTTTATCTTCATAAACTCTTTATTTGTTGGCTTTGGACCTCTTTGCCGAACCTTTCTGTCCCATGCAAACCTTGATGAACTCCACGAACAGCGGATGAGGTGAAAGAGGCCTGGATATATACTCCGGGTGGAACTGCGTGCCGATGAAGAACGGGTGGTTGGTTATCTCTATGGCTTCGACTATGCGTCCGTCCGGCGACGTGCCGGCGATGGTCAAACCCCTCTTCTCCATGGCCTCGCGATACTCATTGTTGAATTCGTAGCGATGGCGATGGCGTTCATAGATGATGTTCGGCGCTTTACCGTCCTTGCTCATTTTGGCATAGGCCTTCTGCATGTGCGTGCCAGGTTTCATCTTACAGGGCCAGCCTCCGAGCCTGATCGTGCCTCCATATTGCTTCTTGGCTATCAATTCAGCTTGGTCCGGCATGACATGGATGACCGGGTGTTTGGTGTCGGGATTGACCTCGGCCGAATTGGCGTCCTTATATCCCAAGACATTACGAGCGAACTCGATGGCCGCCATCTGCATGCCGTAGCACAGGCCGAAGTAAGGCTTCTTGTTGTGGCGGCAATAGTCGATGGCCTTGATCTTGCCCTCTGACCCGCGAGAACCCCAGCCCTGCGGAACGATTATGCCGTCGAATTGCTTTAAGAAAGCAGTCCCCTTCTTTTCGACATCCTCCGAGGACAGCCAGTGTAAATTGGCCTTGCAACCGTTATAGGTGGCGGCGTGTTTGATGGCCTCGATGACGGAGACATAGGAATCGGTGAAACAGAACTGGCCGCTCATGAAATATTTTCCAACGATGCCGATATCCACCTCCTTCTTGGCGGCCCTCCTCTTTTCGACCATGGCGGCCCACTCCTTGAGGTCGTCCTTCCTTTTCTTAAGGTCGAGCTTGGCCAAAAGCCTGTCGCCCAGATGATCCTTCTCAAAGTTCAGCGGCACATCGTAAATGGATTCTATGTCGGGAGCGGAGATGACATCCTCCGGCATGATACCGCAGTTGATGGCGATCTTGGCGCGGCGCGGTTCGTCCACGGGCACATCGGCGCGAGCCACGATGAAATCCGGCTGGATGCCGGCAGCATTCAAAGAATGGATGGCGTATTGAGTCGGCTTGGTCTTCATCTCGCCAATCTTGTTGGGAATGGGCAAGTAGGAGACCATGATGAACTGGACATTCTTGGGATTGTAGAGCTTCATCATCCTGGCCGCTTCGAGAAACAGTAAGTTCTGATATTCGCCGACTGTGCCGCCGATCTCGATGACCATGATCTCGGCGCCGGTCTTCTTGACGGCCTGCTGGATGCGATCGATGACCTCAAGCGGTATGTGCGGGACCACTTCGACGCAACGCCCTCCATATTCGAGGTTGCGCTCCTTTTGAATGACGGTCTGATAGACGCGTCCGGTGGTCATGTAGTTCTCGCGGTAGATGTTCTTGTTGAGGAATCGTTCATAGTTGCCGACATCCTGATCGGTCTCGTCGCCGTCCTCCGTTACGAAGACCTCGCCGTGCTCGACAGGATTCATGGTGCCGGCATCGACATTGATATAGGGATCAATCTTGATGGCACTGACATTATAGCCCTTGGCCTGCAAGATGGTGGCGATCGACGAGGTGGTTATTCCTTTGCCGACGCCGGACATGACGCCGCCCACCACGAACACATACTTAGTCTTGTCCTTTTTGATTTCCTCAACCATATTTTATCTTTAATGATATTCTTTATTTTTTGGCCGTAGAAGCGCCCTTGCCGAGCAATATCTTTATCGCCCTATCGAATTGCGGATCCTTGTCATTCTCATAGTCTTCAATGGTCATCTTTATCTCTTCGTCCGGCATTATCCCTTCATCATTGATGGAGCGGCCTTTGGGTGTAAGCCACTTGGCCACGGTGACTTTCAAAGACGAACCGTCCGACAAACCCTCCATCGCTTGAACGGACCCCTTGCCATAGGTCTTCTCTCCGACTATTTTGGCCAAACCATAATCTTGCAAAGCGCCGGCGACGATCTCCGAAGCCGAGGCACTACCACCATCGACGAGGACCACGGTCGGATAAGATTTCAACCTTGGCAGTCCGAAAGACTCATAGGCGTCCTCGCTGCCATCGGAAAGTCTTTCTTTGACGACAGGTCCCTCACTGACCCATTCTCCGGCCATATCGATGGCCGAATCCAGATAACCTCCGGGATTGCTCCTTAGGTCCAGAATCAGGCCCTTGGGGTCATTGGCCAAGACATCTACCACAGCCTTGTTGAAAAGCTCGGTCGTATCATCGTTGAAATTGGAAACTGTGATGACGAAAATGCCGTCGCCCCTCATTTCGGTCTTGACGCTTTTGACATATATCACATTCCTGATCACTTCGAAATCCTTGGCCTCCTTGAATCCCTTGCGATAGATGGTCAGATTGACCGGAGTGCCGCGCGGACCGCGGATATGATTTACAGCTTCAGAGACGGACCAGCCGATCGTCGAAGTGCCATTGATCGCGATGATCTGATCGCCGGCCTTCAATCCGGCTTTTTCCGCCGGCATATCGGCCAAAGGAGCGACGATGGTCACAATGTCATTCCGCATTCCAACCTCGGCGCCGATGCCTTCGAAAGTGCCGGACATGCCATCTTCGAACTCCTTATACTCCTCCGGATTCATAAAGACGGTATAAGGATCCCCCAAAGAAGAGGCTAGGCCGGCCAAAGAGCCATAAAACATCTTCTTTTCGCTCAACCCGTCTTTATCGACATATTTCTCTTTCAAAGCGTCCCAAAGCTCCCAATAAAGCTTGAAGTCGATATCCTTCTGCAAGCGGCCGTTATCGTCGGTTTGGTACAGACCGGCCATCTTGCCCAAAAAAACCGTCTCCTTCTTGGCCGCTTCGGCAAAGACTTCGTTCGATTTGGCCGCATACAGGCCGGCGCCGAAAGAAAGGAGCATCAAGACCAAAACTGAAACGGAGACGACCGTCCGCCTGAAAACATGGCCGCCGATGCCTTGACCGTTGGTTCTTTTATTTAAAAACATATGTTTATTTACGAATAATCTTCACATCATCGATGTCGCGCAAGTCTATCAAGCGCGACGGCTTGCCTCTCAACCGCCCTCCGATATCCACTACCAAATCCGGTTGGCGTCGACGAAAAACCCGGGCAATGTCAGCTGGATCATCTATCAGTTTTTGGCCGCTCAAATTCAAGCTGGTGGACACTATCGGCTCCCCCGCCCTTTTTATCATTTTAACCAGAAAAAGGCTCTTTGGCAAACGCACGGCTACATCGGTCGCGGACCCCAGAAGCTCTTTCCCAAAAAAACCTTTTTGCTTTAAAATAACAGAAAAAGGACCAGGCCAGAGTTTTTTGAGGTAAGTGATTTGGCGTTTATCCACATAAAAATACTTGGAAAGCATGGAAAAACCTTCGACCAAGACCAGCATCGGTTTGTCGTCGCCCCTTTCTTTGATGCTACGGATCCTCTTGATCGCCTTAATGTCTGAAGATAGGCAACCTAAACCATAGATGGTGTCAGTCGGATAGGCCATCACTCTCCCTTTTTTAAGCTCAGAGACGATTTCATCTATATCCCCCTTCTTAGGATCGTCCAAATCGATCTTTATATTTTTCATCTGATCAATGTTTTAAGAGCTTTTAAGCCGGAAGACAAGAGTGGTGAGAATATCTTGGCCGCCAAGACAAAATACGGGGCGAATTGCGACTCCACCAAAGTCTTTCCCAAATAACCGTCCGCCGGCAAGAATCTCGCCCCGATATAAACCGCTATCCCGCAGAACAAAAGTCCGACCAAGGCGCCCAAGATCGCTCCGGCCATGTTGTTTATCGAACCCAGGAAAGGGATGATAGAGATAAAGTCATAGGCTTTGTCCAAGGCCACGAAGATGACATAGACGATCCTGGAAAAGACGGCCAGAAGCAGGAAAAAACATATCAGCCGGCCGATGTTGTCCATACCGAAGAATGCCGGCTTTATCAAGGAAAAAAGCCTGTCATAGGCATAGCTGGCGACTACGATGCCGACGACGAGCCCGACGAAAGACCCGAAGGTCTTGATGAAGCCTAGCCAAAAGCAGCGCCAAACGAAGGCGATCATGATGGCTATCAAAACAAGGTCCAGCCAATTCATATGTTTTTTATTATTATCAAAAAGCGGGAGGACATAAGGTCGTTCCCGCTTTTGATTATATCATCCTTTTGGATCGATTTCTACCTGGTGGCTCCGGAGTAAGTGATGGCCTGCAAAGCATTCCACTCTTCGGTCGTCTGAGGCAATTTCTTGAAGATGGCTTTGAAGGTCTTAAGAGCCGCGGCCTCGGATTTGAGGTTGCGATTCTCGGCCTTCTGCCTCAAGCCATAGGCCATGACCTTGATGGCGGCGACGTCATGAGCGTCGCCGATGTCGGCATCGCGCAGATAGATCTTCTTGAACTGAGCCTTGGCCTGGCTTTCCGCTTCCTCGGAGACGATGGACGGGAAGCGGCCGTTGGCGATTTTGATGGCCTCCTCTATCTCATCCTGAGTCTCAGGAAGCTTGTTGTAGGCCTCTTTGAAGGAGTAGATGACCGCGGCGCGCTCGCCTTCGCCCAATTTTTTGGTATTGTCATCGACGCCATAGGAAATGAAGTTCTTGATGGCGTTCTCAATGGCGGAGCTTATGGTCTGAGCCAAACCCTCTTTCAATTTCATCAAATGATTGATTTGGACCTGCTGCTCTTTGACCAAGTCGCGCAGAGACTTGATCTCGGCCAAAAGCTGGTCGATCTTGTTGTTATAGAGGTTGTCGGCATTCTCGCGGATCTTTTCCATCTCCACGACCGGCTTGGCCTCCGGGCTGCCCAAGGCGACGCTGATCTCGTTGGAATAGACGCCGCATTTGCCACCCAAGTATTCGCAGACGCGGACATAATAAGTGCCGGCGCCGAAATAAGGGCTGATGAAATCGGAATTGGAGTTCGGATTGGACTTGTAGTTATATCTGTCGCCGTCGCGCAAAGGATAAGTTGGGCCGGAAGTCTTGGAATAAACGACCTTGAATCCTTGAGCGCTATAACCATTGGCCTCCCAGGAAATATTATTGCCCGAACCCTTCAAGACGATGGCGGTCACACTGTTGGCGGCCGGTTTCTCGACCTCGGTCGGCTTCTCCTCGCCGGCCAGCTGGACGGTCACTTGATTGGAATACTTGCCGCATTTGCCACCCAAGTATTCGCAGACGCTGGCGTAGTAAGCGCCGGCGCCATTGAAGGCATCGACGGTGTCACGGCGAGTTGAAGCATTGGAATAGTAATGATACTGATCGCCGGAACGAGTCGGATAGGTCGGGTTCGAATTCTTGGACCAAACGACCTTGAAACCATTGCCAGAATAGCCATCGACAGTCCATTCCAAGACGCCGTTGGCGCCGGCACGCAAAGTGATGGAATTCACGGCATTGGAAACAGTCTCATCAGACTCATCGCCCTCTTCCACATTCGAAGTCTTGTCTCCGAGCTGGATGGTGATCTGATTGGAGTATTTGCCGCACTTGCCGCCGAGGTACTCGCAGACGCGGACATAATAGGTGCCGGAACCGCTGAAAGCGTTCAAAGTGTCCTTGCGCTGATCGGCATTGGAATAATAATGATACTGATCACCATCGCGACAAGGATAGGTCGGAGTGGAATTCTTGGACCAAACCACCTTGAAGCCCATGGAAGAATTGCCATCCAAAGACCATTTCACCTCCCCAGGATTGGCTGTGGCCTGCAAAGTGATCGATGAGACCACCGAAGTCGGCGCCTCGCTGGTGTAAGTCGCTCCGGCCGGCGCTATCGCCAAGCCAGCGCCGAACAACACGATCAAAGCGCTGATCAGGAATTTAGTTTTGTGCATAGATTTTGTTTAATTTTAACTAAAATATTTAATTTTAGCCATTTTTAATTATAAACTCTACTCATATATTATACACGCCGACAAGAAAAATGTTAAATAATCGACTATTGACAAAACATTTAAAAAATTTCTCAAAACAAAAGCAGTCAACCACCCAAGCTGACCGCTTTTTTATCTGAAGCTTTTTTTATTTCTTCTCGCTGACCAATCTAGGGAACAGACCTTCCCCTTTCTTAATCTGCTTTTCCGAGAACTGCTTGATCAATTTTTCCGAAGTGGCCGGCATGAACGGCGCCAAGAGATAGGCGATATCTAAGATATCTTGAGCGACTGGCTCTAA
>Ga0172362_10005295_pt1 | contig 11175 bp, 9 predicted proteins | sample LakKivs1_kivu2a2_FD_114534 | JGI IMG/M metagenome (GOLD analysis project Ga0172362, IMG submission 114534) | Sediment microbial communities from Lake Kivu, Rwanda - Sediment s1_kivu2a2 | ecosystem: Environmental > Aquatic > Freshwater > Lake > Sediment | place: Rwanda: Western Province, Lake...
TAAGACAGTAATGCGAAATCCTTGATGGTTACCTCTGTGGATCCAACAAACATCTTATGGAGTGATATCCACATTGATGGAACCTGTAGCACATCAGGTTTAGGAACCTATGTGACTCCTGGTGATTTCATTACAAATTGTTATGGCACGATAACTCTCACATATACACCACTAAGCATTCTTATTGGTATTTGGGAGTTCTCGCCAGCGTCCACTCCAACTATTCAATTTTCAAAATCTGACATGCATAGGACATTAACCGTTGTTTCCATTAATCCAAGCAACATACTTTGGAGTGATATTGATGTCTCCGGATATTGCAATACAACTTTTTTAGGAACTTATGTAGAAGCTGGTGACCTCATCACAAAGTGTTATAACACTGTAACATTCACGTACATTCCAACAAGTGAGTTGCTTGGAAGCTTTACATTCCAAGGGCCTCCGACGATAACCTTTGCTCAAGACAACAGTGCAAGGACGATAACTGTTACATCAGTCTCACAGAATTATGTTTCATGGAATGACATAAAAGTCGATGGTCAGGCCAGTGTCTATTATAGCTCCAGTGGCAGCGGATATATGACTGCAGGTGATCAGATAAGATATTGTTCAGGCATAGTCACTCTAACATTTGCACCAACACAGACATTTCTCGAATCGTTTACATTTCTTTCAGAAATACCAGAGATATCGTTTGTTCAAAATGATGTTGCGCATACTTTAACTGTCACATCGGTGGACAGAAACAACCTTCCATGGAGTTATATGACTTTCGATGGTGACTGCGATACAAGTGGTCTTGGAACTTATGTTGAAGCAGGCGATGTTGTAACAGCCTGTTATGGAACAATCGAACTCTTCTACAATCCTTCAGGCAGTAGTATAGGGTATTGGGTGTTTTCTCAAGAAACCTTAAACATTCAATTTTCTTACAACTCAATTAAAAACACGTTGACGATAATCTCTGTTGATTCGGGGCACTACTATAGTGACAGTGTTTATCAACAGGACGCAAATCTAGTATTTGAAAGAAATAATTTATACAATAACTTTTACGTTTTAAGTGATATGGCTGCAGGAACCTACGGTTCATTATCTACAAAAGAAATCAAGGCAGGAGATAAAATAACTGGATTTAACATCGGCTTCTATACCATCAGATGGAAACCTACGGGCAAGGAAATTGGTACGTTTACCGTAACTTCATCAAGTGAAAATATTCCGCTTTTTATAGTGTTCATGTATTCAAAGAGTGCAACTGAGGGTTCCAGTTTTTCGATTCAAGTTGTTTACGATGAGGTTGGCGGAGATCCAGCAAAAAATGCGACAGTAATTTTCAACGGAAAAGAATATTATACAAATTTTCAGGGATATGTTACACTTGTTGCCCCTCTCGTAGATAAAGATACAGAATACGTAATTAGTTCAATAAAAAATGGTTACAAAAGTACAACAGCATATATCACAATACTGGATGTTCCTGAGGCAGAATTTGGTTGGGTATATGGAACTGTAACTCTTAAAAACAAGGACGTATCAATGCCAGCAAATGGAACACTAGTTACGATTGGAATTCCTGAAAAGGGTGGAATTATTGTTGAAGATGAATCACAAATAACTCAACAAGAAACATATTTTGTGACAAAACCCGTTTACACAGTAACTGATGAAGACGGAAATTATAATCAACAGAATTTGCTAGTGGGAACATACATTGTCGAAGTTGATTACAAATCAAAACATGCTACAAGAATAATGGAGGTAAAAGCAAATCAGGGAACTGAGGTCGATTTTGTTCTCAACATAAGCGAGACAAGGATTCTGATTGAAAAATCAATAATTGACGGCAAAGTTGGAGCCGAACTAATTATATCTGAGGTAAACAAAGTTTACGATCATGAAGTTTTCATCTATGATGGTGTTCAGATCGATCCAGTTATCATTGGCTCAAAAGAAATTACTATTCTTGTTAGCGGTGATGAAAACGGCGGAGGAAGAACGATTGCGATTTCAACGAATCTTGATATGTTTGATTTAACCAAGGAACTTGACATAAAATACGACGGCGAACAAATTAAGATGGCAGATGACATTACCGATGTACTGAATCCAAATGATGATGGGGCACACTCAGAGTATCTGCTTGCTATTGGTGATGATGGAATCGAAATACTCATTTCAATCCCTCATTTTAGTGAGCACCAGATAACCATTGCAAATACAATGCAAGGATCTATTCCAGCAGGAAATACTGGATCTTCAGGAGCAATTTTTACTTATGCTTTGATGTGCGTAATTGCCGCAATTTTATTTGTAGGGATCATCTACGTCAGAAGGAGATACTAATAACCATTATATTCTCCTTTTTTATTTCTATATAACCGAGAGTGGTAAGGATGGAGACTGTAAGTATCGTTTTAGACGCAGGTATAACAATATTTGCACTTGGGTTGCTCTTAGTTTCACTATTCAGTTACAGGAAATTTAAAAATTCAAAACTCATCTTTGTGATTCTTGTATTTTTAATATTTTTTGTAAAGGGATTAGTTTTGAGTTTCGGTCTTTTCAACAATCAAATGTTGAATGTAATTTCGAATCCATATTTCGAACTATTTGATCTGATTATACTTGTTCTGTTGTTTGTAGCTACCCTCAAGAGATAGGTCCTATGAGTGATGATGTTCTCGAACTAGAAACCCGTAGAAAAATCTACGATCTCATCGCAAAAAATCCAGGGCTGCATCTAAGTAAAATTGCAGAGTTACTTGGAATGAGAATATCTCTAGTTGAGTATCATCTTTTTTATCTTGAAAAAAACGAGTTGCTGGTACCTGTTGATGAGGCAGGGTATAATAGGTATTATGTTAAAGGTGAAATAGGCACTGCAGACAAAAAAGCTTTGGCACTCCTACGTCAGAACTTTCCATTAAGGATAGTTATTCTCCTGTTAAAATGTGATAGTTCGCAACACAAGGAGCTTTTGCAAAATCTTGATTGCGCACCTTCGACTCTTTCATATCATCTTAAAAAGCTCGTGAAATGCGGTATCGTGTCGGTTCAATCTTATGGCGAAGAAAAAGGATATTCAATAGTTGATAAACCAATGGTAACAAGACTTCTTGTGAAGTATAAACCATACAGTCTCATTGAGAGTTTCAAGGATGTTTGGGTAGATCTAAAAGTAGATTGAATTTTGTTTAAAACAAAAAGTTATTTATTTTAGTTCAATCTTTTATTCAAACATGAATGTCACAGAATACACCTATTATCTCGTAAGACAAATTCCTCATGGCCGAGTTTCAACATACGGTGCCGTTGCAAAGGCTCTTGGAAACAAAGGTTATGCAAGAGCAGTTGGGAAGTTCATGAACAAAAACCCTGACGCAGATACAATGCCTTGTTTTAAAATTGTTAAGTCTGATGGAAGCTTAGGTGGATTTGGTCTAGGAATTGATGACAAGATAAGAAGACTAAAAAGAGATGGAATAGAAGTTAAAGAGGGAAAAATCGTTGATTTTAAATCCGTGTTTTTTGATGATTTTAAATCTGATTATCCCTTAAAGAAAAACAAATCATAAATCTTCTAGTTCTTTACTTGAGAACACAGGTATTCCTTTTCCTTCGAACCAATTTTTATACTCGGTAACTTGAGATTTTTTAAGCTCCTTTTTATGAAGATACACTCCTTTTACATTTGGTGTTGCCTGAATCGCCTTTTCAAGAATTTCTTCGTCTACATTACCATCTTCTATCTGATACGTTGGTATCATATGACCAAATGCTACCTTTTTTGCTAGGGCAACCTCTGTGAATCGTGGTGCGTAGTGTCCACCTCCTATTCCTATTAAAACCGGAATGTCGTTAGGGAAATCCTCTTCGTAATGATATTTTTCTAGTAGTTCTAGTAATGATTTTGCAACAACGCTGGCGGGCTCCTTTTTTTCCCATTCCTCTTCATTGCTTCCAACTTCTGCAAAAATGGTTGGTGTTTCCAGATGGGGACCATGGTGCGTTACTTCGAAACATACTTTGTGATAGAGCTTTGTAGCGTTTTTTTTCATAAGTTTCAAAAGGTGAGTTGCTAGGCGAGGCGAGGATTTAACCAACGTTTTTGATTTGCCCCCAAAATCTGTTACATTTCCGTAATTGCCGATATGGTGTGTGGTAAGTGTTGGCGGACCTGTTTTGCTTCTGTGTCTTGATATAAAAATAACCTGCTTCGGTTTTATTCCTAACTTTTCTTGGATATCTCTGTCAATACTTTCGTGTCTTATAGTTCTGTCTTGGATAGTAGCAATAACAATATCTTTCATCTTAGAATGTTCGTATACCGGTAGATTGCTAAATGAGTCTATTTCATTCCAGGATGACTGCTCCAAAAGACTATCTTTGATGTTTGTGCCTGCCGGATCTTCGGTTGAGGATATAATTAAAACAGTCATGGGTTTTTCCTTCTACAAAGGAATGTGGAAGATGTCTTTTTAAAGTTGTTGTTAAAGGCGGTTAGATTCTTTTTTCAGCAATTCTTTTATTTTTTGCATTCTTACTACAAAATGAATTCTATCTTCTAATGAGCATATCTTTGCAATGTATTTTATTTCTTCAACTTCTTGTTCGGTTGACAACAATCCTATGACCAACATGTTTTCAATAGATAAATTTATAATTATAGTTATATAAAGCTTATTTCACAACTGTTATCTAATATAAATTAGCACACTTATATAAAAATATAATAAACAATTTATTAAATTACATAATCGGTAAAAATACTATATGAAGCAATATTCAAAAATATATCTTAATGTATGTCTAATTCAACGTTTTAGTCTATCTTCTTCCATCTCATTATTGCAGCCAAAAAACCAAGTGCTATAGGACAAACAATTACATAGTATATGGGATCAATTTTCCTAAAAAACAAGGTTACATCGTAACCAGAGATATATAGCAAAATCAAGGAGACTACTACTATAGGAACCAATATGGCAATTATTAGAGGTAAAGATTCTCTATTCACCACCATACGCTCCCATGCTCTGTTAAATTATTACTGCAAGCTATAAAGCTTTTGTCTAAAAGACTCAAAAATATATACATTAAAATATTCTAAAATATTTCCTAAAATATATCTCAATGTGCGATTAATGCTCTTTTTTTATAGGAGTATAGTTTTCATTTCCATTGAATATTTCATAGACTGGGCAAGTAGTAAAGGCAACACCCATGTCTTCTGGCCTGAATTTACCATCTACAGTATCCCAGTAGATCTCTATGCTCTCTTTATCTATGGCTAATACTGTTCCTCTGTACTCTTTAGTTTTACCATCCTTCTCCTTATAATCGCGTTTTACTCTATCTCCTAGGTTAAAAGCATCGTATAATGAGGGGTATCTTCCTGATCCTCTCTCTTCATTTCTATTCACATTCTTCACCTGTTATTCTCTCTATATATTATATTTTATCATTTCAAATATATAACTTTATCCTGTCAAATTGTCAATGCGATATTATGTAGTTTTAATAGTTCCAAGAACTGGCTCATATATCAGACCCTTATCTATAAGCGAGTTAAGTGCCTCCTCAATTGAGTCTTTGTCAAGCCCAGCTTTTTCGCATTTCTTGGTAATGGAATCCCAAGATGCCCCATCCTTTCCCTCGATTCCCTTTATGATCTCTAGAATTGTATTTTCGATATCTTCGGGTTCTTCCTCATTTTCTTCATCAGGGACTTCCGTCTTAACAGGTGCTTTCTTGGACTTTTTCTCCTTAATTGGCTCTTCTTCAACCGGTTCGTCATTTACTTCTTTTTTTTCTTCGTCTATTTTAAGATCTGGCAGCTTTTCTCTGCCTGGTCTCAAGTATTGCAGGGATTCGTGTATCAATGTTAGGTACTTCTGAACATCAATTTTGTTTCCATAGTTCTTCAAGGCGCTTACAATTCCCTCGGAAAGCTCTTTGCTATATCCAAGTTTTCTTAAGTCGTAGGAATTTGATTGATTCATTTTCATTGCTTCCGTTATCGCCTCAATTCTATTCTTTGTGCTTGTACAGGTTTCCAAAATCCACTGATCCCTAGCTTCTGCAGAAACCTCGACAATATTTTCTGGACGAATTGAAACATACAGCACGCCCTCCTCAGGGTTATATGTTCTTGCCTTACCGACAATTGCAACAAATGCAGGTACGTCAATTTCTGATAGAGTTTTTGTGACATCTTGTTGGTACTGACCCGAGTATAAAGTAAAAACACCAGTAGGATCAGAAACATGGGCTCTTAGTAACTCTCCACTTTCAGATATGTTCTCGACATCGGTGAGTACACCAATGATAAACAGTCGATTGACCTTTGCGCCCAATGGCGTAACGATGTATGAAGGAACCTTTTCCCCCTCCCCCTTTATTTCAACTGTCGAGTCATTATACTCGCCTGCAAAAACTCTCCAGGCAGTCTCTCGCTTCATCTTATCTCCTCCAGTTCCTGAGACAACCTTTCAGCTTCTTCTTTTACATCAACTTCAACAACTTTAGCTTTTTTTGCAATAATTGTTGTGCCAAACTCATCGCCAAGTGCATTGCCTTGTATGTTAATTTTACGAGCAAAAAGTAAAGAGTTCATCATATCTGCTAGGGCGTTTCCATCTCCTGACTTCTCAGTCATCTTTTTGCACTCTTCTAAAGTTTTTCCTAAGAGCTTTTCTGTAATTTCTTTGCCAATAATAGTATTTACAGAACCCGTTCCATCATCGATAACAATCTTTGCCCTCAAATCAACTTTTCCCTTTACTTTACCATGGACCTTGCACTCACCATTTAACAAAACGCGGGTGCAATCAGGGCATCTCATTACAAGACCGGAGCCATCTCTTATCTCTATGACTGTACCTTCTACTTCAATATCCAAAGCACCACGCTTTTCAACAAGTTCATAAAGTGGCATTTTTTGCGTTTGTACTTTGTCTTTTGCTAGCTTTCCACCATCTAGTTTTTTAACTGATGCTTTTTCATCAAAAGTTAATTGAGGAATGCCCTTCCAGGATTTTACGTATCCGCCAGATACTTTTATGACGTCTCCTTGTTTGAATTTGAAGTCGTGCCACGAAGTAAATTGGGCTTTACCTGTTTCATCGCCAATTACGCCGGAAAAAACTTTCTTTGATTTGCCTTCAACTTCCAGCTCTCTCTCATTAAGCTCTAGAATTCTTGCAGTGAGTTCTACCGCACCTAAGCCAGATCTTAGATCTTTTATCTTGACTTCTTTTGGTTCATATGTGGTTTCAGGAAGTTTATCTTCATCAGCCTTTTTTATCTGAACTCTATCTCCAAGATTCAGTTGTACTGTGCCCTGCCATTCTCTAGTGTAGGCGTTTGCCACTTCCAGTACTTGACCTTTTTCTATCTCAAAATCCTTCCATGCGGTAAATTGAATGGTGCCACTTTCATCTCCAAAAATTCCATAGAATATTTTTCTTTTTTCGCCCTTCACAGTTATTTCTTTCGGATTTATTGCAATAACTCTGCATAGTAAACTTACACTGGGTACATTGGGTTTAAGATCAACTATCAATGTTCGCTCTGTTGTTGCTGCCGGTGATTTCATTCCTCCGCCGAATTTCTTGATGAGAGTTTGCTTTGCCTGTTCAACTGGTACTCCATAATCCAAAAATTTTTTAAGTTGTTTTTCTAACTCCTCTCTGCTTGCCCCCTTTTCCGAATCTTCACTAAGAACATCTAATATATCATCTATGTGAGATTGAAGATCATCAACAGCCATAAATAGCCCCCAAAAAGGATAGTTTAATTGATATATCAATGTATCCTTATTTTTCATAAAATATTTTAATACATTCCAGAAATTTTTCCGTTATTATCTATGTCTATTTTTTCTGAAATTGGTTTTGCAGGTAGTCCTGGCATCGTTGTAATTTTACCAGTCATTGGAACTAAAAAACCAGCTCCAGCTGAGAATTTTATCTCTCTTACAGTTACCTTAAATTTTTCTGGTCGCCCAAGTAATTCCGAATCGTCCGATAAAGAAAATTGTGTTTTGGCAATGCATATGGGAAGCTTGTCTAGTCCCAGTTTATGGCAAAGCTTAACATCTTGCTCAGCAGCAACTGTATAAACAACACGATCTGCACCATACATTTTTTTTGCAATGATTTCTATTTTCTCTTTTATGGGTAAATTGACATCATAAAGATAGTGAAACTTTGAAGGCGTGTTGTGTATTAAACTTACAAGCTTGCCTGCAAGTTCTACGCCACCTTCTCCGCCATCTTGCCATACATCAACAACTGCGCAAGGAATATTTTTTGATATGCAGTAATTTTCCACAAAATCTATTTCTTCAGCTTTGTCACCTGAAAAATGGTTTATTGCAACAATTGCTGGAACACCAAAATATGAAATATTTTCAAGATGCTTTTCTAGATTTGATAAGCCTTTTTCAACAGCATCTAGATTTTTTCCCATTCCATGTCTTTTCAATGCTTTTATGCTTACGACCATTACTACTGCATCGGGCTTTAGATTTCCTACTCTACAGACTATATCAAAGAATTTTTCAGCCCCCAGTTCAGAACCAAATCCCGCTTCAGTGATAAAATAATCTGCTAATTTTAATCCAGTCATTGTTGCAAGAAGGCTGTTTGTTCCATGTGCAATATTTGCAAAAGGGCCACCGTGAACCAGAGCAGGAACACCTTCTGTTGTTTGTACAAGATTTGGTTTTAATGCGTCTTTCAAAATTACGGCCATTGCACCAACTGATTTTAGATCCCTTGCAGTTATCGGCTTGTTGTCATAGGTATATGCGACAATCATTTTGCCAAGTCTATCTTTCAAATCATCCAAATCTTTGGATAGACACAAAACAGCCATAATTTCAGAAGCAGGAGTAATTGCAAATTCAACCTTGTGAGGTATGCCATCTTGAGGACCACCCAGCCCAACTACCACATTCCTTAGAGCTCTGTCACTAATATCCAACACTCTGGGCCACACAATGTAGCGCGGATCAATGTGAAATGCATCGCCATAGTGTATGTGATTGTCCAGTAGACTTGCAAGCAAATTATGCGCGCTTGTTATTGCATGCATATCGCCCGTGAAATGTAAATTAATATCTTCCATTGGTAAAACTTGGGAGCCTCCTCCGCCTGTTGCGCCACCCTTTATACCCATCATGGGACCGAGAGACGGCTCTCTTATTGCAAGCATGGTTTTTTTACCAAGTTTTGCAAGAGCTTGAGATAGGCCAATTGTAACCGTTGTTTTTCCTTCGCCACTTGAGGTAGGATTTATTGTTGTAACAAGAATTAGTTTGCCATTCTTGTTATTCTTAATTCTATCTAATGCATCTAAAGAAATCTTTGCCTTGTGCTCACCCCAGGGAATAATTTCGTCTCTTTTCAGCCCTGCTTTTTCTGCGATATCAAAAATATTGTGAAGTTTTACTGTCTTAGCTGTTTTTTTATCTGATTTCATAGCTGAAAACAGAAGTAAACAACATATACTTATAAATTTGCAACCCGCCAATTTTTAGTTTGGGTGTTAATTTTGCAAAACGGGATTATGTCTAGTAACATTTATATACTAAAATTATAAGAGTATAACTATAGTGGACGTGAAGAATATGAAAAAAATAATGACGATATTTATCTTGGGCATGTTTCTATTGGCAGGTCTACCAACTTTTTTTGCATCTGAAGCAAAAGCAAGTGAATCTCCTGCAATAATTCCTTATAGAGTATCCATTAACTACGAAGAGGAGTTAGAAACGGTTAAAGTTGATAAAATGGCTTTTCAAGGAGATGATGTTGGGTTACTATGGAGTCATACGGGCAATGGTTCCTTTGTATTTTCTTCGTTGATAAACAACGATGATGTTCCTGACATACTTGCAAGTAGTTATGCAATCAATGGAATTAATGGTGAAACTCTTTTCCAATTTACATATGGTGAAGTTATTGCATTGGGTGACGTAAATAACGATGGAATCGATGAGGTTATCACATACAGAGACAATGTTACTGATCCAATTCAATATTCTAAAATCTATTGTTATTCTATTCATGGAAACCTCATCTGGCAAAAAGAAATCAACAGCTCATGGGTCTTATCTGCATCCATAGGAAATGTCACAGGTGGCGGAAACAATGAATTAATTGTAGGCGTGGGAGATTTTGCTTATAGAGGAAACAATTACATCTATTGTTTAAATGGAAATACTGGAAATACAATCTGGAGAAAACATACTGGTGACTATGTACAATTTGTGGAGATAGATGATGTAAATGCCGATGGGGAAAACGAAATAATTGCTGGCACAAGAAATAACGATCCACATGTTTATTGTTTGGATGGAGAGGGAATAACTGTTTGGGAGTTAGCAGCGCAGTTCGCGTCACAAGATTTTCGTTATTGTTGTATCACCAACCTCAACAGCGATCCATATAAAGAAATTTTGATTGAGTGGAACTATGACGGTATCAACTGTCTCAGTGGTAACAACGGACTTTCTATTTGGAATTGGTCACTAGCACCTCCACTCGGGTCTTTTCAAACTATTCAATCAGCTGATTTAATTGCTGAATATACTGGTAATGAAGTCATTGTTGGCGGTGTCCCCGGTTTATATTGTTTAAGAGGTACAGATAATTTGTCTGGAGATAGAGAGATATGGCAGTCTGGAGAAATGTACGGTTACAACGATTTTGTGATGGCAGCTGTTATAGTTGATTTAAATAAAGACAATCTACTGGACGTTGTATCTATGACATTTTGCGGTTATGTAAGAGCCGTTAATGGTCAGAACGGCCAAGAGCTTTGGAAATACGAGCAATGTGGAAACGATGTTGCAAATAAAGGGCTTCTATGTGCTGATCTCACATTGGATGGTTTTTCTGAGGTTATTGCAAAAGATGAAAACTATGTTTGTGCCCTTGTTAGTTCCAACTATCCGCCGACAGCACCAATCATATCTGGAGAAGTGAATGGAATAATATGGACAAGATATGATTACACGTTTTCTGCAAGCGATTCAGACGGGTTTAAAGTCTATTATTATATTGATTGGGGCGATGGAAGAAACAGCGGTTGGGTGGGCCCATTTATATCGGGCGTTGATGTAACGATAAGTCACACATGGCTAACGAAGGGAACATATAA
>Ga0172362_10005296_pt1 | contig 11174 bp, 9 predicted proteins | sample LakKivs1_kivu2a2_FD_114534 | JGI IMG/M metagenome (GOLD analysis project Ga0172362, IMG submission 114534) | Sediment microbial communities from Lake Kivu, Rwanda - Sediment s1_kivu2a2 | ecosystem: Environmental > Aquatic > Freshwater > Lake > Sediment | place: Rwanda: Western Province, Lake...
CGCCTGTGCAAGGTCTCAGCCAGCCAGAGCTTGCTGTTCTTGCGACAGTAGCTGGGAGTGTTGTTCTGCCGGATGAGGGTGTCTCTGCATACGTAGCCAAGAATGATGTCGAGCGATCCGGGTTCACGGCCCTGGGGTTCTCGATTGGTCTCAAGCGACTACGCGAGAAGCGTTTCGTGGATATCCAGGAGGTCACTGACCACAACGGCGATACATATCAGGCTGTTGTCGTGACATCAGATGGCTGGGACTGGATTGAGCGAAACGAAGACAGGTTCATGCTACGACGACCCAGTTCGAAATCGGCCGATGCCAGTAATGATGAGATCCCCTTCTGAGGTTGCGCGGCTTGTTTCGTGGGGCGGTTGCGTCGGGCGGCGGCAGCGCCGACGGACCCTTTACGCAGCCGATACGAGCTTCGCAACCGCAGCCGAATCTTGTCACCGCACGTCATGTGCCCGCTTCATCGCGGCAGCCAGGGGATGACGACGCCGTAGTTGGGCTGGGCATTGCGGTGCCATTTGAGGGTCCAGAGGTCGTACAGGCCTACCTTGTGCATCGAGCCGTCCATGAAACTCATGTTGATCGCGCGGTTGTGACGGTCCAGCGCGAAGCGGCACATGCTGCTGGTCCAGGCGGCGTTCGGATTGATCTCCCACCAGTCCCGCATGATCGGCGGCTTGCTCTCGCTGGCGAAGGCCGGGTGCGCCGGGTCCGGATTCGTCGCGGGCTGGCCGCCGTACCAGGTGCAGTCGCCCAGGATGGGGATGTTGCCGGTGCCCTTGCTCAGGTCGGTCTTCCAATGCAGCTCGGGGGCGTCGAGCCAGCCATCGTCGCCCGGCTCAAGGTTGTTGATCCAGTGGTTGACGCCATAGCTGCCGTAGTCGCCTTCGAAGAAGTACTTGTTGGGGATGCCCGGGCCCCAGACGCGTTTCTCGCTGCCGGAGCGGCGCCAGTTTGCGTCGCCGCTGGCCGGGTCCTGCAGGAGGCAGGCTTGGGTCGCCGCCGGGCAGACGCGGAACTCGCCCATATCGCCGTAGAGCTGCTCCATCGCACGCATCCAGGTGCCCGCGGGGTCCGCCCTCTGGCAGTACTCGATCCAGTAGCGGTTGTTGTTGTCCATCGTGTACATGGCGACGACGGTCGCCCACTGCTTGAGATGCGCCTGGCAGACGGCGCTGCGGGCCTGGGCGCGGGCCCGCGACAGGGCGGGGATCAGCAAGGCCAGCAAGAGGGCAATGACGGAGATCACGACCAGCAGCTCGATCAGCGTAAATGCTTCTCGCCTTTTCATGGTCACGTCCTTTCCTGCGGTCGCCGCGGGATTTCCCGCCGCGCGTCAGCAGACAGCACATCCGACCGAAAAGCCCAGTCCATCCAAATCGTTGTCTATCATACCGCGCCGGGGAGGAAAGGCGAGGGAATAGTCAAAGACGTCTGGGCGGATTTCCCGTTTGTGGTGACGCCATGAGGCGTTATCTTCCCCGCCCCATCGAGGCACAACGAATAGAAGATATGCCCTGACGGGCACCCTACGAACTTGCCCTGCCATCACGCCCTCGCGAGAGAATCCTCAGTGCGTGCTTGACAAGACCGACAGGTGGAGGAGAATCGTACGTGCAGGTCACCGCCCCCGGGGTCCCGGCGGCCGGGGCAAAAGTATGGACCCCGCGAAGAGCCGACCGAGGAGTGATCCAGTCATGGGGAAATCACAGGAATCCGACATATCGTTTCGTGGGTTCGATGGCTGCTGTTGCGGCGGGCGGGCGGACTTCGCCGTGGGTCGGGGCTTCAGCCGGCGCACCTTCCTGGCGGCCGCAGGGACGGCAATGCCCGCGCTCTACGTGGCTTCTGCGAGCCAATCGAGCTCCGGCGTTCGGCAGCAGCCGATCCGTGTGCCGTTGCGGGTTCAGCCGGTGTTCAACTGCGAGATCTATCCGCAGAAACCCGCGACGAGCTGGCGCGTAACCGGGGCGATCCAGGATGAACGCGAACTCCACGAGGAAGAGGCCCGGATTCGACGCGACCTGGCTCAAATGGCCGACTCGGCCCGCTTTCCTTTGGAGATTCGTCCGCTTGTCACGGTGCGGACCGTGGAACAGGCGAAGGCCGCGGCTCAGGACGACTTCGATGTGCTGGTGATCTACGCGGCCAGACGGAACCTGCCGGTGCTGGAGGCGTTGGCCGACAACGACAAGTGGAACCTCATGTTCGTCCGCCATCAGTCCGGCCCGCTCTACTACATGTATATTGGCGTCCACACGCACTTCCTGCGCAAGCGCCGCGACGAGTTCGGCCAGCGCAATATGGATGCCCACGACGTCGTGGTGGACGACCACGGCGAACTGCTTTGGCGCTTGCGGTCGCTCTATGCCCTGAAGAACCTGCGCGGCAAACGGATCGTGGCCGTTGGAGGCCCGGGCGGCTGGGGAGCCGACGGCAGAGAAGCCCCGAAGTGCGCCCAGGACGTCTGGGGACTGGACATCCGCACGGTTTCCTATCCCGAGCTGGGCGCGCGGATCCAGAAGGCCCGCCAAGACCGGGCGCTGCTCGCCCGCTGCCGCGACGGGGCGGGGAAGTACGTCGCGCGGCAGGGGGTATCGCTGGAGACCACGCGAGAGTTCGTCGATCGGGCGTTCCTGCTCACGGAGGTGTTCCGCGACCTCCTGGACGAAGCCCAGGCCGGTGCGATCACGATCAACGATTGCATGAGCACGATCATGCCGATCTCGGAGACGACCGCGTGCCTGCCCCTGAGCCTGCTGAACGACGAAGGTTACCTGGCCTTCTGCGAGTCGGACTTTGTCGTGATCCCGGCAGGCATTCTGCTGCACTATCTCTGTGACGCGCCGGTCTTTTTCGGCAATCCTTCACTGCCCCATCGGGGGATCGTCACGGTCTCGCACTGCACCGCGCCGGCTCGCATGGACGGCAAGACGGCGGAGCCCACGAGGATCGTGACCCACTACGAGTCCGATTTCGGCGCGGCGCCCAAGGTGGATATGAGGAAAGGACAGCGGATCACGGTCGTCAACGCGGACTTCAGCAGCCGGCGCTGGCTGGGCTTCGAGGCCGATATCCTGGACACGCCGTTCTATCCGATCTGCCGCACGCAGCTTGACCTGCGCATCATCGGCGATTGGGAACGCCTGCTCGACGAGGTCAAAGGCTTTCACTGGATGGTCGCGTACGGCCGCCATCTCCGCGAGACGGGCTACGCCCTGAAGAAGGCGGGCATCGATTGGCTCCCGATCACATAGCCGGGGGCGGGGACATCGTCACGCCCGCAGGGTTTGGCGATGGCGAGCAATGAGGGTCGACCCACCCCCAAGCTGCGCTTGAGGGCGCCACCCACGAATTCACGCACCGTCACCATTCCGTTGCACGCCCGAAGGGACACGATGTCACGATCTGCCTTGACTCCGCGGGCCCCTGTCCCTATACTGGCAGACTGTGCCACGGATTGAGGGCACAAGGATCTCTGCACAGGGATGGTGCGCCATGGGCGAGCGGAGTGCGTTCGTCCCCCAAAAAAGGCGGAGGGAATCATCGAGGAGTATTGTGATGCAGTTTGAGAAAGTCCTGGTTCTTCTGTCAGTATTGGCTCTGGTGGCGGCGCCGGCGTTCGGCGATGCCATTCTGGGGCCCAACGATGTCATCCTGGCCATTGACGCCGATGGGATCGTGTCGAACAGCAGCTATCCGGCCGCGGAAGCGCCCGCCAACCTCCTGGACAGCGATCCGGCCACGAAGTACCTCAACGGCGGCGGGGGCGGCAGCGGCTTCATCGTCACGCCGGCGGTGCCTTTCATGGTGCAGAGCTTCACCCTGACCACCGCGAACGACGCCGAGGGGCGCGACCCGGTTGCGTGGGAGCTCTACGGCACGAACGATCCGATCACCAGCGCCGACAACACCGCGGGGATCGCCGAGAATTGGACGCTCGTGGCTTCGGGCATCGTCACGTTGCCCACCGAGCGACTGACGGTCGGCCCGGTAGTTTCGTTCGAGAGCTTTGAGATCTACTCGTCGTTCAAGATGATCTTCCAGACGACGAAGGGCGACAGCCTCATGCAGATTGCCGATGTGGCGTTCTATCCGCTGCCCGACGCGATGGGCATGAACGTGCTGTCGCCGACCGATCCCATCCTCGCCATCGAGATGGGCTGGCAGAGCAGTTATCCGGCCAACGAGGCACCCGCGAACGCCATCGACGGCAATACGAACACCAAGTACCTCAATTTTGGCGAGCAGAACTCGGGCTTCATCGTGACGCCGGCGCTCGGCGCATCGGTACTGGACAGCTTTCAGATCACGACGGCCAACGACCACCCGGACCGTGACCCGGTCGTCTGGATGATCTACGGCACGAACGATGAGATTGCGACCCCCAACCAGGGCGACGGCTTGGCCGAGAGCTGGACGCTGATCTGCGGCGGCACGATGGCCCTGCCGGACGAGAGATTTGCGGTCGGACCGGTGTACACGATTGCCAATCAAGCGGAGGCGTACACCTCCTACAAGGTCGTGTTCGAGAGCGTCAAAGACGCTGCCGCCGCTAATTCGATGCAGATCGCCGAGATCCAGCTCTTCGGCACGCCGGTCGTGCCGGAAGAGCCGGAGGCCGCGGTGCGGTAACGGCCGAGACGCTGTCGAGATAGGCAGTCTAAAGCAACTACGCTGGCGATTCATATCGCTTGGCATCAGACAGGACATCGCGAGCACGCCGTCGTCCGGGGTTGTGATCTGACTCCCCGCCGTCGGATTCCGCTCGCGATGTCCTTCTCTTTTTCCCGGACTTGCGGGCCGTGGCGCCTCGGGCCGATGCTACGGATAACGCCTTATGGCGTTATTACGAACGCCATTCGCGGACCGGCGGACCTTTTGTCCGGCGGGGAATCTGCGTCGACGGGAAGCGGACAAACCTCGCTCTTGCGGTGGCGTTCGGCCGCCGGATGTGTACAATACGGCGATTGCTCTGAGCCTCCGCACGGAAATGCACGTAGGCAATGGTAGAATGCGGAGTCGAAAGGGGCGAAGGGATAGCCGTGATTTGGGTATGAAAGTCATTAGCGTCCGGAACATCAGCAAATCGTTCGGCCGGGTCTGCGCGGTGTGCGACCTGAGCTTCGAGGTCGAGGAGGGTGCGTGCTTCGGCCTGCTGGGCCCGAACGGGGCCGGCAAGACGACCATGATGAAGATGCTCTACGGCCGCAGCCGCCGGGAAACCCGCGACGGCGGATCGATCGGCGTCTTCGGCTACGACCCCGCCCGCGACGAGTTGGCGATCAAGTACGTGTCGGGCGTCGTGCCGCAGGAGAACAACCTCGACGACGAGCTCAACGTCTTCAACAACCTGGTGATCTATTCGAAGTTCTACGGCCTGTCCGGCGCCGTGGCCAAGGAGCGGATCCGGACACTGCTGGAGTTCCTGGAACTCTCCGAGAAGGCGCAGGGCAGGATTCGCGAGCTTTCCGGCGGCATGCAGCGCCGCCTGGTTATCGCCCGGGCACTGCTGAACAATCCCAGGCTGCTGATCCTCGACGAGCCGACGACCGGCCTGGACCCGCAGGTCCGCCACCTGATTTGGGACAAGCTCCGCCAGCTCCGCGCCCAGGGCACCACGATCCTGCTGACCACGCACTACATGGAGGAGGCCTTCCAGATCTGCGATACCGTGCTCATCATGGACAAGGGGCGCAAGGTCCTGGAGGACAACCCGCGGGCTCTGCTCCGCGAGAACATCGAGGCCTACGTGCTGGAGGTGCCGATCGTCAACGGCGCGCCTGCAATTCTGGAGGCGGGCCTGCCCGCGGGCATCCGCTTAGACCGAGCCGAGGGCATCCTGCGGTTCTACGCCCAGGACATCGACCGGCTCAAGAGCGTAGTCGAGCGGCTCTCGGGCACCCAGTACTACATCCGCCAATCGACGCTCGAAGACGTGTTCCTCAAGGCGACGGGGAGGGCCCTGAATGAAAAGCAATAGCCCCATTGCGTACCCGTCGCTGGCCCAGAGGCTGTTCAGCGTGTGGTACCGCCACATGCGGGTTTATACGAAAAACCTGGCGAGCAACGGCCTGCCGCCCTTCCTGGAGCCGTTGTTGTTCCTGCTGGGCGTCGGCCTGGGCCTGGGCAAGCGCATCCTGGGACCTATGGACGGCATGCCATACATCGACTTTCTCGGGACGGGCCTGCTGGTCACGGCCGCGATGTTCACCGCGGCTTACGAGTGTACCTTCGGCACCTTCATCCGCATGGAGTTCGAGAAGGTCTACGACGGGATGCTGGCCGCGCCGATCACGGTGAACAACCTGATCGTGGGCGAGATCCTCTGGGCGGGGACCAAAGGCCTGTTCTTCACGTTCGCGGTGCTGTGCGTGTTGATCGCGTTCGGGATCATCCACCTGCCCCAGGGCCTGCTCGCTCCCTTGGTCGGCTTCCTCACAGGCATGATGTTCGCGACACTGTCGCTGTGGGTCACGTCGTTCGTCAAGACGATCAACCACTTCAACTTCTATCTGACGGGGGTGATTTCACCGATGTTCTTCTTCTCGGGTGTGGTCTTTCCAGTCACTGACCTGCCACAGAAGATTCGATTTGTCGCAGAGATCATGCCCCTGACCCACGCGGTGCGTCTGTCCCGCGCGGTCTGCACGAGCAACTACCGCCCGGCCCTCCTCGCAAGTCTGGCCTACATCGCGATTTTCACGACGATCATGGGGATCTTCGCCATCCGCCGCCTCCGCCGCCGCTTGGTCAGTTGAGAACCCATCGTCGGCCGAAGGCTCGGCTGCGGTTGAGACGCTCGTTGGGGTTGCGTCACGCGTGCGGCGGCGCCGGCTCTGGTCGAGGCGGTAGCACGTGAGACGCCGGGGACACCTTTCCCGGACCCCTGGCATTTGCCGCTTTGCGCCAGCAGCATGGAATTGTGTACCAGTTGGCGGATACACGCCTACCGTCCCGATTCTCCTCGGTTGCCAGATGGAAGCACCAGCGTTATACTGAGCTCATTGTCGGGCCAAGATCAGACCATCGGCGGTGGAGAACCAGATATGGACGTCGCCTGTTCGGTCAATGGGGTGCCGATACGGCTTACCTATGAACGATGGTACCATATCGTCGAGAACCATGATGATCTCGCGAGCACGTTTCACGAGGTTTTGGATACCGTGCAGAAGCGTGACTTCGTTGTTCGTGGCAGCCATGGCGCGCTCAAAGCGGTGAGAAGCATTGGCAGGCGAACATGGATGGTGGTTGTTTGCCGGGAGTTGTCCAGGAGGGATGGCTTTGTGGTCACGGCTTACCTTCTGTCGAAGAAGCCTCAAGGAGAAGTGATATGGCGACCGTAGGTGCCAGAAGGACAGGTGATTTCGCTGGCCGGTGCGTGGCGCTGGCGATGGAGATGCTCAAGTTGCCTGCGCGGCAGATGTGGCTGGACTACGACAAGGGGGCCGATGTCCTCTACGTGAGTTTCCGCAAGCCGCAGCGAGCGACGGAGACCGTCGAGTTGAACGACGAGATCCTCGTTCGCAAGGACGGCAAAGATATCGTGGGCCTGACGATCATGAATGCAAGCAGGAGATAGGTACACACGACGATAGAGAAAAAGGTGATTGTAGTTAGCACTCCATCGGATCATCATCGGTCTGCCAGCGCAGGCGAGAAGCCGCGACCATGGACTCTACCTTGTGGGTCGGGAGCCAGATTCCGGATACTTCATTGCGTGCCCATGCACCGTACTGCGTGAGCCAATCACGAATAGCGTTGAAGTCCCTCAGGTCCAGTCGCCACTCGAACATCTTTTCGACTGCGCGTGCTGGGCGAAGGCGGGATGAGGATCGTCTGTCTGGCCTAATAGGAACCGCCGGTCCGGCCAGCTTGCGTCCGGTCGGCTCTCGCCGCAACGGTTTCGCCTCGCTACCGGTCGGTGGTGAAGGTGATGTCGTATTGAGTCTGCTGGCGGGCCGCCCGACCTGTAAGGCGTTCTTCGCCCCCGTTATCGATGTGGTCCCGGCCGATGCTGTAGATGACGTAGCCGGCCTTCTGAGTCTTGTAGCGAAGGGATTGGCCGTCGAAGGGGTCGAGAGCGGGAGCGTCGAGATACACGGGCGCGAGGTCATCAAGATGCTCGGGCGGGCGGCCCTCGATGATACGGTATCGTTCGACGGCCAGAACTGTTCGGGCGATCCGCAGGCGGGCCAGGTCGGCCAGGTCGGCGCATACCAGCGCCGGCACGGACGGGGTCACGTAGTCGGTGATCGTGTTGTTCGCGCCGGAGCGGGGCGCCCCGAGTCGGGTTTCGACATCCCGGACGGCGGGCAGTCGTTCGTGGGCGGGTAGCCGGGCAGCCCGGATCGACTGTTCCATCCGATCCAGGAAGACGATCCACTCCCGGTCCAGGACTCCCGCGACTTGTCGGACCCGTACGATCAATAGGGAGGGCTGCCCGGGGCTGGGGAGAAAGCGGAGGCCCAGTGAGCCGGGATGGCGAAAGACCTCATGACCCATGCATCGCTCTCCCGCCAGGGCTCGCGCCAGGGCGTTCGGATCGCAGGCCGTGCCAATGGTCCGATCCAACTCCTTGAGCTGATCGTCCGATAACGGAATCCTGTTCAGGACGTGTTCGAGGGCGTCCGTCGCGATGGCATCGCAGGTGTGGCGCACCGTCAGTGAAACGCCATGGGGCTCGTGCAGCAAGGAGCGTGCGAGGGCGTAAGCGGATGCGATGGCTCGGGCCGCAGGCTCCGCTTGCCCACGATTCGCACATGCGATGGCCTCCAGGGCCAGCAGACGGGCGGCTTTGCCCATTTCTGCGACATGGGGCAAAAGAACGCCCCGGGCTCGCGTGAAGTCGATCGGATAGCGGCTCTGCTCGACGGGCGTACTCTGGCGGAGCAGTTCGAGGGCCTCCGCATTCTTCGCCAGAAGCCTGTCAATTACGTCCTGCATCTCCTTGTCGAGCGGCTGGGTCCGCGCAGGCAGAGGCGTCGTTCCGAACAGCGGAATCGGCTCTCGTTCCTCGCCTTCGGGGATCTGCAAGCGGGCGAATGCTTCCGTGATGTAATCCGCGGCGTTGCCGCCGAGCGCCGGCCTCTCGTACCAGGCATCCAGCTCGGCGAGTGTCACCGGCTGACCGGCGGCGCGGATGGCGTCTATCCTGCTTCGCAGCCGCATCTTCATCGTGACACGAAATGCGCCGAAGCACAGGACGGCAGCGCCCAGCAGCAGGAGCATGATCTCCCAAGGTTTGACCTTGCGTTTGCTCATGGGGACCGGCTCCCTCCTCTCTGCGAGTCATTGGGACAGACGAAACAAGCGAATCTCATTGGATTCATTGGGCCGGGCGACTTCCGCATAGGCCCAGAGTTCGTTGCCCACTCGAATCCAGTGCGAGTATCGCCAGGTGTGGAAATGCGTGCTCGGCGTCGTGCTGACGACCAGCGGCGCGTCCGGCGTCAAGTCTGTGACACGGTGCAGATCGAAAGTGAACCCGACGCCCGTGGCGATATTATAGACTGGGTCGAACCAATCGCAGTTGGAGCCTTCGTAAAAGAACAGGTAGCCGATCTCGACGGGCACGACGCAGGCGGGACGCACGTAGAAATCATGCCAGCCGGTGAGGTCCATCATCGACTGGTACGGACTGCCCACCGGTTCCCACTGCTCGCCATCCGTGCTGCGGAAGTGGTAGATGCGCTCCGTTCGCCGCATGGTCCCGATGACATAGCAATGATATTGCTCTTCGGCGAAGAGGATGAAGGGGTCCTTATAGCCATCGACCACCACGTCACGGTCGTACGACTGGGTGCGCGGGCTGATGACCGGCTGGGCGGAGGCCGGCTGGAACCGCGTGGGGTCGTTGGCATCGTCGAACTTGATAATCGACCACGGCCCGCCTTTCCACGGGCCGCAGGCGTAGAGTTTGAACCGGCCGGTCCGCGGGTCCGTGAGCAGGGCGGGTCGCTCGAAGCCGGGGATGGGGACATCCTCCCGGCGGATGCAGTGGACCCTGGCGAAATGAATGCCGTCGTCGCTACGGAGAATGCGAATCTCGTACCCGCGCAGGCCCCGAGGCGCATCGGCCGTTCTCATACGGCAGGCCAGCCAGAACGTGCCATCCCTGTCCCGAGCTACGGACGGTGCCCCGGCCCACCACTCGGGCTCGTTCCGATCCGGTTCCAGAATGACCGTGTACGCGCGAAGGCCCACCGGCAATTTGTCGACCAGACTCCGCCAGCCGTCCTCTCCCTGTGCCCGGCACACGGACGCCAGAGCCAACAGAATGAATCCCCTTGTGCGTAGCGTCATTTCCTGCGTTCCTCCACCGGCCAGAAGACCCGATCGCCTCGGAGCGGCTGGCTCCGCGCGATGGGCGTTCCTCCGTCGTCGTCGAAGTCCAGGCCCAGGCTGTACAGAGTGAATGATCCATTAGCCTGCTTGTACACGAGCGGCCGGCCGCTGTAGGGGTCGAGGGGGACTTGGCGGACGTATCCGGCGGCCAGCTCCTCCAGGCTCCCGGGCCAGGTCCCTCTGTCCTTATGGAATCGCAGCAAGCCCAGGGTCGTGACCAGGGCCTCGGCGGTCGCGCGATTTACGTAGAATCCCTCGATGGTCCGAGCCAGCGTCTCGGCTGTTCGCAAAGAGTCGTGGAAGTAGTTGCCCCGCGTCAGGTTCACCAGTGCCACGTCATAGCTCGTTCCTTGGGCGTGCAACTCCCAGGGGGCGCGCTCCGCGAGCTCGCTTGCCTTTCGAAACAAGCTCTCCAATGTCCGGACGGTCTGCACTCGACTCGGATGACGCCACGCGATGTACACGTGCCGGAGGCAGGCCAGGTTGGCCGCCAACTCGTTGCGCGGGGTCTGGTGTTGGCGGTACTGGGCGTAAATGACGCGCGGAATCAGGTGGCCATCGCCACGGCCATTGTCGCTGAAGTAGCGCTGCAGGGCGTCGCGCAGCAAGATCTCATCGCTCCAGAAAGACAAAGGCGCTCGGCACGCGACGATCTCCTCGAGTTGTCCCTGGAACTTGCGCAGGAGACCCGTATCGATCTCCGTGTGAGAAAGCAGGTCAAAGGCGGTCGCGTGCGCGAGGGCTTCCACGGCGTGACCGAAATTGATCTGCACCTTGCCGTAGCTGCTCACGTGGCGCGCCATCCGGCACATCGTGACGAGGTC
>Ga0172362_10005297_pt1 | contig 11174 bp, 15 predicted proteins | sample LakKivs1_kivu2a2_FD_114534 | JGI IMG/M metagenome (GOLD analysis project Ga0172362, IMG submission 114534) | Sediment microbial communities from Lake Kivu, Rwanda - Sediment s1_kivu2a2 | ecosystem: Environmental > Aquatic > Freshwater > Lake > Sediment | place: Rwanda: Western Province, Lake...
TCATTATTGATATGATTAGCGGTGATTTGTAATCGGGGGATTGCTTGTGTTTCAAGATTAACCAATCTATTTAATTTTTGATCAGAAAATAAAAGCCTGAATGAGTTTTGGATATCAACGGCATCCATCATCTTGCCATTGTTTAATTCGACTAGAAAACAAGCACACCTTAATATTTTTCCAAGTGATACTGATTCGCCGGTAAGAACAGCGATTTCTTCGCGGATTGACATTTTTTTGTTGGTTAATTATAGTTATAAAATGATTCAATTTTTTATGGGATAATTATATGTTAGCCATCCAGAAATGGGTACTCCCATAAGAGGGGAAACTCCATAGCCATATTTAATACTAGTTACATCATATCCGAGCATCTTTAGTAAAACCATGGCTTGAGATGAAGTATGACCCACATAGCAAATCAGAAATATTTTTTTATTTCGGGGAATTTTATTGAGGTTTTCTTCATTGAGTAAGTCAAGCCAGAAAATATTATGAGAACCCTTAATATGGAATTTGTCATATTCGCTTTTTTTTCGTAAATCGATTAGAAAATATTTTTTGTTTTTTTTGGAATAATAATTTTCATAAAAATCTTTTGGAGTAATGTAATTCCAATCATCTTTAGTTTTCACAAGATATTCTCTTAGTTTATCAATCATTTAAGATATTCATAGATATTTTTTTTAATATATAACAACTCAACTAAATCCAATACAACATGTTTTATTAGTAATGTTTGGTAAAAATATTATAACGTCTGTCTCTACATATTGGACAGGTATTGCTTCTGGGAAACCAGGCATGTATGCATTCCCAATGGTAAAGATGTGCACAAGGTAGTTCACAAATATCTTTTGTTTCATCATCATCTAAACAAATTGAACAATGAAAATTTGCTTGTCCTGGTAATCTAATTAGAACTCTTCTTCCAGTTCTTGGATGTCTATTTGTAAATCTCACAAAGTTGGGCTGAGGTCTTTCTGGTGAAAAAAACCGTTTGATAGCATATCCTGTACTAACTACAACAGTACAAGCTGTGGACAAATAAACAAGTGGGCCATATTTACTCCACCATTCCTCATTTGTTTTTTCCTCATCACTATAATAACAGCAATCATGTGTGCAAATATGCTCATTGTTTTTACCATTTGCTCGACCAATTGGAGTTAATTTTTGCTGAGTTCTGGAAAAATGAAAATCGACAAAATATTGCATGTTAAAAAAGAATTTTTTGTCGCAATTCAAGACGGTTTTTCCGTAAGAAATTGATTCATCTTTGTATGGCCAATGTTCTCTCAAAGTACCAAAAAATGGATTAAATGTATTTCGGTGCATATTGATGAAGTAATTTTTTTGCCTTTCAATAATAACATGATTGCAAAAACGTGGATGATTTGCATCATAAACACCTGGTTCAGTTGAAATCAATGAAGAAATTGTTGGATCATTAATGCCAATGGCTTCATAAGAAGCCCCACCCATTCTAAAATCTTTGGCAACGATTTGTGCGAGAATTCCTCCAATGTAATGGCCACAAACATAGAAATCCCAACTTGGATGTTCTTTTACAATATTGAAAATCTCATTTTCAATATCGAAGATATATTGAGACCAATCAATGAAATTCAAATTCACTGGATCTTTTGGGGCAATAAAACTACCTGCAATTGAAATGATAACTCTTTTTGGAGTAGTTGTTTCTGTTTCGATAAATAAAAAAGAGAGGCTGTTCGCATATATTCTTTTTTTAACGTAGAAATAGTAACTTTCTCCATTTTCATCTTCATTCAATATTTGACTTCCAACGCAATCAGCCTGATAGGCATACATTGAACAAATTGCGAGAGTTCGTGCGCTTGGAATATTCTTACCCTTATTCGAGTTCAAATAATCATTTCTGATTTCTTGCGAAAGTTTGTTTAAAATAGTACTCATGTGTTTTTTTTCAAATAGAAATAATAAAAATTATAATCAATTTTTTTTCTTAGTGTTTCCATATACATAAATCGTTCGTACATGGTTTTCCACCCTCTCTCGGATTAAAATGATGTTGAATAAAATGATCAATCAAATGAAGTTTGATAGGATTTGATTCGTTTTTTTCACCTGAACCTCTCGGTTCATGTATAATAATATTTCCAAAATAATTATTAGAATCGCAAAAAGATTCAATCCAGGCAATTTCTCCGCGTATAATATGGTTGTAAAATCTAGAATGAGCACTGTGATATAGATAAATTTCTTCATTATCCGTTTCAAATAAGGATCTATTTTTCACCCCTAGTGCACAAAAACTTGCACCCGGAATGTTAAATTTTCTTGAAATATCTTGTGCCAAGGTTCCTCCTGCAGAATGACCGGTGACAAAATATGCGAAATTATATCTTTTATTTCTTTTAACTAATTCAGTGACACCTTTTACACAAGATGCAAACGCCTTATTCCAGGGATTGGGGTAAATTTTTCCAATGATATTTCTTATCCAGTCTTTTCTTGTAAGAGTTGATGAAAAAAAAGAAGTGGGATTTTCGGATCCTTTAATAGATATAATTGCTCTTGATGGCATTGATTTTAGATCTGATAGAACATAGATTACAATCCTTCCATCTTCCCATTTATCATGTACATTCCATAAACAAGAGATTCCATTTTTACATAACTCAATTACATAATTATTTTCACCATATCCATATGATAATTGGCTGGCTTTTGCTAAAACGTTTGCCTCAGGAAATATACTTCCTATCAAATTAAATTGTATTTCACTATACTCCATTTTACACCTATCAGTATTTAAGTATATTATAATCAATTTTTTAGTATCTGTACAAATAATCAATAATTATGGGACCAAAAGAAACTAATGTCGTAAAAATAATTCCAAATGTTGTGATTGCAGTTCCATTTTTTTCCCAATATTCTTCTTGTTCTTTTTCTCTTGAACTGAAAAAGCAAAATGAATGGGTACATTCATGACTTGCTCTTTCCTTGTTTCTGGAAGCTTCATTTCCAAATTTTGGATCTTTTCCAGAAAAATGCCAATCACAAAAATTTTCCATTTTGAAAAAATAATCATAACTCATCTTCGTCCCAATAGTTTGATTCATTCCGGATCCTTCTCTCAAATATCTTTCAGTGAATGGCCAATGTAAAATAACATTTCCAAAAAATGTAACCACTGGTTCTTGCTGTTTCAAAAAATATTTTTTATCTTCAGTATTTATCACCACATGATTATATAATTTTGGATGATCTTCATCATAATAATTTGGCTGTTCCATTGGTATTACCATGATTAATTGAGGATCTTTTATACCAACAGAAAAAAAAGTAGCACCACCTAAGCGTAATTCTCTAGCGAGATATTGTGCAATAATTCCGCCAAGGTAGTGTCCACAAACGTAATAGTCTGCCAAAAGATTTTCACGTATTTCAGTGAAAAATCCAATAACACTGCTTTCAAGAATATCTCTCCAATGAATTGTCATTAAGTTAATTTCTTTTTCTAGACTTGTTTTGGTGCAAGTGAATGAAAGAATAACTCGCTGTGGAGAAGAATTCTCAGAATAAGCAGACATTATTGTAACATCATTGTAAAGATGATAGCTTTTTATTCTGAATAAATGTTTTTCTCCATTTTCTTCTTCATTTAAAAAAGTTTTACCAACGTTCATGGGACTGTAAGCATATTTAGCACAGTATGCCATTACTTTTGGAGAAGGAACATTTCTCCCTCTTACTCTTGAGAAATATACATCTTTTTCGGGTGTAGATAAATACTGATTGTATTTTTGCATTTCTTTGATACATTTTAATTGTATAATAAATATTTAAATCAATTTTTTTATAATTAAAAACAAAAAGTGTCCGAAAGAGGTTCACCATTTTTTTTATCAAAATCTGCAAATAAATGGAATCTTTGTATGAAACCTGGTAAATGTTTTGTAAAAAATGGAATATATGGTTTGTTTGATGAGAAAATTGTCAATGTATTTTCTTTCGTATTATTCACCAAATATCTGAGATCTTCTTTCGTAATTGATGAATAAACTTCAAAAATTAATTCATTTGTATTAGGATCCTGTCTGCAAAATTTCCATGCTATATCAGAAACATCAATGATTGATCCATTTGGAATGGAATCAAATGCACTTCGTAATTGAAAGGAAGTAAATTCTCCCTCAATCTCATATAGAGGTCTATCAAGTCTTACTGCAATCTCCAAACAACTTTCTGTTTTTCCAGTGCAATTATCTCCAACTAACATAATAATTGACAGATTATTGCAGTTAACACTTTGAATATTACGGTTAACATAATTAACAACAATTGATTGTGCATTTTTATTAACGTTTTGATGGGGAAATCTGCTTCTTTTTCCTACTTTTAGTTTCCATAAACCATTTGACATAACGAATTTACGAAAATGTGTCTTATCACTAAAAAAAGATTCGTAATTTCTTTCAATCGTTGGCTTCACAATGTCTCTGTAAGTGCTCATTCCGTCATTTGTAGTATAAATAATCACTTGATGTAAAGAAATGTCTGAAGCAACATTGATAATGTGAAAAACATAACGAAATGTTCTAGTTTGATTGTATGTAAAATCAAAATACATTTTACCATCTTCTGGAACAATTGTATTTATTGTATTGCCATCAGGGGCAACGGAAAAGTCAATTGTTTTACGTTTATTTGTTTGAAATTTAAACAAATTATTGATGAAAATGTGGTAGTAAAATGCGTAGAGGAAGATTGGATTTTGACGACAGGTGAAATTATCAATCTGGGTCAAACTCTGAATATTTTCCTCATAGTTTGTTTCCACTTTTGGACCAAACAAATAAGTGAAAAAATTTATTATTTTAGCAATCATAATATTCATACAATAACGGATACTTTATAAAAATTTAAATCAATTTTTTACAAAATTGTACAGTTAGAAGGAGAAGGAATTGGGTCGTTTGCTTTTTTAAAACACTCAACATGAGAACATAATTTAATTGTGGTTGAGGAAAAACAAATGTGAAAATTAATTTGTTTTTCCAAATCATAATTTTTATTCGAAGGAGTGTGAGCCATAATTTCTCCAAAATAAAGAATTTCTTTCGTATTTTTTTTCTCTGGAATTATATTTTCCAGAATGTGATTGTAAAATTTTGGATGAAGATGATCGTACAAGAATTTTTCTGATTCAGGTACAAAGGATAATATTTTATTATCGTTTATGCCGTAACTATTGAAAGATGCCCCTCCAATTCTGAAAACTCTCGATAAATGTTGTGCAATAATACCATTTAATTTATAGCCAACTACATAGAAATCATAGTCAGGGTATTTTTTAATAAATTTGCAGGTTAATGTTACAGCTTCATTAAGTATATCCTTAAATATTCTGAAATTGGTCATATCATCTTCATTATTGGTAAATTTTCCGGAAGGAATTAAAATAATTCTCGGCATCCCAGGAATATCCTCAAGTAATGTAATCATTTTAACTGTTTTTGATGCCTCGCTTTCAAATAATAAAAACTTGTGAGGAATACTATCTGGTGGAGAATCAGTAATAAAGGAATCTGCATCAAATGTGCTTATTGATGAAGATAAAAAACAGGTGTTTGCTTGTGGAAGATTTTTTCCTTTATTAATTGTTTGAAAACGTTCAAATATTTCTCTTGAAAAAGTTTGTAAAATAATTCTCGACATTTCTTTATACATTTTTGTTAAGGTTTATAAAATAATAAATCAATTTTTTTATCTTTACTTTGACAAAACAGGATAGTATTCGTTAATTGCATCTGGATTTTCAACTGAATTTGTAATAATTTGATTATTTTTTTTATTAAAATCAACAAGTACATTGATTCTTCTTAAGAATCCAGGTACAATTGTACGGAAAACTGGAAAGTATTCGGGATTGCAAGAAAAAATAACAAGGGATGCACTGGGCATTCTATCAGAGTCGATAAGATCTCTGATAGAATTTTCTTCAATTGAGGAAGTTTGTCTTCGAATAAGTCTTTCGACAAATTTTCCAGTTCTTTTGACAACCCATCTACCACTAGCATCTTGTTCTGAAATTTCTTCTTCAATTTGACTGATATTGAAAAGTTTCCAGCCAATATCAGATATGTCAATAACGGAATATGGTTTTATCTTCTGACGACATTCTTGAACATGAAAAAAATTGTATTCATTGCAGAATTTGTAGAAATTCAAATTTAAAAATAATGCAATTCTCATTGCAGTTTCAGATTTTCCACAATTGTTTGATCCAATCAGCAATATACGATTCATATTGTTATTGATAATTTCGGTTTGATTTAAGTAGAGAAAATGGAGGAGTTCATCTTGAATGTCAGTTTTGACTGTCATAGGAATTCTTGATCCTCTTTTGTAATATCTCAGAATCCAATCTCCACTTTCTAATTCATATCTTTGAAAGAGTCTTGATTCAGATGAAGGAACAGGTTCTTTAATATTTATTAGAGGTGACTGTTCATCCGTCAAAGGTGTATCCAATTTTGGAAAATAAGGATCAGATTGAACTATTTTTTTTTTAAATTCCAAAAGGATGAATGGTTTCAGGTTTTTGTTGTAAAACTCAAGGTCTGATTTTTCTCCAGCAACCAGAATTGAGAGATGAATATAGCCTGCCGAAGAATTGTCCATTTTAATGCAAAATCTTTTAAAAGATTCTGGATCTGTTGGAGCGCTTTTTTGGAGTGGCACATTTAAAAAAATAATGCCGTCGTGTGGAATCATAAATGTTTTTGGTTCTCCAATATTTACTGTGAAATTTTGAAGAGTACGTTTTTCCTGATTATCCATTTTCACTTCTGTTTTTTTGTTATAGAAGGCATATTGAACAAATGAAGCCATGTATTCTGGATCACTTTTCGTTGTAAAAGTATCCATAACATGTAAATTCCGGAGTATTTCTTCATTATTTTCAACTTTCCCATTTATCATTTCATCAATGAGATCAAGGGTTGGTCCTGCTGATGAAATTCCATAGGCAACTAGTGAAATTGGTGATTTTCCTGCCATACCTGCAATTAATCCAGCAGTGTGGGCAAATGGTGCAATACGTTGATGTATTATTTTGAGAGTGTTCATTTTGACATCTTTTTTAAGCTTCAATAAAATTATAAATCAATTTTTTTAGAAAAGAAAATCATCCGGCTTATCGTAATCAACTTTTAACTCCATTCTGGTCATAAATCCTGGGTCTATTGTTTCATAAACATGGAAATATTCCCGGTTTGATGAAAAAACAAAAAGAATTTTTTCCCTATATTTGCTACTCATCATTTTTACATCATATGGCGTAATTTTTTGATTTTTCTTTTGCTGAAGTTCTCCATCAAAATTAAGATTAAAAAAAATCCATCCTAGATCAGAAACATCAACAACTGCACCTTGAGGTATAGTGTCAAGAGCACGTCGTAATTGTTCACTATTGAATTCTCCTCTTATTTCGTATAGAGGTTTGTTTAATTTTCTTGAAATTTCGACACTTGTTTCAGTTTTTCCAATCACATTTTTTCCAAGAAGAAAAACTAGTGAAATATTTTGATTATTTTTTAACGTGTCAATAACAAAATCTTGAGCTTTTCGATTTATTTTAAATTTTGTAGTTTTTCCTCTTGATCCAATCATGGGTACCCATGACCCACGATGGATAGTGTATCTTAATACATATATTTTGTCAGAATCTGACAAGACTTCCTGGTAATTATCCTTTATTTCATTTTTAATTTTATCATAACTGATATTTTTAGACATCTTTATATGAAAGGTATATCTTTTTTCATTTTCAAGATCAATTCTTAAACTCACTTTTTCATCATCATTATATTTGAAATAAACGAAGCCATCACTCGGAATATTCACATTTTTAGGCGAATTCCTTGTATCAAAAAAGAGTGCTTTTACTGGCTTATTTTTGTCAAATTCCACATTACCTCTTTCAAATAAATAATCAAGTAAAGAAAGATAATAGATAGGATCAGATTTATATGAAATAATTTCGCAAGAAACTAATTCATTAAAAACTTCTTCTTCCGTTTTTTCTTTTTCTTCAGCTACTTTAATGCTTGCCACTGTTAAAAAAGCAGTGGAAGCAAAAGGATTTCCAAAAAAATATGAAAATAATCCTCCAATCAAACAAGGTATTTTTAAAACTTTTAGCACTTTATTCATTTTTATATTTAATGTATAAATCTATTTATAATCAATTTTTTTATATCATGTATTTCCTTATTCTTTGTTTTAAGCCAGGAACATACGATAGTGCACTTTCTTGTGATTGATCAACTGAAAATATCGTTAAAAAATCATCAGTATTTTTATCGATAAAATGTCTCACATCATAATAATCAGCTTTTAATTTGCCATTTTCAACCTCAATATCAGTTAATTCAATTACTGATTTGGAAGGAATTTTATCAAAAGCATTCCTGAGTAGATAACGTGGAATATTGAGAGGGAGCACATAAAGATCAAAATTCAATTTTTTAGCAATTTCCAAACAATACATCGATCGAATTTTCTTATCAGATCCAGTTAATAAAATATGCATAGGATCTTGAAAATCGACTTGATTTAATGATGGAATCTCTTTATCAAATATGGGATTAATACCTATGTCAATTACCCATTCATTTTGATTCAAAATAAATTTCTTTATTAATTGTGAATTGATTCCATCAAAAAGAACTTGATAATTATTGAGAATTACTTCCTTCACATTTTGATAAATCCACATATTTTGCTCATTAAAAAAGAATTCAATTTCTAAAGATTGTTTATAGTCGTTGATATTGTTGATATGAACATATATTTTGTTATTTGTGTTTTCATCAGGGGAGAAAAATAAATTTCCATCTTCTGGAATTTGATAATCCTCATTTTTTCCAATGATATTCCATTTTTTAGTCTTGGTAGTATTTCCTACTTGATATGAGCCTTTTCCAAGAACAAACAAATAATGTAAAATTGCTTTCACATAAAATGGGTCCGTTTTGGTGTAAGCAACATCTATACGAATCTTTCTTTCAGGTATTGATCTTAAATCGATTTGGTCTTCTTTTGTAAAAGTAATTTTTTTCAATAGACTGAAAAATTTTAAGACAAAATAAATAATTGCAAAATACACCACGCTAATTGGTTGACATACATTTTTCTTCACTACTTGAAGAAACGCCTCTACTGATTTACTCATAGTATTCATATTTAATATGTAAATATCAAATAATTAAATCAATTTTTTTTAGTAAATTTATACCTAGTTTGTTCAACTTCAAATGCAATGACATATGCATCAGCAAGCCTATTTTTAATTATCAAAAAATATTTCTTAATCAATATTCCGCTGTGAATGTTCCACTTGAAGTAGTATTAAAAGTTTTACTATCTGAAGTCCAATTCACGGTTTCAACACCATTGTTATAAGTAGCTGTTTGTGTGTTCACAATATCTAAAACTCCATTTTGGTATAAATCGGTAACAATACTTGACGGCATACCATTCGAATTATATTGATAAGTTGTTTTAGAACTAAATCCATTTTCTAAATTTAGAGTAGTTGTAGTAGGAGATGAAGTCACTTCAGACAAAGACATTATTATAATTTAATAAGAAATAAATTATAATATATTACACCTTTTCTCATTTGAATAAAATTCACAGACTAGTAATTGATAGAAGAGAAAATGTTTGATTCACTTGCATTATACAAAAAATCTAATTTTTTTTTCCAAAATATCCTTCCATACAACTAGAATTGGATACATATTTTTAGTTAAATTATCTATTTCAAAACTATTTTGATTGTCCATGTGTTATAATGTTGTAAGAGATTATTTTTTTTCTAGGTAAAGTTAATAAATTGACCGAGTTAGCCTATGTAAATCGCCACCTTCACCCAGTTCTGTTGCTTGTGAGGAAAATAATCACTTTTTGAAAAATCAAATCTAAATCTAAATTGCGATTTTTTCTAAAATATTTAATCCCGTCACTAGCTACACAAAAAGTTAGGGATAATTTATCGAATTGGAAGGTGAGACAATTACTTGTACCTGTGTCCCAAAATAATCTGGTACAGAAAAAGACAGTCCGTAGTTTATCTCAGAATGGGTTTTCAAATTTTCCATCATCTATATTTGTTTTATAATATATATTTTTAATTTCAATTTTTATGGATAATTTATTGAGTCAGAAGACGATATATTCATCGATTGATTTGATCCAAAATAACTATCCAATCCCTGGGTAGATATTGATCCGCCCAGAATGTTGTGATGAGAATGATGATGTTGAGTTTGCGAATTTTCCATTTTATAATGCTAAGAACATATAATTTTTTTTAATCAATTTTTTAATTCAATTCCCATCAGCGTAATTGATTGCACCAGATGGCGATTCATCCAATTCACTTTGAAAAGGCTGACCAAAATATCCACTTCCCATACCACCTGGAGGTAAATAAACCTGTTTTAATGTTTTCGTAATATTTTCGATCATTATATAATAACTTATAAAATAATATTTTTTTAAATTCAATTTTTTAAGGATAATTTATAGCATCTGATGAAGAAACATTTAGTTCCTCACCTCTTACAAAATAACAGGGTGTATATTGAGGTTCATTTAAAACTCCTTTGTTTTCGTGATGATGATGGCTCTGTAAATTAATCATTATATATATACTTATAAAATAATATTTTTTAAATTCAATTTTTTAATTTTTAAGAATAATTGATCGCATCAGATGTTGAAGAGACACAGCATTGATCACAAGGACCAAAATAATCTTTGGTAGCACAAGCACCAATTGGTTTTTTTTGTGAATCAGAATCAGGGGTTTCTTTGTGTAATTGTGTAAAAAATTTAGAAAATTCAGTAGCACAGCAACCGAAGCTGGGTGTGGTATAATTTGTTGGAATCGGAACTATCGGAATCATTTTATATATAGGAAGATATTATTATTTTTTAAATTCAATTTTTTTGATAGGGTAAAAAATTGATAGAAAAAATGTCTAAATGGTTAATAAATTAAGAATGAATATTTATTTATTGCTTATATTTTTACAGTTTGTGGCATCTGAAAAAATAAATTTACAGCCACTTTCAGTCACACGCTATTATTTTAGCACAACTTCCCTGCA